>PPYF01458068.1_pt1 | contig 65244 bp, 79 predicted proteins | sample 1559871 | NCBI WGS metagenome assembly PPYF01 (sample SAMN08240021, study PRJNA423297) | Human gut metagenome, whole genome shotgun sequencing project. | reverse complement strand
AAACTGATTACTACGCAAGTGGGATGCCAAGTCGTACTGAATTTGCGACAGTTTTTGCGGCGGTCAAACGGCAACCATTAACTAAAGCGGCATTGTTACAGCTAGGAAAACAATTAAAAATTGACCAAGAAAAGGTTAATTTTATGGTAAAAGTATTCTTTGAACTAAATTTTGTTAAAATGGAACAAGGAAAGCTTTTGATAAATGACGAAGTTCAAACTCACCAATTATCTGAAGCTCCAATCTACCAAAAGCGTTTGGATTTAATTCAAACGCAGGAAAAACTACTTTATAGTAACGGTGATCAATTGGCAACCATGCTAACCCAGTTACTAAACGTTGAGAATGAGGGAGTGTCTTAAATGGCATTGGATTTACATGATTACATCGCAAGTATTCCGGATTTTCCAGAAAAGGGAGTTATTTTTCGGGATATTTCACCTTTAATGGGAAACGGAGAAGCTTTCCGAGAAGCTACTAATCAAATCATTGACTTTGCTAAAGAAAAAAAGGTTGAAATGGTTGTAGGACCCGAAGCACGCGGTTTTATTGTTGGCTGCCCAGTCGCGTACGCCTTGGGGGTGGGCTTTGCTCCCGCACGGAAGAAGGGTAAATTGCCAACTGAAACGGTTAAAGCTTCCTACGGACTTGAATACGGAAAGTCGTCGTTATATTTGGAAAAATCTGCCATCAAACCAGGGCAACGGGTTTTAATTACCGATGATTTACTAGCCACCGGCGGAACTATTGCCGCAACCATCAAGCTAGTTGAACAGCTTGGCGGGGTAGTAGTCGGCACTGCCTTCTTAATTGAACTTAAAGACTTGCATGGACGCGAAAAGATTCGTGATTACGACATGCTTAGTTTAATGGAGTACTAAAGAACTTAGAATAAATAAACTTAGCTTACAAGAGTATTGAATTTGCTTTAATAAATGTTAAAACAAAGCGCCTACGGAGAAAAATCCGTAGGCGCTTTGTTGTGTTTAAAAAATATCAGATGCTAAGACGGTAAGCAAAATGCAATAAGTAAAGATCGATCAGCTAAGTAATGCGATGGTATAGGGCTTGAATAAAGAGGCCAAAATAGTTTTTATCCGAAATAGTGTTTTTTTAAAGTAGACTCTAAAAAAACATCAATTTTTGAGGAAATTATTAAGGATATAGGTACTGTTACGTGAAAAAATATTTTTGCAGAATGCGAGGTTTTTACATAAAAAGCACTAAAACCAGTACTTCTGAGCTTGTTTTCACCGTGAAATTAATTTATACTCGTTACTTAAAATATGGTAAAATTATTAGGGTATGTACAATAAATAATGTATTTTTAGAGTCTACCTTAAAAATACATTCTCTCAATAAGTAATGGGGTTTAAATTTTCAATTTAAAATATAAATTCGTGGTTAGAAGTATGCATGTACTTATCTGACTTAAAAAACTACAACTAGAGAGCGGAGATTAGGTAACAGCGGAAATTTTTTGGAGGATTAAGCTAATGAAGTACGAAGTCAAGCAACATTATAAAATGTATAAAGATGGCAAATTCTGGGTTTTTAGCGGATTAGCTATTGTGGGATTAGTGGCTGGTTTGAATGTTACGGCACCAAGTGCATCTGCAGACACAACGGCTCAATCATCCGCTCTGACACCGGCCGTTACCAAGGAAGTCAAATCTCGACCAAGTGATGCAGTACAAAGTACGGAGAAGGCAGTAACTACTAAAAGTCAAGTAACCGAAAATCAAACGGGAACCCAACCTTCGCGGGTGACTAGCAGTGATGTAACGACAAAACCGGTTAAGCAGACTGAGGCTGATGCGCAAACAAACTTAGACAGCGATTCGAAAGCGGATACAAAAGCGGTCAATTCAGATGCAACATCAGAAACAAAAACGGATTCGAAAGCCATTCCAAATTCAAAAGTATCGGATAGCTCAAAAAAGCAGGCAGACACTCCCACCACAGCCGATAACACGGTTAACAAGTCCAATTCGACGGGGCATGTAACTACTCCGGATTCTAGTTCGAATAATAAAGTGACCAGTTCAGAAAACACTTTAAGCAAGGATGAAAAACAAGTTAATTCAGTCACAAAAACCAAGACGCCTGGTGATAATCGACAATCGCCAAAAAGGGATGTGAAGAAAGAACCTAAAAATGTTAGCAGCAACGTCGCTAGCGGAACCTTTGGTACAAGCACTTGGTATATCGATGCGGATGGTATGCTACATTTTGGTGAGGGCGAATTTGATTCAACCAATAATCGGTCGATGTGGCTTGACTATAAGGACAACATCACTAACATTTCATTTGATGGTAAAGTTAAGGCTAACAAAGAAGTTGGTCATTTATTTGGCGGTTTAACTAAGCTAAAAAATGTATACAAAATTGAAAATTTTGATGTATCGAACGCTAACAATTTTAGCTATATGTTCTCAAAGGATAGTTCATTAGAAAGCATTGGCGACGTTTCCGGCTGGAATACGGCTAATGTAAACAAAGCGGAATCAATGTTTGAAGGATGTATTCGTTTAAAAAAAATTGATGTTTCTAAATGGAATACGTCTAATATGGCTAGCATGAAACGGATGTTTGATTTTTGTAACGATCTCACGGAGCTTGACGTTTCCCATTGGGATGTATCAAGTGCTACTACTTTAGAAAGTATGTTTGATAGTTGCGCAAATTTAAAAAACTTGGATTTATCGCATTGGAACACGTCCAACGTAACTAACATGAATTATATGTTTGAAGCTTGTGGAGTTTCAAGATTAGATCTTTCACATATTGATATGTCTAATGTTACTAGATATGATAGAATGCTTACCGCTATGTCTAACTTGAGAGTACTGGTTTTAGGCAAGAAAACTAAAATTGCCGGTGCACATTTAAGTGAGCCCTCTTTTATATATACTTTTAACCGGTGGGTCGCGGTCGCCGGGGGAACAGAAGATAACCCTCTAGGTAAGCAACAATATACATCACACGAATTGATGGATCTTTATAATCCAAGCATGGCAGATACGTACGTAATTAGGCCATTTAAAACAATCAATGAAGACCAAGACGTTACCCAGACCATCCATTACGTAAACGAGAATGGCGACCAGATGCTTCCAGACCATACCGAGACTCGGCATTACAGTCGGAAGGGACATCAAAATCCAGATACTGGTGAAATTTATTGGGAATCGTGGAAAATTGCTGATGGCGAGAATACTTATTTTGACCCAGTATATTCTCCAAAAATTTCTGGTTATACACCCGATATTAGGGTGGTTGATAAAACAATCATCGACGACGAACTCAGAGAAAAGGGCGGAATTGAAGTGACGGTGACGTACTCACCTAATGCTTTAACGGGTTCGGTCACCTATTGGGATGATGAAGATAATAAGAAAGTTAGTACAGGCAGCCTAAATGGTTCTACTGACGAAGACGGCAATTTTGTAATCAATGTGCCAGCACATTATGAAATTGATCCGGAAAATAATCCGAATGGATATGTTGATGGGCAAACGGTTCATTTTACTTGGTCGGCTAAAGATGGTGCTAATGACTTTACGGTTTATTTGAGACATAAACATCGGAAGGTTGATCCGGATGATCCCGAATGGAGCAAGGAAACTACTTGGACGGTTAATGAAACGGTGCATTACGTAGACAATCAAGGGAAAACTGTTTACCCGGATACCAGTGCGACGTTGACGTACCACCGTGAAGTGGTAATTGATGAAGTGAACAACTCTGTAATTTCACGAGGTGAATGGCAACCAGACACCAGCAATAAATTTGTGGGATTCGACACCCCCATAGTTGATGGTTATGTGGCTGATCACGCGCACATTGAAGCACAAACCGTTGCTAAACTAGGGGAACCGAATCAAGACATTACCTTGACGGTGGTTTATTATCCAAGTGACGTAGATGTCGATCCAGAATATCCAAGTCGATGGCAATAGTAAAGATGACGACTTTGAAGTGAAAGTAACTTACTATCCATCTGACGTGGATGTCGACCCAGACAATCCGATTGCACCCGATACACCGGTCGATCCGGATAATCCAAATAGTCCAGATTATCCAAGTGGTATGGACGCAAATAATTTGAATAAGGACGTTACCGAAACGATTCACTACGTGGATAAGGACGGTAAGCAAGTGGCACCGGATAAAACCGTCACGGTACATTACACCCGTAAAGGCCATATTCACTTCAATCAAGATGGGTCGGCTAAAATATCATATGATCCATGGGTAGCTGATGAAAATTACCCAGCGGTAGATTCGCCAGTAATTGACGATATGTTCCCCGATAAACCAACGGTTGCGGAAGTTGATGGTAATAGTAAGGCTGACGATTTTGAAGAAACAGTAACTTACTATCCATCTGACGTGGATGTCAATCCAGACCATCCAATTGCGCCAGATACTCCGGTAGATCCAGCAAATCCGGATAGTCCAGATTATCCAGCTGGCGTGAATGTAAACAACTTGAATAAAGACGTCACTGAAACCATCCATTACGTAGACAAGGATGGTAAACAAGTGGCACCCGATCAGACAATCACGGTGCATTACAAGCGGAAAGGCCATGTCCACTTTAACCAAGATGGTACGGCAGAAGTAACCTATGATCCATGGGAAGCTGACGGAAACTATCCAGCGGTAGACTCGCCAGTAATCGATGGGATGGTTCCCGATAAACCAACGGTTAAAGAAGTCGATGGAAACAGCGTGAAGGGTGATTTTGAGGCAAGTCGATGGCAATAGTAAAGATGACGACTTTGAAGTGAAAGTAACTTACTATCCATCTGACGTGGATGTCGACCCAGATCATCCGATTGCACCGGATACACCAGTCGATCCATCAGATCCAGATAGTCCAGATTATCCAAGCGGTGTGGATGTGGATGACTTGAACAAGGACGTCACCGAAACGATCCACTACGTGGATAAAGATGGTAAGCAAGTTGCCCCGGATAAGACGGTCACAGTGCATTACACCCGGAAAGGCCACGTGCACTTCAACCAAGATGGTACGGCGACGGTAACTTATGATCCATGGAAAGCTGATAGTGACTACCCAGCAGTGGACTCGCCAGTAGTTGATGGGATGGTACCAGATACGCCAACGGTTAAAGAAGTTGACGGAGACAGTGTGAGTGCTGATTTTGAAGTCACAGTAATTTACCATGGTTCCGATATTGATGTCGACCCAGACCATCCGATCACACCAGATACACCAGTCGATCCATCAGATCCAGATAGTCCGGATTATCCAAGTGGCGTAGATGTGGACGACTTGAATAAAGACATTACCGAAACGATTCATTATGTGGATAAGAACGGTAAGCAAGTTGCCCCGGATAAGACGGTCACAGTGCATTACACCCGGAAAGGCCACGTGCACTTTAACCAAGATGGTACGGCGACGGTAACTTATGATCCATGGAAAGCTGACAGTGACTACCCAGCAGTAGATTCACCAGTAGTTGATGGCATGGTTCCAGATACGTCAACGGTTCCAGGCGTCAAGGGAAATGATGTGACAAAAGACTTTGATGTGACGGTCATTTACCATGCTTCGGATATTGATGTTGATCCGGATCATCCATACGAACCAGATACACCAGTGGATCCATCTGACCCAGACAGTCCAGATTACCCAGCTGGGGTAGACGTAAACGACTTGAACAAGGACGTCACCGAAACAATTCATTACGTGGATAAGAACGGTAAGCAAGTTGCCCCGGATAAGACGGTCACGGTGCATTACACCCGGAAAGGCCACGTGCACTTTAACCAAGATGGTACGGCAGAAGTAACTTACGATCCGTGGAAAGCGGATGGTGATTATCCGGCAGTGGATTCGCCGGTAGTTGATGGCATGGTACCTGATGAGTCAACAGTTGCCGAAGTTGACGGGGACAGCGTGAGTGCTGATTTTGAAATTAAGGTTATTTACCACGATTCTAATTATGATATAGATCCATCAAATCCGGCATCACCGGATACGCCAGTGGATCCATCTGACCCAGATAGCCCCGACTATCCAGCGGGAGTGGACGTAAACGATTTGAATAGGGACGTCACCGAAACCATCCATTACGTGGATGAAGATGGTAAGCAAGTGGCTCCGGATCAGACGGCGACGGTTCATTACACCCGGAAAGGCCACGTTCACTACAATCAAGACGGTACGACAACGATAACCTATGATCCTTGGGTAGCGGATGGAAACTTCCCTGAAGTGGATTCGCCAGTGGTTAATGGCTACGAACCAGATCAGCCAGAAGTTCCAGCGATGGATGCGAATAGTGTTGGAAATGATTTTGTTGTCAACGTTATTTATCACGTAACCGACGACGATCATCAAGTGACACCACCAGACGATGATCATGATAATCCGACACCAGATCATCCAGAAACTCCGGATGATAATAACAACGATAGCCAAGTTCCAGTCGATCCGGAAACGCCAGATGATGACAATAATAACCAGGTTCCAGCTAACCCAGAAGTTCCAAACGGTGATAATGGAAATTCAGTGCCAAATCAGCCAGAAATTCCAAATGGTGATCATAATGAAAACCAGGGGCTCGGAAGATCCAGTGCTTCCCGCGGATAACAGCGGAGAAGTTGACGGGACAGCAGCTACTCCAGACACTTCGAATGAATATAATAAGAGTGATCAATTTCCAGGTGAACCAGTCAGCGCGGTGAGAACCAATGAGGATAACCAGATATCGGCTAAGGAACGGACGACGCTTGTGAAACGTGGTCGGTTACCACAAACTAACGAAGTAGAGTCTAATATTATGAGTGAAGTTGGGGTACTTAGTTTGCTGACAATTTTGCTTGGATTCTTCGGATGGGGTAGAAAACGGAAGCGTGATGGCGAAGAGTAATTTATTTACGCATCTAATTTGATTACGAATCAAAAATAATTAGTGCTTCGCCTATTAATGATATTTTCTGGTCCCTTACACGTAGAGTTAAAAATGAATAACTAGTCACGCCGTTTAAACCGAAAAGACCATTATGCCAAATTCAGGCATAGTGGTCTTTTTAGTTAATATCCAAAAACGAGCTGCCTTTTGGCGCACTTTCTGGTTTGGTTTAAGAACGACTTAACGTCTTTTTTGGAGAAAAAACAGTTGAATAGTATTTTTTGAGTAAAAATGTTTGCTAACGACCCAACGTCATCATTTATAAAGGAGGTAGGCAATTAGTTTTAGGAAAAGGAGAACCAATAATGGCTTATTTAAAGATTATTGTTCCGCTAATTTTAGTTGGTGGGATTTATCTGTTTTGGACAATTAATGATATTTGTCGGATTTCACGAACGCATTACTTACCTAAATGGGGTTGGATAGTGGCGACATTGTTAGCAATTCCGGTAGGCGGGATCGCATATTATCTATTAGAGCGGCGGGAAGGGAGTTGGTAGAATGGGTAATTTAGTAGAAATTCATGATTTAACGGTCCGCTTCAAGGATTTCGCAGCTTTAAAAAAGGTGAACGGTAAAATTACTAACCGACCGGGAGTGGTGGGTCTGATTGGGCCAAATGGAGCAGGAAAAACAACCCTCATCCACGCTATTTTTGGTCAAGAACCAGTAGGGCATGGACAAATCTTAATCGACCAGACGGCAAAGTTGGCATATTGCCCAGATACTCCCGAGTTTGAAAAATATTTAACTGCTCGTGAAACTTTACAACAGTCACTTCGCTTGGATAATCAACGCATAAATGAGAAACAAATTTTAACTGCGTTGCAACAAGTTGGCTTAGCGGAACACCAAAACCGGTTAGTAGGTGGATTTTCTCGAGGAATGAAACAACGATTAGGAATCGCCGCTGCCAACATCTTAAAACCCCAACTGCTATTTTTAGACGAACCTACCAGTGCACTGGACCCGTTTGGTCGACAGGCAATGTTGGGTCTAATTAATGAAATAGCACAAACTACGACGGTGGTAATTTCGAGCCATCTACTTAATGATATCCAGCAAATTGCCGAACGATTGCTCGTACTTAATCGTGGAGAAATGATTTTTTCAGGAGCGTTGACAGATTTTATCGCAGGAACGGATGATTCGGTTGAAATATTAGTTAAATCGGTTAACGCTAAGGATCGGGTAGTGGCTGCCTTACAGCAATGTCAAATTGTGGTAAAGGAGATTCAACAACACCAAATTGAGTTTCCAGCACAAGATTTTGAAAAAGGGCTAGGCGAATTAAGTAGGTTAGCTGATGATGTGATAATGATTAATCGAAGTAGTCAAGACCTTAACCATGCTTTTGAGCGGTGGATTCACGCAAAAGATAAGGAGAAAGCTAAATGAAATTAGAATTACGACAGTGGATTCGAAAACAGCGGATGTTTTTAATATTACTCATTGCTGCATTAATGGGGATTGTAGCACCATTATCGGCATATTATAGTGATCAACTGGTAGAAAAATTTAGTGGCGGCAGTGTTGCCAGTATTCAGCTTCCATCTCCGACTTGGGATAGTTTGATGACTTCTTACTTCCAAAGTACGGAGCAAGTAGTACTTTTTATCATGGCATATTTGGTTGCGGATGCCTGTACTTTAGGAAAAAATCCCGCACAACAACTTTTTTATTTAACGCGTGCCAAAAAGGCTGGGCCAATTTATTTTCCAAAAATGGCGGCAGGATTAATTTGTGTGGTTTTAGGCACGGTAATGGGGGCTGGTTGGGCAGTTTATGTGGATTGGGCTTTCTTTAGCGGCACCATTCGTTTTGACTTAGTATGGCCAAGTTTACTGTTACAAGCGTTAGGCATTGTAACGAGTGTTATTTTGGCAAGTACGATTGCCATATATTCTGGCGCACCATTTTTAGCTGCGGGAGTAATTGAAATTGGCGTTTTAATTAGCAGTTTGTTTAGCCAGCTTGAAGGATTTATGAAATGGTCGCCCACCAACCTTTTGAACCCGACAAATTGGTTAATTCATCCGGTTAGTTGGACTGATTTATGGCGACCTCTGGTACTTATTGGAATTCTAATTGTGGGATGTTTAATTTTGATAATGGTTAAACCATTACGTAACCAACATGCGGTTCGACGAGTTGAAGCAATTACGGAATAAATTACTGTAACGCTAGGTATACAAGCAGTTTGATAATGCATATCCATTGCGGGTCAAAGGTGAGAACGGAAGGCATATTGCTTCTTTATTAGGAGGACGGGTGTTATAATTCGTGGCAAATAACGTTATTAGTTTTATTGAATAGTAGATCTACTAAAATTTTTAGAGAAGGGTCGAATAGAGATGTCAGAAAAATTAACAACGGAGGCTGGACAACCGTGGGCCAATAACCAACATACGCAGACTGCTGGAAGTCGCGGTCCGGTATTGATGCAAGACTACAATTTGCTGGAGAAGTTGGCCCATTTCGATCGGGAACGGATTCCCGAACGAGTTGTGCACGCCAAAGGTGCTGGTGCGAAGGGGTATTTCAAGCTAGAAAATGACATGAGTCCGTATACTAAGGCGGACCTTTTCAACGGAATTGGCAAACAAACCCCCTTGATTGTGCGCTTTTCCCAAGTGGCTGGAGAAAAGGGCTACCCAGACACGGTTCGCGATGTGCGCGGATTTGCGTAATTACGACATTGTTGGAAATAATACTCCGGTATTCTTCGTAAACGATCCGCTCAAGTTTCCTGATTTCATCCATTCTCAAAAGCGGGATCCCCAAACTAACCGACGTACTCAGGACATGCAGTGGGACTTTTGGGCCCATTCCCCAGAATCGTTGCATCAAGTTACTTATTTAATGGGTGACCGGGGGCTCCCAGCATCTTATCGAACGATGAATGGTTATGGCTCCCATACTTTTAAATGGGTTAACCAAAAGGGCGAAGCCTTCTGGGTCAAGTACCACTTCATTTCAGATCAAGGCGTTAAAAACATGACGAATGAAGCTGCAGCCGAAGCCACGGTTAAAGACACTGACTATCTACAAGATGATTTATATGACGCCATTGCTCAAGGGGAGAACCCATCGTGGACGCTCTACGTTCAGATTTTGCCGTACGAAGCAGGCCTGCACTATAAGTGGGACATCTTTGACGTAACCAAGGTGATTTCTCATAAAGATTACCCATTGATTAAGGTTGGAAAGATGGTGCTAAATGAAAATCCAACTAATAACTTCACGGACGTGGAAGAAGCGGCAATGTCACCTGCTAACTTAGTTCCTGGAATTGAAGCTTCGCCAGATAAATTATTGCAAGGTCGGCTATTTTCATATAAAGACACGCAAAGATATCGTTTGGGAGCAAATTTTGAAGACTTGCCGATTAATCGTCCGGTAGTCCCGGTACACAATTATGAACGTGATGGCGCTATGAAGGCCACGCAGGGACCGGAAGTAAATTATGAACCCAACTCCTTTGACGGACCTACTGAAGATCGGGATGCTTCCATTAAACCTTTCAAGGTGGACGGGGAAGCGATGGCACAACCTTATGAATACCAGGTTGATTATACGACTCAAGCAGGCGACCTTTATCGCCTAATGTCAGTAGCTGAAAAAGATCGGTTAATCGACACAATTAAGGGAGCTTTAGGCCAGGTTAAATCTGACGAAATTAAACGGCTGGAAATTAGTCAATTTTATGAGGCTGATCATGATTACGGCACTCGAGTTGCGAGAGCTTTAGGCATGGACATCAATAAAATTGTTGGTGAAGCAGAACGATAAAGCAAAACCGACGCTCAAATTTAAAAATATAAATAACAAAGATTGTAGGGGCTTTAATCACCATGTGGTAAAGCCTCTTTTTCGAGTGCTCTGTCTTAAACCGTACTAGTAAGGCAAGGTGGCAACTTAGGAAGCGTTTTTGCAACAAAAATTAGAAATATTGTGGATTCCCCTAAAAGACGGTAACCTTGGTCAATGAAGGGAGGCTTTTAATGATTTACCTTGAGTTTAAATGGGATTTAAAACAAGCAATTGACAAAGCTACCATTACTCTACACCTCGATAATAAAAAGTACGCTAGCAAAATAACAAGAAGTTTTAACTTCAAAGATCAGGTGGAAGTAATTAATCCCAAAAATGAACGAAGGCTTAAGATTGATATTTCTCAGATTTATCTAATTGAAGCGATGGATCATCTTTCGAAACTTTATACGGTAAATAACCAAGTCTACTATATCAGGGGAAGGTTGAAAAATTTAGAAAAATTAGCGTTGAAAAATTTAATGCGGATTAATAATTCAACGATACTGAATATGGACCAGGTTACCGAATTTAAGAAAGCGACGTATGCACGTATAGAAGTACATACTAAAAATGCGGAAAGTTTCATCGTTAGCCGGCATTATGCTAAAAAAGTGAAGGAGGGGTTAATTTGATAACTCAACTAAAACATACCTTTTTTCAGACGAGCTTTCTGTTCATGGGGTGGTTGATAGTAGTAATTGAACTATTTTGCCCGCATTTGGAAATGACACCTAGTTACCTATGGCATCTCTTATTAATCGCCATTATTGGCGGGAGTGTATTTGGCGTTATCTATCCGTACATATGGGACTACACAACATGGGGGGCGCTTAGAAATATTGGCTGCACAACATTAATAAATTTTGGCGCACTTCTTGGTGGACTAGGGCTTTTTTCTAGTAAAATTCTTAAAATGGTTTTGCCTTTCTGGTGGGAAATCTTGATACTTACTTTAATACTGCATATCCTCACGTTCTATTTATTATCGTAATTACCAAAATCAAAAACTAATTCAGCAACTTAACGCACCACATTCCAGAAATTAATCCTTTAGAGGGTCTTTCTTGTAAATTAACGAGTATTAGTGATAAAATGCATTCAATTAATGATGAAGACGTTTTCACTAAGATGTGCACGCAAGGAGGAATAAAATGGACATTGAATTAAAACGACCGGTATTTACAAATGAGGATTGTATAGCGATTTTAGGGGATTTAATTGCGATTAATTCTACTAACGATCACGAAATTACGGTGGCAAAGTACTTACAAAAATTATTAAAGGAAAATGGGATTGACGCTAAAGTTCTTCGCTATAGTGACACTCGGGCAGATTTGTTAGCGGAAATTGGTTCAGGCAGCCCGTTGGCGAACCGAGTGGCTATGATCCGGCATTTTCACATAAGGGTTCCTTAGATATTAGGTTAACTTCTAAGGGGCAGTCCGCACACAGTTCGATGCCCGAAGACGGTAAAAACGCCATTGATCCGTTAATTGAAATTTTGCACGCGGCTAATCACCATTTCCGTGATTCCGCAGTTGAAAATGAATTACTTGGGCCGTTAACCTTCCATACTACAATTTTTAAGGGTGGGAACCAGGTTAATTCGATTCCGGCAATGGCCGAAGCTGAAATTAACGTGCGAACGATTCCAAATTTTACCAATCAACAGGTGATTGCTGACCTTCAAAAATTAGTCGATCAGCAAAACGACGCGGGCGCGCAAGTTAAATTGGAAGCCTACATGACTCAGGATGCGGTGGAAACAACTGGAAAAAGCCGGCTGATGGAATTAATTCAACGAGTCGGTAGCGAATTTCGTGGTGCGCCAATTAAACCAGGGGTGATTCCGGCGGTCACCGATGCTTCTAATTTGCTAAGGGATAAGGATGAAGGTTTTCCATTTGCGATTTGGGGGCCGACCGGTGACGGAGTTCACCAAGTCGATGAATACGTTGAAAAGGACTTATATTTAAACTTTATTAAGATGTATATTACGGTATTTACGCAGTATCTAAATGCCCAAAAAGACTAGCCAATATAAGTAAAGAGGAAGACAAAAGTTGGGTAGTTTAGGAACATTTACTGAAAACTGACCATTAAGCCTGAATTTGGTTTAATGGTCGTTTTTGGATTGAACCGAAAAATTTACTTTTGCTTCTATGATAGTAAAGGCAACATTCCAGCCTGATTTTCCAAAAAATCCATCCTTAAAAAGGATTACTTTATTTTTTCTCAGCCTCTTTTTATTGAAAAAATTACGTGACGATTCAGGAGAAAAGAGCGCCTTTCTCGGAACTACCTGTTACAGAGGGTTTTTATTTGAAAAATTTACTTATTAATGGTAACCTCTAACTTTAGTTTAGTAGTTATGTTAATTAAACGGGATTTTGGTATTATAGATAAGTGCTAGACCAATAAATGTTTAAGGGGATTTGAGAATGGAAAAGAAAACGCGCAAAGATTATGGCGCGGCTGGTTTGTTACCATTACTGATTTTTTTGGTGCTGTACGTAGGCTGCTTAGCGGTCTTTACGATTAAAGGTGCCAAGGATCCGTCTTCGTACATGCCACGACAGGTAGCAATTTTAGTGGCGTTGTTGTTTGCTTTAATTTTCTTCGAACCGCGGGCAAAGTTTGCCAAGAAAATGAACATCTACCTAAACAACGCCGGAAATGCAGGAGTAATGAACCTTTCTTTGATTGTAATGATGGCGGGGGGCTTTTCTTCAGCCGTAGCAATTTCGGGAGGACAGTCTTCAATCGTTAATTTAGGAACATCGTTGATTCCAAGCCAATTTCTGGTACCAGGAATCTTCTTGATTGCGGCAATCATTTCACTGTGTATCGGAACTTCTACGGGGACGATCGTAACCATGGCGCCAGTGACCTTTTCGCTAGTAGCAGCTGCACACTTAAATGCAGGAATGGCTGGGGCAGCGGTAATCACCGGTTCGTACTTTGGAGACGGACTCTCAATGATCGGTGGAACTACCATTTCAGCGGCAGCGGGAGTGGGCGCAAGAATGCGTGATAAGTTTTTATGGCAGATTAAAATCGCCGTTCCAGCAGCGGTAATCACGATTATTATTTATACTTTAATGAGTTTAAATAATAGCAGTGCTAGCAATATTCATGCTGGCAGTTATAACATAATTACCATTTTGCCTTACTTAGTAGTTTTAATTTTGGCTGTCATGGGAATGGACGTAGTACTAGTACTAGCTTTAGGTACCGTAATGGCCAGTGCAATTGGAATGGCGTTGGGTAAAGCTTCCCTGTTTGCGTGCGCAAAGGCGATTGGTAACGGAATGGAAAGCATGTTCTGGCTAGCAATCTTTGCGATGATGGTTAACGGAATGGTTGCATTAATGCGGCACTATGGCGGAATTGATTGGATGGTCCACGTGTTCACCCGGCATATCAAGAGCAAGGCAAGTTGTGAAGCCCTCATTGGAATTTTGAGTTTCTGTGTTACCGGGGCAATCGTTAATAACAATATTTCGGTTTTGATTACTTCACCGATTGCTAAGGAATTAGGTGACCAATACCAAGTTGATAAGAAGGTGCTCGCCGGAGTGATTTCCATTTTTGCGGTTACGGCTTCGATGGTCATTCCGCAAGATTCCGCGATGATGATGACCCTTCAACTCGCGGGGAAGAGTACGAACTACTTAGACTTGATTCGTTACATGGTTTACCCAGTGGTCTTGATGGGCTTGACGTTTATCGTTAACTATATCAACGCAAAACGTTCTGCAGCCTAGAAAACTACAATAAAATACTAATAAACAGCTACTTTAGATAAAGTAGGTTAAAACGAAAACGAGAGTGCGACAAAAGTCGGTTAGTTTGTGAGGATTAACTGAAAAACGACCGTTATGCCTGAATTTGGCGTAACGATCGTTTTTTTTGCTAAACAGAACCAACTGACTCTTGGCGCACGTTTTGACTTTATTAAGGGCAAAACACCAGCAGATTTAGCCTTTGCAGTTTCTTTTTTATGGGTTAATTAAAAAAGGAGCAATGTAAGTTTTCATCCATGAAAATGCTAGGTTTTGCTTTAAAGGCAGGCATGACATTCTTTAAAATAATTTGTCACTATCATCATTATTCCAGATGGCGAATGCCAATATTTGCCATAAAACTACCACTAGTAAAAATTCAGGCTTAAAAACTAAGATGATAACCAGGACAGCGGTTTGGATTGTCATATATTTTATGTTTGTCAAATACCGATATATCTTCATTTTTCTTATGTCATGGGCTTTTTTATACTGTTTTCTTTTTATGTCGTCATTTGAAATTACGTAGCTTAGAACCAAGTAAGCCGCGGTCCATATAGAAAAGATAATGGCGTAAAAAATTTCCGGTCCCTGTGCTTTCAAATCTCGCCCAATCCAGGCAGTTGCCATGGGGATGAAAGAAGTCGTGAACATCCAAAAATTGTTTGCCCAATAAACTCTTTTGGAAATGCCGGCAGTCTTGCTAAACATGTAATGATGACTATACCAGGCCACTCCAATCAGGAGGTAGCCAACCGTGTATGAAAAAAGGTATGGCAACTCGCTTAAAATCGCACTTAATTGACTAGAATCGGGAACTTTAAGTTCTAAGACCATAATTGTCAAAATTATTGCCAATACAGCATCAGTAAAGGCTTCAACTCTTGATTTATTCATAATAATTTCCTTTCTTTTCTAATAAAATTATACAGCACTGGAAAGATTTTACTATTAAGACCGTTTGAAGTAGCAAACTCCCAGAAAAATAAGCATGAAACTTTAGGGGAACTCAGCAGATTTTTTTACAAAATACGTTATTAGTGCATATTGTTTGTGTATAAAATGAACATTTGTTATTATTAGTGCAATGGAGGGGGGCGTAATAATGGGAATTATTTGGACATTAATTGTAGGAGCTATTATTGGTGCAATTGCAGGTGCGCTTACTAGTCGTGATTTACCAGCAGGTTGGTTAGGTAACATCGTTGCTGGTTTAATTGGTGCTTGGTTAGGCCAAAGCTTATTAGGAACATGGGGACCATCCTTAGCTGGAATGGCACTAATTCCTTCGATTATCGGAGCGGTAATCTTAGTAGCTGTTGTATCATGGTTTATTCAAAGCCGTAAGAATTAGCAATTTTTAGTTATTAATATTTAAGGAAGGACGATCTGTAAGGTCGTCCTTTTTTGTGTTTGAAAAGACTACATTCACAATTTTAAATTTGGCCAGTAAGTTTTTGATTAATCCGACAATCATTCTGGATGTCAGAAGCCATTATTTTTGTAATGGCAAACCGAGAAATGGTATCCTCATTACAAACATTAGATGTTGGTAATGACTTATTAGATAGGAGAATGCAAAATGAGAGATGCGGGTCGAATTTTAGCAATTCTAGTTGCAGCAGTAGTGATTATTTTTGGATGGAAGTATTACGAAGACACCTACCAAGCAAAAACGGCGTACGCGGTGGTTCCTGCCGAAGTTCCCGTTAAAAAACAAGCTACTGATGACGATGGAAAAGCAATCACTGGCGAACACGCTTACGATTATAAATTTAAGTTCGTTTTAAAAAATGGTGAAAAGCGTACGCTAGATTACGAACTATCGGGAGAAAAGGTTAAGCCGTTTACTCCTAACGCGGTCATTAAGGCTGAGATTTCGAAAAAACGGGTAATAAAGGGACCTAACGAGATCAGCAAGGACAAGGTGCCTAACAAGGTACGTAAAATTTTGAATATCGATTAAGGATGTTTTTAACTGATGAGCTGGAGAGGGGCTTGAACAAAGTTAAAGAAATATTTTTCAAGGATTCTCAAAAAGCTATTTTGGTATTTTGGCTCCAATAGAGGCAAAATATGTGCTAAAAATCAGTTAGTTTTGCTTAATCAAAAAGCGACCGTTATGCCAATTCATAACGGTCGCTTTTCAGTTAATTCTCGCAAACTAGCCGATTTTTGTCTTACACGCTTTTAATTTGTTATTTAAAAAATTGCCGAGCTTTTGCTGATCGGGTTTCCTTGATTAGGGTAATTAAGTTGGTCCAATCTGCAACTGTTGGAAATGATTTCCAAATCAGCTGTGGAATTTTAATTTTGTAAGAATACGTATCTGATAAGAAGAGATCGGATTGTGGTTCTAAATGATTAGTCAAAATTACGTTATTTCCATATAAGGATTTTAGCGTATTATCAACGTACTGGGAATACAGGCTGCCCTTTGAAAAATCGATCACCACTCTAACTCGGTCGCGACTGTATTTAGCGGGAATGTTAAAATATCAAACGTAGGATAGTTTTCTCGTAAGGTATGGATTGAATTTTTGTAAGTTGCGTCTAGTAGTTCCGCGTAGTACGAAAATAATTTTAAATTGACGTTAGTAATGTCTTTTCTTAAAGATTGTTCAACTTCCAACGGAAAGTCCGCTAAAATGTTAAACGATTTGATCCAATTTAGAAAATCATCCGTAATTTTATTAATTAATTGATAGTTGCACGTATCCTCTGGGATCCCCGCATAATCCAAGTAATCTTGATTTAATAAAAAACCGTACAAAAAAAGCATTTCCGAATGGGTTAGCTTAAAGTGCCAGCCTAGGGTCTGCTTTAAGACGTGATAAATTTTATCATAGCGTTTATCATCAAGCGGATGAGGTGCTGAAAAACGAACATACTTGTGGTTATTATGGCGTAATATCCAAATCCGTAGAAATATTGATAATTTAAATTTTTCACCATGTTGTAATTGATGTTTAAAAAAGGGCGTTAAGCTATCAAAAATCCCGTTTATTAATGGATCTAGTTCGGGAAAGGGCTCTTTTAATCCCTTATAAATTTGTTCGTATAATTCAATAATTTCTAATCGAATCTGAAATTCCCGGTCTTTATCAGTTTGGATTGTTAAGTTGTTAAACTCATCAGTTAGTAATTGTTTAACTAAAGTTAGTTGACGATAAAAAACGGCGCGGCTTGAGAAAGCCCTGGGAATATATTTTTTGGGGGTAACCAAGTCGTTATAAAACAATAAATATTCCATGGCACGAAAAGCAGTCGACCGTTCAATATAATATAATTTGACTTTGTCGACAATGATTTGAAAAAGGTTATGTCCGCTCCAAATTCCCTTATATGATTTTTCACTTACGTAAACACTGTGGTCATTAGCAGTAATTGTTTGTAAATCAGCGTTCAGAGTAGCGATGGAAGCCTCAATTTTGTACGGAGTCGTGTTGAAGATTTCAGCTAACGAGGAGGTACTAATTGGTTTTACGTTATTCTGACTAAAAAATTGGAGTAATTGATACGCAAGCAAATCGCGCTTGTTCATTAATTTGGTAGAATCTATGGTTAGCTCCTCCTTAATACTTACTGTTATATATAATTATACACGATAAATGCTTTATCAACGAGAAATGTTTTCGATAACGGATATTTTAGGAGTGCTATATTTACGTCATTCGGTAAAATGTTTTAAAAATAGTACTAAATAAACTTTATATAGGCATAAAGGTCAGCTAATCTTACTTGAAGAAGGAGGTGCGATTGTATTGATTTGATGAAACCGCTAAAGAGTTTAATTAACTAGAATTAAGCGATTTTAAAATAATTAAAAGGGTGTTAATATTCATGGGTAAAGTTCATGATAAAATTTAAAAAAATACTTGATTGGTGTTGCGGGTTAATAATTCATCTGATATAATAAATTCTGTTATGGAGAGTTGGCAGAGTGGTAATGCACCGGACTCGAAATCCGGCGAACCGGTTAATACCGGCGCGCAGGTTCAAATCCTGTACTCTCCTTATTAGTACCTTTTTAGAAGGTCTTATGAAACGTCGTAAAAGTGGCTGACACCTTGGAAACACTGGTGTTAAGCCACTTTTTTGTTAGATAGAATAAAATGAGAATATTATATGAAAAATGCACTTCGGTGCTACTCCGGTGCTATAAAATTTTTCGCACATTTTTTGAATTCAGTGAAATCTTATCAAGTGATTTTTCGATACGTAGATCAGCTTTTTGTTTGTATTCGTCAATTAGATATGAATATACTCTACTGGTTGTTGATATATCAGAATGGCCTAATCGCTTTGATATGATAAATAAATCAACGTTTTCGGATAAGAGATACGCCACATGCGTATGACGTAACGAATGAAAGTGAAAACTAGGTTTATCGATTCCACAATGGGCTAATGATTCCCGGAGTGTTTTATTTACTGCGCTGGAAGAGGGTACCGTACCATATTGATTAGTGAATATCTTGGTGCTACTGCTCTTAGGTTTCAGCTGTTTCAGTAACTGTGCTAAATCGTCGTTAATCTTAATGATTCGCACTGACGATTCGTTTTTGGTTGGTTGGAATTTTTGTTCTTCATCATTCCAAGACCGTCGAATAGAGATGGTATTAAAGGTGGTGTTGATATCTTTCCAAGTCAAGGCTTGAATTTCCCCAAGACGAGCGCCGGTATAAATCGCAGTTAGAATCATGTACTTGCTTGTAAAATGCTTATTTAAACTACTACGAAGATAATTGGATAGGGTGTTCATCTCATCAATGTTTAAATAATCAATTTTGCGAGTCTTGCTCTTGTTGAAGACCATGGAAACGCCGTAGACAAAATCTTTTTCAATGGCCTTATCGTAGAGAGCATCTTTGACACAAGCATGAATTAACGAATTAAATTTAGTTACGGTGGACTTAGCATGTTTTTTGCCAAAGACATTGATGAAACGCTGGTAATCTTTCCGGGTGATCTCGCCAACCGGCTTTTTAGCAAGTAGCGACTTCTTTAAAACGTTATATAGTTGCATGTAAGTAGCTTTAGTCCGATTAGTTACTGAGGGCTCTTTATACGTTAGGTACCAATCATAAAAATAAGCAGGAAAATAAGTTTCGCTATCAATATCCCGTTTATTTAACTGGAAATCTGCTGCCCATAATTCTGCCTCAGATTGCGTTTTGAAATTATACTTGCTCTTGTAGTGACGTTTTCCCTCCTCATCTCGCCAGGTTATCCTAGCTGTCCATTTTCCATTTTGTTTTTTAATACTTGCCATAAAAGCGAACCTCCGTTCTGTTGTTGGAAGCAGGCTTCAATGTTAAAATAAGCGTACATTAAAGGAGCCACTTCCGTGGTTTTTTAATTGGTAGTCACATCCCAAACTTTGGTCGGTGGGAGATGTGGCTTTTTTGTTGTGTTGTAATTATTAAATAGTTTGTATATTCATAGTTTACTGGATAGATTTTTGAAACTAATCAACAACATTCTTGTTACAATATCCTTTATTGGAAACATATTCAGAAATTTGTTCGGTGAAATGATTTAAGTAATCTGTCACCTCTTTGAACCAAGATTCTATATCTTTTATGGTTACACTAGTTCCAATTTCACAGAAAGATTTGTCTCCATGACCTAAACTATTTCTTTTATTTTTAATGTCTTCTAATATACCAGCTTTACTGTTAACTTCTGATGGTATGTTCAGTGTTATTCCAAATTTTTTACAAAGCTTAGTAATAGATCTTGCTGCTAAGTTTCCACCTGGTAGCTGCCAATCGACTTTTGATTCTGAGAATAATAAAATATTTTGATTGTTATTGTTTGTTATATTATTAATAAGTTCACTCGTTCTATTTAGATAAGATTGAAATGAAGAAGATTTGTCAAACATATCGTTATAATTTAATTCTAACCAAATGTCTCTTAACTGGGGAGATACTTCAGTATACCCAATATTGTTATCTATAATATCATCAAATATGGTCATGAAGTTGAGAGAAACGGTAGATTCGACAAGATTGTAAAGCATTATTATTAGAGATGCCTTTTGAATATTTAATGCAGATGCTTCATCTTCATCTACTTCTGGTTGATTATCTAATTCTTTTACGAAATTTAGCATACAATTTATTTCGTTACATCTTTTTTCATATTCGGAAAAAGTTATTGTTTGTTCCATCGTTAATGTTCCTCTAATAGTTTATCTTTAACAAAATTAATTCTGGATAGTAAATGTGATTTATTATTTGCTGCGTCGGAAGTTGTTACTTTTTTGAATTCTTCAGAAGTAAGCCAGCTTAAATCAGGTTCACTAAGATCACTTTTTTCCCGTAAAGCAAGATTTATTCCAACTGCTAGAGCTTCAAATCTAGCTTTAGGAACTGATTTTGCATTTTTTGTTTTTCTAAAACCTATTGGAAAATATTTTTTTGCAAATTCAAAGGTTCTAGTGAATTCATTTTTCATTGTTTCTTTATCAAAATTTTCTTGATGTTGTTTTGTAAAATTATCTATAAATGTTTGGACATCAGTAGAATCATTATATTCAGATAACGCATCAGAATAAGCAAAAAATCTGAAGATTAGTTCGAAGTTTTCTTTTCTATTGATATTTGTAGTAGATTGAGGAACAATATCCTGATAATTTTCATCCAATGCGAGCTCTTTTACAAAATCAATAAAAGGACCATCGAATCTTGCCATTCTTATTTCAACAGGAATAGCTTTAACTCCTTGAGTATTTATGCGGTTAAATATTTCTTTTCTGCTTGATAAGGTTGTTAAATCCTCAAGAACAATGGTTCTTAAAGCAGTGCTTAGAAATTTGCGCTGCATACTGTTAGGTAAGTCTTCAAAAGTAAATCCATTACAAGTATCAAGGCTTTTTAGTCCTTGTAATACTAATTTGTTTGAAATAAACGCTGCCAACGTCTGAGTTCTCTGAGCGCCATCAACAATTTCTAACTTTCCAGTACTAGAGTCTGTTGCAAAAAACATCATAGGTATGGGTAACCCTATTAGAATAGATTCTATTAATTTAGATTGTGATTTCTTATTCCAAATAAAATGGCGCTGATAAATTGGAACATATATATTACCTTCTTTAAATTCCGAATTTATAAATTTAATAGGAAAATCGCGAATGTCATATCTTACATCACGCCGTTTTTCTTGTATTTGTTTTAAAACTAAGTTTTTTTCTTCAACTGTCTTAGAATCCATTATCTCACCGCCTGTGTGATTGATTTTCCAATATAGTACGCAAGTTTTACTGGAACAGCATTTCCAATTTGAGTAGCAATTTCACGCATATTTACTTTTTTCCCCTCTATTGAACTACCAAAATCATAATTTCTAGGGAAAGTCTGGAGCAATGCTCCCTCACGTAAAGATATAGCTCTATTTTGCTCTGGATGGCCAAATCTTCCATTTCCATAACCATAAAATTGTGTAGTAATAGTAGGGGATGGCTTATGCCATTCCATACGACCATAAACACTACGGTAAGTATTTCCAGACTTTTTTTTATGACAGGCCAATAAAAGCTTTTCATCCCAGTCTTTCCATGTTCCACCAGGACGCGACTGTTTTATGCGTTCTAAATTTTTGGAATTTAATCTTGCCGAATGATGTAGTTTGTCTTTTTCATAATATTCCCCAGCATGTATAGGAGGAAGCTTACCAATAGCTGAATACACATCAGGATATGCTTCTTTTGTAAAAGGAGGATCCATAAGCTTAATATTCCCGATTTTTGAAGCTAACAAAACTAATCTTTTTCTATTTTGTGGTACACCATAAGCTGGTGCATAAACTAAATTCCAGGTTACTTTGTAATTATTATTTTCTAAGGTTTTAATAAATTTCTTGAATATCGGTTCTTTACTAAGCTGTGGAACATTTTCCATTGATACTATATCAGGTTTAATTTTAGTAACAAACTCTCCAAAGTAATCTAGGAGATCCATTTTTTTATTGGTAGAATCAGTATTTTTATATCTATAACTATATGAAGAAAATGGCTGGCATGGAGCACAACCTGCGAGAACTTTCACATCGGTATCTTTAGGGTATAGATTTTCTATTTCTTTATAACTAGTTTTTTTTAAGTCAGCTTGGATAAACTGAGTATTATTATTTTTTTCGTAAGCATAACGACATTTTTCAACGATATCAATTCCAGCAATGACGTTTATCCCGGCTTTCTGAAGTCCGTATGTTAGCCCTCCAATTCCACAAAAGAGATCTACTGCATTAATTTTCATTTATTCCACCTCAATATTAAGTGTAACAAATTTTACATTTTATATCGATACAAAATGTGGATTTACATATTGCTTCAATCCACATCTAGTCATCGAAGTAAGGGAATGTTTTTGTTTGATCGTAATTAATATTACTTTTTTTGCCGTTTTTTCTGGTATAAAATTTTAGTAGAAAATCTTAGCTCTCCAACCGGATTTTCTTTTTTTATATGCGGGCATAGACAAACCTCCATTTTATTGTTGGAAGTAGTCCATAATGTTACAATAGTATTGTTAAAGGAGCCACTTCCGTGGTTTTTTTAATTGGTAGTCACATCCCAAACTTTGGTCGGTGGGGGATGTGACTCTTTTGTTGTGTAGTTAAATCTATTAAGTTAACCACTATTCCCACATACAGAGTCGGACTGTATCTAGTCACCGGAGTGGAAAGAGGATATCATCTAAGCTGAGGGCTATCAAGTATGATTAAAAATAAGCCAATGCAGATAAAGATAACTCCCCAAAATATCTGTGTAAACAGACTACGATCACCAAAAAAGAAACGTAAGATATTTAAAGTTTGACCAAGACTTATTATTAATGCTCCAATAAAAAATATAATTATTCCAATGATAGCCATAATACTCGTTTCCATAAACTATTCGCTCCTTTGTAAATAAAGTATTAATGTAACGCGGTATAGAATGTAAAAAATCCTAAGAAAATACCAGGGATGTTAGCTGCAATGATCGGCCAATCACGTTCTAACATCTTACTTGGCGGTTAGGGGATGTGGCTTTTTTGTGGTTATTACATGTATTGTAGTAACCACTATTCCCACATACAGAGTCGAACCTGCATAGTAGTTGTTAAGAGCGGGGGACTCTATTTTGGAGTGGACATGTTTTACCGTTGAACTAAGCTCGCATGTTGCCCGCTAGGCTGGTAGTGGGCGAGGGTGCTACTTGCTTTGATGTTGAACCCGATAGTTGCGAATAGCAAGAGCAAATAAGGCAATTGCCAGCGCAAAACATCCAATTATGAACACAATCCAACCGTATGCTTCAAACCAAACAATCACGTTCACTAATATTCCAAATCCAATGAACCACCATAGCCATTTAGTGAAAAATTTATATACTAACCATCCAATGATAATAGTAAATCCAATTAATGCCATGATTATTTATCCTCCTGTTTGTTTTCCAACGCTTTAAGCTTAGCCTGAATAATTTCATTTTGTGTTTCCAATTTTTTGATTTCAGCGTATAACTTGTCGAAGTTAGAAGTATCTTCTTTGGAAAAGTAACTAGTGATGGTACTAGTTAATATACCAATAAAGCCAACGCCAATTAGCATTAATAAAACAGCGGCAAATTTTCCTACTAATGTGTGTGGTGAAATATCACCGTAACCGACAGTTGTAGATGTAACGATTGCCCACCACATTGCATCTCCCCAAGAAACGTTTTCTGCTATCGAATATAGAGTAGCCGAGATGAATAAGATTGCTAGGCATACCCATAGCAAATATATAAAACCATTTATTTTAGAGAATTTTTTTAACTTAGATTGTGCCTTACCAATAAATCCAATAAGTCTAACAAACTTAAATAATTTGAATAACCGTAGAACTCGGAACATTCTTGAAAACCTGAATAAAGTAAACATTGAATTAAATGGTATTATCGCTAGCAAATCAAAAATATTGTGTTTGAAAAAGTATTTCTTGTCTGTAGCTTCGATAAATCTACTCACATAATCTAATGTGAAAATAATTAGTATTCCATCATCGACTATATTCCATGGAGTGCTGTTCAAGTTGATAACTCCGGAAAAATCAAATATGGTAATTGCTACAGAGAATAGAGCCAATATTCCTATAATCAGTTCGTAAGTCTTATGTGTATATTTCAAGCTGTGCCCCCCATCTCATTACAATAATGATACTGCTAAATAAGAAAGGTGAACGGCTTTTTTTGCACGTACGTATTTCCGTCTTTGTCTGTAATTTTCCTACTCATAAAAATTCCTCCATATAAAGTACAGCTTTTAACGTCGATCAGCATTTGGACGTAAGGCTATTCTTCTGGTATTCCATATGAAGAAACCAATTCGTTTAATGTTTCTGGATATCGATCATTTTCTTCTATATAAAGAACGCTAAGTAAAGCAACAGCAAAGACGTCTGATTCGTGCTCTAGCTTGGAGTGTCCAAATCTAATACCAGTGTAGTATCCAGATAATCCCTCATGTAAAATTACGTGCCCAACTTCGTGAGCCATAGTGTAGTAACGAGAGGGTAGGTACTTAATTCGTTCATTCATCATAACGACAGGTTCGTCATCATCATAAGTTGTTTTAGCAAATGGCCTTTTTCCAAATAAGGGAGTCCATTCAACATCTATATTTAACTTGTCAGCAATGACAAACGGATCAGCAGTTTTGTATCTTTCAACCACAGTTTCCACGGCTTCTTTGATTTTATCGGTATTCATAGTCAACACCTCTTAATCATGTTTGTGTCGTTTCCAGAATATTGTGGCCATGGCCAATTTCACCTGCTGTTTTTCTTCCTCGGTTAAATCTTCACCACCATAAGTCATTCCACCCTCAAGGTTTCTTTCTAAGAAAGTTTCCAGGTCCTTTGTATCCTTTTCCTTTGCCCATTCAGGCGTTTCATTTTTACCTAATAAATAGTCCACGGTGACTCCTAGGACTCTTGCAACGGCTTCTAATTTAGATGAATCAGGCGTCCTATTTTTCCAACCATATATAGTCGTTTCGCCTAATCCTGCTTTTCTAGCTAAATCTCGGATTCCAAGCCCACGTTTTTTTGCTAAAGATTGAATCCTCTCAAACGTTGTCATTACGGTATTCTCCTTATGTACTTTAAAGAAAATTGTATTATTCTGAATAAATTTGTTGACACTTTGTATTCAACGATATACAATTATCAGTGTTAAGAAATGTTGTTAATAAAAAGAGCAAATTAAAAGAACTTATAAATCAACTGGCGGGCGATATATAAGGCTTTTGATTGCTTATTTACTATGCCTTAATTGTACGACTCTGAATACAAAAAGGCAACAGTTTTTCTTAACAAAGTTCAATATGGAATACAGGAGGTGATATCAAATGTTCATCCACACGGAAACGAATAATAAAGCAGAAGCTATTAAGGCTTGGCTATCAAATAATCGACGTCTTGAAACACAGGGCTCACTTGCTAAGAAGTTCGGGAAATCTAGAACATTTGTCAGCTTATCACTCAATAAGCAATCAGTGACACGAGCTTCTGAAAATTTGGTTAATGAAATCTACGAGTACCTACATGAAAAGTACAAAATTTAACTCGATTTTGGCAGATTCGTGTTTTTACCCAATATTAGTTGTGTAAGGGCAATAAAGGAGGAAATAAGAATGAACGATTTAGTAATCATGAAAGACCAGCAGGCAGTAACAACCAGTCTGCAAGTTGCGGAAGTATTTGGAAAGAATCACCGTGATGTTTTAGAAGCTATTCAAAACAAAATTAGCTCAGCGGAAAATTCCGTTCAGTACGATTCAATGTTTGCTCAAGGCGAATATAAAGATAAGAGTGGCAAGCGAAACAAAATGTACTACATGAATCGTGACGGATTTACGTTTATTGCTTTCGGATTCACTGGTAAGAAGGCGGACGAATTCAAACTGAAATACATCGAAGCCTTTAACAATATGGAAAAAGCAATTAAGGCAGAACGTATCCAATTACCAAAAACACCAATGGAAGTATTGAGATTGATGTTTGAAGCCACAGAAGAGACCAATAAGAAAGTAGACCGTTTAGGCAATACTGTTCAAAACCTAACGGATAACCAGCGACTAGATGCAACGGAATATGCATATATTTCAAAACGAATTAGTAGAAAGGTCTATGAATACATTGAATCGAATGGGAAATCACCAAGAAGAAAGCGGAGGCTCACGAAATTTGGAAAATGGACGACTTGAAAAGCTACATGCTCAATAAGAGCACTCAATGGATTACTGCTAACGTCTTAGCTAATCCACATTTATACAGACAATTGCAAGAGCTTCGTGATAAGGGGGCACTTGGTGGCGGTGGCAAAGGTGGTACATGGTGGATGTTTGCCGATGAAATCAAGGAATTTATTGATGATAACAAAGAAGTGATTATGAGAGGGAATTAGCAATGAGAATTTTAATAGCAATGTTGGTAATAGCAGGAATGTTTTACATGTTTGGACGTTTTGGATTTAAGTCATTTTTCGAGTAAGGAGTGAATAGTAATGAAGTTAGTAAAGATTGATGATTACACGTACGTAAATCCAGCATTAATTGGAGCAATAAAAGATGAGAGTTTTGGTGTGAACATTTATTTGACCGGTTCAGATAAACCGATAGAAACGTTAGCAGACATTGAAAAAGTACTCGACGCTATTTGCGGTAGCGAGGAGCACTTAGTAAATGATGCTGATATGAAGATTCTTAAAGCAGAGAGTATTAATTCTGGCCATTTGAACCAACAAAAATACCCATCTCGGTAAATACATTAAAAAGGGTGATTAATGTTTGCTTCGTAGTGATCTTGTTAATGTATTGAAGAGAATTAGCAAGGGCATTGATCTGTTCTTGGTTCAATTGGGTATCAGATGAATTTTGGATATTGGAAGCAACATATTTCATTTCTGCTTGAATAGATTCTTCAGTCCAAGCAGCATTCATATGTTTATCAATTAGTTTCATTATCTGTTCATTGGAAAGTTGCATAATAATTTCACCTCCTTTCATATCGATTATACAAGAAAGAAGGAACCTATAAATTACGAATCAAAATAAAAAGCCCGCTACCGGCATAGCAGGCTCAACAAAATAATTTAACAATCAAATTATACCACAGAAAGTAGGGAGGGTTTAATCATGAACGGTTTTGAACGAGCACAAAAAGCTTATGAAGAAGAATTGCCTAGCTATTTTGACTCTGTAGAACGGACAGATGACGAACTGGAAGATGACATGCTGGAAAAGCTAGATGACATGAACGAAGACGACATGCGCGAGCTACTGTATTCATTTGCTTTGGACGAGACCATCAGTCTTGACACAAGACGTAAAACGTTCGGATTAGATTAGGAGGAAAACATGATTCAGCAAAATATTGATATTTCGACAACACCAAAATTAAATCAAGCCTTGTACGCGACCCAGAAAATACTAGAACAGCCACAGAAAAATAAACAGGCTCACTATGGTAAGTATGCCGATCTAAGAGCAATTGATAGAGCTATCCGAAAAGCTATTAACACTGCCGATTCAGGTATTAGCTTCTCACAAGGGGTCATCGATGATACTAACGCTAATGGCAAAGTATCGCACAAGATCTATACAGTTATTCGCCATATTAGCGGCGAGGAGAAAATCATCTATGGCGATTCATTCCCGGACGATAGCAATATGCAAAAACAAGGTGCGAATGAAACTTATGCTAAGCGGACTAGCTTGTGTCTAGCCTTCGGAATTGTTGCTGACGATGATGACGACGGTCAAGGTGCTTCATTGCTCGAACAGTATCAACGTAAGGAAGAGGAGAACAAAGTTAAAGTTATCGCTTATTTAAAGGACAACATTAAAAAGGTTGATAAAGACGTTTCAGAACGAGTTTTTGCAGTGCTGGGCAAGAAGGATAAGACTCTCGATCATCTAAGTTATCGTCAAGCCTTAATCCTAAGCGGAGCACTGATGTACGAACTTGCCAGAGAGAACAAGATGGAGGAATAGTGATGAATGAAAATTATGAATTAGGTTACGAAAATGGACAGGTTGCAATGCTAGATTCACTAGGTCAGAAGATTACCAATATTAGCGAACCGTTATACAGACGACTTTTAAAGGATGGGAAGCTAGATTCAGCATTCAACGCACAACTAGAAGCGCTTAATAGCATTCGTGATTGGCAAATAGAAAGGATTGAGGAACTCCATGATTAATCGAACAGTACTAATAGGGCGCCTAACTAAAGATGTTGAGCTTCGCCACACAGCTAAAGGCGATGCGGCAGCTAGTTTTACCGTGGCAGTTAACCGACAGTTTACCAACTCACAGGGTGAACGTGAAGCGGATTTCATCAACTGTGTAATGTGGCGTAAGGCAGCGGAAAACTTTGCTAAGTATACACACAAAGGTTCATTGGTAGGTATTGAAGGGCGGATTCAAACCCGTTCGTACGAAAATCAACAAGGGCAACGAGTTTATGTAACTGAGGTTGTAGCCGATAACTTCTCACTGCTAGATTCGAAACCAAAAGGCAACCAGCAAAATAACGCACGGCAATCTACAACGCCGGGAGACCCGTTCGCTAATGGCGGACAGTCAATCGATATTGGCGACGATAGTTTACCTTTCTAAGGTGTGATGTAAATGCAGAGAGCGAGAGCGGAACAACGAGGCAGAGATTTAATAATTCATCTCGATAGACCACTAAATCAAGACCATTTAGAGACAGTGAGCGGTGGGCAAGGCGAGTTCTACGTCGATTTCGAGGTAGCAGACCCGCGGAAAGCACGAGTACAACAGCGACGATTGTTCTTCGCGTTGCTCCATGACATTGAAACTTATTTCGTAGTGCCGAGTGAATTTCTGAAATCAATGTTCTATACCCAGTACGAGTTTTATACCGCAGGTAAGTCTATTAGCTTATCAGACGCCACAGAATCGTCTGTGAGCGATGCTAACCAGTTACTAGACCTAGTTATCGATTTCATGTTCGAATGGCGAGTGCCGTTTAAAAAAGGCTATGAGTTGTTACCAAAAGAAGAGGGTTACTATCTTTATCAATGCTGTAGGCATCGAGTGTGCACTGTTTGTTCTAAGTATGCTGACATCCATCATATTGATGTAGTAGGACGGACAAATCGGAACAAGATTGACCACTCACAACGGCATGTAATGGCATTATGTAGAGTTCACCACAGTGAGATTGAGAGCATTGGATCAGCTAAGTTTGCTGCTAAGTATCACGTACCCGTTGATGGCATCAAGTTAAGTATCGAAGATTTGAAACGATTAGGAATACGAGGAAATTATGGAGGTAATTAATTGGCACAGCGTAGAATGCTAAGCAAGCAGATTACAGAAACAGATATTTTTATGGACATGCCATTATCAGCACAAGCATTGTACTTACATTTAATTATGAACGCTGATGATGACGGATTTATTGGAAATGCGAGAACTATTTTAAGAATGGTCGGAGCAAGCAACGATGATCTAAAACTATTAATTGCCAAGCAGTTCATACTCACTTTTGATGATGGAATTACCGTGGTTAAAGATTGGCGAATCCATAATTATATTCAAAAAGACCGATATCACAGAACTATGTACAAAGAACATCTCGAAGAATTAGAAGTCAATGATAACGGTGCTTATATCAAAGGAAAACCAATGTATACAGAATGTATACAAGATGTATCCAAAATGGATACCCAGGTTAGGTTAGGTAAGGTTAGGTTAGGTAAGGATAGTAATATATATAGTTCATCTAACGATGAACCGCATATCGACTTAAAAAAATTTAAAGAGATTATTAGTTACCTGAACGAAAAAGCAGGGACTAAGTACCGAGCTAGTGGATCTAAAACACAACGATTAATTAAAGCAAGATTTAATGATGGCTTTAATGATGAAGATTTCAAGAAAGTAATCGATATTAAAGTAGCTGAATGGAGTGGTACAGATATGGCTAAATATTTGAGACCAGAAACTCTGTTTGGTACTAAATTTGAAAGCTATTTAAATCAACAAATTAAACCAAAGGTAGAGAAAGGGACAAAATCTTATGGCGGGATTGAATTTTGAACTCTTAAAGCATGTTAAAAATACTAACCAATATTGCCAAGTTCATCCAGATCAAAAGCTACTAATGCTAGCTAACCATATACCTTTCTGCCCTAGATGTGTTGAAGAAAAGCGGAGACATAAAAATAACGAGCTAGTCACGATAGGCGCTATGCGGAACTACAAGCGTGGTTTTCATGATGTGCTACGAAAAGATTCGATCATTGATGATGAGGACTTGTGGCAGGCGAGCTTTGATAACTATGAGGTTAAAGCCGGTAGTGAAGCGGAGAGCAACTTAAAAAAAGCTAAGCAAATCGCATACAGGTACATGGATCGTAGCTACCAAGCTAACACAATCATTACTGGTAAGCCGGGGGTTGGTAAGTCGCACTTAGCAATTTCGATGCTTAAAGGCGTCAACGAGAACATTAAGCCTAACGCTTCCTGCTTGTTCATCTCGATAAACGAGATGATGCGAAAGATTAAGGATTCGTTCGAGCATCGGGATAGCTACTACACTGAATCTCGCATGGTGGACTTGCTCGGGAAGGTTAGCTTGCTTGTGTTGGACGATTTGGGCAGTGAGGCGTCGTTTAAGCGCGAATCAAGAGAAGCAAGTGAATATGTACAGCAGGTACTTTTCGGTGTCTTAAACAAGCGGAGCCGGACAATTATCACTACTAATTTGAGTAGTAAGGAACTATCGGAAATATATAACCCAAAATTATTAAGTCGGATGTACAAGGGTGTCGTTAAGAATAACGCGATTATCAAATTTGAAAAAACAGAAGATAAAAGGATGGCGATTTTCTAATGTGTCAACTATGTGAGGGTACACAAGTTATTTATCAAGTCGATGGCGCAATTATGCAGGTAAAGCCCTGCCCTAATTGCAATGTAGAATACCGAAAGGAAAAGGAGCGTGAAGCTAATGTGGCAATTGGTCGGGGTTAATAGCAAGGAAGTATACGGCAAAAGCGAACATAAGTCGGACCTGCACAAGCAAATGCTTAAGACCTACACAAAATATGACGGTGACCGCAAGGATAGCATCTATATGGATATGCCAGAACCGATGCGCTATGTAAGGGTTGGCACGGCTGCTAAGCAATCCGATATTGAACAAGAATTGTTAGACCGCGGCGACTATGAAGGCTTCCGTAAAGCTCGTGGATTGAGTATTTCAAAGATTAAAAAGCGTAAGTATATTGGCGAGATTAGCATGACGAAGCACAAGATGAAGGTTGCACGGCAGAGCCTAATTCCAGAACTCCTTGATAAAAACCTTAGTTACGCAGACATTGCATGGAAGCTAGGTGTAGAGGTTCAAACGATCTATTCAGACCTAAGGGAACTCGGCATTGAAATTAAAAAAGGCAAAAACAAAAGGACACCTAAAAAGTGGACTAAAAAAGAAGATGCGTTTCTGATTGCCGAAAGAAGCAAGGGTGCAAAGTTTGATGAGATTGCCGAAAAATTAGGCATGGCAAGCTATAACGTTGCTAGCCACTGGTACAAGGTATGCAAAAAGGAGGCGCCATCGATTGATCAAGTTAAGAATTGACGGTGAACCAGTACCGCAAGGCAGACCAAAGTTTGTTAGCCGAGGGAAGTTTGTAAGCGCGTATGATCCGCCTAAATCAAAGACATATAAGAAACTAGTAGCGCAATCTGTTAGAGAGCAGTACCACGGAGAACCGTTAGATTGCCCGTTATATGTTGTATTAAATGTATTTAGGCCGGTACAAAAGAGTATATCAAAAGCAGAACGTGCCAGAAAGTTATCAGGAGTCCATAGACCGACTGTAAAACCCGACTTAGACAATTACTACAAAGCAGTGACAGACGCTTGTACGGGGATTATATGGAGAGATGACGCCTTAATAGTAAACGTTAAGATGGGCAAATATTATTCAGAAGAACCCAGAGTTGAAATGGAGGTACAAGAGTTATGACCGTTGAAGAAATTGTTAGAGAAATCTACGGCAATAATTACACAATCGAAGACTTAAAACGCATTGAAAAAGCAATTGCAGAAGAACAGGAACATTGGCGGAAAAAGAAGTTTAAAAAGGGAGATGGAAAATAATGTATGTAATCAGAAACACGGCAAATAATCGATATTATCGCAGGTTGGGAGGACAGGCTCACCAGTACGTGGGTATTGAAGATGCCACGGTATTTAGAAAGTGGAAACAAGCCAAGCAGAAATCCGACATTTTGCATGCGGCAATTAGCCCGATCGGTGAGCAGGTCAACTTCGAAGTGAAGCAACATAAGTTTTATGTACTGAAAAATAAATATGATAAGGGATATATGAATCAAATCTCATGGAATGCGCCAAAAGAGGAAGCCAAGCTGTTTGCCAAAAAAGAAGCGGCGTTAAAAGAAGCCAAAGAGATTGCGGTTGGCATGGCTAAGGTAGGCATTGATGTGGAATTTGGACCGGAGGAAGTCTGATTATGTTTTTACTGTGGTATTTCTCATGTGTGTTATGGCTGTTTCCGGCAGTGTTAATCGGGCATGCGGTCCATAGTGGGATAGTTGGTGTAGCAATCTTTATAACGGCGATCATTTTACAAACTTGGATTAGCGGGATTGCTTATTTTTTAAAAGAGTTTACAAAAAGAGGAGAAATTAAAAATGATTAAAACAAACGAACTTAGTTGCAACATGGAAATTACAGGGATTGAACTTGAAAATCCATACCGTTATCGTGCTTACTTTATCGGTACGCAAGCGATGTATAACAATGAAAATGAATCATATATAACAGTTGAATCGGGAAACGTAAGTGATATTAAGCCTATCTACGATGACAACGGCGATATTGTTAGCTACGCAATTGAATTTGACAGTGGTGAATGTGTAGAAGTAATAGCCAATGTTAGCGGATTAATTGTGCATTACAACTAGAAAGTGCGGGGAAAATTATGTTTAAAAAATTGAAAGAAAAACTTGTTAGAGAATCTATTAATGGTGAGGGACAAACGTATAAATATATCTATAACTACAATTACACATTTACCACTAACTGTAGCTGTGGTTGTGAGCCAAACATTGAGCAGGCTGAAAAAATGGTGGATATGGCTAAGCGAAATGCTGATAAGGAGAAATAAAGAGAGAAGGTTCAATCATGACTGTATACGTACTTTATTGGCAGGAATATGATGAAGTGCAAATTATGGGTGTGTATTCCGATCGAAAGAAAGCAGAAGAAGCGATTGATGAAATTGATGATCGAGGATATGAGTGGCTTGGTTATCACATTGAAGAACATATATTAGATTGTTAGAGGAGGAAAACAAATGTGGTTTGAGATTGTAGTAATAATTTTTTTATTTATCATAACGTGTGTATTGGGTGATGTGTGGAGCGTTTTAAAATCAATACTTGCACATTTGATGATACATGACCAGGTTAAGATGACAACGAATGAATTTCAAACGATGACTAATTTAAAGAAAATGTGGAAGAAATTCGACGATGAATGATGGTAATGAAAAAGAGCACCTCACAGACGTGCCCTCGATCTAATAATCTCAACAACATTATTATAACAGGAGTGACGGGGCATGACATTATTACCAGAGCTAGATGATGAAAAGACAATTCAAAATGTTAGATTGTTTTTCGAAAAAGACTTTGAAAAACTTCAACGAATGGCGCATATTGCCTACGTTGATATAGGTTCGCCTGTAATTAGCGGAATGCCTGCTACGCATAGCTCCGATAATGCTAATGAATCTAAATCAACGTTGCATGTTTATGCTAAAGACATGCTAGAAAAGGTAAAAAAGGCGTGTTGTGGCATGGATCGCTTGCACCGTGAGTTCATGGAGTATAGGTATTTTAAACGATTGAAATGGTACGAAATAGAAGCTATCACTGGTTATCATCGTAGCCGGGGAAATGAGATATTGAACGAAGCTTGCCTACAATTTGCATGGGCGTTCGCGGATACCGAAGATTTTAGAGTATTCAAAATCGGACACTCTCCGGACAAAGGGGCGACACTCTCCGGACACGATAGGTGATATATTGGTAGCGTGGAAAAGGGTAGATGGTTAGCGGATTCCGTTTCAACAAGTCCAACTAGGGAATACGTGTACATCCGTCTGGGGTTCGATTCCTCGGTGCCCTATAATAGCTCTGTAGTTCAATGGCAGAATGACGGTCTCCAAAACCGTTGATGCTGGTTCGATTCCGGCTAGAGCTGTAAAACGTATGGGAGGTCTATCCACGTCACCCCATGCTGGTGCCGAGTTAAGATAGTTAGTAGGCATCCACTGACGCGAACGGTGCTCGTGTTACTCCCTGACTAACCACCGGGGTCAGTAAATAGAGATGTGGCGGAATAGGTAAAAGCCGCAGTGAGGTTGTGTATAATCGGAAACCAATCTTACTGAGTTAGCAAAAATATCAAGCAGCTAGTTGTAAGGTGCAAATCCTTACCATCTCATATTTATAACACTAAAGTCACATAACTTAATTGTTGTGTGGCTTTTTATTATGGAGGTGTAGACAATGCCGAGAGTTAGAAGATGTAGACAACTAGGATGCCATGCGATGGTCACTTTTCCTGACCACTATTGTCAGCAGCACTATGAGCATGAAGCTGAGTACCTGGCTAGTCGGCAACGTTGGGCACGAAGCAATGACAAACAATACACACACAAGTACAACACGATTACGCGCTATCGCAATGAAGATAAGCGTCAGCAATATAGCTTCTATCGGACAAGGCAATGGTCACACCTAAGGCAACAAGTCTTGGAGCGTGACCACTACTTGTGTGCTTACTGCAAAGTGCAAGGCGTTATCACACCTGCTAAGACTGTGGATCATATTGTGCCGATTGAGTTTGATGAAACATTGAAAGCTAACGTTGATAACTTAGCTGTTATCTGTGGGAGTTGCCATCGTGCTAAGACGGACTGGGAACAATCGCACTATGGCACTGGTCAAGGCAATGAGTTAAAAAATGTAGAACCAATCGATGATGTGCCGTCAATCGTTGTGTTAATGAATTAGTTGTCAAAGCTTTTAAACAATCAGAGTTAATCAGATGCTAGGACAATAGAAAGGATAGTGACAGCTATGGCGAACAGATATGATAAGATTCCTGACTACAAAGTAGTTAAATCAGCAATGCAACAAGAACTAACTGATAAACAAATTGAATATGTTAAGAGTGAAATTGAAACAGCTGCTTTAAAGAATGATGATAAGGTTTATGTTGATCTTATCAGCTTTAATCCCAACCAAAAGAGAAAGCTGGGACAGATTTTAAAAGAAAAAGGCTATCAGTTGGAAGAAGATTCAAACTGGTCAATCCTCATCGATTTAAAGACGCCTGTCGTTCGATTTAAGCGACTTTAAACTTTTGAGTATAATTGATCGCGGCGATAATTAAAACAACCCCCCGCCCCCTAAACTTCCCAGGAAGAGCACACACATAGCCATCATCTTGTGATAGAAACAATTTTTGAAAATTTTTAGGTAGGGGGGTCACCCGATAACGAAAGGAGGTATATAAAATGAAAAAGCTAGATAAAGACGTCAACGACGGGCAATTATCACGTACACCGCCAGCTTACTTAGGCCGGCAAGCTAAGGTCGTTTGGCGTCGATTAGTGCCTTTTTTAGAAGACAATACCCCAGTTAAGCGCATTGATAGCGGGCTGGTAGAGCAATATGCTTCCCAATATGAGATTTATCGCAATGCGTATAAACACATTCAGGAAAACGGTGAAGTCCAAGCAATCTATAAGACGTTGCAAGATCAGACTGGTAAAAAAATCGGTCGAGACTTCGTGGGCTACAAGCGAAACCCGATGACACAAATTTACGATTCAGCAGTCAAGAATCTGACGAAGTTAGGCGCTGAATTGGGCTTGTCGCCAAAATCGCGCAGTGATTTACTCAAGTTAAACTTAGATGACCGCAAAGACGAGCGAAGCGTCGCTGATCGAATGAAAGAATTTCTGGGAGGGTAATAATGAAGATTGATTTAACCCAAACACATGATGTTATTGGAGCTTATCAAGCATTAGACTGCTCAGCGCTTCGTCAGCAATACACTGACCCAGGTACAAAGTATGCTTTTGATGTTCTCGATGAGAAGGTGACTACTGGCTATCTGATTAAGTTAGCGGCTTTTCGCCATATTCGAGACTTGCAACGACAAGGTAGCGTTGAATTTCCATTTACTTATTCGGTTAAGAAAGTAGACCAAGTGCTTAAATTCGCTGCCATCTGTCCGAACGTTGATACGGGCGAACCAACTAAGCTTATGCTGTGGCAGAAATTTATTATGGCGATGCTAATTGGCTGGCGCAATGATGACGGTGGCAAGCGTTTTTCACGGGCTATCGTTTCAGTTGCACGTGGCCAAGGTAAAACTTACCTCATGGCGATTATTACCGCTTACAGTTTTTTAATTGAATCATTGGGACTATCTAACCAAGACTATTTAGTTTCATCAATTAATTACAAACAAACGAGCAAGATTCTGGGCTACATTAAATCGATGCTAGCCAAGATTGCAACGATTGAACCATTTAAGTCGTTGATTGCTGATAGTGGGCTAGATACTCGTACATTATCGTCTCAATCTGATCAAGTTGTTATGAGTAGCAATAACAATAAACTGCGAGCAATCAGTCATGAAGCCGGCCAGTACGATAGTTTCCACTTTACAACGGCGATTTTTGATGAAATTGGTGAAATTAAGACACGACAAAAGATTTCTAAGATTGTGTCAGGCCAAGTTAAGGTACGTAATAAGCAATTTATTCAAATTTCAACGGCGTATCCTGATCCCACTGTTCCGTTTCACGATGATGAGCGTATGATTCAGCAAGCTATGGAACAAGATTATTTGCGCGATGCTGATACATATTTGGGACTTATTTGGTCGCAGGATAATCTGAATGAAACTTACAAGCCCGATATGTGGGTAAAAAGTAATCCCTTGCTAGATTTACCGAACCAACGTGAAGTGTTACTGAACGGCTTGACCGATAAGCGTGATTCTGACGCTTTGTCAGGCACACTCAACGATTTCCAAAATAAAAACCTTAACTTGTGGTTAGAACAATCAGTGGACAGCTTTCTGAAACTGCCTGACGTTGAAAAAGCCATTGTGCCATCGTTTAGTTTCGATGATCGCCAAGTTTATATTGGCTTTGATTACTCGATGTTTAGTGATAACACGGCACTGGCATTTGTATTTCCTTATCGTGATAATAATGGCAAGCCACGATGGTTTATTTATCAGCACAGCTTTATTCCTTGGCAGAAAGCCGGTTCAATTGAAGCTAAAGAAAAGCAAGACGGTATTAATTATCGTGACTTAGCTAAAAAAGGATTTTGCACAATTACTAGTCATCCCCAAGGGCTAATTAATGACGAGCAAGTTTATCAGTGGTTACTTAACTTTGTTGAGCAGCATCGACTGGAAGTTGTTTTCTTTGGTTATGATTCGTTTGGGCTAACACCTACAATCAAGCAACTGGAATTAAATTCTGGGTGGCCATTGCAAGCCATTCGGCAGCGGACTAGTGAATTGAAAGATCCAACTAAGTTCCTGCAGACGATGTTTGTTGAAGGGTCGGTAGATCGCTTGGATGATCGGATTATGGAAAAGGCATTGCTAAATGCTGAAATTTATGAAGACAAAATTGGCATTCAAGTCGATAAAGCTAAGGCTACGTTGAAGATTGATGTGGTCGACGCGTTAATTGATGCCTTATTCCAAGCCATGTATCACTTTGAAGACTTCTCAGACGTAAACAATCCGGATAAACAGGTCGAACGTATGAACGAAAAACAAGTTCTTGAATGGTTTAATAACCCGGAATCGGGATTGCTAGGAGATGATATTGATGATTTTTAGACAATTTTTTGCAACTGTATGGCGTTACTTTGACGTGTTGTGTTTTATTCTAGGCATAATTGCTGGAGTATATGCAGCCTTTTTATTTGGAAAAGCTCAAGGCGTTTTAGCAATTGCTGTAGCTTTATTTTTAGTTGGATGGCTTTCGGAAGTCGTAACAGCTAGCCAAAAAGGAGGTGATTAATAATGCCTTTCTTTAAGCCACCAAAAGCAATAAATAATTCAGTTAGTATTCAAAGTGTGCCAGTAGAAGACGATAATATCGTTAACTTTCTGTCACCAACTGGCGATAATGAGTACGTCAGTGCCAAAGAAGCTTTGAAAAATTCAGATATTTATTCAGCAGTTAATCAAATATCTGGAGACCTAGCCACAGTGCAATTAACGGCCAATATGCCACGAGCACAAGGGATTCTAAACAATCCCAGCACGACAGCTAATGGTCACACGTTTTGGCAGGCGATGTATTCACAATTGCTATTAGGTGGTGAATGCTTTGCATACCGTTGGCGCAATCCTAACGGTTTAGATTTACGCTGGGAATATTTGCGACCTAGCCAAGTGCAAACCTACTTATTAGATGATGGCAGCGGCCTAACATATACGGTTACCTTTGACGAGCCTGATTTAGGCGTGCTTCAATATGTACCGCAGTCTGACATGATTCATATTCGATGGGCTAGTACCGATGGCGGTATGACGGGTAATAGTCCTTTAAAAGCATTATCGAATGAGTTACAAGTCAAGAGTTCATCTAACAATTTAACGTTGGCTGCATTAGCACGTTCAATTAGCGCTCCGGGCGTCCTATCTATTCAACACGGCGGGCTGTTAAGTGAGAAGATGAAGGCCAGCCGCTCACGTAACTTCATGAAACAGGTTAACAACTCAAACGGTGGCCCAGTAGTTATTGATCAACTTGAAGATTACAAGCCGTTAGAAATGAAAGCCGATGTTACTAAGCTGTTAAGCCAAACAGATTGGACAAGTAAGCAAATCGCTAAAGTTTTCGGCATTCCTGATAGCTATTTAAATGGCCAAGGTGACCAGCAAAGTAATATTGACCAAATTAAGGGTATGTATACCAATGCCCTTAATCGCTATTTACAGGCGATTATAGCCGAGTTGGATAATAAGCTTAATGCTAAGATTACAGCCAATATACGGACTGCTGTAGACCCATTGGGAGACTCATTTGCAACTACCCTATCAGGGCTAACTAAGAATGGCGCAATTGCCAATAATCAAGCAACTTGGTTACTACAACAGACTGGTTATTTACCAGATGAAATGCCTGAGGCTAAATCAGAAAAAGGAGGTGATAATGATGACAAAGAAAGTAATGATTAAAGGTGATATTGTTGATGATCAAACAGCCGGTTTCTATCAGTTCTTTGGAATGCCAGCAGTATCACCTTCGGGTGTTGCTGACATTTTAAACGATGACGACGACGATGGTGATGATGAAGCACTTGAAGTTGACATTGCTTCCAATGGTGGCGATGTTTTCGCAGCTAGTGAGATTTACACTATGCTAAAAAATTATGCTGGCAATGTAACAGTTAATATTCAAGGCTTAGCTGCTAGTGCGGCCAGCGTGATTGCTATGGCTGGCGATCATATCAACATTTCACCAACTGCACAGATTATGATTCATAAAGCATGGTCACAACCAGCTGGTAATGCTGACGATTTAGAGCATGAAGCCAGTATTTTAAATGGCATTGACCAATCAATTGCCAGTGCTTATGAAGCTAAAACCGGCATGGATCAAGCCGATTTGCTGCAACTAATGGCAAACGAAACATGGTTAACCGCTAGTGATGCTGTTGATAAAGGTTTTGCTGATGAAATTATGTTTGCTAATGATCAACAATTACAACCGGTGAACGCCATTTCACATATACCGCCTAAATCTGCAGTTAACAAATTGATGAACTTAATTTACAAGGCGGATAAGGATAAAGCTAAGCCGTCTAAAGAAGAAAATACTACTAATAGTCAATCTGCTGAATTACGAAACAGCAAATTGGCTATTTTATTTGAAAAAAATCAAAAGGAGGCCAACTAATGGCTAATATCAACACAATCAATGATGCTTGGATTGCTCAAGGGCAAAAGGTATCAGACTTAAACGACAAATTAAACGCAGCTGTCCTTGATGACAACTTTGATCAAGAAAAATTTAAAGCAATGAAACAAGACCGCGACAATGCGGTTGCCCGTCGTGATGCTTTACATGAACAATTGGAAGAAGAACGCAAGGCACAAGAAATTGCCAACATGAATGACAAGGACAAGACCCCACTTGATGATAATGAAAAAGACATCAAAGCTGAATTCATTAAGAACTTCCAAGGCATGATTAAAGGTGACCCTAAAGTTATGAACTTGGTAACTTCTTCTACCGATGAAGGTGGCAACGCAATTGGTTTGACTATTCCTCAAGATATTCAAACAGCAATTAATACGCTGGTTCGCCAATACGATTCATTACAACAATATGTTAATCGGGAAGCTGTTACAACTCAAACCGGGTCACGCGTTTACGAAAAGTGGACTGACGTTACTCCGTTAGCCGATTTAGATGATGAAATAGCTACCATTGGCGATAATGATGACCCTAAGCTATCCATTATCAAATATACAATCCATCGGTATGCTGGCATTACTACTGCTACTAATTCATTGCTAAAAGATACAGCTGATAACATTTTGGCTTGGTTGTCTCAATGGATTGCTAAGAAGGTTGTTGTTACTCGCAATGCTAAAATCATTGAAGCAATGAACAACGCACCTAAGAAGCCTAACTTATCCAAGTTCGATGACATTATTACGATGATTAACACTGCTGTTGACCCTGCTATTAAGTCTACATCATTCTTAATGACAAATACGTCAGGTTTGAATGTGCTTTCCGAGGTTAAGGATGCTATGGGACGTTACTTATTGCAACCTGATCCAACACAACCTGATCAATATTTAATCCATGGCAAGCGGGTTGTAGAGGTAGCTGACAAATGGTTGCCTAATGTTGGGACTGCATCAGCACCGGCTTATCCACTTTACTATGGCGATTTGTCGCAAGCGGTAACTTTGTTTGACCGAGAAAGCACTTCCTTATTGACTACCAATATTGGTGGTGGCGCATTCGAAAAAGATCAAACTAAGATTCGTGTGATTGATCGCTTTGATGTTGAAGCTACTGATAAAGACGCCTTTGTTGCAGGATCATTCAGTACAATCGCTGACCAACCGGCCAACTTTGCGGCTAGTGCTGCTTCAACAACCCCTGCTAAGTAATTAGCAAACCATGTCGCCAATAAATAAACAGTGCAGTAACAATCTGGGCGGCTAAGTAAGGATGTGATTTAAGTGGCAGCCAATTTAGAAACATTAAAATCATCTTTGCGAATTGATGGCGATGATGACAAGCTGCTAACAGGCTATTTGTCTGCAGCCACTAGCTACATTAAACAGGCCATTGGGGACGACAATAGCGTTCCGAATTTCTATGAAATGGAAGGTGTGAGTGACTTGTTTGAAACGGCTGTTTACGCCTTAGCTGGTTCATACTGGTATTATCGGACATCAATCACTTCAAACGCTGTTAATCCAGTTGACTTAGTTGTTGATTCAATCATTGGCCAATTACGAGGCCTGTATAGTCAAAAGCAAGATGAGGTGAACGGCAATGGCAACTAATAGGTTAACTCCAGTTGACTTTAACCAACGTATAGAGATTGGCACTGTTAAAACTGTTCAAAATCCTATTAATGGAACTAGTAAACAGACATTTGTTAGTCAGTTTAGTTTATACTGTGCACCCTATACACGATCGATTGCATCTTCGTATCAACTAACAGCTGAACAGTTAGAGCAAGTAGTGGTTATTATTAGGCATAATCCTAAAGTTCACGAAGGCATTAGATGTAAGTATAAAGGTAAGCTTTACGATGTCATCAATGATAGCATGGATGATTCTAGTAATTATCTATCTTGCGATTATTTGACACTCAAACGAGTTACTAAGGGGGACTAGCTATGGCAAACGATGATATGGCCGACCAACTAGAAAGCTGGCTTAAAGACGTCCAAAAGCTAGTTCCTAATGAAGCTGAACAAGAGCGGATAACCGAGGCCGGAGCTAAGAAGTTAGCTGATAACTTAACCGAAGTCACGCGAAAGAAACATTACAGCTCACATAAAGACGAAAAGTACGGACACATGGCTGACAACATAAGCTATAACAGCAATGACATAGACGGTGAACATGATGGATCTTCAATTGTCGGCTGGACTAATAAGTACCATGATATGAATGCCAGACGATTAAATGATGGGACTAAACATATTAGGGCTGACCACTTTGTTGACCAGAACCTAGACGACTCACAAGATGATGTATTTAACGCCATGCTAGATGAGTACAAGAAGGGGGACGATGACTAGTGTTATTACCAGTATCACAGGTAGCCAACCTAGTTGATTCCCTCAATCTAACGTGGATCGATAAAGTCTACCTGAATACAATTCCTAAAGAAGACCTAGACAACACTGATAGTACAGTCATGCTATTACAAGAAACCGATTCAAGCCCGGCCTATCTTGCAAACAGCACGTTTAAAGGACTAGCCATGGGCGTTGAAATTCAAATCTTCTACAAGATTGACCTAGCCAATGACTTTAACCCATTGGAAGCTGAGATAGCTTTAATGAAAAGCCTTAAAGAGGCTGGCTGGTTGATTGTATCTAGTCAGCACCACACAACTGATCCAGATACCAACCAAGTAACGAAAACAATTTACGTAACTAAGAATGAAATGATTTAAAGGAGAGATTTAAATGTCAAAACATAATATTGTAAAAGCAACTTTTGCTTTACTAGACGATAACGGTGACTTAATCAAAGACGCTACAAAAGGCCTATCTGCTGACGGAATTTATGTTGCCGATCACAATGGCGAAGGTTTCAGTCAAATTAACGTGACTGCTATTGAAGCGGCCGGAACGCCTGGCTGGGGAAATGGACAAATCAAGCGTACGGCTTATGGTAAGTCTATGCCTACCTTGGCTTTAACCGCTTTGGACTTGGATTTTCGGATTAACCAAATGCTAAAGGGATACACACAAAACCCTAACACGGGTGCTTGGGTTCGTCAGTTACCTAAGCCTCATGTGGCGATGATTGCCGAATCTCAATCACTAGATGGTGACATCTCAATTTATGAATGCTTTAACAATATCGAATTCGTTGAAGAAGCATCTAACAACTCAACTGATACCAACAATGAAGCAGCTTACTCAACGGTTCTAAATGGTACTGTCTTAACACCATTGAAGCCAGACATTTTCTTAGCTGCCAATGGGGTACAACAACCATATATGATTGCCAAGTCAAATGACCCTAACTTCAACTTAGATAAGTTATATGCTGAAACGTTTGGCGGCTATACCAAGCCAGCAAGCGGTGCAACCGGTAGTGCAGCTAGTACAACCACTGTAGTTCCCGGCAGTGCAGCTCCTAGCAAATAGCAACAATTAAAAGACTTCCCTCAACTGGGTGGCCTTTTAATACATACAAATTTAAATAAAGGGGTACAAAACATTATGAAAATCAATGTTAAAAATTACTTTAAAATCAACAAGACGGCCAATGTAACACCAACTAACAACATCATTCGATTGGCTACCAAGGTTCAAATTGGCATGTTGGAGTCACAAGACACTGAAAAGGAAATCACTGAACTAGACGCCATGAAAAACGGTCTGGAATTGCAGGACGACATGGCCGATTTTGTACAACGGGTGATGGGCTACACCGATCAGCAGATGGAAACGATTAACGATACTGTCTCAATTGAGCGGTTTGGCGAAGGTGTTGGTTACCTAATCATGCGCTTAAATGGCATCTCAGACGCTGACATTAAGCTGTCTGAACAGAAGCAACGTAAAGCCATCAAAGACGCGAAGTCGTCAAAATAAGTCGGCACAAGCGTAACGTTGAGATTAAAAAGGAAGTCCTAAAGTTGAAAAACCAACAGGAAGACTTCAACCTGCTAGCTCAACAACTACTAACCGAGGGGTTATCACCGAAAGAATTCGATGATAGTCCCTTTTTTAGTATGTTAGAAACTTTAAACGCTCGTAAAAAGGAAGACCGTGCTGAACTGGTTGACCCACTAGAGGCCATTAATCAAACGTATGGTTTATAGCGCTTGTGCCAAAAAGGAGGTTAAAGAATGGCAAAAAAAGTAGTTGGCCGTGAGATGACCAGTAGGGTTGGCCTAGATTCAGCAGAAGCTGTTAAATCACTCAAGCAGTTAACTGCTGAGGTTAGAGCTAACACTAGTGGCTGGAAAGCCCAAGAGACGGCCTTAAAGTCAGCAGGTGAGTATCAAAAGGCTGCAGCTGCTAGGGTAGACGGGCTAATCAAATCAATGGAAGCGCAAAAGGCTAAAATCGATGAGTTAAAGTCCCGTCAATCAGGCCTAAACAGAGATACCAAAAGCGGTGAAGAAGCTTATTTAAAACTAGCTGACCAGATTAACAAGGCTAGTCGGTCATACGACAGTATGGGCGGTCAGCTAGATCGGGCTAAGTCTAAATTACAGTATTATAATTCAGGTTTAGCAGACCTACAAAAGGGCTATAAACAGAGTACAGCTTTAAGTGAGTCCTATGTAAAGCGCCTAGAAGCCGAAGGTAGGTCGGCCGAAGCTAACAAGGCTCGTTTAAGTGGCTTAAAACAGGCCTATTCTAACATGGAGGCTCAGTATAAAGCCCAAACTAACGAACTAGAGCGGATTAAGAATGCTAGTGGTGCTACCAGTGACGCCTATAAACGTCAGCAAGTGCGGGTTAACGAGACCGCTACTAGTATGGCTAAGCTCAAAAGTGAGACTAATGAGTTAGATTCAGCCATGAATAAGGCTAAACCAACGGCTTTTACCAGAATGCTCGATTCCGCCAAGTCTAAATTAGGCTTAGTCCGAGATGAAGAAAAGAAAACTAAGGACGAAACTAAACACTTCGCCATTGGAGCTGCTATTGGTAACACGATTAGTAACGCCGCATCTAGTGCGATAGGCTATATTAAAGAGGTCACTAAACAAGGTTATGAACTAGCCGAGGCTGGAGGCACAATTAAGAAGCAGTGGAATAATTTAGGCCTGTCGGACAGTGAAGCGACCAAAATGATAAAACAGATTGGTGACATTCGATCCAAGGCTAATATGTCCGGTGGCGCCATCGACCAAATGCAGAAGAAATTCTTTGCTATAACCAACAGTACCTCCAAAGCCCGTGACATGACCGAGGTATTAGCTAGCTATGGTTCAGCCGCTGGTAAATCAGGCGACCAGATAGTTAGTCTTACTCAAGGGATCGCTAAACTAACTGGTAGTGCTAAAGTAACCGCCAGTTTATTTAAACGTACCTTTAGCCAAGTGCCTGAGCTTCAAGAGGCCATCATTAAAGCTAGTGGTATGTCAACAGATGCCTTTAACAAGCAACTGGCAACTGGTAAGATTACCGGCTCACAATTGCAAGGCTATATGGTTAAGGCTGCTAAAACAAGCGGCAGAGCATGGGAAGAGTTCGGCGATACAACTAAGGGTAAGATGGCCGCCATTCAAGGTACTTACACCAATTTGAAAGTAGCGTTTGCCAAGCCCTTAGTTGCTGGTGTCGAAAAGGCTATTGATGGAATTTCTGAAAAAAAAGGCGCTTTAGATAGTGTTAAGAAGTCTTTAAGTGACTTAGTTGGAGCACTTGGTAAGAAAACCGGCCAGTATGTTGGTGATGTTATTAGCTTTCTAGTGAAGAACGAAAAGCCAATTGAGAAGACTGGTGGCGCCTTTGCTAGCATTGTTGGCAGTTTAGCTAAGGGTGCATGGTCAGCTGTAGCTGGTGCTTTAAAGCTGATTGGTGGACATTCCAAAGATGCTTCAAAAGGTATGAACGGAGTGGCTGACGCTACTGCCGCTATCGCCAAGCATAAAGGTGCCATTGAAACCCTAGGTAAAGCTATCATGGTTTATTTAGCGGTGTCTAAACTAAAGGCTATTGGTAGCAACCTTTTTGGGATTGCTGCAGCGGCTGGTGACGTTGGAAAAAAGTTAAGTAGAATAGTATTTAAGCCTAGAATTGAAGGTGAAACCGGTAAACGTGAGCTAACCCTATTTGGCAAGGCTGTTAAAGGTACTGCTAAATGGATTGGCAAAAGCCTAAAATGGACTGCTCAGGTTGCTTGGAAGGGCGCTTCTAAAGCAGTCGGCCTATTATGGAAGGCTACTAAAGGTACTAGCAAGCTGATTGGCAGAGGACTATCATGGACGGCTAAGATTGCTTATAAGGGTGCTTCTAAAGCATTCAGTGTGCTAGGTGCTGGTATCAAGACACTAGGTAAATCATTCCTATCATTAAGTAGACTGTTACTAGCTAACCCAATTGGCCTAGTTTTAACTGCTGTGGTTGCGTTAGGTGTAGCATTCTACGAGGCTTACAAGCACATTAAGCCGTTCCGTGAATGGGTTAACAAGACAGCTAAATCAGTGGCTAACTTCGGCAAAGGTATCGCTAAATGGGGTTCAAATGTCGGCAAGTCGATAGGCCAAGCGCTAGGCAACATGTCGAAGAAGTGGAATAGCTTCAAGAAGAGTTTTGGAAAGTCATGGAACAGCCACTGGTCAGCCATGGGTAAATCGCTCAGAAATAGCTGGAATAGTTCCGTTAAGAATACTAGAAACTTCTTTAGCAGTGTTGGAAGTAAGTGGAATGGATTTAAAAATAGCTTTAGAAAAAGTTGGAACAGCCATTGGAATGCTATGACTCGTAACTTGCATAGCGCGTGGAATAGTTCCTATAAGCATACCAGAGACTTCTTTTCTGGCATGGGAACCAAATGGGCAGGCTGGAAGAAAAGCTGGTCACATTCATGGAATAACCATTGGGACACCATGCGGGCTAACTTGCATAGTTACTGGAATAAAGATCTAAGCCATACTAGAGTATTCGGCCATTCAATGGGTGACTGGCTATCAGCCTTTAAAAAGTCCTTTGGATCAGGCTGGTCTAGTTTAGGCGCCGGCGTTGAGAATATCTTCAGAAGTCTTTGGAGTAATTTAAAGCGGCTTGCTAGAGACGGCATGAACGATGTCATCGACCTTATCAATGGCGGTATCAATGCGGTTGATAGTGTTATTCACATGTTTGGTGGTAAAAGGAAGACTATCGCCGATTTAGGCCATGTTCACTTTGCCACTGGTACTGGTGTGTTTAGTGGATCACGGAATCCGATTACACGGCCTACTATGGCAATGCTTAATGACGGTAACGATAGTCCCCAAACTGGTAATAAAGAAATGGTCGTACTACCTAATGGCGATTCAGGCATTGTTCAAGGACGTAACACTAAGATGATGTTACCCGCTGGATCAGAAGTACTGAGCGCTAGTGAGACAGCCATGTTAATGAGCATGCAAGGAGTTACCAAGTATGCGAAAGGGACTGGATTCTTTGGTGATATTCTAAACAGTGTCACTAGTGGAATTTCAGGTGTGGCTAGCTGGGTTGGCAAGAAAGTCGGCAGCTTGGAGAAGTTCTTTAAAACCGCCACTAACATTATTGCTCACCCGATTAAGTCACTCGAAAACCTGTTTAGCTGGTCTTCTAAGGGTGTCTCAGGTGTCATGAGTAACATTGGTCACGGCCTATTTAATAGCGTTGAGAAACAAGCTAAGACGTGGTGGTCAACGCTTTGGTCAATGGTTGATTTAAGTGGTGGCGGTTCATATGGTGGTGGCTGGCAATCACCAGGTAGTGGCTGGACGCACACTGATGGATTTGGCTCACCTCGTGGTGGTGGCGTCCATGATGGTAATGACTTCTCCGCAAGAGTGGGAACTCCATTCCATGCTATGCACGGTGGTACGGTTATCCGCGTTGGCAATCCTCCCGCTGGCTGGGGAGCCGTTGGATATAACATTGTTACTCGTGATTCAACTGGTAAAGAAATTATTTACCAAGAATTTGGTAACGCAAAAGATGTTAGAGTTCATACAGGGCAGCATGTTAAGACTGGTGATACACTGGGCGTTCTAGGACATTCAGGGCTTGGAACTGGGCCTCACTTACACGTTGGTTTAACAAACGGTGGTTCAGTTTGGAGCAGAAATGGTATGAGTACTGCCGGCTGGCTGGATATTACTAAACAGCATGGTAAAGATAAAGGTTCCGATGCCGACAGTGATACTAATAATTCACTTCAAAAGATGATTAAGAAGCAAGTTGGTGGCGGATTCTGGAAGTTTATCAGTAAGTTAGCTGATATGTTTGGTGATGACGGTGGTAGTAACCCCGGTGGTTCAGGTGTACAACGCTGGGCTCCTGATGTAAAAAAAGCATTGGAAATACTCGGCCTTTCAACTAGTGCAAGTATGGTTAATCGAGTGTTACGACAAATTAACACAGAATCTGGTGGTAATCCTAGAGCTAAACAACCCGGAGCCGATCCAGATGGTGATGGTAGTGGACCAGCCCTAGGGTTAATGCAAACTAAGCGCAGTACTTTTAATCGTTATAAGTTACCCGGTCACGGCAATATTTGGAATGGACTCGATGACATTATAGCCGGATTAAACTACGCAAAACATCGTTATGGTAGCGGATTGGGTTTCCTCGGTAACGGACATGGCTACGAAAACGGTGGCATTATTAACACTAACCAGTTGATTGAGGTTGCTGAACATAACAAACCTGAAATGGTACTACCGTTAACTAATAAATCACGGGCTAACCAGCTAATTTCACAGGCTAGTCAGATTGTAAATGGCAACAATGGTAGCCAGGTTATGCCAACAGACAGTGAAAGCAGTAAGAAACTTGATAAACTAATCAGCTTAATGTCCGCCATTCTAGGCAATATGGGTAATGTACAAGCCGTCATTGCTAAATCTGACGTAGTTAATGCCGTTAAATCGGACAATAAAACAGCTTCACAATACTCCCAAATGATGGGGTACTAATATCCTAATCAACCAAAGGGTCGTCCTTAATTGGACGCCCTTTTTACATATCTAAATTTAAAAAGGAGGTTAAATCGTGACCTTACAACGAGATGATTTTGAATATGCCGGTTTAAATAGCCGGGACGATTTACAAGTTGAGATGGGTAACGTGGTATTGCCTAGTGCACCGGCCATGGCTGAACAGGTGACTGATATACCGGCTATGTATGGTAACCAATTCAATGGCACGGACTTTACTAGCCGAACGATTAATATTCCGGTATCTATTTACTGTGCCGATAACCAAGCTAGATTTAATCAGATTATGCATAATTTAAGTGGTTTACTACTAAGTGATGATCCTAATGATAACGGTAAAGAATATCCACTAGTATTTGGCTTTGAACCAAAGGTGACGTATTGGGGACATATCACCGCAATTAGTGATCCAGCCCCGATTAACCCGGGTATGTATGACATGACGCTTACGATTACCTTTGTGCAGTCCGACCCCCGAGCAACTCTGCCACAGGTTGAGAAGCCTTTAAATAATGGTTTAAATACGATCACTGTTGATGGCACCGCACGAACAGAGCCGGTTATCCAGGTCATACCTAAACGAGACTTGAAGTATATCGGCTTTAGTTTAAATGGTGGTCAGTTTGGTTTAGGTCCTGAGTCACCTGGAGACCAAGCCACTGCAGTTCAACCTTACACTAAAGTTGTTGATGACCCGCTAGGAACTATGGCAATGTGGACAAATGATGCCAACGCAATTAGTAATATGAAGACTGGTGAAGCGTACACATATCAAGGCCACAGTGCAATTAAGACTGAGACCAATGTAATGCGACCAGGTTTAACCAGCAATGTATATGACTTTGGGCCGATACCCACAACCGGGGAAGACCGCTGGTATGGGCCGGCATATCGGTATACTGGTATGACACAATCACTGACTGACTGGCGAGTACGAACGGGTATTCATCAATTCAAGTACAGTGGTGCTCATAATGGTCGTGCGATGGGGCGCGTTGAAGTCTTACTATTAGACCCTAACGGTAACACTATTGGACGCTTTGGCATACGTGATATGGCCTATGGTGCTAAACCCATGGCTAGACTTCAAATATGCGAGCCTGGCTCGACATTAGAATATGGCGATCGCTATACTGACTTATACTATGGTTCAGGGCCAGCAGGTTCTTTTACAAACAAGCCTGACCAGAAAATAAAAATCAAAACTGGCACGACAACCAGAACTGTAACTAAATATGGTCGTTCCAGAAGAGGAAAGGTAACTAAGAAAACCATTAAACAAACCGTTGATACCTATACAACCGTGGTCAACAAAGAAGAAGATTCCGCGCTGTCAGGTGCTTGGCTAATGTTGGACATCACCAAACGAGGACAAGTATTTACTTGGAGTATCACCCAGTATTCGACTAGAACAGGCCGACCGTTCCTGGATCCTCATATTCACATGTTAGTGCATGGAACCTATGTTGATACTCAGAATAAGTATCAGACACCCTTAGGTGGGATTGGGTCTGTCTTTCTGAAGCACCCAATTACAGAAGATGTTCATAAGATTGCCTATCGGAACCCCTTCATGTCAATGACTGATCTTGAAATATGGAAAGTTAATAAAGTTGATGCAACACAGCCAACTTATATTGCTGGCGCTGGTGAAGAAATTGTGATGGACTGTGAGACTGATACGGTTACGGTAAATGGCAAGCTAGTTTCACCAGTTTGGTCAACCGACTTTCCTAAGTTGAAACCAGGCGTTAATAGCTTGTCGATGATTGGTGATTTAGATGACGCACAAATAACCCTGAAATATCTACCAAGGATACTATAACAATACTAAAGGCTTCCCATTAAGGGTGGCCTTTTTTACATAATTAAAATAAGGAGGTTAATAGATGGCTTTAAATAACCAGTATTTAATCCTAGATTCGAATTTAAAGCGGATTGGTACCCTGACGGTTGATGGGGCTACTAAGTTTTCAAACGATAGCGTCAAGATTCAATTAGCCGATGCCGATACGACCAGTACAAGTTATGACGATGATGCCAATATTGGAACCCAAGATAACTTTAACGGCACTATCAACCTAAATGCCCAGTCTAAGAAGTTCGACCATCAAGGTTCATTAGACGTGCTTCAAGGCCAGCCGGATTCAGATAAAGTAGTGGCTGGCAACAACCTAGCTTATTATGACGAGCTATCTGGTCATTGGTATGTCATGCGCATATACAGCGTGGAAGAAAGCAATACCGCCGCTACCAAGCACGTTACAACGGCTAACTTTACTAATCTATGCTTATACACGCTAGCTCATCATTACCCAGTGGCAATTACGGCTAGTGCTAGTTCGATTCAGACGGCTTTTAATCAGTGTTTTAATGCCACTGGCTGGACGCTGGACTATCAGACTACTAATGTAATGACACCATCGATTACCATTGACGGCAAGACGAAAGCTAGTACGTTAGTACAGACACTAATCCAAACGTATAACGTTGAGATTGACCCTTATGTTGAGATTGACAGCCAAGGAAATGTCACGAAAAAGGTGTGTGTTATTACTGACCAACTCAATGCTAATGTGGTCTACAATGAGGCGGTATTTGGCAAGAATATAACTAGCTTAAAGCGAACAACGGTGTCAAACCCAATTACTAAACTTATCCCTTATGGTGCTAACGGCAACACAATTGCGCTAGTTAATGATGGTAAGCCTTACATTGTTGATGATGAAGCTAATCATAAATATAACCCTGACTGGCAAGCTGGTTTGTACTATGAGGGGTTATTACAGCCAACGCTATTGAAAACCCAGCTGGTCTTAAAGTCTGGGCCGAAGAAATGCTGCAATTGTATAATCACCCGCGGACGTATTATGAGGTTAATGTAACACCCAACTTTAACCCACCATTAGGTGCCACGATTAGGTTTAAAGATGAGTTAATTAGGCCAGCATTAGATGCCAGTGGCCGAGTTATTCAACGGACAATTAGTTTTGCTAACCCTTATGGCAATACAGTTGGCTTTGGTGAATATGTCACGGTACCAGTTGCCACACCGGCCTGGATGCAAGGTTATCAAAGCGCTATTAATAGCGCCCTCGAAAAGGCAAGGGAGGACGCTAGTTCGGTTAAACCAGTGGCTTTAACTCCCGACGGCAACAACTTCACTGATACCACCCAGACTAAGCGGTTAATCTTACAGGCTTGGGAAGGCAATACTAATATTTCAGCTTATATTGATTCCAAGGGATTTATTTGGCACCGGTATAATACTGACGGTACCCTTGATACTAATTTCAACCAAACTGGCTATTTAGTACAAGCAGCATACAGTTCCGTTGGTACACTGCACGGGACTATTGAAACCCGTTATATCCAAAATGAACCGGAGATCAAGTTACAAACTAGTGCTATTCGTAATTTGGGTAGTTTTGACCCAGACGACAGTGCCCTAGGAATAACTGATGCGGCACAATATATGTGCCCGTTAAGCAACGGCCAATATCTAACTAGCCGGGCGATTAATCAAAGTACAACCGGCGATGTCATGTTTGTCTTACACGACACTGATTTTAAACCAATTAGCAAGATGATTGTTTCACACGGTGGGCATGGATCTAGCTTTTCGATTGAAGAGGTAGATGGGACTATTTACATTTGGTCCGCAACTAAGCCTAATTTAAACGTTAACGAATATGCAATTAGTCGCATCCCCTACCTCGCTAATATGACCATAGGCAATGATGATGATCGTATTACGCGTTTCTGCACTGTCGATCGTTATATACGGGTCAGCGTTGATTTCAAACATGGGTACTTACTGTGTGGCTACTTTAATGGTAAACAGGATATACTGCGGCTCGATGAGGTTAAACAAGGCAATTACAATGTGCTGTATAGTATCGATATTGACAACTATGGGTTTAACAGGGATCGGCAAACCTACCAATCACAAGGCATTGACTTTCCGTATGTGTACTTTCACTCGGGTGATTTCAACATGAAAGACCCTCGTATGGTGTGCGCAGTTAATGTTGTTCATGGTGGGCAAGAATTTGCCTCTAATTATTTACTGGATATGGATTTAGGAGTAAACGATGATGTTATCGAGCCTGAAACCTGTAACATTATCTATAATAGTCAGACTAATCAGCCGGAACTATTGGTTACCTTCAATTGTAGATACCAAGGCAATGCTTTAGAACGTGTCTTCGTAATACCAATCAAAGAACGTTTGCCAATGCCTACGATTAGCAATGATGAAGAAGGGAGGTGAACTAAATGGCAGAATCTAATGCAACACAGGTCATCTTAACCGATGATGGTCTAAAAATTATCAAGGCTCAAAATACGGCTGATGAAGCGGTTGGCAATATTAACGATATTAACAGTGATAACAAGCTCACCCCTAGTGAAAAAATAAAATTAAAGCAAGAATATGATAAAGATGTTGAGCTTTATAACATTGATATTGGACAACTAAAATCTGTTAATTTACCTACAGCAGAATTAGACATTGCTATGAGTAATTTGACGAATTTTGTAACTCCATTGTTCAAAGAAATGAATATAACTTCAACTGTAGACAGAAACGCTTTGAATAGTGTATTCACAGCTTTTGCCACGGCAGATAAGAACGCCTCTCAAGCCTTTGTTAATATGGTTCAGAAAGTAGCAGATGATGCTAAAAAAGCTGGAGATGATGCAAAGGCAGCCGGAGAGAAAGCGCAAGTAGCTGGGGAAGAAGCTAAAACGTCAGCTGACCAAGCCCAAGCGGATGCCATTCAAGCGAAAGCAGATGCCACTAAAGCGCAAGCAGACGCAACTACCGCTCAAAACAGTGCTCAACAAGCCCTAGATAACATCACGGTAGTTGATTCTAAAGTTGATAAATTATCAACTTCAACAACGGCCCAATTCAATACTTTGACTGATGGCTATCAAGAAGTAATTAGCACAGTCAACAATATGGATATTGGTGGTACTAACCTCCTTAAGAATAGTAAATTCGATAACAAGATGAATAACTGGCGTATCTGGTGTCCACAAGGTATGGGAACAAGTACAGTTAAAATTAACGAAACTGGTGGTGGTGATTGGCCAAGGCAAGCAATCTATTTAGCTGAAATTGTTAACACAGAAGCTGATAAAAACAATCAGTTTGGTATTGCGCAGGATAATGTTTCGGTAGAACCCAACGCTGAATACACATTTCAATTGTTTAATGATGGTGCAGATCCAATTACTGTTCAGCATGGGAATGGTAGTAATGATCCGTATGTAACAAAAGCCCTTGGTAGTCATAGAACAACTTGGACTTTTAAAATTCCAGCAGGTGTATACAACACCAATATCTATATCGGTTTTGATTCGGGACAATCAGGTACAGCTTGGATATCTTTAACAAAACTTGAAAAAGGTAATAAGGCAACAGATTGGTCTCCAGCTCCAGAAGATTTAGCTAGTCAAACACAGATTACAGCTTTAAATAATTTGATTAACCAAAAGGTTTCTAACGATCAATATCAATCAGATAAAACGCAAACAGCTGACTTAATCAGTCAAACAGTTACCAATGCGGTCAATAATATTAATGTAGGCGTAAGAAATTATTTATTGGCGACTGGAACCCCATTTACTAAGACAATGGACGCGTCCGCTGGTGATATATATGATTTTAATTATTGGTATAGTTTTGGACAGTTGAATAAAGCACCTTTTAAAAAAGGCATGGAAGTAATGTGGAGCTTTGATTGGGAAGTTTCGAATATGACAAGCTACGGTCAAATTGAAATGTATTTAGAAGGTTCCCCGTTCTCAGTTAATAAAGTAATAGGTTCTGTTGGGCCACAAGATTTACACGTATCACCCTCACCCACTAATACAAGCGGACATGTGGAAGTATATGTTACTTTAAATGAAAATTTTTTGAATAGTGTATCGAAACAGTTTAAGCATGGCGTAATGAAACCGTTCAAAGGTACTTTAACATTTAAAAATGTTCAGCTGGTGATTGGTAATAAAGCTATAGATTGGTCACCAGCTCCAGAAGATTTAGCTAGTAAAACAGACATTACAGCTTCTATTAACAACATTCATTTAGGTGTTAAGAACGCTGACAGTTCAACATCTACTTTCAATATGAACAGCAATACGATTCTATTAGATGCTAATAAAATTATCCTTAGTGGTAAGACAAGCATTTTAGATGGAACTATTGACACTGCTAAGATTGCCAATGCAGCTATCAATACAGCACAGATTGCCGATGGCGCGATTAATAACGCTAAGATTGCGAACGCAGCTATTGATGATGCCAAGATATCGAATCTTAATGGTAATAAGATTATTGCTGGCAGTATTACGGCTAACAAGATCAATGTTGACGATTTAATTGCTAATGGTATTAATACTAAAACATTAACATCGGTTAACTTGAACACTAGTACGTTGACAACCCCTCAACTTAATCTTGGATTGAACGGAACGTTTACCGAAGACTTTGATTATACACAACCTACTTCAATATTTTTGCCAAAAAAGAATAAAGGAACATTGACCTTTAATCATGGTGTTTTGCAATCCAAAGGTAATATGCAAACCTATGTTGGCGGTCAATGGGGCGGTATGAATGACAATTACACCTTCCAAGCCGGAATTGATAACTCCCAATGGACGGAAGTCGCCCCGGGGTACATCAAACTAGATTTATTCAAGCAAAATGACACAGATGTGGCAGAGCGCACCTATGTTGATCCAACAGGTTTCTATTACACGACCAATAGTAATCAAGCATATACCTCGTACGTGGGAAATATTGTTAGCACCCCACAAGTTCAAACTTCTAGTGTGCTTACTAAGTATATTGGTCCAAGTGCTGGACAAAAACTTCTACAGATTGACAATAACGGTAGCGACTACGGTTTACAGGTTGGTTCTTATGCTGGCAAAGAAGCTGTATTGTCAGATTATATATATAACTTCACGGCTAGTACAGCAAGTAATGTCTATATCACTGCAAATGGACATCTTGCTAGATCAACTTCGGCCTCAAAGTATAAATATAACATTAAAAATCCGGATATTGAAACAACTCTGGGTGATAGATTGTTAAATGTACACATGGCAACATGGAATGATAAACATGCAGTCGATACGTATGCAGAGCAACTGACCACTGGAGAAGCTAAAGAAAAGCTTTCTATCAAAGAACATTATGGCTTAATTGCTGAACAGATGCGTGATGCGGGATTAGACATGTTTATTGATTATGGTAAGAACCATGAAATAGAGGGTATTCAATATGATAGAGCGTGGGTTCCACTTTTGTCTGTCATTAGAAGATTAAACGATAAAGTGAATGAATACGAATTAAGATTAAGCCGATTGGAGGAAAAGATTAATGAATGATTTTCAAATAACTAACATTACTATTTCCAATAGTGATGATTTAGGAAGAGGAGCGACTATGCGTAAGATAGGCTATTCTGGAACATTTTCGGATAGCTCACACATAGAAGGATTCGTCATGATGAGTGGAGATAAATTTTTCACCACAAATTATGCAGATTTAAAAAACATTGTAGCAACTCAAATTATTAAAAATTTAGGAGGAAACAAAAATGAGTAAGAAAGTTAGGGGAGTAATTGAAGAAACGAAACCAGCTAACAACTCTAATGAAGAAAAAGTTACCAAGTTAAATAATAAGATTGCACAACTGGAGAGAACTAATCGAGTTTTATCTCAATTAAGTAATGATCGTAATGAGAGAATTTGCCAATTAGAAATTGAAGTTGCGACATATAAAACAATCAATAGTAAGACTGTCTAAAATAGACAGTTTTTTATTATAAATAAATAGGAGGAATAAACATGGCATTATCAACTAGTCAAAGTATTTCATTAAGTGGTACATCAACGATTAATGGTGTACAGGTAGCAACATTCTCAACTGTAGTATCTAAAGGACTATCATACACATCGGTATCAATGCAAATTACAGACCAAGACTTATATGAGAAGAATAAGGCTGAAGTGCGCAAAGATCGGAATGATTTTCAAACAGCAGCCGATAACTTATCTGATAGCCTAGATTCAGGTTCTGTTACAAGCACTGAATAAAGGAGGCATCGAAGATGGCGAAAACACTTAGTTTTACCGATACTTCACCACAAACGGTTAAAATTGGTGATACTACCACTAGCTTTACACTAGTATGTGGTAATGATAATGTGGCCACTGATTTAACTAATGCCACTTCAATTACCGTTAAATTAGGCAATGCTAGTGGCTATCTTAAATCGGCCACAGTTGACCCAGCTAGTTTAACCGAGCCCACGACTGGTCAGATTGTGCTAGCTTTAACAGCGGATTTAATGGCCGGGTTAACAGCAGGAGATTATCAGCTAGAAGTCTGGGTGGTTGATAGTATTGGGACGTCAATTTACCCGAGTGAGTCAACGTTACAGTTCCAAATTAATAATAGTCTTGAATAGGAGGCAAATAATTGAATAAGCACAAGTTAAAGGCACTCATCTTAATGGTGAGCGCTATTTTTATAGCCTTTTTTATGGGCAATGTTACCACTCATGCTGCTCGCATGGATATGGTCGACGTGTCGAATAACAACGGATACATGTCAACGGCAGAGTATGTTTCCATGCGCAATGAGTTCGGTGTTAAAGCTGTTACGGTCAAGATTAGTGAAGGCGGTACGTACAAGGACCCGTATGCTGCCAGCAACATTGCAAATGTCCAAGCGGCCGGAATGTATATCAATGGCTACCATTTTGCACGCTATGCCACTAAGGCACAAGCAATTGCCGAAGCTGATTTTGCTGGGAGAACAGCTAAAGCGGCAGGACTACCGGTTGGCGCGGTACTAGCGACTGACGTCGAAGCTGAGGAACAAAATTACCAATCCAAAGCAACCAATGACCGCAACAATGTCGCCTTCATGAAAGAGATTCAGAAGTTTGGTTATCGGGCCGACATTTATACGTCAGGATCATGGGCTAACACTAAGATGACCATCAAGAATAAAACTGGCTGGATTGCTGCTTACCCGTATGTGGTTAGCGGTAAGAACTGGTATTCAACTAACCACGCATGGCAATGGTCGTCAACGGCTAAGTTCCGTATCAGCTATGGTGGCTTCGATGTTAGCCAATTAAATAGCAACTACTACACCGCCGGGCTGAAATCAACAGTCAAGCCGACTAATAAAGGTGCAGTTAAGGCCAACAACAAAAAAGCCAACAAAAACATTTCCAAGCCAGCTACCTCAGCCAAATGGGTCAAAGAGTCGAAGACCTACACACTCAAAACGGCGGTTAATCTGCACACAGGCGCGTCAACGTCATCAAACGTAATCGCTATTTTGCCAGCTGGAACTACGGTAAAGACTGATCAAGCCATTATTCAGGGCGGATATCGCTGGGTACGCCAGCCACGATTTAATGGTTATGGCTATTTAGCAACCGGCCCGGCAAGTAATACGTTGGAGTATGTAAAGAGTGGTACAGCTCACACATATTACACAGTTAAGTATGGCGACAGTTGGTGGACAATCGCACAACGCAATGGCATTAATATGGCTACATTAGCTAGTCAGAATGGAAAGACGATTTATACCACTATCTATCCCGGTCAGCGATTGGTGGTGAGATAATGTCGCAATATGATGATACAACTAAATTACTAATGGATATTCAAAAGGATGTGGCCAGCACCAAAGCGAAAGTTGAGAGCATTGAAGAAAAGATGAATCGAGTTGATGATATTGATAGCAAGGCTGATAAGGCCTTAGCCAAATCAATTGAAATCGAGCATGAGATAGGACGGGTTACTCAGATTCAGAATTGGGTTATCGGTGTCCTAATTTCCGGTGTACTCGTAACGTTAGTTATTTACATTGCAGAAAAGTTCCTTTAGGAGGGAAAAAATATGATTAAAAAAATTAGTTTTAAGAATGCTGACGGAAGCTTGAATGGTAAGTTGATTGCTGGGATTATTTCGTTATTAATTGTGTTAATTCAACAAATTTTTGCCATGTTTGGCGTTAAGTTTACTGGTGACTGGTCAGCCATTGTTGCCGTTATTAACACGGTATTAACGATTCTTGGTATGTTGGGCGTGATTACTGACGTTCAAACAGTGACAGCACCAACAGTTAAAAGCGACGAGGAAAGCCAAGTCGAAGCAGCTGCTAATAAAGTTGCTGACGAAACACCAACACCAACTTCCGCGGCAGTGAATAGTTCTGCAGCTTCTGACACTGAATCCGCCTCACAAGCAAACCAAAAATAGTATAATTAATCCCCTGTGCTTCGGCGTGGGGGATTTTTTTTGTTTAACCGTTGACAATTATCATATATAATATTACATTACGGTCAAGAGTCTAATAAACAAGGGAGACAATTTTAAATGTTCAGGAATCTAGTTAAATTAGCTGGTTTAAGTCGGTGGTATCACCATGAGAAACATGTAGATAGGTCAAACGCCCGTAAAGCTAGTGGTCAATCAGCCTTTAGTTATGATGATTTCAAAGGATTACGCAAGTTGGCGTTCTGGTTATTTGTGTTCAGCATATTCCTAAATTGGGGCTTTGTTGGTGCAGTTAGCTTGATTGCATGGTTAGCCATGTGGGCTGTTAGCCTACTGTTTTAAACAGCGTTAATTAAATGTCGTCCCGTAACTCGTCAAAGTTACATTTGGGGGGTTATTAGGTGCAATCTCTGCTCGAAAGTTCACTTAGAACTGGTAGAGTAAGTATGCGATGTTCCCAGAATCTCCCACTTCAAGCGTTAAGCCGAAGGCTTAGCTAAGTGGGAGTAGTTCAAATCAGAGATGCTATAAAATTAATATTTGCAATTGTGTATTGAATTATTATAATAATTAGTGTAAATAAGTCCAAGAGTTCTTACCCATTGTCTTGCTCGGACAGTGGTTGTTCTTACTTTGGTGTTGTCTGTCTTCTGCGACAACACTTTTTTATTGCCTAAAATTATTATCTATATATAATATAGCCTTCATCTTCGGGTGGAGGCTTTTTTGTTGTCTGGACAGGTCGTTTTAAAGTGTATTTGGGTGTAGGATTACCATTATTGGGTGTAGGATTACCATTATTGGGTGTAGGATTACCATCAGTAGGAGAATTAGTTTAAGGGTTAAAGGGGGGAGTAGGCTATTGAATTAAGTTCTCCTATTTTTTATTGAAATGACATCATTATTCTCCAACGTAGGAAGAAAACTTATCCACGCCAATTATTTCGGAAAAATAACTTAAAATACAGAAAAAGTCCACACGACCAATAAATGGTTAAGCGGACTTTCCTTAATACAAATAAAGTATTACAATGAAATAGTAAGCCAGGTTCCTCCAAAGAATATCAGGCTTGCCGGGAAATCACCAGCTTAGAAATAGGCTGCGTGATTTTTTGTTTGTGTGATTTATTTTGATATCTGAAAAAGACAGGTTTATATAGTTAAGGGTAAAATTCATCGTTAATACAAAATAAAACACGACACAAGACTTATAATAAAGCAAATCTAGAAGCATTGCAAGCAATATGCATGGCTAATATATTACGATTGATGACACGATTTACTGATACAAAATAGAAAAAGCCGAATCAAGAAGATTATAAAAAAGCACCCACTCGGGTACCAGCTTATTTAAACATGAAACGCTGCTATATTGTGGTGGTGCTATAGTGGTGCGGTAAATACATTAAAGTGTTGATATAACGGCGTTTATAAAGAGTTTTCAAATCCTGTACTCTCCTTATTAGCACCATTAGAATAATATCCAAAAATAGAAATGCCGTTATATCGGCGTTTCTATTTTTTTATGTTTAGAAAAAACGCTAAAAAATAAATGATTTTGCACAAATTTTGCTGCATAGAGCTGATTTTTGTTTTCGTCGATACCAAACCATTTTTAGTATGTTCGTGTTGCGTATGTTTCGTTCTCACACTTAATGTCATCTTTCCCATTTTTTGCCTAAAAAATATGGTTAGGAGATCAATATCAAATTAACACTTGCATTTAACCGTCAATCTACTTACAATAAGTAAGAGAAATGACAACGGCAATGAATTATTAGCGTATTCTTTGTTATGAAGCCATTTTAGAATAGTTAGATTTTTAATCGGGGGGAAGATACCATGACAATGATTAATGGTTATGAACAAAGTGATCGGGAAGAAAAAATAGATATTTTGAATTTGGAATCCTTAGAAAAACGGGCTGAGGAGATAATTCCAGCAGGTGGATTTGGTTACATTGCTGGTGGCTCTGAAGATGAGTGGACCCTTAAACAAAATAGAATGGCGTCTCATCACCGACAAATTGCCCCAAAGGCCTTAAGCGGGATTGAAAAACCAGAGCTAAACACTGAAATTTTTGGAATTCCTTTGAATACTCCGGTAATGATGGCTCCAGCTGCTGCCCAGGGGCTAGCACATTCTCAAGGAGAAAAGGATACTGCGCGCGGGCTTGCAGCCGTTGGTGGACTAATGGCGCAAAGTACCTATTCATCAGTATCTATTGCTGAAACTGCTGCCGCTGGCGGAGACGCTCCCCAATTTTTCCAGCTGTACATGAGCAAGGATTGGAATTTTAACGAGAGTCTGTTAGATGAAGCAAAAAAGGCTAACGTTAAGGCAATTATTTTGACGGTTGACGCCACCGTGGACGGATATCGGGAAGCTGACATAAAAAATAAGTTCACGTTCCCTTTGCCAATGGCGAACTTAATTAAGTTTTCTGAAGGAAACGGTCAGGGAAAGGGAATTGAAGAAATATATGCTTCTGCCGCGCAAAACATTCGGCCGGAAGATGTTAAGCGAATTGCTGATTATACGAATTTACCGGTAATCGTTAAAGGAATTCAAACTCCTGAAGATGCCATTCGAGCAATCGATGCTGGAGCTGCCGGAATTTACGTATCCAACCATGGAGGCCGCCAATTAAATGGGGGACCCGCTTCTTTTGACGTCCTAGAAGACATTGCTACCGCGGTTAACAAACAAGTACCAATTATCTTTGATAGCGGCGTGCGCCGGGGTTCAGATGTGTTTAAAGCTTTGGCCAGCGGAGCAGATTTAGTTGCTTTAGGCCGTCCAGTAATTTACGGATTAGCTTTAGGCGGAGCTAAGGGAGTGCAGTCGGTATTCGAACACCTAAACCACGAATTGGAGATTGTTATGCAACTAGCAGGCACGAAGACAATTGAAGACGTTAAAAATAATAGTTTGTTGAATATCAAATATTAGACTGTAAAATTTCCCATTTCAGGCTTAATAATCAGAAAAATATGTAATTAATAAATCAGCTTACTGAGTGCGTGTTCAACGATTTTACCGCAGCTTTTCGCTAAGATGAAGAATTAGTATTTTAGTTTTCATGATCGGCGACCTCGATAATCTGGTAGCCTGGCTAAGTGACTAAGAGGTTGATAATGCAACGCAACGCTAACAAGTACAGCAATTTTTGAATAGCTCAATATCAAGAAATATCTCAGCCGATTTGGTGGTTTCGACCAAATCGGCTTTTTGGTTGTTTGTAGTCGATTATTACAATTGATAGCATTAAGCTAAATTAAAAGCGGGGGAGCAATTCTCCCTTTTAATTGCCAAAAAATAGCGCCGTACAATTGATTTGAAGAAGGGATTAACGATGCGAAAATTAAATTATAATCACCAAGACCAGTGGGAAAAAGAAGGCCGGACGACACAATCACCAATCTTAATTGAAAAAGCCGGGTTAGAAGGCGAACAAAACCAAGTAATTAGTAGAACCAAACCGTACGTCGCTACGGAGGTACATAACAACCTTAATAACCTGTCTTTAACGGCTAATGGGGAAATTAAGTCTGACCGACGTCGCTTTCAATTAATGGAGGTCCACTTTCACCATCCGGCGGAACATCGTTTTGAGGGGGAAGCCGAGCCACGAGTTTTAGAAGCGCATTTTGTTCATTATGGCAGTTTGAAACAACCGCTGGTGGTTAGCGTTACATTTAAAATAGGTCCTAAAAATGAAGAGTTTGAGAAGATATTAGATGCTATGGAGGACGGAGCAGTGACCCAGCCGTTAATTTTAGAGGAATTAATCCCCCAAGACGGAAATTTTTATCGGTACATCGGTTCCCTGACGACCCCTCCGTTGACCGAGGGGGTGGAATGGTTGGTATTTGAAAATGCGCCAACGATTGACCTACAACAACTCAACCGATATACTGCCGTATTTGCCGCTCCTAATAATCGAGCGTTACAAAATTTGAATGGTCGGAGCATCGAGAAGTATGGACTTTAAGAAAGCCCCAGAAGCTAGTTTATCGATTACTAAGTACTTACGTTAGCTTTATCGCCAATAATCGTTAAGCGGATCATTCAAAACGGAATGAGGTAATCATAAAAAAGTGACTAATACCACCACTGGGATTAGTCACTTTTTATTTAACTGATAAAATATTTAAGAATTAATGTAATGCTGTATAGAACGTAAAGAATCCAAGAAAGATCCCCGGGACGTTGGCTACAATAATTGGCCAGTCGCGCTCAGCCTTGAAATAACCGTATATTGTCCAAACGGTGCAGTTAATCCCAGCAACTAGCGGTTGGATAGGATTCCCGTAATCACCATGCATATTGGAGATTATTTGGGGGATGTATGAAACGTACATCAATACGGAGAGTACGGAAGCCATCCGGCCAATAATTCGAATAACTGTAGTTTCTTCTTGCAAGAAATCATCTCCTAAAACAACTTAGCTTTTAGAGTCATCAATTTTTGGACTTATTCCCGCACACAGAATCGAACTGTGTCCAGTCACCAGAGCGGGAAAGGCTATTTAAATAACAAATTAAATCGAATGAATAATCGCACCAATCCCAGTAATCATAAAGAATAATCCTACTAGGTAATAGATTGATAGGATTGAAAAGGCTGGGTAAATTAGTAAAAGAACGCCCAAAATAATACCAATTACGGATAAAATAACGTCAACCATAAAATACTTTTCGTTAACTAATTTAATAACGTTAGAGAGCCACAATGATATTATCGAATCCATCAAAAACATAATTGCAAACGAAATTGCGACAAACAAAATTCCAAATTTTCCGTTAAACAACATTAAAATCCCGATAATAATATCAATAACTGCGTTAAAAACCACCCATCCAGAGTTTTCTAAAGCATTTCTAAGGAAGGTTAATTTGTAAATCCCGGACAAAATCGCGGTAATTGCCGCAATAACGACTACCGCACTAAAGGTTGCTAGAGGATTTCTTAGAGAAATAACCGCAACGAAAATGCTTAAGATTCCGACGACAAACATGAATGGATCAAATCTGTCTAATAACTTATTCATGTAAAATTCCTCCCAAATTAATGTACAGCTTTTATAGACGTCAGATTGTTGGTCATCGAGTAGATAAGGATATAAAAATTACTTCCAGAATAAATTTTATCCCGGATCCATTACCTTTTAGACTGATGGTTCTTGATTTAATTTTAACCGTATTATACAAGCAAATAATAAATAAAAAAAGAAAAGTTAACTGATTTTGATTAATTATTTCTTATGTTACCAATATAAAAAAGCCCACAAATGCGGACTTGTCTAGTAAATTTAAAATTTTATATG
>PPYF01064843.1_pt1 | contig 65335 bp, 66 predicted proteins | sample 1559871 | NCBI WGS metagenome assembly PPYF01 (sample SAMN08240021, study PRJNA423297) | Human gut metagenome, whole genome shotgun sequencing project. | reverse complement strand
TCCGTGTCAAGCCCTTCCGCCGCAAGGTCTATCACGATGTGCCTGTCGAAGTTGACGGCGTATGCCGCGCCCGCTTCCTCGCGGATGATGAAGCCTTCCTCATGAAGGGCATTTTTCACGGAAAAGACGTTCTCATCATTGAAGATTTCATGCAGGCGGCTGACGGCATCCGTATGGGACTGCGGCCTTTCGCCTGACAGGTCCACCAGATCAGGACGGTTCACCTTGAAGATTTTGCAGAGCAGATCGCGTTCAGCTTCTGTTGCCGGGTGGAACATCTCGATGAAACGGATGCGGTTGTTCCGGTTGATGGCTTCCGCCATGAACGGCTTTAACGGGCGTGTCTGTCCGTCAAAGTGGATGACGCCTTTCTTGATATAGGCACGCTGCTTCCTCAGCTTCTGGAAAATCTCGCCTTGCGTGATTTTCGGGTTGAGGGTGAGCAGCCGGTCTATGTAGTCCTCTATGCGTGCGAAGCGTTGTTCCGGGGTGGCGAAGTCCAGAAGCTGTTCCGTGGCCAGCACCCTTGCCCCGTTGATGACGGTACGGTGGGCGTGGTCGACAATCATGTAGCCGTAGGGCGCATCCTTCCTGCCGAAGAACACGAGGTCGATGCCGAACTTCTCCTTCAGCTCTTTCTGCAGCTCTTCCTTGCCGCCGCTCACGTCCCGGTATTTTTTGAGGATGCTCCGCAGCTGGCGGCAACGGGCGCGTTCCCTATAGCCGCTTTTGAAAAGCTGTTCGACTTCGGCCAACGGAATTTGCCGCTGCACCTTGCCGCCATGCTTGATAAATACGTTTTCATCTTTCTTATATACCTCATATCCCATAGAAACCATGATTGCCTTGAACTGGGCGAAAGAGGAGAAGGTATATTGCCTGGCCGCGTCCATGTCGTCGGCAATCTTCTTTTGCCTGTCCGTGCCGAGAATCCTGTCTATGACTTCCTGGGAACGCCTGCGCTCGTGACTATAGGCTATCTTCCTGCCGTCGGGGGCGACGCGCGAGGTGATGATGTGCAGGTGGGTGTTGCCGGTGTCATGGTGGGCGTAGATGAGCCACGGCTGTCCGGGTTCGTCATATCCCATTTCCTTGAGGTAGCGGTGTGCGAAGTCCAGCAGCTCGGATTCCGTCATCTCACGGCCTTTGCAGCTGACGGCCACATGGAACTGCGGTTTCCGGATGCGGCTGTTGGTGGAACTGTATTTTTTGAGATAGCCGGTAAGCTCCTCCGTGGTGGGTCTGCCTGCCAGACCGATTGTCCCGAAGTTCCGCATCTCGATGAGCCGGGCAAGCCCTTTCGATACCTTGTGTTCGTTGTAACCTACGGCATGGAAGTCCGCGCTTCCGGGTAATATGGTCGCTATCATCTTGGGGTGGTGTTATCTTGGTTGGTGATATGTCCGTTTCTAAGGCTTGTTTATTCTTGATGTGATGATGTCAAGTTGTCTTTTTATCCCGTTGACGGATTCTTGTGTGTCCCGGATAACCGGAAACAGAACTTCCCGGATATAGCTTGGGGGCAGCAACCCTGCAACCGCCAGCTCGTTGGCACGCTTTACCGTCTGGTTGAGATTTCCGCCTATATGGGACAATTCGCCCTGGTATCTCCGGTAGAACGAGCCGAGTTCCTGCATGAGTTCAAGCTGCCGCCTGACGCTTACGTTTGAATACTCTTCGAGTGCCTTGCGCACGTAGTGGCTTACGGTCTTGTATTCAGCCGCTTTCTCCTTGAACGCCCGGACTTCTACCGGGCTCATCCTTACCTTGATGTACTTGTTCCTTTGTTCCTTCATGTTCCGGTTTGTTTGCAACCGGGATTGTCTTACCTTATTTCGCAGGGCGAAACAGCGGCGGTGCCGCTCCGGTGCGGGGCATCCGGCAAGTCACTTTTGGGGGAACAAACGGTGTTTTGTGGCCACAAAAGTACAACTTGCTTGGAAAATCCTGTAACGCAGGGCAATATCATCCCGGGTTCTTTTTTGCGCCAAAATTACCGTGGAAAGTGGCTTCCGTACAAAATGCACAACACTATTCTTCAAGGAGCGTACCATTTTGACCGTGGTATCAAGAACATCCGATTGCCGGGTATGCCAGTGAAATTTGCTTTGTATTTATGTGTATGATGTTTTTCGATTGCGTGGAATTTTGATATATGGGATGAAGATTAGGCTGGTTTCAGCTGGGTGCTTATGTCGGTTCATCCATCCGTGAATTATCGGGAACATTATCCGCTTGTCCGACAACAGGAGGGAAAAGGAAACTGCGGTTTTCATTTAACAAATTAGTAATGAGCTTGGATTTTTCAGTAGAATACAATAAGGTTATGGGTGGTTAAGTAGTCCATTACATTCCTTTGCATCCATTCATCAGACCTGAGAAACTGGGGCTATATATACCTGACAACATCGGATTTTGGAAATACAGTCACTTATCACTCGTAGCTTCCAGACTATGGATATGGTGCTTTTTTGATATGCAAGCGTAATGGATATTCATCTGACAATTAGTGATTTTACCGGGGAATAGTTGCTGTAAAATTTCTATATCTCGTTGATTTTTAGTATATTTAAAGTAAAAAATGGCCTCGTTTGGCTTATGGCTTTACTTAAATTTGAGTATATGTTTGAACTGTTACTGATAATATACCTGGTACCGGTCATCATCGTGCTTTCGCTGTTGTGGCGGTTGGTATTATGGCTGGCAAGGAACGTGCTGCGGCTTGCCGGATGGCTGGTGAAGAAGGGATGTGTCCTTTTATGGAAGGGGTTATTGCTATTAGTCGGCATCCTCTTGGGGCGATGTAGCGCAAACCGTCCGCCAGATTCAAGATAAGGGCGAAGCAGCAAAGCCGCACCTGTCTTGAAAGGGTAGGTACGGCTTCGTGCTGTATTCGGATGGAATGGTGTTTTTCCCTCATGTCAGGTGTTTGGACTTACTGACAAACGGGCTAAAATCCTTTGCCTTTGCTTCTCTCATAGACAGCTTCTCTTTGAGAATCACAATTTTTAAGTCTGAACTGGACTGTACAACCGATAGGAATACTTTTGGGTAGTTGCTTGACAAGTTCGGAAATAACTTCATCAACATTACTAAAACCGATATCTGTTAGTTCACCAACAACATCCCCTTTGAAATAAGCGCGTCCGTATATCATCATCTTTTTTGAAATACGGAAAAGTTTTTCCTCTGGGGCTTCAAGGTCACGGGCTTTGCCTTGTTTACTCTTCTTATTACTGAAGAAAATGAAATCAATAATCTTGGCGTTAAGTTCCCATGCAGGGGTAAAATCCAGTTTTAAGTAGCCTCTTGTCACATTGAACCCATGACTGTGATTCATGCCAAATGCAACTTCATAAAGATTGGCATCACAGTCGTTTTGAGCAATGGTCGCCCACGTATGCCTGAACGTGTAATAGCAATAGTAGTCCTCCTTTTTCATCCCCATGTCGGCGCATATCTTGCGTATTCCGATATTCACGTTGGCATTGAAACTGTCGGAATTGCTGTAACGGCTGTGGAATATAAATAGGTACTCATCATGCTCATCTTTGGAGAGATACTTATTAAAGGTCTCTTGGATAAATGGCTCTATCCTCATTTCCATATATGCCTCGTCTCTGCGACTATGGCGTGTTTTTGCCCTTTTATAACCAATAATGCCATTGTTGTAGTCTTTCTTTTTGAGTTCATAAAGGTCAACAGTATTGATGCCGCCAATGCACAGCGATAGAAGTGCTACATCCCTGCCAAGTTCCGGTAGTGGAGACAGCATCTTTGTTTTGGGAAGAGGACGGTTAAAGAACTCGCGGCAGGCTTCGGCACTGATGGCACGTTTCATGGTATTGTCTGATTTGGGAATTGTCACCTTCAACCAAGGATTGAACTTTATACGTATAACACCACGCTCTTCATCGTTCAGTTCAACTATGGCTTTTTTGAAAATCTGTCGTATACAAGTAGGATACATTTCTTTGGCTCGGTTTGTCTTTGACAGACTCTCTATCCAAAGATTTATTGCAGAAGACGACAAGTTACTAAACAGAAGTCGGGTTGTCCCCATGAAGCGTTCTAAATGGTTTACCGCAAGTCTGTAATTCTTTGCATTGCGTTCGTGTCCATCCGCTTCCATCCTGTCTATGAACTTTCGTGCGTAATCACTGAAGCACGCTTCTTCATCGTCTTTCAACAAGAACTCTATCACTTCCTTTATTTCCCAGCAAGTCGCATTTACACGGTTCAGGCGGTCCGTATATTGTCTGATGAGCATAGCGCAATACTCATTCACAACAGGGTCGGTGAGATCACCACCTTTCGTAATATGAGCAGCGTCTACAATTTTATTTGTTTTAATGTAACTGGATTTGCGCTGATGCGTAATCCTGATGTAAACTGTGTAGAAGCCATCGCTTCTTGGCTTTTTTACCGTTGCTTTAAATGTTGTCATACCTATTTCCTTTTTAGATAAATACTATAAATTCTTTGGGGTAAACAGGGGTAAACATGATGATTTTTGGGGTAAACATAGAGTAAAACAAATATGCTCATTTGGCTCATTTTTTGATGTCAACTGCACGAACTGTCTTAACGCAACTCAGGCTGTAATCACCGTATAAATCGGTAGATTACAGCCTGATACAAATTTTAATTGCTATTCTGCCTGAGGGCTTCTAAACTTAGAGAGTATCCTCTACCGCTGCCTGCGCCGCTGATATGCATACCTGACAGCCAATGTCTTGGAGTATTGGTGTATGTGAAGTGTATGCTTTTTTAAGATTTTTCTTCTGACAACATTCAATTGTAGCGATTATTCCTCTACCGCAGCTTGCGCCACTGCTATTAGGCTCTTATTGTCAACACTTTACAGAGCTTGTGTATGTAATGTGTATGTTCGGCCTATTAAAGGAGCTACAATTGTTTTTTCACCATGGAATTATCTGTAATGGAACATTCACGCGAACAGTATTATATTAGTGTCATTGTCTCCTTTCTTTTAAAAGTTCAATAATGGCATCCTTGTCCTTCAAGTTGGAATCAAGGCGTTTTATTTGAGCATTAAGGCTCTCTATCTGCTCTTTCAGCAACAAAATAGTTTCATTCTTGTTTTCAACCTCTGATTGCACCTTATTTAATTGTGCTGCAAGTTCGGCATCGCCAATGTTGTTATGTGCATTTCCGTCCACTGCCACTGCGGCAAGATAAGCAGAAATCTGATGCTGCATGGGGCAAAACAAGGCGAAGAAGTTAAAGTCAAGAGCTTCACAGACCTTTACCAGTTTGTTTGTCTCCATCGTTTCCCTTTCAAGAATACGGTTGACGTGTTGTTGTGTTACGCCAATCCTACGTCCAAGCTCGGACTTGCTTATGCCAAGCTCATTGCGCCTCTTTTCAATCGCCTGCCCTACATGTACAGGACTAACTTTTATATTCATAGAGCCAATTCAAAAATGACAATTCAAACAGTGCCAAGCCATAATGCAACTGCATATACATTTACATGCCATACGTGCAATCATGCAAAGACTATGTTTATGAATGCAAAGTTAAACATTAAACATTAAATATCAAAACATTATTGAGGAAAAGAATAATGCCAGAGGAATAAATATGGTGGCATTAAAATTAGTACTGCTTGAAATGCCAAACAAATAAAGGTGTAGAATTATATTATAGTTAGGACAATTATTGATTATCATGTAGGGAAAACCAAAGTATATGTGGCACATATAAACAAAAAGTGAGAACCATTTGAGTCCTCACCTTTTGAAGCTGCCAAATTTCGACAAAGTGTTATTGCATATTTACAGTTCAATGCATTTTCCCGGCTTGAATGTCTGGTGCTCATTATGGAACACATATCCCAATTGATTGCAGACGCATTGGGTGCCACCTATCTGAACGTCAATGTTGTAATGGGAATGTCCGTATATCCAATATTCTATGCCGCTGTCCTTTATATAATCCTCCAACTCAACAGTAAACGCCCCGTTGGCCTTGCTGCCTGCGAACTTTGGATGCAGCATCCGGAATGACGGGACATGATGCGTGACGACAATCTTGTGACGGGCCTTACTGTCCGCCACTGATTTACGGATAAAGTCCACACATTTCCTGCATTCATTGTTAAATTCAGCGGAAGTCAACAGCTCTCCTTTGTATAGAATCCGGCGGAAATCTGATATCACATTTTCGGTATAATACGCTTCTTCTAAAGGTATGCAACCCCACAAGGTCGAAATGACAATATCAGTATCTTCAATATGCACGATGCTGTTATAGTAGCTATGAACATTGGGGCGTATTTCCAGGCTGTATCCGTCTTCAAGCGAAGCTATGTCGTAATACTTGTAGAACTCGTGATTGCCCATACAGGCAATTACCTGCCGGTAATTCTCCGAAGCCCAGCTCCAAAACGGATGCTTGCCATAGTTCTCATCACCCAAATAGCCAATATCACCGGCCAGGACAAGTATATCACCAGTCACTTCCAAAGGGTGGCACTTGAGATAGCCGGCATTTTCGGCAAATTCAAGATGCAAGTCCGATGCGTATTGTATTTTCATGTCGTTCTTTATGATTTGACTACAAACAGCTCATTGAGCTGGTTCAATAACTCCGATACAAATTCTTCATCCTGCCCCAATGATGCCGCCAAAGAAGCAGACAGTTCGTTCCAATTTTCGCGTATAGAGCCTATAAAATCCTTGACACACCTGACTATTGCTTCCGGTGCTTCAACTGATGCGTCCTCCAGGATGACGATGTTTTTCAACACGTCCGAGCGGTGTTTGCGTATGTCCTTACTGTTTACATGCTTCCCGGCACGCTTGTCTGCAAGCAGGTTGAGATAGGCTTTGGCTTTCAAGGCTATTAGGGCGGCAGAGTCCGCATGACGAATCCCGTCTGTCAGCCGACTGTGCGTAATGGCGAAATGATAGAAATCGTCATCCATGATGATAGCACTCAGACTGGAAACCTCATCGCCGACAGGCAAAGGCTCAATGACGATTCCTTTGGGTTCTCCAAGTACATCCGGGTGACGGGAGAGCAGTTCTATCATTTCAGGATATCCATCCTTGCCGTCAACGAAACGGTATAATTCGTATTTTGGCGGTTCTCCCTCAATGTGCTTACGCTTTTCCGGCCTGTAGCCTGCTTCACGCACGAACTGCCAGAAGCGTTCTCCAAAAGCCTCTGTAATATTCTCTGCAATAACAATCATGTCTATATCGTGGGTGGCGCGTGGCCTGACTGCTGTTCCAGTCATTGCAATGTCACAGGCAGTTCCTCCAATCACCACATAATTGTCCGGGAATTCGGCAAATGCCTCACGAAACTTTTCTAATCCTTCCATTGTATGTCATTAATCATTCGTTCAACTTCTTTTTCAATCCGTGGATCGTCATCGTTTCCCAAAGACAGGGCAAGCGACAGACGGTCAACCCATTCTTTATTTTCTTCCGCCATTTTTATAACAGGATATTTCCATACTTCTACGATAATTTTCCCATCAAAGACATTGGGACTATCGAAGGCTTCCGCAGACTTTAATGAGCGGTATTCCTTGCTTGTCAACATAAGCATTCTTTCAGGGTCAGGATTGAGCCATGTATAATGCGCCAAGGCGTTTATTCCACAGGCTGGATATTCCTTATCCGTGCGGATGCCTTCGCAGTAAAAGCGTTTTTCCAACGGTGAAATAAGCACCTGTCCAGCCTTTTTCCATAGCTCCATACCTTTGCACGGAAAACGCAGGATTTTTCTCCTTGGGCCATCCTGTATCTTTTCGCATAGACCTACGTCTTCCAGGCAGGTAATGCCCAAGGTCGTGCTTTCATACGAATAGGGAATCAGCCCGGCAATCTCCTTGGCCGAAAAGCCTTTGAGGCTTTTCACTTGCAGGTGGTACAGCAGGATATATTGAGCCACAGGTGTCAGGGCTGATGCCACTTTCCGGTCGCTTGTCTTTTCAAGTGCAATGAGCATGGGCAGGTGGGCATACCGGTCAGACATGACAAAGTACACCCCTTTGTCCGTCAACCTTTGCCTCTCGTATGTAGGCCCGGATTTCAGGATAAAGACAACGGGCAGTCCGGACAACGTTGTGAGCCTTTCCGCTGTTATCCCACATTCTCTTGGGGTAGGATTACCCTTTCTTGGTTGCAGAAACAGCATAGATATGCCTTCATATACACCCTCATAGAATGTATATGACAGTTTCTCCCCGACAGACACACCCTTCAACCGTTCTTTTCCACAAGGCGATATCCTTATTTTGCGATGCAAAATACTAATCTCATTTAATTCCATCTGCTCTATTTTAATTTCACATTAAAACGTAGCAAAATTAACAAAAACATTTTATATATCAACAACAGACACTATTTTATTTCGCCGATATAAGCAAAAAACATTGTTGTTTTATAAGTTCGGGGTGTTGCAAGCCGTGTTTTACGTCGAATGTATTTCTTAATATGCAAACTGTAGGTGAGGACTTTTGTTTCCTTTCTCTTGTTCAAACTTGCTTTCCAGCTTCAACTTGCTAGTATCTGTCACATTCCATTTTGTATCCTACAACACAACATCAAATGGTCAATGCGCTTAAATCTATACCGGGAATGGTAACGTCTGCATTCTTATCCTTGATAAGGAATCCCATATAAGTGGAACAGTCTGCACCTTAACATCCTTGTTCTTGAAAACTGTGACCATGTTTTTCGCCTTTCCGCCTCTCACTCCCACTTCCAGCATGACGCATTCACCCTTAAATCTCACCAGGAAGTTCATTTCAAGATCGCTATCCTTATGAAAACAATACGATTTCTATCCTCGGAGTTCTTCCTTCCGGCCAAAACTGTTTCTATTTTTTATAGTTAGCATTGGCTTGTTTCTTTTTCTCGGTGCAATTACACTTTTTCAAGTGAATATCATGCACGACATTACATTTTTTCAAATGAATATCGTCAACTTAGACTCATTTTCTCAAGCTATATGCCATTTCTACATTTATGGAAAAGAGTTTAAGGTACTACATATCAGCTTGAAGGTAGTAAAACCAGATTTTATGTACTTCCATGCTATAACAGACTTGTATGTCCTCCTTTACTTGCCCATCAATGTTATATCCGATTACTTCATTGTAATTCATTGCAAAAACGCAAGAACTTTACTTAATATATAATCATTATTTGGATATTTAGCAAACAATAATTAAACAAATATTTGGCTATATGATTTATTTGTTGTTATTTTGCAACTGCGATACATAGTGTCGTAACTGAAAATTAAAATCGAACATAATAAATCAAGAGTTATGGCAGAAAATTTGGAAAAAATCCGTCCGGTGCTTACCGCACTTGAAATCGGCGACGAAGTGACTTTCCCTATTTCACGGCTGAAAAGCGTCCGAACACAGGCTTCCGAGCTTGGCGCTATCTTCAACCGCCTGTTCAAGACAAGGACAGACCGCGAGAATCAAACTATTACCGTCAAAAGAGTTAAGTAGCAAGTATGCCTTTATTTCAGTTTTTAGACCATCTGATTCCTTATGACACATTCCTGAATGACCTTGCTGCAAGGATTGTCAAGCTGTTGAAAGCTGACCATGACGACCCGGAATATGTCAGCCAAAGGAAAGCGTATCAGATGTTTGGCCGCCGGAATGTCGAGAGATGGAGGCGCCAAGGGAAAATCGTGCCCTGTAAAAGGCCGGGAAAGGTTGAATACAAAACAGCCGAGCTACGTTTTCTGCAACGGACTGTACAAGATTATTTTGATAATCAGCCATTGAGCAGCATAACAAACAAGAAGAGAAAATGAATTTATAAACTATTTTATGGCTATGCCAAACATATTATCGATGTGTAAAATGGTAGAAAATATATGTATAATCAATGAAAGAGCTGCAGCCAACTTGTAATCCAGATGGAGTCTATTCTGTTAAGCGCACTTGCTCCGAGCTTGGCGTAAGTCATAAGACGTTGCGAAAGTATAGAGAGAACGGTTATATCAAGCCGGTCAACCCCGGCAATTCCAAGCGTCCTAAGTATTCGGGGCAATCCATTATCGAGTGCTGGCACATCTTAACGAAATTATGATCAGTGAAGCCACCATAAGTAAAGTTAGGGGTGTCGACATTGAAAATGTGCTGTGCACTTACGTCAGCCTTAAAAGGAAAGGCTCGTCGCTGGTCGGGCTATGCCCTTTCCATTCAGAAAAGACACCGTCCTTCACGGTGTCGCCACAGAAGGGCTTGTACCATTGCTTCGGCTGCAACCGTGGCGGCGATGCCATCTCGTTCGTAATGGAGAAAGAGAACCTATCTTTCACGGATGCGGTGGTGTTCATAGCCAAGCAACATGGCATTGCTGTTGAATACATGGAAGAGGAACGCAATGAGGCGGAAACGGCAGAGGCCCGACACAAGGAGTCGCTGCTCATTGCCCTTGAGCAAGTCCAAAAGTTTTTCTACAACAGTCTGAGAAAAACGGATGACTCTGAAAGCCGCCAGGCGCGTGACTATATTTATGGCAGATGGCCGGAAGAAACCTGTTCCGTAGCAGGGATAGGCTACGCCCCGAAAGACGGTGGGCTTTTCATGGACCATTGCCGCAAGTCATCTATAAGTGAGAAAGTCCTTTTCGAGCTTGGACTGTTAAGGCGCAGTGAGGACAGTGGCGCATACACCATGTTCAGGCAGCGCATCATGATACCCATCCGTGACAGGTGGGGGCGCGTCACCGCCTATACGGCACGGTATATCGGCACGAATCCCAAAGCCCCGAAATACGTCAACTCCGCCACAAGCCCCGTCTATTCCAAAGGAGATACGCTGTTCGGGATAGACAGGGCAAGCCGCGCCCGTAACTCAGACTACTTCATTGTGGTGGAAGGCGCACCTGACGTCCTTAGGATGCAGTCAGTTGGATATGACAACACCGTGGCCGCGCTTGGTACGGCATGGACGGACAGCCAGCTTACATTGTTAAAGAAGTTCACTTCCGCGATATGTTTTGTTCCCGATTCGGACGTTGCGGATGGAAAGGCATATGGCCCCGGATTCGAGGCGGTCATGGCAAACGGAGCTGCCGCTATTCGAAAGGGATTTCACGTGACGGTCAGAGAACTACCGTTTGCCAAAGTCAACATACCCGATGACAAACTCTATACACTTTACCCGGACGGAATACCAGATGATGCCGTAAGGGAAAAGCCGATAAAGAACGATGCGGATAGTTACATCCGCTCAAAGGAGGATTTCACCTCACTTGAGGAAAAGCACTTCATTGTTTGGCTGGCGCAGAAACGGTTTCTCGTTGCAGACTCATTGGTGGAGGAGCGCAAGTGCGTGGCGGAAATTGCCGACCTGCTCCGCTATGTGGACGACCAGCTCGTCTTTGACCAGTGCATAGAACAACTTTCAAGACTACATGGCAAGGCGAAGCTGTGGCGTGATGCCGTAATGCAGGCACGTGGCGAAGCCCGTAAAAGAAAAGACAGGGCAACCCCGATGGACGAGAGACAGCGCGAAGCTGAACTCCTGCGGCAGTTTGGCTTGTTCGTCCGCGATAACTGTTATTACGCTACTCCAGACGATGACGGGGAACCGATGAGGATTTCCAACTTCATCATGGAACCGCTGTTCCACATTGAGGACGAGAGCAACGGCACGCGCATATTCAGGATGCGCAACATGTACAACGTCTGCCGCGTGGTAGAGCTGAAAGAATCAGAGCTGTGTTCGCTGAGCAACTTCCAGCAGAAGGTCGGTTCATTGGGCAATTACGTCTGGCTGTCCAAGATAGACAAACTCAACCGCGTCAAGGAATACCTGTACTCCAAGACCGACACGGCGGAGCGGATAAGGAAATTGGGATGGAATGCCGAGGAAGGTTTCTTCGCTTTCGGCAACGGCATACTGGACGGAGTCACGTTCAAGAAAGCCGATGACCTCGGGATAGTCCGTGACGTAAAAGACAAAGCGTTCTACCTGCCCGGCCATTCCAAAATCTACTTTCACAACCCGGAGATATACCAGTTCGAGCGATTGATGGTGCATGAGAACCGCAGCGGAGTGAAACTTTACGATTACGTGTCATTGCTGATGGACGTGTTCGGGGAGAACGCCACAGTCGCATTCTGTTACCTATTGGCCACATTGTTCCGTGATGTAGTGTTCAAACGTACAAGGCATTTTCCCATTCTCAACCTCTTCGGAGAGAAAGGCACGGGCAAGACCACCCTCGCCACCTCCCTCCAGTCCTTTTTCCTGCATGGCGTTGACCCTCCAAACCTCGGCGTGACTTCCGTCCCGGCCATGAACGACCGCGTGTCGCAAGCAGTTAACACCCTTACTGTGTTCGATGAGTACAAGAACGACCTCGACATCCGCAAGATAGCATACCTGAAAGGCCTGTGGGGAGGTGGCGGACAGACCAAGAAAAACACAAGTACGGACGGCATGGCGACGCAGACCATCGTCAGCACTGGCGTGGTGCTTTGCGGACAGGACAAGCCAACGCAGGACATGGCACTTTATACCCGTGTCCTGTTCCTCGCCTTTTCCAAGACCTCCTTCAGCCAAGCCGAGAAGAAACGCTATGAGGATTTGGTGGCAATGTGCAACACGGGATTGACACACCTGACCGTTGAAATCCTTAATCATAGAGAATTGTTTGAGAGGAACTTTCCGGAAATCTATTCCATCACCAAACGGGAGTTGGCCACTAAGTTGGACAACGAGACGGTACATGACCGTATCTTCGGAAACTGGGTAATACCGCTGACCACGTTCCGCACGTTGGAAACGGTCATAGAGGTGCCTTTCAGCTATGCGGAACTGTTCGACATTTCTCTCAGGGGCTTGCGCAACCAGAACGAGCTGGCGCAGGAAAGCTCCGAGATAGCCGACTTCTGGAACATGCTTCAAGGCTTCCAGACATCAGGGAAGTGTATAGAGAACGCTCATTACCGCATAAGGTACATGAGGTCGTTCCGCCCGTTGTCATCAAAAGAGGCTATCGAGTTCAAGGAGGCACGCCCGATATTATACCTGAATACGGCGGCGGTTTCCTCGCTGTTCGGCAGCCGAAGCATGAATGCCACTGCCAACCGTTCCAACTGGTCAACCGTCATGTCCTACCTGAAGTCGCAGCCGTCGTTCCTCGGCCTGAAGCAGGACAGGTTCAGCATCCTTCTGCCCAACGGACAGCCGGACTACTCGGTCGAGCTTGTCAACGGCCAGCAGGTCAGGAAAGTCAGGGTCAACCGCCCGAAGGCTTTGTGCTTCGATTATTTACAACTTAAGGAAAACTTCGGGCTTGACCTTGAAACGGAAGTCGTTTCGGAAGAATTGTAATAATTGAGTAAAAGACAGACCTTAATATTACTAAAGGTGTTAAATTTGTAACATGACAGCCCATTATCCGTAATTTTTTTGCGGCTGTATCTGTTTTTTTGTATCTTTGCAAGCATAAGTACTTAATGCTAAACGTTATTAAATCATGCTTACAAGATTCGCTGTGAAGAATTACCGTGGATTTGCTGACAAAATAGAATGGGATTTGTCACATCCAAGCAACTATACCTTCAACTCCAACGCCATAAATAACGGTGTAGTGAAGAACGGAATAGTGTACGGTCCCAATGGGTCTGGAAAAACAAATCTCGGACTGGCTATTTTTGATATAGCGAACCACTTGTCCCACAAATGGAAAAAGCCGGACTACTATCTGAATTTTGCATACGCAGCAAACATTATCAAACCTGTAGAGTTCGAGTATACTTTCGTTTTTGGTGATGACATATTGAATTACAGTTACTCAAAGAAGGCAAAAGACCTGAAAGGCGAATTGCTGAGCGAGAAACTGCTACTAAACGGGAAAGAGCTGGTATATAAGGATGCGGACGAACTTAGAATTGCGGAAGAGTTCGCCCTGTCTGACGCGGCTATCAATAGTTTGAAGACAGGTGCAAACAACATCTCCATCATTAATTACTTGGTGGGTACTGTCCCATTGACCAAAGGCCATGCGATTTTGCGGCTTAAGGACTTTGTCGAAAATATGCTTTTTTTCAGAAGCCTGGACTATAGAGAATTCATCGGCTTGAAAGAAGGAGGTAGCAATATCGAAGAATACATCATTAAGAATGGACTGACAGAAGATTTTGCTGAATACCTGAAAGCAACCAGCCAGCAGGAATTCTCGTTTGCGAAACCTACAGAAGGCGACAATGTATTGTATTGCGTAATCGGTGGGGTTAAGATACCTTTCATGTGGGTGGCATCAACCGGCACATTGAACCTAGAACTGCAATATTATTGGTTGAAAGAAATGGGCAATGCTACATTCGTGTTCGTGGACGAGTTTGATGCTTTTTATCATTACGAACTTTCATATACCATTTGTAAGTTACTGTTCAAGGGCGAACATCAGGCGTTCGTGACAACCCACGATACATTTCTGCTGACAAACGACCTGTTGCGACCTGATTGTTTTTTCATTCTGAAGAACAATAAAATTAATGCGATCTGTGATTTGACGGACAAGGAACTCCGTTTTGGTCATAATTTGGAAAAATTGTATCGAGGGGGAACATTCGGCGTATGATCTTGTTTGTGTTCGAAGGTTTGAAAGCCGAACCGACAGTATTCGGCTCGTTGGAAAAACTTTTCCTCTCGGGAGAAGAGGTAAGGATGGTGAAATGCAGTCATGACCTGCCGACGCTATATAAGAGGTTGAAGAGTAACGACTTTGACCTGTTCCGCTCATTGCCATTAACAGAAAACGGTATTGATGTGCCTGATGGAATACGACTTGACACAATGTTCTCTCAGATATTCCTCTTTTTCGATTATGACTTTCAAAACCGGATAGGTCTTGAGAATGTGAACACGATATTGGAAGAGATGCTTGGATTTTTTGACAACGAGACCGACAATGGCAAATTATACGTAAACTATCCGATGATTGAGTCTCTTAAATATACTAAAACGCTGCCTGATGCCAACTATTGGAAGTACACCGTAACAAGACAGACTTGCGTCGACCATAAATTCAAGGGTGAGGCGGAAACGTTTGCCTATACTGAGGCAAAAGGATATAAGTTTATCGACCTGTCAAAAACCAATGAAAGCGAGGTGAGGAACAATTGGAACATGTTGAAGGCACAGAACGTGTGCAAAGCCAACTATATCGTATCAGGTGAAAATGTATTGCCAGAAGACAAGGATACAGTCAGTCAAGATGCCATATTTAAAGCACAAAAGGAAAAATATGTTTGCGCAAATGACGAAGTGGCAATATTAAATTCGTTTCCTATATTCATTCACGATTATCTGAAATAAAAACAATATTGTTGGATTAGCAACTTTTTAACAATCCATCAATATTTCGCGTTTGTTGCGCATTTATTCAGTCAATCAAATAGTATATTAACAGTACTACAGCGACAGACCATCAAGAATGCAAAAACAGTACTGGTTGAAATTTCAAAGGGGAATCCAGCGACGGAAGAGTATTCCACAACCGTATATTTGCTTGTAGAGAAACTGAATAAATATATTTGAGGCATCACAATAGCATATAGAAGCAGTCGATTTTCATGCAGCACTAAAATCCAGACATACTAATACATAAACGTCTGGATTTTTTCATTTTCAAACCCAATCATAATAGCTTGACATGACATATAATAACCAACTATGGCAGAATGTATTCAAAGCTCCTCTTTTCGACACAAATCTTCGAAGAATAATATGCACACATTTTGGGGTTGACAGTGTTGACAAACTATAAATTCCAATATACCAATCACTTTCATGAAAAGGTATGCGTTGACAAACGTTGACAAGCGTTGACAGATTTGGGAAAATCCGAAAATCCATAGCTAAGTGTTGACAAAACACGATACATATATAATTATTCTTTTTTAGTTAAAGAAAAAGATAAGGTATTGTATAACAGTAATTTGCGAACAATATTTCTCGTGTGTCTTTGCCCCTTTCAACCTTGTCAACGCTGTCAACCCTGAAACATATACCCTTTTTCATTTTCAAAAAGTATTTTTCCGCTTGCCCGCCTTTGGCACGGAAGTGGAATAACAGCAAGTCCACGAAATCCGTCATTTTCCAATGAACTCCCTCATCTTCCAATATCTAACGTCTTGCATGGCATCCGTCCACCGGTTATCTTTATAGCAAAAAAGGATTAAGACATGGACTTATGCAAGTTGTTTGGTAAAATCATCCCTGAAGGAACATACTCGGTGCGCGAAGCCGCACGTTATCTTGGCGTACACCGCTGCACCATATACGCCTATATCAGCCACCCCGAAAGGCCGTTGCCATTCAGCAGGGCGGAAGGCAATGCGAGGCGCCGCTTCCTCGGCAAAGACCTAATGGTCTTCAAAAAGAACAGCATCCCGAAGAAAGGACGCAAGCGCAAAAGCTCCTAATAGTGATACAGGCGTGGAAAGAAAAAGCCTGCCACATCCGCCGGCAGGCTTTTTCTTTCCACGCACATCAAGCCGTCAGGCAATCCCCCTGATTGCCTCAAGCAGTCTGTACACCATTTCCTCCGCCTTTTCCATGTCGGCCACGATGTCCTTGATGTGGTAAGGTGCACCACGCCGTCCGTGTCCGTCCTTGCCTATCCACAGGCTCGCCTCATAGTCCGGGTCGAAGCCCTCGTAATAGTCCTCAATGTCATCTGCCAGGCTATCGATGCAGTTCCCTTTCATCGAAGTCGAAAAGCCGAAGTCCTGCCCTGCAGGCGTGAACTTGCAGAACTCGAAGATTACATCCTTGCCTTGCCTGTCGGCACGTACTTCCCAACCGTTGGTTTCGCAGCACTTCATTACTGCGTCAATGTTGATATTCGTATTCATCGTTTGGTCTGTTTATGCCGTCCGCAACCATGACGGCCACGGACGGCGTATTAATAATTGTTTATTTCCCGAATTCCGCAAGAAACCGTTGCAAACGATAGTCCTGCAAATTTTTGAGCTTTGTCGGCTGGAAGTTCTCCTGCCGCCTTACTTGTAACTTGCCAAGGCCTTTCGCCGTGAGGTCAAGAGTTACGTCCGAAAGCTCGTTAAGCGAGAAGTAGCCGTACCCGTCCTCCATAAGCCCTACGACAATGCCATAAAGGATTATGTCGTTCCCCTGCACCTCTCCCTCAAGTATGAACCACCGTACCGAGCCGAGCGCAAATATGGCCACGCAGACGGCGTCCTTTCCCCTGCCGTCCTGCGAGTAAAGGGGATAGCCTTTCAAGGCTTCCTCCAACCGGGGTGTCATCAGCCTGCACATATCAGCAAAATTTAATTTCGTCACCATACACCTCTATCTCCGCACCGCTTGTCAGTCGCACGATGAAGCCAGTGTCTGTCAGTGCAACCACAATGCCATGACAGTAGCCGCGCCACGGCTTAACCAGTTCACATTCCCTGCCGTATTTGGGAAAATCAGTATATCCAGCCATATTCAAATGTTTTAAAATTGTTATTTATACCTGTTTTTAATGTCATACACTTGCTTGATAATAAATCTGCGGTTCTGACGAAACATTGTAGATGTAACTGCCACACCTTACCAAAAGGCAGTCCTTGCCGTAATACAGCCTTTTCATGCCCCTTACGCTTCCGCTTCGGTGGAAGTTCGGGAAGCGGTCAATGCCTACCCTTTCCCCTTGTTCGATTGTAATTCTTCTTACACGCATACTCCGATGTCTTGAAAGTTGATAAAATTAAGTTCTTTTCCCTTTTGTGAAGCCTTTCCGGGCTTCGTGGCAGGGCAACCTTTTCCGTGCGTGGAACCACTGCGGACGACAGGGAGGAAAAGACAAGTGTGAGGCGAGAGGGCGCGGACGGAATGCCCAAATTTCCAAGGCACGCGGAAATTTGCGGAAGGCTGCCGTCAAGCCCTCCCGACGAAAGCGCAGCCGGCACTTGGCGTTCCTCCCGTCCGCAGTACCTTTGCACGGAAAAGCGTTGTCCGACATGAAGCACGGGCACTTGCTGCCAAAAAAAATGCCATTAAAGATTCCGTTTGGCTATGCCATTACGGCAGTTCGCCTATGAAATGGCGCAGCCACAAGCATCCACTTCATAGCCGGCAATGTGGCAAATCCTTAGTTGCGCCGGGGCGCAACCATGAATTTGCCTCTTTGTCGGCGGACACGGCCTTGCCGTAAATGCAGTATGAAGATACCGGCTTGGTTTGTTTGGTGCCAATGGCACGGAGCAGGCAAGCCGCTACTGTACCCCAATATACATCGGGCACGCCATAGTGACCACAAAATCCGAACAATTCCCATTATCTCCCCCATTCTCCAATGTTTGACGTATTGCAAGCCCTACGTCTTGGGCTTACCTTTACAGCGGTCGGGGATATACGCTGTCATCACATATAATAATGTGGTAAGGCCATACCGCTATCATGCCAGACGATAGATTCAGATCCGGAAACGCCCTGTTGCCGCAGTCTTTCCAATAGGTGTGCCGTCTTGGGGCGCAAAACGATGCATATTACGCTCCAAAAGACGCTCTTTCGCAACGTAAAACGCTACCTTTTACAATGCGCACGTTTACATGGGCATTATTTGTCGCCGACATTAGATAAAGAACAATAAAACATTGTACCATGACATCGATAAAACTAAAATTCAGGCCGTCAACAACGCCGGGCAAGGAAGGCTCATTGGTGTTCCAACTGATACACGGACGCTCTGTGCGCAGGATAACGAGCGAGTATAAAATTTTCGCCGAAGAATGGGATGAAGCCGCAGGGAGGATAGTCCTGCCCACACTGTCATCGCCACGCTACGTCCACCTCGTTTCGGTAGAGTCTGCCCTGCAATGGGAAATGAACAGGCTAAAACGGATGGTGGAGGAAAGCGAAAAGGCAACCGGCACGGTAAATCTTGATGAGATCATCGCCAACTTCTCGCCCAGCCTTGACGCGCAGGATAGCGTGTTCAACTTCATACGCGGACAGATACGGCACAAGAAACAGCTTGGCAAAGTGCGCTCAGCCGAGACCTACCGCTCAACGCTCTACAGCTTCATGCACTTCCGTGGCGGCATTGACCTGACGTTCGACATGATGGACGATGGGCTGATGGAACTCTACGAGGCGTGGATGCTGAATGCAGGACTGACACGCAACACCACCTCTTTCTATATGCGCATCCTGCGCACCAATTACAAGATGGCCGTCGAGAAAGGTCTCACGCCCGACCGTCACCCGTTCAGGCACGTCTATTGCGGCATGGACAAGACAGTGAAAAGGAGCATAACTTTCATTGAAATCAAGAAAATCAACGACTTGGACTTGTCACGAAGCCCAAACCTTGACTTCGCGAGGGATATGTTCATGTTCAGTTTCTGCACGCGCGGAATGTCCTTCATAGACATGGCATACCTGAAGAAAACCGATCTTAACAACGGTTGCCTGGCATACCGCCGCAAGAAGACGGGGCAACTCCTGACGATGGAATGGACCTGTCAGATGCAGGACATAATAAGCAAGTACAAACCAAATGCCACAAGATACCTCCTGCCTATCCTCACCCATGAGGACGGGAGCGAGCGCAGGCAGTACCAGAACCAGATGAGGAAAATCAACCGACAGCTGAAGGAAATAGCACGCATGGCAGGACTGCCGCTGCCGTTGTCAATGTACTACAGCAGGCACAGTTGGGCTACCATCGCACGCGGCAAGGACATCCCGCTGTCGGTCATCAGCGAAGCCCTCGGGCACGATTCGGAAGCGACAACACAAATCTACCTTGACTCGATAAAGTCAAGCGAAGTGGACAAGGCAAACCGTATGATTATGGAGGGTCTATGACGCGAACAACTGTTTCACGAAAATGGACTTCTCCTTATATGAGATGGATATTCCGTTGCAAAGGTAGTAAAAATAATTAAACATCAAGTGCTTTTGCCTGTTTATTTGCGATTATTTTTTATGAAGCGGCAACGGATTTGGCTATTTTTTGACGGAATATTTTTACGAAATTCTTGTAAGTTGTTGGAATTTAGTTGTTTCACGAAAATATCCATCTCATATAAGGAGACGGACAAGAATCCGTCATGAAAATCAATGCCAACACAAACGCTATTATGAGTAGTGACGGAGATGGAGCAATCTTATGGAATTAAGGGAAGCCGACAGCCTTGTTTTCGTAACTGTTTGTCATTGTGAACTTTACGATGGCTTGCAGGATTAGAAGAAATGCACCTGCCTGAAAAATGAACGAATCACGACTACAGGATAAAGACCGCCATTCAACGGCAGTCACCGCTTCTTCGGATAGAAATGACCGTCTTCAATGGTTCGTCATGCGCGACCTGAAAAGGCAGAACGCCAAGCTACCTGCATACAAGCTCTTCAAGGGCTTGGGGATAGAAGTCTTCACACCTATGGTGTGGAAAGTATCCGTAAAGCACGGCAGGCGATGCCGTGAGGAAGTGCCATTCCTGCAGGACCTGCTTTTCGTACATTCCATGCGCCAGGCCGTTGACCCCGTGGTGGAGAAACACAACACCGTGCAATACCGTTACGTGCGCGGCGGCTACAAAATCCCCATGACGGTGAGGGAAAGCGACATGCAACGCTTCATCCATGCCGTCGAGTCAACCGAGAATCCACGTTATTTCACGCCAGAAGAAATATCCCCCGGCATGGTCGGACGGAAAGTGCGCATTGTAGGCGGCCCACTTGACGGCTATGAAGGGCATTTGCAGAAGATACAGGGTGCACATGCCAAGCGGCTGTTTGTGGAGCTTCCTAACCTCCTTGCCGCGGCTGTAGAGGTGCAGCCGGAATACATACAGCTTTTATAGTTGACGAGCGACAAGGTACAAGCAGACAAGGAGATTTGCGTATCGAAGGCTGTAAACCTACAATCTCAAACCGTACAACCACGCAACCTTAAAACCGTATAACCGCACACCCATGTACACGATAGAAAAATTCAGATACCAGTGGAAACGCTTTCACCATCCGTCAATGAACGTGGACAGCGACGTAGCTTTCTTTTATGAAGTCTATGCCAAGCTGCACCGTTTGGTGGAACAGGATGCGGCGTGTTTCGATGAGCAACTTATCCTTTCCTTGCTGCTCTATACGGAGAATACCATCGCCGTCGGCCTTGACGGTGTTTACGAGTACAGGTACCGCTGCGTGGGCAATGTGGTGTTCAAATGGTGCGACAACTTGAACATGGACGCAGAGGCCACATCGAAAGTGGACAACCTTGTTTCACAGGCCGTGGCAGACGCTCCTTGCAGCGCATTGAGGCAATGGATGATGGAAAGTGTGCTGTCCGGCGACTTCATGCGCCTGGGCGGAATGCTGACCTGGTTTCCACGTGAGGACCAAGTGATGTGGCGCATTTTCCCTGACTTGCGCTTCAGGGAAATGATGTTCAGGCGGCTTACGGGGGATTGGCAAACGGCAAGGCAAATGCTGTGGGCAGACCTTGCCTTCAACTGGCGTGACAAGCGTGGCGATACCTTGGTGGATACCATTGCCAAACAGTTCTGTTATGAAACTGCTTTTGTGGAAGGACAGGAAAAAGACCTACTGAAAGAAGCGGCTGGAATTCTTGGTTCCATCCGTTCCGAGCGGCTGGACACTTACACGGTCATGGAGAGAAAAGGCGGACAAACACTTGATTTGCGTCACAGGAACAGCAGTATATTCTGTAATGTGATTTTCCCGATGCCCGTTACTGAGAACGTGCAAGGCCGTTACCTCGCCGCCCAACTTGTCACGTATAATGGAAAGACCTACTTAAACGGTTCGGCCGTCTGGCTAAACAAGGAAGCCATGCCGATATGGAACGGCGAAACCAACTGGAACGACATCCAGCGAAAAGAACAGAACGCTGCAAGGCTCACTTATTTCACGACACCGTTCGGCAGGCGGATAAGCCTCTACGATGACCTTTACACCGTACCGCTCGACCCTGAAGAGGCATATTATGCCGATATGGGCATCTATTTAGACGAACCGAACATCTTCGATTTCTTGGAATGGCTGAAACCATCGGGCACAGTCAGCGGAGCGGCGAGACTATAAAATTGACAAGGTAATTATTGTTTAAAAGTGGATAACGAACAGAAAGACATACGGACTGCCGCCCTGCCATTGACCGCAGACAATGAAAGCGGTTTTATCGCCTACGCCAACTCCCGTGTTGAAAAACTGCAGGACGAAGGCCGGTACGACGCGGCGGTCAAGCTGAAAGGATACATCAAGCGGTTCATCACCTATCTCGGCAAGAACGAGGTTCCCTTCAAGGACTTTGACGCCCTGCTGATACGCAACTACCACACATGGCTGAAGAACCAGGAATTGGGACGGAATACAATATCCCTGTACATCAGGAACCTGAAACGGGTTTACCGCCGTGCCGTGGACGACGGGCTTACCGCAGAATGCCATCCGTTTGAAGGGATGGATGTCAGTTACCATATCAAGAGCAGGAAAGACAGGAACAGGCTGACACCCAAGGAAGTGATGCAAATGCGTTACATGGACGTAAGCGGCCTGCGCCCCTCCGCCCTGTTCGCCCGCGACTTGTTTCTTTTCGCGGTGTTCGCCAAGGGCATGACAGGACGCGACCTGTTCTATCTCACAAGGGACAATATAAAAGACGGATTTCTCATATACACCTCGAAAGTGGCCGGAAAGGAAGAGGTTGTCCGATGGAACGCTTTCCTACAGGACATTGTGGACAGATACGCACAGCCGAACACACCTTACCTCTTCCCCATTATCACAGCTGAGTCTCCGGAAGAACAGTGGCGGCAGCATGACGCAGCCATCCACAGCATCAACTGGAACCTGAGAAACATAGGACGGATGCTCGGACTTCCTTTCCCCTTGAACCTGACAGTCGCCCGGCATTCATGGGAAAGCCTCACTGGGGATGTGAAAATAAGCGAACTTCTTTAAGGTTGACGGGATTTTCATTAAAAGCAGCAGAATGGAAAAGGTATCGATAAGAGAAATGTGCAGGCAAATGTTCGACCAAATAGGAACAGACTTGCAGAAAAACTGCAAGCCGGAAGACCGAATGTTTGCCCTGCATCCCGATAAAAACCATATCATCGTCTCGCACGCCTTATTCCTGATAATGAGCAAACTGTTGGCAAACAGACTTCCGACTCTGAAAAGCCTTTACCTTTTGCGTAAATACGAGGAAAATATGCTGGCGGCATATCGCACCGAATCCGAAGATTTTCCCGAACTGTTGCGTTATTGCAATCTCATGTATGAGATGTTTCCCTGCGAACTGGCTTCGGCGGTACGGGATTATGCCATCGCATCCAAAGTCAGGAAATTATAGGCAATCGCCATCGTTGCCGCAGGATACGGCGGTGACATGGATGATGACATGGTGAACGACATTCTCGATGAAATAAACTTCTGCCGCAACGACAAGGTTTGTAGTTTACCGGTGTAAATCGTGATGGATATCCAAACGACACTGGTGCATACGAGTTTAAGTTTAAGGGCAAAATATCATGTCAACGTCAGTATGAAAGATGAAGAACGTGAAGTGAAAATTGATTTTCATCGAAACCTCAACCTGGCTGTTTTGAGCAATGACGAGTTCTCATGTTTTGAGACAATGTCTATCTCAAACATTGGAGAGTCGTTAGAAGAATGGTTAAAAGAAATATTTCTGTTTTCCCTTTTGGGAATTAAAGAAAAGAAGAACAAAATCTTAATAACCAAAGATATAAGTGCAACTCCTTTACAAGAGCATTTGACCATCTCTGTGAAGTCTAAAAACCAAAAACCGCTTAATATTTGTGGTAAAACATTATGTACGGGAAACTTATGTCCTCAGCCATCGGAATAAGTACAAATTAATTATAAACATCAAGTGAATTTTAATTTTGTTTTAGGCGTGCCGCTATAAAACAGTGGGGGACGCCAAAATCATATACACAAATGGTAGTTGTTTACCTTGCTTTTATTGGAAATATTATTCATGAATTAGATACTTTAAAAATAAAGAAATGGAAATCTTCTTTATTTCAATTGGAATATAATTTTGATAGTATCTATTCGTTAAGTGTAAATTCAGATACAGATTCTTGGGGATATTCAGATGAGACATTGAAGAAGTCTTTACCTGATATGGATATTATAAAACATGACTCTCCCATTCAAGGAAAGATAGATTTGATTATCTATGTTTTGGACATCCCTTTGCAGGATAATTATTTTTCCCGAATAATTGATAATAATAGGATATTAATCACCTATTACCAAATTAAGGAAATATTGCAGCAAGAAAATATACCGTTAGAGAATTATCTGATAAAACTGATATACACTTATGTTTTGCTCTTTAAGGGGAAACGTGGCAATAATTTGTCTATGGAGGACGAAGAAGAGATGGCCCATGATGCACATAGAGGATGCATTTTTGACATGTGTGGGGTAAAAAATGAAATCGTTTATTCATGTATATCCCCGATAGTTTGTGATTCATGCAAATCCTCTCTAATTAAAAAGAATGTTTCCGGTTATAATGTATCTATAGTCAATAAGGAACTTAAACGTCTTAAGAAAGATTATTATTATCGTATGTTGGACTTTTTGAAAAAACATCCGATTCTTTCTTTATCCTTATCCGGTATGGTTGCATTACTGTTGAATGTGTTGGCAAATCTTCTTTGTAGTGCTATCGGAATCTGAGAATAAACAGAACCAAACATTCCAAAGAATTTATTAAAAAGTAAGCGTAGCTACGGTACAAATTATGCCATCAACCATCAGCATAAGTGCTATCAAATTACAAATATAATCTGTATTTTAACCTTATTTATGGCTTACCGCCCGTAAAACTGGTGCACGTCAGAAAACTGGACGTTTACCACAGTTTGATGCGGTGTATAAGCATAGGCAGTAGATACGATGAAATATATTTACAAAATATCGAAATAATGGTAATAAAAATTAAAGATTTAGAGCTTAAAGATGGCGTACAAAGTGTGTCGTTCAAATTTACTGATGAAAATGGGTTAATTGCAACAATTGTTAATTGTCATAAAAAAGAAATGATGGGGTTAGCAATTGAAGGCTACATGGGAGCCCTTGGCGAAGCGGCATATGGGTACAATGAAGGCTATCCTGCCCACTTAAATAAGATGAATGATGGACACTGGGAATTGGAAATAAATGAGTGATTTTAATACAATAAAAAATACTGAATTAAAGCTGTTTTTTGCCAAATGTCCCAATCTTCTGAAAACAACAAACGTATAGCCAAGAACACGCTGCTGCTGTATTTCCGCATGCTGCTGATGATGGTGGTTTCGCTGTACACCAGCCGTGTGGTACTCAACACGCTCGGCGTTACAGATTACGGAATTTACAACGTCGTTGGCGGCGTTGTGGCGATGTTCTCAATAATATCAGGCTCACTTTCGGCGGCAATCTCGCGTTTCTTAACTTTTGAGTTGGGACGCGGCGACAAAGAGAAACTGAAACGTGTCTTCTCTTCAGCCGTAACAATCCAGTTTCTGCTTGCCGGCATCATCATTGTTCTTGCCGAGGCTGCTGGTGTATGGTTCCTGAACGTTAAGATGAACATACCTGCCGACAGGATGGTTGCGGCCAACTGGGTTTTCCAGTTCTCTATATTTACTTTTGCCGTAAACTTAGTAAGTGTGCCGTACAACGCCACAATAATAGCACACGAAAAGATGTCGGCCTTTGCCTATATCAGTATTTTAGAGGCGGTAGGTAAATTGGCGATAGCTTTCCTTATCATGGTGTCGCCCATAGACAAGCTGATTTTTTACGCCGTCCTCATGTGTGTTGTTGCTTTGGCGGTCAGACTTACATACGGAACTTACTGCAAGCGGCATTTTGAGGAATGCACGTATCATTTCATTTTCGACAGGGAGCTGCTGAAACGTATGTTCGGTTTTGCTGGATGGAACTTTATCGGCGCGGCGTCAGCCGTGCTCCGCGACCAGGGCGGCAATGTCGTAATAAACCTGTTCTGCGGTCCGGCGGTCAATGCGGCGCGTGGTATCGCCTATCAGGTAAACGGTGCCATCCAAGGATTTGTCAGCAACTTCATGACGGCGCTTAATCCGCAGATAACAAAATCGTACGCTTCAGGCGACCGCGACTATATGATGACGCTTATTTATCAGGGAGCGCGTCTGTCGTTTTACATGCTGCTGCTGTTGTCGCTGCCTGTGATAATCAATACTCATTATATTCTTGTACTGTGGCTGAAGATAGTGCCTGAACATACGGTATTGTTCATCCAGCTTGTCCTGATTTTCGCCATGAGCGAGTCAATATCCAATCCTCTGGTGACGGCCATGCTCGCAACCGGCAACATAAGGAACTATCAGATAGTGGTGGGCGGTCTGCAGATGATGAACCTGCCTATTTCATACGTCCTGTTGCGTATTGGAATGTTTCCTGAGGTTGTGATGGTTGTGGCCATAGTGATTTCGCAGTGCTGTCTTGCCGCTCGCCTGTACATGCTGCGTGGGATGATAGGTCTTTCTGCAAGGAAATACTTAAGGCACGTTTATTTCAACGTGCTAACCGTCACTGTGCTGAGTGCCGTTGTTCCCGTCATTGTGTCGAAGAACATTAATGAAGGATTTTTTAACTTTGTCCTGTTGTGTCTGTTAAGTGTTGCCTGCACGGCCGTGGTGATTTATTATGTTGGATGCAACAGGAATGAAAGACAATTCATTGTTTCAAAGGCAAAAGCCCTGAAGCACAAAATAACAAACAGATGATAGAGATAAAAGACAAGGCAGACTGTTGCGGATGCACGGCTTGTGCCAGCGTCTGCGCACACGACGCCATCACGATGAAGCCCGACGCGATGGGTTTCCTTTATCCGGTGGTGGACAAGTCGAAGTGTGTAGACTGCGGTCTGTGCGACAAGGTGTGTACCTTCAACGACAATTACGACACGGACTTAAACCTGCCGAAGCCCGACGCATACGCCGCACGGCACAAGGATATGCACGAGGTTGAGACAAGCCGCAGCGGTGCGGCGTTCATAGCAATGTCCGACTATGTGCTCGAAAACGGCGGTGTGGTTTACGGCGCCGGCTATACCGACCATTTCCGTGTGGTTCACAAACGTGCAACCACAAAGGAAGAACGCGACGAGTTCAAGGGCAGCAAATATGTTCAGAGTGACATGAACACAGTATTCCGTCAGGTAAAGAAAGACCTTAAGGACGGACTTACCGTAATGTTCTCAGGCACACCCTGTCAGACGGCCGGGCTTAACTCATACGTCGGCAGACGTCTGCGTGAGCATCTTATACTTGTCGACATAGTGTGCCACGGCGTGCCGGGTCCAAACCTTTGGCGTGATTACATCGCCTACCTTGAGAAGAAGCAGGGTGATAAGATTTGTTGGGTGAACTTCCGTGACAAGCAGGAGTACGGCTGGGCGGCACATAAAGAAACGTTTAAATTTGTTAAGGGGGGGGGTAAAATGAACTTTACATATTTGTTCTATCAGCACATAATGTTACGACCTTCGTGTGGCAAGTGCCACTTCGCCAACACCAAGCGTCCGAGCGACATAACCATCGCCGACTATTGGGGTTGGGAAAAGACCGACCCGAACATTAACAAGGACGACAAAGGCGTATCGTTAATATTGGTGAACACGGAAAAAGGCCGTGAAATATTCGATGCGGTGAAAGACCGCATGACGGTAATCCCGGCTGAATTGGAAAATTGTATGCAGCCCAATCTCCAACATCCGTCAGTATTCAATCCGAAGTGGAAAAACTTTGAGAGAGATTACGAACGCAAAGGCTTTGAATACGTAATGAAGAAATACAGCAAAGAGAGCTGTCTGGATAAAGTCCGTAAAATCATTATAAGGGTAAAAATGAAAATTAAGAGAACAATAGGATTATAATTTTATTAATAATGAAAATGCGACTTGTTGTATTTATTTGCAAATGATGTTAACTGTATTTCGTTTTGTTAAACATGTTTTTGCTTGAGATAGAAATTTAATTACGACGTTTTTTATTATTTAATATGAAAATCGGGATACTAACATTCCATAGAGCTGAAAATTTCGGTGCTGTTCTCCAGTGTTTTGCCTTGCAAACTTACTTGGAAGCTATTGGAAATGACGTCAAGATTATAGATTACAGATGCAAGGCTATAGAGCAAGTATATTACTTGCTCAATCCTAAATCATTGCTCAACAGATTAAATCTATTTGCTTCAATATACAATTATTTAATCAGGTTATCTTCATATAGAGACAGATATGAAAAGAAACGAGGATATATTGATTTTAGGAATAAATATCTACATCAAACCAAATCAATGCACAAAATAGATGAAGATTTGGGATTTGATGTTTATATAACGGGGAGTGACCAAGTATGGAATCCTGCATTGCTACATGGATACGACAAAACGTATTTTCTAGATTTTCCTGTTTCTCCCGGTAGTAAACGTATCTCTTATGCGGTAAGTAGCGACCAAAGTGGAATTAACGTGCTTAATAAATTTGAAAATGAATTGAGGCCCTCTTTGCAGCAAATTGACTATATCTCAGTTCGTGAAGAAAATTTAGCCAATGCACTTGCCAAATATACGTCCAAAAAAATTCAGATATGTATAGACCCCACTTTTCTTATATCCAGAGAGCAATATTTGAAAATGGCTATACGACCTTGCGAAAAAAAATATATTCTTGTTTATCATATGGCGGAAATTCCGGAAGGTTCAAAATGTGCTGATTTACTTGCAAAAAAGAATAAATGGATTGTTATAGAAGTTCATGCCAATTTTGCAAGGAGAAAAGACAATGACAGGCATAGACAAAATGTCGGACCGTTGGAATTATTAGGATATATAGCATATGCTGAATATATCATAACCAGTTCTTTTCATGGTTTGGCTTTCTCACTTATCATGCACAAAAATTTCTGCACGGTTTCCAATAAAAAAAATGTTCGGCTCGCCAACTTACTTAACTTCGTAGGACTTAATGACAGAATGATTGAGTCTGCAATAAATATACCAGAAAGTGATATTGATTATAATTCTGTTGACGAGAAAATAAGTGAATATGTATCTCAATCAAAAAATTTTTTATCAAAGGCTTTGAAACAATGAAAATTGCATTTTATCTGCCAAATTCATCTATATCTGCTGTTGATTTTTCAAATGTCGATAGAGGAAACCCGGGAATAGGAGGTTCAGAGTATTCCGTCATATTAATCGCATCTAATTTATGTAAACGACATATATATGATGTTACGGTTTATTGTGATAAGGAATCCATATTTCCCGCATCCTTAAGGTGGCAAACATGTAAGGATCTTGTTGGAGCTATTAAACTAGGAATTCGTCAACACATAGATTATCTAATAGTTGACGGAAAGTTTTTAACGGAAGAAATCCTATGTAGATTCGTTAAAGTCAAGTTTATAGCATGGGCAAATACATTCATTCCTGCAAAAACTCAGGATGTATTTGCAAAAATGGATAATGTCGTAAGAGTCGTAAATGTAGGCAAGGAAGAATTGGAGCAGACAAAAGGGCATCTAATATATAAAAAGTCTACATATATCTACAATGCCGTACCGACAAAAATTCTTGAAAATTTTCCTGATATTATACCGAATGTCAAACGGGAACCAAACGTATGTTATATAGGAAGTTTACATGCAGCCAAGGGCTTCCAATATTTGGCAATGGCGTGGCCAGTAGTATTAAAAGAAATCCCTAAGGCCCAGCTCTATGTAATAGGTTCAGGAAAGTTATACGGCAGGAACAACAAACTCGGAAAGTGGAACATCGCAAGTGAAGAATTTGAAGAAATGTTCATGCCTTATTTAACGGAACATGGAAAAATCATCCCTTCGGTTCATTTTTTGGGGATATTGGGTGAAGAAAAATACAACGTATTGGAGAAGTGTAAAGTAGGAGTTCCTAACCCGAGTGGTGTTTCAGAAACTTTTGGTTATACTGCTGTTGAAATGGAATTCATGGACTGTCAAGTCACTACAATAAAGTGCCCAGGATATATGGATACAGTTTGTCAGAAAGAGAATCTGTATGAAAACACGAATGAATTGTCCCAATACATTATACGATTATTGAAAAACAATAATTATGATAGAAATAAAGTACTCAATTACATAAATTTATTCTCTATAGATAAAATTATTCAAGATTGGGAAATGTTTTTATTTCAATTAAACAATCAAAAGTTTTCAATCAATATTGTAAAAGATAAAAAATTCTACCTCAATATATTGAAATATTACTTTAACCGTAACAAAAAGAAGTGTAAAACCTATATCAAAGCATTGATAAAACGATGAAAAAATGCTGTTTTATTATACCATATTTTGGTAAATTTCCCAATTATTTTTCTTTATTCCTAAAAACATGTGCATGGAATCAGGATTTCTATTGGATGATTATCACAGATAGTAATGAAAATTATGAATATCCAAGGAATTTTACGGTCATAAAGATGACATTTGAAGAACTAAAAAAACTTATACAGTCGAAATTTAATTTTAAAATAGCTTTAGATAATCCCTATAAATTATGTGACTACAAGCCGGCATATGGTTACATTTTTGAAGAATATCTCCCTGATTTCAAATTTTGGGGTCATTGTGATGTTGATACCTTAATGGGAAATTTGGGAAAGTTTATCACTGAAGACATGTTTGCTGCTTATGATAAAATTTTTTGCTTAGGGCACATGACCATTTATAAAAATACAAATGAAAATAATCGCATTTTTATGTCTTCTTTTAATAATGTATTATTATATAAATCGGTATTTTCTAATAATAAAATATGTTGGTTTGATGAAGAATGGAAAAATGAAAACAATATAAATGAGCTATTCATTTATATGGGAAAAAAAGTTTTCATCCAAGACCTTTCATTAAATTTCAGCATATTTAAATCTCAATTTGTCAAGACAACGTATGTTGGACAAACAGATGATGCTGATACACACGGATATATATTAGAAAATCACAAAAAATGTTTGTATTTATGGAATAAAGGAAATATTCAAAGATACTTCATTAAAAATGGACAACTCGTTAAGGAAGAGTTTCCGTATATGCATCTGCAGAAAAGAAATATGTATTTCAGGAAAGAACTTTTAAAATGTGATAGTATAAGAATCACAGCCAATTATTTTCTGAAATATAGAAAACAGTTTGTGGATGATGATATTTTAAAGACTCTCAAAGAATATCCCAATCTTCAATATTTTTATATTTATTTTTTGCCAAAAATCAAGAGATTCATAAAGAAATATGGGAAAATATCAATTTAAGATATTATGTGTAATCGTTTTCCAAGCTTGTTTTGGTACAGTTGGAGATGGAGCTTTAGACAGATATATTTCAGTTATATTAAGTTTAACAGCATTGCTGATACTTTTTATAAATACAAAATTCAAATACTGCCAAAAATATAAAAAAATAAATGGTATAGTCTTTATCTATTGTTTATATAATGCCATCAATTCTATTTTAAGTGTCAATGTTGACTTATCAAATTTACAAAGGATAATGACTAATACAAATATAGATTATGAGCCCGTATCTATATTTACAGGAATATCTTACGGATTAAAGATAATGCTTCTCTTTTTATTTATTCAATATTCAAATGTTACCCAAAGATTAAGTCTATTATTTAAAACCTTTTGTATACTGTTCTGCTTGTTACTAACAATTAATGATGTATTAATGTTGGTGAATGGATTAGATCCTAATGGATCTGGATATTTATTAGGTAATAAGTTCCAAGTGGCGTACATGCATTATTGGGGTCTTTTGTTATATATATTAAAAAACTCATACGATAAAAAATTGAAAATTAGAAAGATGTATTATGGCATAGGATTCTGTGCTATTATTTCAATTATCGTTCAATGTACTACTGCATTAATTGGTTCAATAATTTTATTCTATTTCCTATCTCGATGGAACAAGACGCATAAATGGATTTACAATCCACTCTTTGCATTATTATTTTTACTTATATGTTCCTCGTTCTTTTTTATTTTTAGTAACATCTTAGATAATAGTTTTGTTCAATATATTTTAGTCGACATTTTAAATGAAGATCCAACTCTAACAGGCCGAATGGGCATTTATCAATCACTTATTGGATTTCTATCATTAGGTTCAATTTGGGGATATGGATTGGGAAATTCTCATTTTATTCTGGCTTATTTGTTTGGTGTAGCAAATGCCCAAAACGGAATCTTAGATGTTTGGATAGAACAGGGATTAATTGGAACATTTCTCTTTTTATGCATATTATTTATATTGATAAAACATATAGAGAAAAATTCTTATAAATTATTCACATATCCAATTTTAGCATTTATTTATACATATATATATTTGAGTTCTGTAGAAATAACATTAGGGATAAATTTCATGCTTCTCTTAGCATTTTTATTGCCATATTATACAACAAATTTAAAAATAAGATGAGACCTAAAGTAAGCTTAGTTATACCTGTTTATAATGTTGAAAAATTTTTCCGCCGTTGTATAAACAGTGTGTTAAACCAAACACTAAAAGATATTGAGATTATTCTTGTAGATGATGGTTCTTTAGATAATTGTCCTGCTTTATGTGACGAGGTGTCAGAACAAGATTCTCGTGTAAAAGTAATCCACAAAAAAAATGAAGGTTTGGGATTTGCAAGAAATAGTGGAATGAAAATCGCCAATGGAGAATATATTGCATTTATAGATTCGGATGATTTTATAGATGTTAATATGATGGAAGTCTTATATGAGATAGCCACAAAAAAGCACATGCAAGCTGTTTACTGTGGGGTAAAGATATATAACAATTCAGGTCGGGTAATAAAAGAACGAATTGAAGTAAATAATTATACAGAATTCATCGGAAATACCTCTTGCAGAGAAATCGGATTAAATATGATTGCTCCCAAGAACAAAAATGAGTACGGCTATATGCCATCTGTATGGCATTCTATTTTTAATTTAAGCTTTCTAAGAGCAAATAAATTGTCTTTTTGTTCTGAAAGGCAGTTTAAATCAGAAGATATTATATTCCATATTGATTTTTTTGCTGTTGCAAATAGAATTGCATTTATTCCTCAATCTTATTATTACTATTGTTATAATGGAAATTCTTTGTCGCGAACATTTAATACGAATCTGTACGAGCGGACAAGAATACAATATCTCGAAATGTTAAGAAGGCTACATTTAAACAATTATAATGAGTCTGATTATATTGTAGCACACAAATATATGCTTTCTAAGGCTCGTGGCTTCCTATACTATTTGGCATTAAATAACATTCCTAAGAACGATAAAAGACCTTTGATTAAAAGAGTCATAAATGATACTGAGATTTGGACTAATTTATTTCATTCCAATTTGAAAACAATATTATCTTTCAAATTAAAACTGTTCTATTTTATATTTAAGAAAAAACAAATTTGGATTTTTGATATTCTAAATTTCATTACTATTTTAAAACATAAATATTTAATGAAATTGTAATTTCATTATTTTTATGGAAATATTTTTATAAGATTTGCATATATAAGAATCCTGCGAATCATAAATATAAACAAGGAAACGTTAAAAATATTACTAAGCATAAAGGGACGTCATCCCCCATTGTTTCCTTTTTACTTCGGATAGCTAATAAGGTCTATATATCTTATCCTTAAATTTTATGAAAATATTGGAAGTCGTATTCCACCTGAATTCAGGTGGGGCAGAACGTTTTGTCGTTGATTTGAGTAACGAACTGTCAAAGACAAATGAGGTTGTCCTGCTGGCACTGAAAGAGGACAAATCCAATCCGGAAGAATTCTTGTTTTACAAATTTGACTTGTCTGAACGGGTCAAATACAAAAATGTGGGACTTCCGTCTTCTTCCTACAAGTTTTCTACCCTATGGCAAGTCTATAAAGCTATAAAGGCGGAGAAGCCGGACATCGTACACATGCACGCCGCAGGGATGCCAAAATTCTGTTACTTGGCCAACCTCCTGCTTGGGAAGAAAATAACATTTGTGCAGACCATTCATAACGATGTCAACCGTGGGTATTCAACCGCAATCTATGATTTCCTGCACGCCACGTTGGGACGTTGGAAAATGATACGCTTTGCCGCCATTTCCGAAACGAACTATCAGGAACAGAAGAAGCTCTATCCGCATACAATGGCTACCTGCATCGTAAACGGCCGCGCCCCCATGCAACCGACAGAAAAGATAGAGGATGTCAGACGTGAGATAGCTTCATTGAAGAAAAACCCGGACACAATCGTAGTATTGCACGTGGCCCGTTGTAATCCACAAAAGAACCAGATGTTATTGATTGACTCATTCAACGCGTTGAATGCAAACGGAATGGATGCCATGTTGCTTGTGATAGGCAACAGCTACGACAGTGAGCTGGGTGCATCGCTGAAAGCGGCGGCAGGTCCCAGTATTCATTTTCTGGGTACACGAAAAAACATCAGTGACTACATGGCAAATGCCGATGTATTTGTTTTGTCCAGCGCTTTCGAGGGAATGCCAATAACCATCATCGAAGCGCTTCTGAGCGGAGTGCCCGTCGTATCCACACCTGTATGCGGAGCCGTAGATGCCGTGGACGGAAAGAACGGAGTGCTGAGTGACGGTTTTACCACCGATAGCTATACGGCAGCCCTGTCCAAAGTCATCGACAACCTGGCCTATTACAAGACCAATGCACAAAAAATGAAGGACAACAGTCCTTACACGATAAAGGCCTGTGCCGAGAAGTACCTCGAATTCTTCAAGGCGCAATAAACCGGGGAATCTTATCCCATCATCCCAAAGAAATCATAAATAAATCTTGCTATATGCTTGAATTCAATAAAGACAGAAACGAAATCTGTTACGACTATTCCCGATGCCAACAATGTGGCATTTGCGAAGCGGTATGTCCCAAGCAGGCCATATCCATGGAACTGCGCAAAGACGGGACAAACCAAATCAAGGTGGATAATGATAAATGCATCCGTTGTAAACGGTGCGTGAACTGCTGTCCCGCCAACAAACGTGAGAACTACGAAGGGTATTTTGACAACTTCGCCGAGAAAGAATATTATCTGGGTTATAACACGGACAACACGGTAAGACACGAGTGTTCTTCGGGCGGGGTCTGCAAGACAATCGTTATCGAAAGCCTGCGGAACGGACTGGCTGACGGTGTCTATACACTGAGACGCACCGATGTTTTCCCGTATGCTGAAGGGGAGTTTTATACGAAAGACAATATTCCGCAGTACGATGACATCCCCAATTCAGTTTACCATGCAGTCATGGCATGTCGGAATATCAACAAGATACAGCATTGTAAGAGACTTATTGTGGTGGGTACAAGTTGTCAGCTTCGGGCAATGAATGCCGCACTGAGGGGAAAAGCAGATGAGATTATTCGCATCTGCATCTTCTGCAAACAGCAGAAGACATTGGACTCAACACGGTTTTTCGCCAAGATTGTGGGAACAAAAATACCTGAAAATCTAAGATTTTCGGCCCGCTATCGCGGAAACGGGTGGCCGGGAATCGTTCGGGTAAACGATTCCGAACTGCTTTATTCCAGAGCAGCTCAGATTCCGTTTGGGCGTAGATTGTGGACCGTACCGGGTTGTGACATTTGCGGTGACTCATTCGGAATTAAGGCAGAAGCGGACCTTACGCTGATGGATCCCTGGAAAATAAGGACACCGAACGACATGGGCGAAACCTTGGTTACGGTACATACAGAAACAGGGAAGAAGCTGTTGAAGAGCATAAATACCATCGGATTACAGGAAAAATCCTTTGAGGATGTAAAAGCTGCATTAAGCCTGAAAGACGTATGGAGAAAACAACAGACAGAACCTTTCTTCAGGGGCGAGAAGTGCGGCACAACCGCTCAAAAGGCCGGAGAGGCGGAAATGAAACAAAGACGTACCATACGGAAGATTGTGGACACACTGCCCAAGATGCCCATTCTGTTCTATCGTGTCCTCTGCAAATTCTACCCCGATTCACGTAACCGAATTCTAAAATAAGTATAATGGACGTAAAAGTAATAACCCGACACGGGCCTTCTAATTATGGTTCATTGCTGCAAAGCATAGCCACCTTGGAAATACTTGGAAAGCTTGGTGTGTCGGCGGAGATAATCGACTATCAGCGGAAAGATGAAAGAGGGCTGAAAGCAACTCTGGCACAAGTACGTCTGAAGAAAGCGTATGCTGGCAATGTCCTAAAAAAGACCCTTTATATTCTGGTACGTTTCCCGATGGAATCCATGGCAAGAGCACGGTTTGACAGGATGCGTACTCGCTATCTGCAGATGACCGGACGGGTGAATGATACCGAAGGGCTTGTCAAACTGCAAGCCGACGCTTTCATTACCGGAAGTGACCAGGTATGGGGACCCTTGTATAACGGAAAATATGACCTGGCCTATTTCCTCTCATTCGTCAGGAAAGGAAAGAAACTGGCCTATGCCGCCAGTTTCGGGAAAACCAGTTTCAACGATGATACAGTGGCCGAATACAAACATTGGCTTAGCTTGTATGACGCCATAGCCGTAAGAGAAGACAGTGCCGTAAAACTGCTGGACGAATGGGGCATACGATGCAAGGGGCAGGTATTGGATCCTACATTGATGCTTGACGGTGAACAGTGGTCAAGGATGATACGGAATGAGATCAAAGGCGATTACATACTGGTATATCAAATTCATAATGATGTCAACTTGAACCGTTATGCCATGAAGTTGTCCCGACACACGGGGCTTCCGTTGGTCCGCGTCAGTCCGCACCTGCACCAGGCAAGACGTGGTGGAAAGTTTGTCTGGTGCCCGGACATTTCCGACTTCCTGGCTTACGTTAAAAACTGCCGGTGTCTCGTAACCGACTCTTTCCACGGCACTTGTTTCGCCATCAACTTCAACCGTCCGTTTATAGAGGTACTGCCAAACACTTCTACGGGCAGCAGAAATCAGAGCATCCTGAAACTGACAGGGCTTGGAAACCGAATCGTAAAGGATTTCAACGACTTTTCACTCTTCGACGAGAAAATAGACTACGCCAAGGTAAATATCATCCTTGAAAGGGAACGTTCCGCTTCACTGGACATCCTGAGAAACCTCCTTGGCTTATAATCCCTAAAACTTATTATGATACGAATTTTGCATTCCGTCAGCAACCTGGACCGTGGCGGAATAGAGACCATGTTGATGAACTACTACCGCCACATTGACCGTGACAAGGTACAGTTCGACTTCGTATGTAACAAGCTGAAACCGGGTGCATACGACAAGGAAGCCACGGACATGGGAGCGAGAATATTCCATTCGCCCGGACTTCACCCATTGCATTATCCGCAATATATCCGGTTCTTCAAGCAACTGGCCTGTCAACATCCTGAGTACCGTGTGCTGGAAGTCCACAATGGAGCTTTGGGGCTGTATGCGCTGAACAGCGCAAAGCGTGCCGGCATACCTGCAAGGATATACCACGCCCATGGGCAGGGATTGAACCTCGACTATAAGATTGCGCTGAAATGGGCCTGCAAGAAGCTGTTGCGGTTCAACATGACCCACCATTTCACCTGCGGACTGAAAGCAGGCGAATATTATTTCAGCAAGGCCGTAATGGAGCATGGGGATTATGTGCTCGTGCGCAACGCCATCGATGTTGACCGCTTCGTGTTCAACACGGATGTGAGGGAACGTCTGCGCAGTGAAAACGGGCTTGAGGGAAAACATGTGGTTGGCCACGTGGGGAGGTTCATGCACCAGAAGAACCACGCCTTTCTCATCGAGGTGTTCGCACAGATAGCCAGACTTGACGAGAAAGCTGTCCTCGTACTGCTCGGTGACGGAGAACTGCAGGAGAAAATCAGAAAACGTGCCGGGATGCTTGGCGTCTCAGATAAAGTGAAAATGATGGGTAATGTGGGGAACGCTAATGAATGGTATCAAGCGTTTGATCTGTTTATTCTGCCCTCCCACTGGGAGGGGTTGCCTGTTGTCGGTGTTGAAGCCCAGGCGGCAGGACTTCCGTGCCTGTTCTCTTCCTCGATAACCCCGGAAATAGGACTTACGGAAAACGCCGTGTTCCTTGACCTGGAATCGGGAGCGGACGCATGGGCGGAAAAAGCCACAGCACTGTTGTCCGCCCGACAGGAACGCGGGAATATGCGTCAGGCCATTGTGGAGAAAGGTTATGACATCCGTGTAGAAGCCAAGAAACTGGAAAACCTTTATCTGGAAATCTATAACAGCACACTGAAATGAAGATAGGAATACTCACGCACCACTTCATCGCCAATTTCGGAGCGTTTCTGCAGGCGTATGCGTTGCAAGAAGCGATTAGACAGGAACATCCGGACGATGAGGTGTACATCATCAATTATATCCACTTGAAACACTTCATCATCAATACAGGCGGCTGGTTCAGGTTCTACGCCGGACGCGAAACGATGGGTGAATGGATACAGAAAATACAATTGCCGGGAACGTTTTATTCGGCCAGACACAAACACATGAACCTTACGCGGCGCTGCTATGATGCGGACGGTGTGAACAGGTTGGGGCTTGACGTAATCGTGGTGGGCAGTGACGAAGTATGGAATTTCAGGGATACGAAAAGCGATGCTGAGATAAAATTTGGCAGGGGGTTGAACTGTAAACGGCTGGTGTCGTATGCGCCAAGCGTTGGTAACTCCACGCCCGATGGAGAAATACCGGAATACGTTACGGAAGGTATCAGGGGTTTCAAGGCCATCTCCGTCCGGGATTCCCTAGGACTGCAACTTGTAAGGCATATTACCGGTAAGACACCGTTAAAGGTGCTTGACCCGACTTTCCTTATAGACTTCCCGATGGAGGAAGTCCGACTGCCGAACAAGGACTATATCCTGTTCTACTATGCGGAAAATCTTCCCACACACATAAAGGATCAGATATTCGATTATGCGAAAGGACATGGCCTGGCCGTTTATGGTGCCGGAGAGTGCGACAGGCGCTATTCCGCTGTCACCGTGAACCTTACGCCCTTTCAATGGGTATGGATGTTCAGGAACGCACGCTTCGTCATAACGGGTACGTTTCATGGAGCGGCTTTCTCCATTGAGAATGAACGCCAGTTTAAAGTATATCTAACCCAGAAAAACAGGATACGGAAAGTAAATGACCTACTGGAAACACTTGGCATTGAGAACAGAGGCATTGACGATAGTTTTGTATTTGACCTTGAACGGCAGGAAAAGGAAATAGACTATAAGGCGGTGAATGAACGTCTGAGACAAAAAAGGAATAAAAGTCTGGATTTCCTGAGAAATGAAATCAGGTAATGCTACAATATCTAAATACACAATCATTATTTAATCCTTTTTATGAAGATAGTAGTTACAGGAACCCGTGGCATTCCGAATATCATGGGTGGTGTGGAAACGCATTGCGAGGAACTTTTTCCAAGGATTGCCAAACGTGGATTTGACGTAACGGTGATACGGCGTACTAATTACGTCAAGGATGACCTGACGGAATGGAACGGCGTGAAGTTAGTGAATATCGACAGCCCAAAGAAGAAGTCATTTGAAGCAATCATCCACACTTTCAGGGCCATCAACGAGGCGAAGCGATTGAAAGCCGACATACTGCACATACACGCAATAGGTCCTGCACTGCTTGTTCCATACGCGAAGATGTTTGGAATGAAAGTTGTTTTCACCCACCACGGGCCAGACTACGACCGCGACAAATGGGGATTTGCAGCAAAGACAATGCTGAAACTCGGTGAGCGCATGGGTTGCATGTTTGCAGATGAAGTGATAGTAATCTCCGACGTGATACGCAACCTGATAAAGCGTAAATACAACCGGACAAGCCACGTTCATTTGATTTATAACGGCGTGTCTCAGCCTGAAGTATGTGATTATCCTGGATACTTTAAGAAACTTGGCATAGAGAAAGGCAAGTATATCCTCGGCATGTGCCGTTTCGTGCCTGAAAAGAACCTACATCACCTCATAGAAGCATATATTGAAGTAAGAGAACAAAATCCTGATACGGATATAAAACTTGTACTGGCTGGTGATACGGATTTTGAGGATGACTATTCACGCAATCTGAAAGAGATGGCGAGAAAGAACGGCGTTGTCCTTACGGGGTTCATAAAGGGTAAGAACCTACATTCTCTGTTGACGAATTGCCTTTGCTATTGCCTGCCGTCAAGCCACGAAGGTTTGCCCATCTCTTTGCTGGAAGCCATGAGTTACGGTGTAAAGGTAATCGTGAGTGATATACCTGCCAATTTGGAAGTAGGTCTTAATAATGAAGACTACTTTCCTGTTGGCGATGTGGATGCACTTGTTGGAAAGTTAAAAGCCGTAATAGAACATCCATTGGAACACATCAATTACGATATGAGCATATATGATTGGGAGAAGATTGCCAATCAAGTGGCAGAGGTATATCTTAGGTTAAAGTAGCAGGAGATTTATCTCAATAATCACTTTGTGTTAATCAATCCGCTATCTGAAATATGTTGAGAGATTACCAATCTCATATAAAAGAACATATTTTATCATTTGGAGAACGGCATTGTAACATCATAGTGCAGATGCCCACAGGAACAGGCAAAACACACCTGCTTGCTTCTATCATTTATGACCATTTGAAAGAGGAACAAAGCCAATGCGTGTGGATAGTCGCCCACCGCCGCGAGCTTGTGGAGCAGATAGAGGAAACCGTTGCACGCTACGGCATATCCAAAGAGGACGGACGGGTAAAGGTGATGTCCATCCAGTGGCTGTCAAGACATTGGGAGGACTTGAAAGACGAGAGGCCGAGCCTGATTGTGATAGATGAAGCGCACCATGCGCTGGCTGAAACCTACCAAGAACTGTGGCTGCGCTATCAGGAAACGAAGAAGTTGGGCATGACCGCCACGCCATGCCGCTTGAACGGCAAAGGGTTCACGGACTTGTTTGACACGCTGATAACATCCAACAGCATAGCGGACTTCATCCGGCAAGGGTGGTTGTCCGCTTTTGATTACGTGTCCATCCGTCCGAACAGCGAAGACCAAATGCTTGTTGACAACTTGCAGAAGCGTGGAGCTGACGGTGACTTCCAAGTGAAGGAAATGGACGCCGTACTGAACAGGCGGCCAAGCATAGAGAGACTGTACGAAAGTGTCAGGCAGTATGCCGACGGAAAGAAAGGCATTGTCTATGCAATAAGCATCGACCACGCACGTAACATCGCCGGGTATTACAAGGAACATGGGATGAATGCCGTCGCCATTGATAGCAAGACACCGGCAAAAGAACGTAAACAGCTTGTCGAGGATTTCAAAAAAGGCAGGATACAGGTACTGGTCAATGTGGACGTGTTCAGCGAGGGCTTCGACTGTCCCGATGTGGAGTTCATACAATTGGCAAGGCCTACCCTCTCGCTTGCCAAGTACCTGCAGCAGGTGGGGCGCGGACTGCGCAAGACGGACGGCAAGGATTGCTGCGTGATGATAGACAACGTGGGGCTTTACCGCCTGTTCGGGTTGCCTACGGCTTACCGTGACTGGCAAGCCATGTTCGAGGGGCGGCTGGCTGGGAAAGGCTACGCTAACATGGCAAGGACAGCATATTGCCAAACCGCCAGGGCGGAGAAAACAGAAATCACAACACCCCAACATGACGACGGGATGGAAACAATCGTAACGCATGAAAAGCTGGTTGACTACCTTAATGCCGTAGATAACATCCCATTGGGTATTAAGCAAGATAATTTAAAGGCATTCAAGGACAGGGTAAGCGGACTGTATGGCCTGAAACTCGGCGAGAAAATAACAGTAATGCCGCTGTATACGGAGGTGCTCGGCACGGATGGCTGTCTTGCTGTTGTACGCCTTAACAATAAACAGGTGTGCATAGTGGATGAACAGGGCGGAATAACGGCAAGGCTTGGACGGTGCAGCAAGGTGAAATTCATGAAGGACAGGATACTGTCGATGACGGGCGGCAACGGCCATGAAACCTACATGGACCTGTATAATGGAAAGCTATATACAAGCAAACCAAAGGTGCTGGACTTCAAGAAAGTACAGTTACTGGAGGTTGACGGCTTCATTTACAGCAGGACGAAAACGAAGTATAGGGCAAAGGCAATCCGCGGCAACAGGAACCTTTTCGATTACGGCTTCTACCTGCGTATTTGCGACTACTTCTCCGTTCCGAGATGTAGGCAGGTTGAAGAGGACGATGCACGGTGGGGGTACGACAGCACCTGCATCCTTGCCGGAGATTATGAAACCTACTACCGTTATTGCGGAATGCTGGCGGACGGGAGCATAGTCGTAGAGGACACCGCAGGGAAATACTTCCTTGTAGATGAGTGCAATGGCAAGCGGTACATCGCTTGCGAAAACCCGAATACCCCGGATGAGGACTTCAACACCGTCATTCCACACCTGAAAGCCGAAGCGTCAAGGCGTGCATCCATGCGGTCGGAAAAAGAGAAGCAGGAAGAGGAGGATAAGCGTCAGAAGCGGTTGGCCGGAATGCAGCAGGCCGAACCTTTCCGGTCAGGTCGGAAGTGGGGGCTGAAACTCGGAGGGCGCATAGTCGTGCCACCTGTTTACCGCAACATCCTCGCGCCTGTCGGGAACTACTGTGCCGTGGAGTGCAACCCCTGCCAATGGGGCATCATCATGCTCGACGGCAAGGTAGTAGTGGAAGCCAACTACTCGAAAGTAGAGATACGTGATGACGGTACGGCAAGGCTGACTGTCTTCCCCGGAAAAGAGAAGGTCGTGGAATTAGGCACCTGACAAGGCAGGAAATATCCGCACAGTACAAAAATGCCGCAAGCTGTCCAAAATTGTTCCAAGGGCGGTTTGCGGCATTTTTGTGCCGTTTTGTATAGTTCAATACATGGAAACTTGAAAAATACCGACACACGCCTCACGGCGCAGGCCGGTACACTGACACTACTTGAAACTTATGACGTTAGCTTTGCATCCAGGAAACGATAGGCATTGTCGTTCACGAGCCTTATAATCCGTTCGTGGAACTCGGTGTTGGAGTTGCATACGCCACGGCTCTGTACCACTTTTCCTTGCTTAATCGAGAACTCCACGGTTTCGATGCGCCTGCCCGAAAGGTCGTGGGCTGAAAGGATGATGCTGTCTGATTTGGCGTAATACCCGCACTCGAACACGCAGTGTTTCATGGCTTCACCCTCGGCACGGAACGCCTCAATGGAATCAAGGACGGATATTTCAATGTCGCTGTCGCTTATGACAATACCGAAGTAGCACGACTTTTCCCGATAGAAGTCCGCCTCCTGTCTTTTCGCCCTCTCCATCCGTTCCATATTCCTCCGCCTTTCCTCTATCCGTGTGGCTTTTGCAAGCCATTTGTCATGGTCAGCTTTGAGAGCTTTCGGACAGATGTACTTTACCGAACGGATGTCGTGGCCACATCTTTCAAGCAGCCTTATCGTATCGCACCACAGTCCATAATCCTCAGGCTCATAGCGATTGCGTTTCGCTATCTTGTACGACAGCCAGCACCTGTCAAGCTCCATTTCGTGCGCTGTGAAGTATTCAACCGCCTTAAAGTCCTTGGCTTTCATCATCGTCTCGATGCGGCTGTCCGCAAGAAGCATTTGCGCCAGCCTTGTCGGGTGGCAGTCCGGAAGCCGTCCCCTCATACCGTTGCGCCTTAACTCCCTTGTGGTGGAATAGTTCGGATAGACATACGTATTCGATATTACCCAATGGACGTTGGTCAGATTTCTCAGCTCAATGTCCGAAAGCCAGTTGAAACAGTCCATGTAATGCCCCAACATCCTCGTCCTTGACGTGACTGCGGTCTTGCCGTCCTTGTTGAGCCATATACGGCACACCTCCATCTGCCAGGTTTCCTATTTTATGCCCTTGCGCGTAATTGCTGACAGACGGAATACCCTCTGCACGTGGAAGCCGTCAATCCTCTCGATGGTGGAGAAATAGACACTTTCTTTCCTTTTGCGTGTCAGCGTGTCCGTCACTTCCAGCTTGTGCCGGCATTGAGGACAACGTGTATATTTGCCTTTTCCCTTGTAGTCGAACTTATGACCGCAGTCGCCGCAGGTACATTTGTACCCTGACGTGCGGAAGGCAATATGGCTTACCGTGTTCCTTACCGCCCATTCCACGGCTTTCGGGCTTACGGGTGACAGCTTCATGTTGGAAGCCGCCACCGCCTTTTCAAATCTGTTCCTCGGTTTCATGGCTCAAAAATTGTCAAAAAGTGACGGTTGGTGTTGTTTGTCCTCTTGTGTCTTTGCAGGTTTCGGCCTATGGTTGCGTGCCTGCAACTTGCGCAGCTCCCCGTCTTGGTAGCGTTTGAGTGCGAGTTCCCTCTGTTCAGCCTTTTCCTCTTCCGTCAATTCCACATGGTGGTTGACCACTACGTTGCAGGACTGCGGCTTGCCTATTTCAAGTTTCGGCTCGTCTATGCAGTGGACGGCCATTGAATAGATTTCATCGTCAGCAAATCCGCAGCAGCCCGACTTCTGTACTTCGTTGAGTATGAACGTCACCACATCGTCCATGGTGCGCGTCGTGGTTTCATACTTGGCACGGAAAAGTTCATCTTCTTTTGCCCTTTGGTCAAGATAACCCTTGATAATCTCCTTGAAATGTTCTGTTCCTTTCATATTTCCTTGCTTTTTTGTTGACAAATCCATACAGGTTAAATCGGCAGACCTGCCAGCAGTTCCAAAAGCGGTATGGTGTTGATGTCCTTGTCGAAACGCACCTGCCAGTCCGGCCTTGCAAGTAAAGACGGCATGAACTTCTTTACCGCAAACCGTCCGTTGTCGTTTGAATAGCAGTCGATGCTGGCGAAGTTCGCCCCGTCTTTGCGGATGTGGGCAAAAAACGGTGGCATACCGCAGAAGCACTTGCGGATGCTTTCCCTGTCCCACAACAAGGTAAGTTCATAAATACTGCCCTTGTAGCTTGCACTCTCCTTTCTGTCAATGAGTTCTATTGCCATAACGCTTGATTTTTGAAGTTCTAATCTTTTCCCTTTTGTTTGAAGCCTTGCGGCTTCCAGCTCCGGGATGTTTTTACGATACATGGTGACGGAGGGCGGAAGTGCCACAATGCAAACGTGGCAGGCGGAAAACTCACGGAATACCCGATTTGGCACAAATCGCGGAAGGCTGCCGTGCGTTTTCCGCCACAGCCAAGCCCGCGCCGTTTGCAGACGGCACGCCCTCCGTAAATTCGTATCGGAAAACCCACGGAGCCGGATGCCATGAGGGGCAGGAAACGGAAAATCCCGATGCCACATTGAAATGACACCGGGATTCCCCATGTATTTTGAAACAAATTCCTTATGAAGCCTACGGCAAGGGTATCTCAAACGACTTCACCACGCACTGCGCCTCCTTGTCCAGGATGAACCAGTATTCGGAATGATAACCTTGGCCGTCCGCGTCCACACCCTCGAAGTCAACCTTGACCTTCCAGCCGGAGAACGGTTGCGGACTCCCGTCAAGCGGACTGCTGAAATCCATCAGCCGCCTCAGGCTCGACATGGCCGACATCTGCCGCTCCATCAGGGTCGCCATTTCCTTGTCGTCCGGGTTGAAGTCCTCCAGCCCGTCCGTCGCATCCATCACCTTCCTGTTGATTTCCACCATAGCCATGGAGAGGGCCATCTTCTCCTCCTGCGTGATATAGGTATGCCCGAACACGGAATCCGGTTTGCTGACGCCCAATATCCGTATGGATTCAGGATTGTCCACCGATGCCTTCAATGCCTTTTCCGCCATGTCCGTCGCACGATTCTCCAAGTTGTCCGCACAGCAGACAAAGCAGAACACACCGCCCCAGAACAACACGATGGAGGCGAGTATTATCCCAATTTTCATCCCCGGTCTCATATCTTCACGATTTGAAGTTTGTCCGGCGATACGCCGAGCCGCTTACGGTAGATGCTGCCATCCTCCCGGTACATCTCCAGTTCCGAAGAGGTGATACCCTTTTCGCATATTTCCACGGCTTCATTCAAAGTTAGCGTATGTCCGCCGATGTTGCGCCAGATGGCGAAGGAACAGGGTGCGTCTTGGTTGGCATAGTTGGAGCAGTTGAACGCCCGGCTTCCCACACGTATTTCCCCTCCGCAATGCGGACACCTGCCGATGACCGGCTGCATCAGGATGTTGCCGTCGTCGGTCAGCTCCAGCACGGTCGGGAATGCCTTGCCCTCCTTGGAGGCGAAACCGTCCAGCAGGATGCGGCGTTTCTCCAAAAGTACCGCCACCTCTGCGTCCGCCATCTTGCGGTTGCCGATGATGGCATTGATGTTCAGTACGCAAGAAGGGCTGTCACCGATGTTATGCTCACAGCGGTATCCCTTGCAGGTCTTGACCACATTGCCGCCGCACAGGGGGCAGCGGCCGATGATTTTCTTTTCTGTTTCCATTGTTGTATGATTATGATACACTATTTTGATGATAAATTCCTAATTGAATCCACGCTTCCAGTCTGCCACGATGCCGCCGATGATGTTCTTGCCGGACATCACATTGGCCCATCCTTCCGGGTCAAGCGAGAACCAGAGGTCGTTCCACGAGAGCGTGCGCACCTGCCATGCCAGGATGAACAGGTCGGTGTTGATGGCTTCGAGCCTTGTCACCACCTCGTTGGCAATGTAGTAGCGTTCCGAAGAGTCCAGCAGGTTGACCTTGTGCTTCCCGTTCTTCCCGTCAGCCTCTGTCACATCGTAGCTGCCCGAAGTCACGAGCTGCTTCATGAACGGATAGAGCGCCGCCATCTGCGTGGCCGCATCCGTCAGCTCGTCCGATACGATGGCCGCTATCGCCGTGCCCTTGAGGTTGCTCCCCACCGATTTGAGCAGCAGGTTGCAGTTCTGTGGTATCTCGGTCGTCACCAGTTCCCCTGCTCGTTTGATTTGGTAGAGATTCTGCACCGCCCCCTGTGCGTTGGAAAGGTATTCCAGCATCTTATTCTCTACGCTGTGTACCCGGTCGAGGGCGACCGTCACGGCGGCTTCGGCGGCGATTATCTTCTCCTGTGTCTTCCTGCGCTTATCGTGCAGGCTTTTCAGTTCCAGCGTCTGTGCCGTCACTGCGCCGGTCAGTGCCGGATCTATCTGTTGGGCAAACGCCGGAACGGTATGGCCTCCGACCAACCACAGGGCCAACGCCCCGGCGGTCATTTTCAGTCTGATTTCTTTCATATATGTTCCATGTTACATTACATTTTGAGACTACCTTTTCTCCGCTCCGCCAGATTCCGGTCGCGTTCCTCCTTGCGTGAGACGAGAACCGTAGCCACCGACTTGTTCAAGAGGCAGTCGTTCCAGTCCTTGAACGCCTTGGGCGGCAACCATTGCCCGGTACAATAACGGATGGGTAAGTGTGCGGCAAGCTGTGAGGACAACGCCTTTACCGGATTGACGGTGAAGCTTTTGCCCCCGGCTTCCACTTGCAGGCTGCCCTCCGTTTTGCTGATTTTCATCGGGATGCCCTCCAGCAGGCCAATCATACGAAGCCCGTAGATGCGCCCGGCAATGTCGTTGTCAAAACAGTCGAAAGCCTTGGCGTTCGGAAAACGGTCCATCACGCCGATAATCTGGTTGTCGGAGAATGTCCCTCCGAGGGAAACCAACGCCACATCCGGGTGCAGCTGTCCCTTGTTCATCTGGTGGAAAGCCATCGCGTCGAAAGCGGACTCACAGAAGAACAGACTTTTGACGGCTTCCGGGTTGTTGCCGGAAAGGTCGGCCACCCATGCCGAAGAAGAAGAGTCCGTGCCTGCGGCCTTCGACTTGTAGCCTCCGTAACCGCGTATCTCGTAGCCTTTCACCTGTCCGTCTGCATTGGTATAAGGAAAACCGATGTTATAGCCATCAAAATTTCCGTTACGCTTGTCCCGTATGAGGGAAATGAATGGCGCAAACCGCCTGGCCGTTTCATCGGACAATCCACGCTGGCGGAAGATCTGAGGAATGCGCTCCACATCTATTTGCCTCACTTCATAGCGTGAAGCATCAAAAACTGATGCAGCCTTGACAGATTTCAGGTATTCCCAATCCTCATGGTATTCCGGTTCCGGCATATTGGCGAAGCGTGCCATCACCTTGGCCACCTTCTGCCACTCGTCTTTGCCGGTGACGAGGAAGGCATTCAGGTTCTCACGGATAAGTGTCAGTACATCCCCTTTGGAGCCGTCCCGGCGGAAGAACGTCTGGGCACGCCTGTCGTTGGGATGGCTGACGATGATGGTGTCACGTTTTTCCCGTCCGTCACCCAATACCAGCTCGATGTAACGTCCCACACCGGCCTTGCGGTCAAGGCGGTAGCCGAGGGCATAAGCCACATCGGTCACACCGACACGCGCTTTGAGTTCCTTGAAGTTTACCTTGTAGTCCGGCATACCGTATTATTTTCAGGATTAAATACCCATCTTGGCGCTTACGGCCTGCGTCCTGCCCATCATGGCAATCTCCGGCCCGAATGTCTTGCGTGCCGTCATGTTCAGGAAGGCCGCCTTGTCCTTGTAGTCCGTCAACTGGAAGTAAGTCTTTGCCGTGCCTTTCGACACCTTCTTCAGGCCCAGCTCCACACCGTCATACGAGGCACGGATGGCATAGTCACCGCCGCGTGTCTTGACGATGGCAGCGTTCCGAAACGGCACTTCCTCGCTTGGGGCAAGCGGAGCGAACGGGTCGTTCTTGGCCAGGTAGGGCTGCTCGTCCAGAGCCAGCCGCTGCCTGTCCACATGGTCGAGTATCATGTCTGAAGCCTTGTTCACGTCCGCCATGACCGAGACGATGAATTTGGGTTCTTGCTTCAATACGCCGATCCACGAGTCCAGATAGGCGGCCGAGTTGTCCGTAACTTTTGAATCAAAGCCCATCGAATGGCTTATCATCGCCGCCGTCAGTTCGGCGACAAGCTCCTCCTTGGCGTACTTCGGATCACCGAATCGGCCCACTCCGTCGCGGTTGAGCCTTTCCGGCGTCATAGTCGAGTGCGCCATCTCGTGCAGCATGGTGGAGTAGAACTCCATGCCGCCACGGTACGTTTCCTCCGGCGTGCTACCCGTGTTGAACTGCGCCTTCATGGGAACCACCACGATGTCGTGCGAGGGGGAATAATAGGCCCCGTCCACACGCTTGTCCGCCTGTATCGGGCAGACCCAGCCCTGCGTTTCGACCATCCTGTCAAGCGCGGCGTGGGCGTACATGCCTTCCGTGTCGCGGAGTTCGGGTAGCCTGAACCTGTCCATGAGCTTCTGCATCCGTTCGGGCTGCACTTCGGCCAGGTTGGTCTGCGCCACGTTATACACGGGGAACGCCTTGACGAACGGGATGACCTCCATATCCTTTCTTTCCTCCTTCGTCATGGTGCGGTACTCGTCGCTGCTTATCCTTTTCCCGTCCTTGTCCTTGACCATCATGTCCCAATACACCACGGGAAACGCCTTTTCACCTTTCAGGACGTGCGCTTTCAGGTTGTGCGCCTGCTTGAAGGTCAGGTAAACGGGCAGGTCGTAGCCATTGGCCGCCGTGTGGAGTTGCAGGAAGAAGGAATTGGAGCCGGAATAGTTGCGTCCTCCCACGTTCTGTGGCAGTCCGGCGTACCCCGACGCACCGCCAATCCAGCCTTTCTTCCAGTCGGACGCCTTCATCTGCTCCATGCGTCCGATCATCATCTCGGCGAAGCGGTCTATGGCCACCTGTCCGGAACTGGCGGATGAAGGGTTAGTTCCAGATGCCATAGTCCTCGTCGTCGATTAGCTGGCGTTCCATTTGCATGATGTCCGTCTGTTCCACATAAAACTCGGCGGACTCGTCCGAAGGGTCCGTGCCGTGCGCACGGCACCACTCCAGATAGTCCTGTCCGTTCTCGCCCTCCAGCACGAAGCGGAGATAACCTATTTTGCCTTCCTGGAGGAGTTCTACCAGCTCCTCGTGATTCATTGGTGTTGACATATTCCTGTTCTTTTGATGTTTATACTGTTTGGATCTGATTCTAAATAGCCTGTTTTACATTTTCATGGAGTTTGATTTCTCCAGTTTGGCGGTCTGCGCCGACAATAGCCCGTTGATTTCAGGGGTGAGGTACTTGGCGGCAATCTGCTCGCGCGTGGCGGTACGGGTCTTGAAAAGCGAATAGCCGTCGTCAAAGGAGATTTCATGCCTGGCGGTCTTGCCCTTGTCGCCCATGTCCACGTAAACCTTCCACTTGTTGTCGGCATGGTCTTTCGCCACACGGACACCCTTGGGGTCAACGCCTTCGGGAAGCCGGTACTTCTCGTAGGCGGATTTCAGGTGCAGCCGTTCGCCGAAGTTTTTCTCGATAAGCTGGTTGGGTGTCATCACCCGGTCGAAGTAAGCATTCAGGTCCTGGCGCGAGGCCACGGTGGACATCCTTGCGTCACCCACTTGGGCATAGAACTTGTACCTGCCGAAGTCGTGACGCTGCTCGTCCTTCTCCTTGTAGACATTGAACTTCTCGATGGCGACGGTGCCTTCCGCGCCCTCCATCTGCCGGGGGAATCTGTAGGTGTCCTCCGGCACTTTCGGCATCAGCTTTGTCGGATAGTATCGTTCCATCAGCTGCGGCACGGTCAACTCCTTCTTCTGGTAGGCGGCAAGGTCGGCGGCATCCATCTTCTGCGGCTTGAGTTGTTGGCCGTCAATCTTTGCGGTGAAATACCAGTCCTCCGGGTTGTCCTTGCCCTGGTAGGCATGGCCGTGGGTCACTTTGCCGCCGTCGGCCGTCACCATCTGCGGCTCGCGCGGCTTGCGTTCCTTTTTCGCTTCGGCCTGCTGTTCCACATTGGCATCCGCCTTTGCTTCGGGTTTCCGTTCCGTGCCGGTCTTCTGTTCCGTATTTTTCTGACGGGCAGGTTTCTCCTTCACCTCATTGGGGTCAGCTTGGACAGGCTTGTCCTGCACGGCCTGTTCTTTCTTCTTCTTTGCCATATCGGTATTGTTGGGTATGATTTCTTCTTTTACCTTGGTTTTCTCCCCGGTCTTTTGCTTGGTTTGCTCTTCCTTTTTCAGTTTGGGCGTTTCGAGCTGGTCACAGATGGCCACCCTCTGCCCGGAGCGTATCAGTTTGGGCAGATACACGTCCAGGGCATGATAGGGAAACGAAGCGAACTTGACCGGCTCTTTCTCTCCGGGAAAGGTTCTGCTGGTCAGCGTAATGGCCAGGACAGCGGCAGCTTTGACCGCATCCTCCCTGTACATCTCGTAGAAATCCCCCTTGCGGAAGAGAAGCATGGCGTCGGGATGCTTCTGTTTCAGCGCGTTAAACTGTCCCAATACGTCTGGGACATTTTCCAGTTCTGCTTTTTTCGCCATAAGCGGATGGATTTAGCGTTTAAGACTTTGAGTGATATTTTCTTTTGGGGAATGCAGCTTCATGGCGCGTTCCTGCGACTGCCTGTCCACGACCTTCCGGTATTCCCAGCGGTTGTTGTCGGTCTGCACCAGTCCGAGGTATTCGGGATGCAGCTCGTCGTAACGAATCTTCCGCTGCCGTTCCCATTCCTTCAGGTCGCCCTTGATGACCTTGAAACCCTGCGGTTCCCTCAGGTCAACGCCGACCGACACCTTTTCGCCGCCTACGTTGAGTTCCACGGGCTTGCCGTCACGTACCTGTTGCTTCTGCTGCGTGCCCAGCTCGATGTCGTTCACCTTCTCCATGTCCTTCAGCTTTTGTTCCAGCCGTATTTCAGTTACACGGCGGTGAATGACGGACTTCGTTTCCGGGTCAAGCTGGAGGTACTGCCGGGTCTTTTCGCCGTTCACATCCACGGCCTTTTGGATGACTTCCCCCTTTCTGAGGCGTTCCGCTTCCTGTTCCGTCAGGGCGATAGCCTTGTTGCGTTCCGTTTCAAGGGCCGCCCTGACGGGATAGGCCATCAAAGCCGGGTTGCCTTGCCTGTCGGCCACCATCTGGAGTTTGAGCGGCAGCGTGACAGCATTGCCGCTCTGCGCACGGATGGATACCTGCACAAGGGGCGTGACTTCGCCGGAGAGCAGTTTTTCCTTCACCTCCTGCGGCAGGAGGTCTGCCTTTTCCCTGTCAATGCCCAGCATCGCCAGCTTTCCGTAGGGCAGCGTTTCGGATAAATTTCTGTTGTCCATTTCTTCAAACTTGTTTTTACGGGTTAATTTTGCGGCCAGAACCGCCTGAACACCCTGCAAAAGTATTTTCACCCAAACGAGAAAAAGAAATGCGCAACACTATTCTGCTGTCACTGACATTGTTGCTTCTGCCCGTCACGGCTTCCGCACAGTTCTACACCATTACCAAAGACTCGGACTTAATGCCCGATTCCGGAAGGAAAACAATGCAAGCAACTGCAAAAGAGAATGATACAATCAGAAACGATGTACAAAGTGTCAGAAACGACACCTTGCACATAAATATCCAGATAAAGGAAAAGAATAAGGGAAAAGGCCAAAAAGGTAACAAAAGGACATCCCCGAAATCAGAGCTTCCCGAACTGACCATTCCCAACCTCTATGCGGAAATCATACGAAACGGCATACGACATCCGAAAATCGTATTGGCACAGGCCATCCTTGAAACCGGATGGTTCACATCCCCGGTATGCAGGAACAAGCACAACCTGTTCGGCCTGACCAACCCACGGACAGGGAAATACTTTGAGTTTGACCATTGGACGGAAAGTGTCCGGGCATATTATACCAAGGTTCAGTACAGATATAAGGGAGGAAATTATCTGTTATGGCTCAGAGATATAGGATATGCAGAAAACCCCAATTACATTCGGGAAGTAATCGGAGTTTTAAGAATGATTTAAGATACAAATATCTAATATATCATTTTTGTTATGTATCTTATCGAACTTCCGCTACCAAATGGATATTCTGATACATCAGTGTTTAAGTAGGGTGAGTCAGGAACAGGAATCCCTTCAAATCCATAACGTATTTTTTTGAATTGTGTTCCATCATCTGCACACTTGTAAGGCAACCATTTTGTTGGTTTATATACTGTTCTTACAATACCCTTATACACACCTAGTACATAGGTGATTTTTGTAATCATAGATTTGCTTATCGGCCAATATTTACGGGTTGATTCATAATCGTTAGCTCGCTTGTAAATGCCCGTTGATTTAGATTGGTCATAACTTTTATTAAGACTCACAAGAAGTAGCAATTCACCTTCTTGGAGGGTTATCTTTGGGCAATCATATAATAAGCACAATTCTTCTGTGGTTTTTATACCCTCGTCCCATTGATGGTGACCACTCGTAATGTTTGTGAGCAGGTTCTCCTTGTTGAATTTAGTGTATGACAGCATATCTATAAGTACAGACTCCACCAAAAAAGCGGTTTCATCTGACAATTTATGCCTGATAATATAATGCTTAACTTTTAAGCCGTCCTGGTGAATGGAACGAATCGTTTCAAGTTTAAGATTGTGACCGTCAATATCCTCTTGAAGAGCATCTTCCGCATGTTGGAATACCCTGTTCCCCTTGCCCTTTCCGATGTAGAAGATACGGTCATTTCTTGGGTCTACCAATGCATAAACATAAGATTGCAATTCTTCTATTATTTTTTGTGTGAACATCCCTTTATAATTGATTTTAATTCATTGATTGATATGTTAGCCCTGTGCAGCATAGAATGGCAATTGGAACAGGCCATTAAGAAGTCGGAAGGCTCAATTTTGTGTTCACCATCTGTTGTTGCTAATCCAATTTTATGATGAGCTTCTATGAAATCTTTACCAATATCACCATAAACAGATTTAAAATTGAATCCGCATATTTCACAATACAGCCCGTTATTATGATTTCTTTTGAATATAGATTTGGCTTCAGCAACGACTTTGCTGTTACGTTCTATTTTCATATGGGTCACTAATTTCCTACCTCCCTCATAAAAGTGGCTATTACCAGATTCCCATGGAATTTCGTCCTCCAAACACCAATAACTTCTATTATTCTTAGATGGCTGTTTGCCTAACCAAAAGCAATAAGTCTTATAGGCATCTTCCAGTTCTTGTGAATATATATTGGAATGTCCTAGAATACGGGTAATTTGCTGTGTCGTTATAGTTCCGTGTTTCTCAGGATTTTGTTTGTGCCGTTCTAATGTATTGTTGGCATAGCCAATGAATCTACTTGGTGCAAAATGGAAATCACCATCAACTTTATAGGCGATGAATACCCGTCCATGACTTATATGTTTAGCTATTATGTCAAAATCATAGTCTGTATTTGCAAGTTGTTTTGTAACAAGTACTTATGGGTTAAAAGGTAGAAAAGTGATGTCGCGGATTCTTGAGGATTCTTAAAAGATGTATTTTTAATGTTTTTAACTTTTATAAACCACAAAAGAGGTATGAAAGTGCAACTATGGAAGATGCTATCTTGAATACTCAAATTTGTTTTGTAATTAAATGTCATATTCCAATAAGATGTATACCCCCACAAAAAGAACTCAATCAAGTTAAAAATGAGATATTTTCGCATTTACAATCCTTTTAAAACCGAAACAATGTTAACTACACTTGATATTTGAGATTTTTTCTCGTATTTTACAGTCTCTATCGAAAATTAATTGTATCTTTGCACAAAAATCTTGAGATATGCTGGTAAATTTCACAGTCAAAAATTATCGCTCTTTCAAACTGGAACGTACTTTTAGTATGGAGGCGAGTTCAATAAAAGAGCACAAAGGGTCTGTAATCAGTGAGGGTAAGTATAGTTTGCTTCCTTTGGCAGTTTTTTATGGTGCAAACTCTGGTGGCAAGAGTAATTTCATTCAGGCCATATCTACTATGCGAAGCATGGTCAGACGTTCTGTGCGTTTGAATGAGGGTGATGCACTACCTTACGATCCTTTTGCATTGGATGAAAACTCTGACTCACAACCTACGTTGTTTGAGATACAGTTTATAAAAGGTAAGGTGCTTTATCGCTATGGTTTTGAATATAACAAAACCGACATCATTTCTGAGTGGCTATATGAGAAGCGGTTTGGCGAAAAAGAGTATGAACTCTTCATGCGCTCGCGAGACACAATTGAAGTGTCAGCGAAAAGATTCCCTGAAGGTCTGGGAAAAGAAAATTTGACTAATTCAAATCGTCTCTTCCTGTCGCTTGTGGCTCAGCTGAAGGGCGAGAAGTCCAATTCCATATTAGGTTGGTTTGGCGAATGCAATGTGCTTTCGGGAATTGACAGCGAAGGTTATGAAGCCTTTACGCTCAGAATGTTTTTGGAACATTTGAATGGGGCAGACCAGGCTCAGGAGTTCTTCAAGACCCTGCAACTGGGCTTTACCCGTTTTTCGGTCAAGAAGGTTGATATTCCCAAAGAAGCTTTGGAAAGTGCCCCCAAGTCGATAAGGTCACAATTGGAAAAAGACATAGCCACGGGTAGTTTCGTCGAACCAATAACTACTCATAATGTCTATGATGAGAATGGACTTGTGATTGGTGAGCGTAATTTCCACAAGAACATGATGGAGTCTGAGGGAACAAAGAAAGTGATAGAAATTTCCGGGCCTATTTTCGATACATTGAACGAGGGCAAGACACTCATTGTGGATGAACTGGATGCAAAACTACACCCGCTTCTTACTCGCAATATTGTGCTTCTGTTTATGGATCCAAAGAAGAACAAGCATGGAGCACAGCTTATCTTCGCTACCCACGACACCAATCTGCTTGATTTGGACATTGTTCGTCGTGACCAGATTTGGTTTGCAGAGAAGGACAAGGTGGAGTCTACCGACATCTATTCGCTTGTGGAATTCAAGGATGAAGATGGGAGGAAAGTCCGCAATGACCGTGATATCAAGCGCGACTATATCCGTGGACGTTATGGTGCTATACCTTTTATTGGTAAATAGAGAATTGCAATGGGATATTCGAGAAAAGAAGAAATCGCAAAGCTGAGGCAGCAACGCCGAGAAGCTAAGGCTTCTAAGAAGCGCAAGGAGAACGTTCGCGAAAAACTGGTGCGCTTCCTGATAGTGTGTGAAGGCACCAAGACCGAGCCACACTACTTTGAGGCTCTAATCAAAAACTATATCTCAACCGTTCGCGAAGTGACAATAGAGGGAGAGGGCCGTGCAACGGTAGCTTTGGTTGACAAAACATTGGAAATAAAGCAGGAGCTGGAGCGAAAGAATGCCATGTCTTTTGATCGTGTGTGGGTTGTCTTTGACAAGGATGACTTTGACGACTTCAACGATGCCATCAAGAAAGCCCACAAGTTGGGTTTCCAAAGCGCCTGGACGAATGAAGCCTTTGAACTCTGGTACTATCTGCATTTTGAGTATCTTGACACAGGCATTGGTCGCGAGGCCTACATTGACAAATTGCAAGATGCCTTTCGCAAGAAGATGGGCGATGATGGCTTTAGGTATCGGAAAGGAAATCCCGATATATACAGCTTACTTCAGCTGTATGGTCGTGAGGACTTAGCAAAGCGCTTTGCAAAACAGCTTCGAGCGTTACATACTGGCACCAACTATGCGATGCATAAGCCTTGCACGATGGTAGATAAACTGGTAGAGGAACTAGAGCATCCAGAGAGCTTGTTAGAATAAAAGAATAATCGAAAAGAGTAATTTGATATGTGGTCAGATAAAGAAACAACAGAAGATTTGTTAGGGTATACTGTTCACGCATCATTATTGAAAAGCGTGGTGACAAATGATAAGAACCTTCCAATCACTGTTGGATTATACGGTGATTGGGGTTCTGGAAAAACAAGTATCCTCAAAATTCTTGAAGAAGAACTCAAAAATGATAATGATACCGTCGTGGTTTATTTTGACGGTTGGTCGTTTGAGAGTTTCGACGATGCCAAGATGGCACTAATTCAGGGCATTGTTGATGCTTTGGAGAAAGATAAGCGTTTCTTTGCAAAGGTTGGTGATAAAGCTACTGAAACATACGAGGCTTTGAAAAAAGCCTTCGCTAAACTTAAGAAGTCCATCAGCTGGATGCGTGTGCTGAAATTCTCAGCCAAAACTGTTATTCCAGTGGCAACAGCAGCAACAACGGGTGGAGCATCATTGATTATCCCCATGCTTTTAAGTGCTTTTAAAGATCATCAAGATGACTTAGGCGAACTACTCACGGGAGATAAAGCAGAACAATTCCTTAAGGATACTCTTAACGCGGAAGATGAAGAGAAAAAATATGAGGTAGTACGTGAGTTTAGAAAGGATTTTAAAGATTTGATAGACAAAAGCAAGCAGGGGAAGATAGTTGTTTTGATAGATGATCTTGACCGCTGTCTGCCTCACCACATCATTGAAAACTTAGAAGCTATCAAACTATTCCTTAATGTGCCAAAGACTGCTTTTGTAATAGCAGCAGATAGTTACATTGTTACCAACGCCATCAAAAGTGAATACAAAGAAATCATCAATGCTGCATCTGAGGAACGACCACAACTGGGTGATTCATACATGGAGAAGTTTATCCAGGTTCCATACAAAATACCATCTCTAAGTCCGAAAGAGGTGGAGACATACGTCACATTGCTTTTCTGTCAATCAATACTGGATAATACGCTTTTCAAGAAAGTAAGAGAGGATTTCGCTATATTTACGAAGGATAATAAATTCGATTGTTATGGCTGGTCGAATATTCAAACGTTGTTGAAAAGTGAGATTCCTACAGGATTGGGAGAGACCATCGGCTTTGTTACCCGATTTTCATCGATTATCGGTAATTCAATGAAATGGAATCCTCGATTGATTAAACGTTTCTTGAATGCGTACGAGATGCGTACGAGTCTGTTGGAGCAGTCTGGGATAACGGACATAAAATCCAAGTTCGCCCTATTGAAACTGATGCTGATAGAGCAAAAGCATGTGGAACAGTTTAAGCAACTCAATTCATGGGTCATGAGTAATCTCAGCACGCCGCCTGAGTTACGGGTGATAGAAGACTATGCTGATGGAAAAGGCAAGGAATTAGGTGAACATCAAGATTGGAATAATCCAGATTTGATAAAACTTGTATCTGAAACACCAAAATTCAGTGAAGTTGACATGAGGGAGTTGTTCTGGGTGTCACGTGACATTATTGTGGAGCAGATGAGCGGGCTCTCCCTTGTTTCGACACGAGTAAGGGGTGTATTCAACCGCGCCTACAATGCTTCAACAGATAATGTAAGGGAGAACGTCTGCAAGAACGAGGTTGCTGCAATGTCCGCGAATGATTTGGAGGAGTTATTTGATTTGATTGACTCAAAGATACTTACTGAGCCAACAGAAAAGGAGGGATACAACGTGTATTACTTCTGTATTATGCATGGTGTTGAACGGGCTTATATGCGAATGCTCGGAGTTCTAGGAAGAATAGACACGACGAAAATCCCCTACTCTTTAGGCAACAAGTTCAAAGCCATTTTGGTGAGGTATAATCGTGACAAGAAACTGACAGAGTTGCTGGAGAAGAACAAGCGACTTATGCGTTCGATAAACGGAAATTAACAGCAATATATAGAAAACAATGGGAACATCACACAGACATACACCAACGGTGAAAGGCGAGCCTAACTGGGGCAAAGCCTCTGCTGCTTTGACAGGGCTGACAGGTGCCGTTGAAGAGTCGGATGAACTTCAAAAAAATCCACCAGACGACAAGACACCAGCACAAGTCGAGAAAAGGCAGAACCAACTTGGAAAACGCATTTCGAGGAACTATCACACTTCAGTCAGAAACCTTGTCAAAGCTTCTGGCGGCAGGCATACGATAAGTAGTGGTGGCTCGCGTGCATTAGGTCGTGGCGGTATTGCCGTCATAAACAACTTTATTTCCGTAATCCAAGAAATTGTCAGTAATGGTCTTACTGCTTGGCTGCAACAAAGAGGTATATCTTCATTAGAAGACAAAAGTTGCCAGAATATAATTGATTTTCTTAGACAGTATGTCGAGTCTGGGGTAGCCGGACTGGATAGTACTGCTGCAAATGAGGCCATAGAAAATGTGATGGATCGTTTGCAGGAATTGGTTGGCGACAATGTGGATGAAATAGAAGATAAGTTTGACGCAATCCTAAATGGGGAGGAAATTAAGAATATAATAGATTACTTTTTTGGCATGTATGTATATGTTCATCTTTCACAGGATTTCGAGGAGAAGTTGGAATATGAAAAAGGCTCAGTTGCGATGAAAAATGCCATGAACGAGGTGAAGGAGCAGATTCTTGATGACATAAGAGTGGGGAGAGTTGGCCGCGATGTGAGAACCGTGGATTGGAGCAAACCAGAAGGGGCAGATTTTATTCAGGCAGAATTTGATCGTATACTTTTTATTTTGCAAGGCAATGAAGATTAAAGTTGGTACTTATTGTACGAAGCGTTACAATAAAAAAGATACTCGATTGACCATTCCCATTAGGATTGAAGATGCAAAGGGTAATGTGATGTGTACGTCGGCGGTAGTGCAGATGAATCCTATAGCCCGTTTTTGGGGTAAATCACCATCGTTGGCATTTAGTCTCTTATATCTATCGGCCATAGCCTATGCTGTGGACAGAAGTGTGGAAAGGCATATTTACTCGATTGACGGATGGTCAAGAGAGTTTGATGTGGAGATTAATATTCCAGAATATCAAGCGTTTCAACCTTTGGAGGGGCAGCTTAATGCAATGCTTTCGTTCCTAACAGGCGATTATTGGAATTGTCATTTTGTGGGATCGGCAAACGTTCGCTATGGCAGATACAAAAACACGAACTACTACGATGGTATCACCCAAGTGAATCTTTTCTCAGGAGGAATGGATTCCTTGATTGGTGCGATAGACTATTTGACAGACAATCCTGAAGGAAAGTTGTTTTTGGCCTCTCATTATGATAGTAATATGTCTGCCCGACCTGAACAGAATAGATTAAAGGACTTGTTCGCTCAAAAGTATTACAAGCGATTCTGTTATATTCCTGCAGTCATGGTGGATCCTGGCTTATCATTAGAGAATTCATGCAGGTCGCGTTCTTTGATGTTTATTTCTATTGCATTAATTGTTGCATCATTCTCAAAATGTGATGTTATAGTACCAGAGAATGGATCTGTATCTCTGAATTATCCATTGTCTGCATCAAGACGAAGCTCTTGTAGCACAAGAACCACACACCCTATCTTTTTGAAGCAATTGAATGATATCATTGCCACATTAGGATTCTATTCAAGAATAGAGAACCCTTATGTGAAAATGACTAAAGGTGAAATGGTTCGGGATTGTTCGGACAAAGAATATTTACTCCAAATTGTCTCTGAATCCAATTCGTGTGGCAAGAAAAGTAAAAAACAGTTCTTTACCGACAATAGAGAGGCGACACATTGTGGACACTGCATGCCGTGCATGTACAGAAGGGCCGCTATGACTGGAGTAGATGATCCAACTACATATGGAAATAGGCTAATAACCCTATATAATTTAAAGTCTCGCAACATTACAAATTCATTACCCAATGATTTCTTTGCCATGTTGGAATTTCTTAAAAAGAACTTGACGCGTGAAGAAATCAAGAAAGAACTACGGATTGCGGGGATGGCTGGATTTGATGATTTGGATGAATATGTAGATTTGGTGGCAAGAACGCGTGCAGAGCTGGGAGCGATGATACGAGAAGACAACAATGCTACCATTCTTAGATATTTGGGCTGGAATTAATGATTATTGATACGCATTGTCACTTTGATATGATGCCTAACCCTGAGGCATATATCTCTGCTAAAGAAAAGGTGGGGGATATTGTGATTGGCATGACAAACCTACCATCGCATTTTAAGATGGGGTTCCCACACGTGAAAAGATATAAACATATCCGTTTAGCTTTGGGATTGCACCCATTGTTGGCATCAGAAAATAAAAATGAGTTGCCATTGTTTAATTGTCTTCTTGACCAAACATCCTATATGGGAGAAATAGGACTGGATTTCTCAAAAGAAGGATTATCAACAATAGAGGATCAAATTTACGTATTGAGAAAGTTACTGGAAAAGTTAGAAGGCAAGAAGAAAATAATCAGCGTCCATTCAAGGAAGGCCGAGAAGGAGCTGTTCGATCTTTTGTGTGAGTATAACATTCCAAATGTAATTTTCCACTGGTATTCTGGCCCAATTGACTTAATACCTTCTATTATATCTAAAGGTTACTATTTTTCCATCAATGAGGCTATGACTATATCCCTAAATGGTCGAAACATTATTGAAAACATTCCTCGTGACAGGATTCTAACAGAATCAGACGCACCATATAATAAAAAAGCGGATATAAGGAAAACGCTAAAAAATATACAAATAAGCGAGGATGAAGTTAAAAATAATTTTATAGATTTACTTGAAAAAATAAGGTGAATAATATTAAATCTGTAACATAACGTATCATTGTATTATTATGCGATAAACTGAAATCGTATTGAGTTTCAACTGCTACACAGTTTCGACGGTTTATAAACAGAGGTAAAAAGCGGCTTAATATCGGTAATATCCATGACCGCCATATTGGAGACAGCTTTTGTAAATGGCTTATTTCTTTTTAATGCCATCAGACTTGTTTCATTTGTAGCGTCTGCTACACAAAATTCAATATTATCGGCATACCGTTTTTGACGCTTTTTGCCAGTTCCACCATTTTCTCACTATAATCAAAAGCCAAAACAGAGACAGCTTTTTCTGCAAGATATGCAGAATAATTTCCATTTCCACAGGCAATATCTAAAATATAGTCTGTTGGATCAGGATTTAGAAGCTCTGTTACTTTGGGGCGGACAACTTCTCTGTGAAAATCATTTGATTCATCCCCCATTGCACAATCCCAAAATTCAGCGTTTTGATTCCAGATTGCTTTACTTTCTTCCTTTGAATACTGCATAATATCCTATTTCTGCAAAATTACTTTTTCTCCTTCGCCCCATGGCTCCTGAAATGCGTGATAATGATGTTCCAATATTTCATCTGTTATCACAAACGGCGAATTGGCATTTAAGACCTGATTTCTTTTGTAGAGTCTTTTTTGCAAAAGCTCCTTACTGGCTTTCATATAGACAAGTTCCGTTTCAGCGCCTGCTTTTCGGATTAGCTCTTTATAAAAATTCCGATTTTCCTTACTCCAAAAACTAAAATCAATCACAACATCTTTTCCTTGCTGAATCAGGGACAGCAGTTTTTTTTGAAGCGCAGCTTCCACCTGCTCTGACAATTTTTCATATTCTTCTTCCGGATAATCAATTCCCTTTCTCCCATAAAGTTTCCACATTTCTTCGTCAATGGAAAGTCTGATATATCCTTCCTGTTCTTTTTTCTTGGCGTAAGTAGTCTTTCCAGAACCACATACGCCGCACATCATAATAACTTTACTCAAACACATATAAAGAATTACAATTTCAAGTTTATATCGTTAATCAATATCCTTTTATTCAGCATCAATATGTTTAAATATTTCTGTCACCACCTAAGACTTTGCATCTGCATAATTCTGCACATATTTCCATGTGTTCTGTGCGAGAGTTTTTTCGCAAGAAGCGTATTTGTCCCTTTTGGCGGAAAATAGAATGATTACTAAAATAGGCTTGGCACACAAACCTTGAACGGATATAGAGCCAACATGTTCAATGGACATACTATTGCCATTTAAAGCATTCTCTATATCTTCATGTTCTTGAAAATACATTTTTTGCCCAAGATTCATCATACTCACAGCGAACTATTTCTCCGTTCAGTTCCTCTACTTCTCCAGTGGTCACTTGCTGTAAATATTCATTTGAAGGCATATTATTCTCTCCTTTTTCTAATTCGAGAACCGGCTTTTGTTGACTATAATTCTACATGTCAATTTCTTCAATGGCCTTATCTAAAAAAATCTTTCCATCCAGATGTTCCAATTCATGACAGAAACACTTTGCCATTTCACCTTTGCCGGTTATCACTACTTCTTCACCGTATTCATTCAATGCCTGTATTGTAACCTCATAAGGTCTGATGGTTTTAGCAAAACGGTCCGGGAAGCTAAGGCAGCCTTCAATACATTCTTGAAGACCATGGCTTTCTAAAATCCGCGGATTTACGAGTTTTAGACGGCAACCGAGAAAATCAATCACAACCAGTCTTTTCAAGATGCCGACCTGATTTGCAGCTATAGCTGCTCCATTATCTGTTTTATGAAGAGTTTCAAGCATTTCTCCAAGTAAACCGCGGATTTTATTATCAACCACTTTGACTTCTTCGCATCTGCTTCTTAATACCGGATCATTGCCATATCTGATTTTTCTTTTTGTCATTATTTATCTGCTTAATAAAATGAATATATTCTTGATTGGGTATAGCTTAATGATTTGCATTGTCTGTATGGTTATACCGAAGCCTTCTTAATATATGTTCCATGCATATCTGAGAAATAAATTCAGCATTGTACGTCTTCTTAACAGGCCTGATAAAAACCAAGACTACAAAGTTACGGATTTTCTGCGTAAAAAACCAAAGGCTGAATCAACTATTTTACTTTCTAATGCAACAAATTCAGTTAAGATAAAATAGAAATGAAATCTAATTTGCTTTGGTTATGGGTATTTTCACAGAAAGAATCTCATAAAATAACCTGTCGAACGCAGTCTCTGTGATAAAATATGTTGTGTATGGAAGGAACGGCCTGTCTATCGGCTTCTACTGAAAGGCAGTACACAGGTTATAATGCCGTATGGAAGCATACATAATAAATAATGGAATGTATCGCCATGCTAATAGTTCACCTGCTTGTTTTTACGCAAAATAGCATTCGAATTGATACTTTCTAATGTGTGTTTGTCTGAACTATATGGTATTTTCTGTTTCAGCGGCAACTGTTTTCAAAGAACCGGTCTGTATATTACAGCGTTCGTTTCCCATTTTTTGTGGAGGAAAATTTGAGCTCCACGGATTTTTCAGCAATTCCTCTCGTATTGAACTTTACTATCTCTATATTAGGTCTATTACTTATATAAATCAAGTGGTGAATCCACTTTAAAAAGTGGTTTCGTTTAACCCAAATTGGTCATTAGAAAAAACTTTTTGTCATTTTCTAATGACCGCCATTAGAAAAATATCTCCGTATATGCTTTATTTATAAATATTTACTAACTTTACCACGAAAAAATATAAACTCCAATCCAGAACTGTGAAATAAAGTTCGGAATCGAGTAGGAGATAAACACCTATGATTAGTGTTTACCTCCTACTCGATTTTGTCAATGTATGATGCTACAAAATAGGCAATCGAAATGACCGTATAAAGGAAACACAGCAAGAATATCCAAAGCAAAGTCTTTACCCAACCATTCGACAACCACACACCTTCATTCCTTGACATCATATTAGACATATCATAGAAATGGCGAGTGAGAATATCCTTGTTCTCCTTTCGGTGGTCTTCAAGAAGTCTGGACTCATCGCCAATGAGTTTCTTTCTGTCATCTGTCAGTTTCTCTATGTCGGCATCATCAACCTTAGCCTTGAATTTTATATCTCTCACTTTGGCAATAAAGCTATCAATGGCTTTTGTAACAGCGTCCGCTTTATCGGTGGCTTTATCCAAGTTGTCCTTTGCTTCCTTTAAAGAAGATACTGCCGTTTCAAGTTCTGATTTTGCAGAAGTCAAGCTATTGCCAGCATCCTTGTAGGCTTGAAGCTGTTGGTCAAACTTGTCCGAAGCCTTGTCTGTTTCGATATTCTTGTCAATCGTATTCTCGAAAGAGCCGAAATCCATATCCGAGATTTTGCTTTTACCTATTGGCATAGTATCAATGTTGTTGGTTGAACATTCGGTTATCTGCCATATCCTTGCTTCTTGCGAGGTCTGCACAGGCGATTAGCCATCATAGCGCAGCGATACGCCCAAGACAGTTCATCCTCGTCCTTGTCACGTCCCCAACCTGAGGTAGCACCACCTCCGCCACCGCCAGACTGGGCGGCAATGGTTGTTGGAAAAGCCACGCGACTTTGACCCTTTTGGCCAAGCAGGATTGTCCCCTTTGGCTACAATATGATTGACCCTTCTGGCCAAAATAGTATTGACCACTTAGCTCACCTATTGTTATAGATTTTTTTGTGTAGATTTGAGTGCCCGAGTCCTGGTGTAACGGGGATAATGATAAAATCTATACAAATGGATAAACGAATCAAAAACATTTTAAGATGTTATGCGGCCGGCATGGGAATCAAGGAAACGG
>PPYF01024600.1_pt1 | contig 65373 bp, 68 predicted proteins | sample 1559871 | NCBI WGS metagenome assembly PPYF01 (sample SAMN08240021, study PRJNA423297) | Human gut metagenome, whole genome shotgun sequencing project. | reverse complement strand
TAAGTGTACCCATTTTCAACTATTCAGTACAGGATACAATGATTGTTCTACACTTTAAGCCCTTGTTTTGAGGTAAACAGTTAAAGAAAAAAGCCCAAAAATCAATGAATTAGGGCTTGAAATTATAGGAAGGAAGGTGTAAATTTGGCTAGGATTAAAACAAAGGATGACAAAGTGATCGAGAGCATGAATATGACCCCGATTATTGATATAAATGTGCGAATAAACATACCACGTTCAGCAACAGTGTTTGATGAAAATAAACACAAATATAAATGTTCTTGCTGTGGGAAAGGTTTTACAAGTCAAAATAATAATTTTCAAAAAAGCAAAGATGTTTTATTCCAAGCAAATAATGGATATCTTCCGTGGTGTAAAGAGTGTACCGACTCATATGTTCATCAGATGACGGCATTATATTCAAACAATGAAGAACATGCCTTTAAAGATTTTTGTCAAAGAGCTGGATGGAATTACGATGCAAGCGCACTTTCAGCGTCTATGGAAACATATAGCGGACATAGAAATCGTTCTAGGATTAGTCATTACGCTGCAAAGAAAAATTTGAATTGTGATGGAAGAAAAACATATATTGATACATTAAAACACAATTATGAAACGAATCAAGGAGAAATCGTAACTTCTAAAGAACAGTTAAAGTCAGATGATATTTCTATTACAGCTTCAGCTATTGATAGATGGGGTGTTGGTTTTTCTGAAGCTGATTATAAAATTCTTGAAAGTCACTATCGTACTATTAAGAAAAATAATCCAAATTGTGATAATAATCAAGAAATATTTATTAAATCCCTTTGTAATTTAAATATGCTTATGACTAAAGCATTAAAAGACGGTGATTCAGATAAATATGTAAAATTAACAGATCAATATGCCAAAACTTTCAAACAGGCAGGTCTTAGAACTGTGGAAGAAAAAGATTCAAGCAATGACGAAACTTTTTGTATGACACTTGGTTTCATTTCAGATTATACTCCAGAAGAATTTTACAAAGACAAAGAATTATATGCGGATTGGGATAACATTGGCGAATATATTGACAGACACATTACAAGACCGATGATGAATTTAGTAAATGAACAAGATATAAGAGACAAAGAATATTTTGTTCCAGAGGTTGATGACTATGAAGAATAATAATTTATCGCAATACGCTGATGAAAATCAATTATCTTTATACAAAAACTTTCCATCAACACACTATTTAAGCAATCCAAATAATGTATTACATACATTAGCTTGGGGAACATTTTTTAGGCGGAACATGCACAGATTTGTCATAGATTATCTAAAAATTTCTTTATTTGAATATCAGGCAATTGCTATTTATATGATGGGCATTTGTAATTTAATTTGTATAATCGCAAGTCGAAACGACGCTAAATCTTTTATAGTCGCTGTATATGCAGTAGCAAGGTGTTTATTATATAAAGGCACAAAATTCAGGATAGGCGCTCAAACTGAAAAACAAGCAAAATTAATTGTTTCTGAAAAAATAATAGATGAATTGTGTGACTGGTCTCCTGTTCTAAAAAAAGAAATTGAAGATTATAGTACAAGAAACAACGACATTTATGTTAAATTTCGTAATGGTTCAAAGATTACTGTTTTTGTTGCTAATGAAAATGCCAGAGGTCTTCGTTCAAATGCTATTTGTAGAGAGGAAACTCGTCAAATTAAAAAAAAAGTAGAAGACTCTGTTATTTCGCCTTTTCAAACACCAAGAAAACCGAAATACTTATTTAGGTCAGAATATAAAAATAACAAAGATTTACGTGAACAGCCAGTAGATATTTATATTTCTTCCAGTTGGTATGATGACGGTAATTGGATGTGGGATATTGCAGACCAAGCGTTAGATGCAATGAAAAAGCATAAGCAGGGTGTTATGCTTGCTTTTGATGAAAGTATTGCATTAAAACATGAATTAAAAACAATAGAACAATTAATAAAAGAAAAGAAAAAACAAGATCCAGTAACGTGGAAAATTGAATTTTTAAATCTAAAAGTAAAAGATTCAATATCTTCATATTTTACATATTCAATGCTTGTTAATAGACAAGTGTCTCGACATGTATTTTATCCCTATTCTACTATTGATTTTAAAATGGGTAAAAAAAATAGATATAACATTCCAAAATTAGATAATGAGATTCGTGTTATATCGAATGATATCGCCTTTGTTGCAGGTGATCAAAATGATAATTCTGTGTATTCATGTATCAGAGCCATACCTGAATCTACTACTTATTCAAATGATGTAAATGAAATTGAGGTAAAAAAAGGATATAGAAGACAATATCCATATATAGAATCAAATCAAATTGGAGATACAACATTACAGGCAATCAGAATCAGACAGCTTTTTGAAGATTTTGGTGCGGACTATATAGTAATTGATACCAGAAATGGGGGTAAAACTTGTTGCCCTCTTTTATAGAAATATAAAAGTAATTAAAGAGCGAAAGAAAACGGGAAACCTGAAATGGCAATCCGACTGGAAGGCTATATTTAAAAATATAGTCACAGGCAACGCATAGGAAGTGAAACTACATTGTAGAATATAATCTTCCCAAGAGGTCGCTCTACCTAAAATTTAAAATAAAGAGATTTGTTGGATAATTACCGACCACTCTTATTTAGAGACGTTTTAAACGTCTCTTTTATTTTACAAAAGAGTGAGGTTGAAATTTTATATGTTATTAAGCAAAACAGTTAAAATTAAATGGAATTCAAAAATAAAAAAACATTATGTTGATTTAGGATATACATTTACAAAAATGAGTGATGAATTTATTGTAGATGTAAATGATTTGACAAAAGGAAGCAATATATACGTTCAAGTACAATGTGATTATTGTGGCAAAATATATGAGAAACGCTGGTATAATTATTTAAGAGAAAATTTAAATTCTACAATACACAAAGACACTTGCACAAACTGCAAAACATTAAAAACAATAGAATCAAATCAAAAAATATATAATTGTGATAATGTGTTTCAACTACACGATGTTAAAGAAAAAATTTCAAAAACAAATTTACAAAGATATGGTGTAGAAAATCCTGCGAAATCAGAGATTATTAAAGACAAAATAAAAAAGATAAACATTCAAAAATATGGATGTGAAGCATATACACAAACAGATGAATATAAAAAATATATGAAAGAATACTGTTTGAAAAACTTTGGTATTGAATATATGCCACAATTAAACATAACTCATCAAAAAGGTGAGTTAAGCCCTAATTGGAGAGGTGGAGCATTAAGAAATGGTTTGTTTAGATGCACATATCAATACAAACATTGGCATAGCGAAGTATTAAAACGTGATAATTATACATGTCAATGTTGTGAGAGTAAAAATGTTTCATTAAATGCACATCACATTTTGAATTTTGCAGATAATATTGATAAAAGATATGATGTAGATAATGGAATATGTTTATGTAAAGATTGTCATTATGAATTTCATAAAACTTATGGATTTAGAAACACGAATGATGCACAACTTAATGAATTTATTTTAAATTATGGTAAAAAGATATGCTGAACTAATAAGAATAAAAATTATTAGAACTATGGGATAAAAAGCCTATAGGATAACAAGTTGTTACAAGTTGTTTATGCGTTACAAAAAATTTTATATGATACTGAACGTGGAGTTGAATACCCACCATTAAAGTGTATGAATAATGAAGACTATGCAAAGGTATGTTCAGATCCAAATGCAAAACCTTGTATATATGCTATTAATGCAACACAAAACTTGAATAGTGATATTGCTATTGCTTTTAGAAAAAATTTGGTTGAGAATAAAATAGATTTTCTCGTAAACTATAAAACTGCCGAAGAAGAGATTTTATCAAATAATTCTGAGTATACACAATCAACAGACCTTGATACTCAAATGGAATTTGAACGTCCATTTCTTGAAACACAAGCAATGATAACTGAGTGTGCAGAACTACAATATGAAAAGTTAAATACCGGTGGTATAAGAATTGTTGAAAAAGGACGGAACCGAAAAGACAGATATACAAGCTGTTCTTACGGTTCTTATTTTATAGATCAATTGGAATTGGACATGATTGGAAGCTCAAACGACTATGATTTTGTAACATTTATAAATTAAAAGGAGGCGACTTATGCCAGAGGAAATCAAACGCAAGAGGGGTCGTCCTCCTAAAAACAAAACGACACAAGAATTAAATGCAATACAAACATCTGATGATATGAATAGTATTGATGAAAGAAGTTATGAATTCAATAGCTACTCTTTCAGTAATCAATTAATAGATTCTATTTTTTCATGCGGTTTATATGATTATTTCACAAAAGAGCAGATAAAAAGCATTCTTCGTGACCCAATCGGAAACTATGAAGAAGCAATCATGCTTTCTGATTTTGTATATACTAAAAACGGTATGGTTTCTAATTCTATTGATTATATGCAAGCACTTTTATGTTTAGATAGAATTATTGCATGTACATCTAAACGCAACAAACAAAAGTCTAAAAATAATAAAGAACTTATGAGGGCAACGCTTAAAACCATTGACGATAAAAGTTTTGTTAGAGATGCTTTGCACACCGAAATGAGACAAGGTATTGCATTTTATTATTTTGATGTAAGAAAGAAAAATAATAACCTTACTAAATATATGACCGACTATGAAGTTGAAAATATTGTTGAAATAAACGAAGTTGGGGTAAATGCAAGAATGGTTACTCTCCCGTGGCGATATACGAAAATTGTTGGAAAGAAAAATGGCAGATATGTCTTGGCGTTTAATTTGAGGTATTTTGATGATTATACAGGAGAAAAGCTCGAAAGAAAATTGAGAAAATATCCTAGAGAAATTGTTGATGGATATAATAAAAGACGACAAGGAAATAATGTCGTAGGCGATTGGTTAATTCTTGATAACGATAAAACACTATGTAGAAAAATTAAATGTAAAGACTCAGAAGCGTGGGGTCGCAGTTTAGTAATTGCAGTATTAGAAGATGTGTTATATAAGGATTATTTTACTGACACAAAGCGAAACGTGTTGGATGAGATTAATAATTCTATTATATATCAAACATTTCCTGAAGGTAGGGATAAGGGCACTTGTTCTCTTTCAAAGGCACAACAGGAAGCTCAACATAATACCGTAAAAAGTGCAGTTGTAAACAAAAATAATCGTGGCGGAATCAGTTTTTTCAGTGTTGCATCTGGAACAAAGCTTAATAAAATAGAAGTTAATTGTGATATTTTTGATTCTAAAAACGAGTCAAATCTAAATGAAAATATTTCGCAAGGGTTGGGAATATGCGGATCGCTCATCGGTGCTATGGCGACTGGTAACTTCTCTTCTTCTCAAAGCAATCTTGAAATGATTACCGCAAAATTATATACATGGGCTTACGAGTGGCAAAACGAGTTGAATCATGTTATAAATAAAAATATTATTAAAGATGACAATAATAAGGTCGAGGTTTACTACTTCCCTACTTCTTTCGTAAATAAGCAAAATTTCTTTGATATGATGAAAAGTTTATATATGGAAGCAAGCGGGTCTCTTACATACTTAATCGCAAGCACAGGTTTAGATCCTGAACTATATTTAAATGTTCTTGATGAAGAATATGAAAGCGGTTTATTCGATAAGTATGAACCACATAAAACTGCTTACACAAAAAGTGATAAGCAAAATAGTGAATCTGGAAGACCTATTGTTGAAAATCCGACAAATGAAAATACAATTCGTTCAAAATCAAATAATAGCAATGAAACGCCACGCCCATCAACTAAATAAAAATATTTTAAGTCAGCAATATGCTGGCTTATTTTAATAATAAAAAATCACAAAAAGGAGGATAAATATTATGTTACATAATATCCTCGAAATTTCTAGTAAAATTTCTAAAAATGGTAAAGTTCCGATTAAAATTGCACTTCATAAAATTCATGATGATCCAGAAGAAACAAATAAAAATGGAATACATTGGAAACGGGAATATGCTGAAATAGCGATGAAAAATTCAGGCACAATTCCAATCTGTGCTGAATTTATTGACACCGAAAAAAAGGATGTTCCATTAGGGCATGGATTAACTGGTGAAATAGAAAACAATGGTTTACGGGAGCCAATTTTTGAAACAAGTGAAGTAACTGGTGCTATTGAAAATTATGCTATTGAAACAATAAAAGATGAAAATGGCAATGATATTGATGTTGTAGCAGGGTCGGGATATATATTTTCTCAAAGATATCCGGCTTTTTTAAAATGGGTTAGAGAAAATTATGCTCTTGGAAAAGTTTGTACTTCCGTAGAAATAATGGGATTGGCTGAACATAGCAATAACATTGTTTATGAAGAGGAAACGCCGAAAGAAGATTTTCGTACACCTTATGAGTATCTATATTCTGGAACAGTAGTTCTTTCATTGGCTCCTGCCGATGATGATGCAATAATTTTGGAGATTTCACAGAAGAAAGAAAAAAAGGAGGAAAAATCAAATATGGAATTTAACATGGATGAACTTAAAACAGCAGTCCGTTCAGTAGTTTCTGAGTTGAATGAAAAATCTGATGCGTATGAAACACAGATTGCAGAATTAAATTCTAAAATTACAGAAAAGGACGCACTCATTGAAGAAAAAGACAATACGATTTCTGAACTCAATGCATCTGTAAAAGATATGCAAGCATTGTTAGAAAAAATGAAAGATGACCAGAAAACATATTGGGAAGAAAGAGAAATTCTTGAAAAAGAAATTGCAAAAGCAAAAGTTGCTGAAAAACTTGCTGAATTAGATTCTTCTCTCGCTGAGTTTAATTCAGAAGAAAAAGAAGTTGCAAAAGATGATATTGAGAAATTAAAAGAAAATATCAATGCGTGTCAGAAGAAAGAGGAATTAAATGAAGTTACTTCTGAAATTAATTCTATCAAATCAAAAATCTGTATGGCTATCGTTAAAAAACAAAAGAAGGCTGAAGCTGATGCAAAAATTGCAGAGCAGAATTCAAAAAAAGACAAAAAATATGAAATTGAAGATATTTTCTCAGAAATATGCACAGAAACAATCGTTGAAGAAGATGACGATGTAAATATTTTTTAAATAAAGGAGGATATACATAATGAGCTTAAAATTTGCAAGTATCGGACAAATTGAACATGAAAGAATTCCGTTTATTGACGCTGTAACAAAAGAAGATACATATAATGGTGCTTTTGGTGATGTTGATGATCAGGGTGTATTTACGGTAGGCGCACAGAAAACAAAAGCAATTATGCAGGTTGAATGTGGCGACGATGAAGGAATGCCGAAATATTTTATTCCAAAAGGAACTCACGTAAGAATTATTGACTTAAACAAATGCAAAAGAAATCTTATTGAAATTTATGATTATCCGCTTCCAACAACATTTAAAGTTGGGGATAAATTGGAGTCTCAGGCTGATGGTACATTAAAGGCTAATGCAAGTCCAGAAGGTGTTTACTTAGAAGTAAAAGAAATTATTGGAAATAAAAAAGGTATTACTGCTTTAATCTCTGATGCCGCAGGAACATTATCAGTGTAAAACAGAAAGGAGAATATATTATAATGTCTTATAGTTTTGAATTAAATAACGAACGTAGAGATGCTAACTATGTTAGCGGAAAAATCAATGGCAAATCAGCTATTGTAGAAATTTTTACAGCTATGAAAAATGGTAAAGATTTAGCACCATTTGGAAAGAAAGCTGATGTAGCTGCTAAATATATCATGGAGTTAAACACAAAAGCAAGTACTGGAGATTTAACAGCTATTTCAGAATTAAATGAACTTCGTAGATTTTCAATGGAGCCAGTACTGTTACAGGAAATCAAATTACTTGGAATCTATGGAAATTATAAGTCAATTGGATATAATGAATCTTGTGAGGTTGAGATTCCTGAATTTGTAAATCTTGGAGCAAATATTCAGGCTCCTGGTCAGGATGTAAAATTCCCAACAATTAGAAAGAAACGTGTGCCGATTGCAACAACTACTATTTCTGGCGGTTATGCGGTAGACTATCGCAAGGCTTCATTAGGCGATATGTCTGATGAAAATGAACTTCAGGAACAGGTTAGAGTTCAGATAAGAAACAAAGCCGCAAAATATGTAGTAGAAACAATTTATAATGCAATCAAAAATGCAGACGGTGTAAAATATTCATTTGAAGGAAATGGATTAACAAAGACAGGTGTTGACGGAGTAATTACACCTATCAGACGTTTTGGTAAACCAACTGTTTCTGGTAGTTATGCATTGATCTCTCAGTTCAATGGCTTTGCTGGATATCAGGGAGTAACACCTTCTGTAAATGGTATTCCTGATAAAGTTATGGAAGAAATCCATAGTACAGGACTCATGGGATTATACAATGGTGCAGTATTGAGCGAAATTCCAAATCCATATGATTTAACAATGTTAAATAAAGATGGTACAGATTTTGAAACAATGTTGCCAGATGGCATTGGATTTGTAACACCTCAAGGTGGTCAGTCTCCTATTTACACGGTGACTAGAGGTGGTTTAACATCATTCTCAGGAAACGATATTACAAGCGGAAACATTATTTCTCGTTTTGATCTTGAGGTTGGCTGCCTTTTAGCCCATGGAAGAGAATACATGGTAGGAATGATTCACGATCAAAAACTTGATTCATTAGCACAATAAAATTGGGGTAGACCGTAATAGGTCTTTTTATTTTGCAAAAAAATGAGGGTTACATAATAATGTAGCCCTCTATATTGGTGAGAAACATGAATAAAAATACTTATTATTGCTATTCAAGAAGACTTTGTTATTTTCTTATGGCGCTTAATGAAAAATATATCTCGTCAAATGTGAATGCGAATACAAAAACGAGATATTGGACTTTTGAAAAGTCAAATGGACTGGATGAAAAAATAAACTTATACAATAGTATAAAACACAAATATTAGTTGTTATATAAAACAATAGTTGATAAAGGAGTTTTTGCATGGAAAATACAGAAAAGGAATTAAATCTTGAACAAAAAGTAACTGTTCGCAGCATCGCACCTTGGACAACTGGATTTCAGAGAGTTGAAACAATTGGAGATATTACTATCCCAGCAAACGGTTCTGTTCGTTTATCAAGAAGTGAAATTATTGCACAAGTACAAAATGGAAATGTGTTGTTTACCGGAGTGGATTCAAGAGGTTCACATGCAACATTATACATTGAAGATGAACCAACTCGTATCGAAGTAGATTTCGATATTAAAGAGGAAAAAATTACTCAAAAAGTTATTACTGTTGATGCGGTAAAGAAATTATTTGAGTACAAAACAATGAAAACTTTTGAAGAAAAGTTAAAAGAATTAGTATTAACAAGAGCAGAAAAACACGCTATTGCTAATATTATTAGAAAAGAAAAAATTAATGACCATGAAAAAGTTAGAGTTGTAGAAAACTATACTGGAGTAAGCATTTAAAAACAAGGATGGTGAATAGATTGGATAAAAATACTACATATGAAGAAGTACTAAATAGTTTTCATAGTACATTCCAAGATAAAACAATATTACCACCGGCATTAGAGAAAGAATGGTTTTTAAAAGCTGTGGGTAAATATTCTTTTGAAATCAATCCTATTCACTATGACAATAAAATTGCAGAATTTGATTCAGTTTTGGATAGGTATACAATAGATACTCTTGGTTTGATGATGAAGAAGTTTTATCAGCAAAGAGAATTATCAAAAGTTAATAAACGTATAAGCATTGTCGGGAAAGATATAAGTATTAATTCCGGAATGTCTTCATCTAAATATGCTGAGAATGAGGTCAAGTTAGCATCTGAAGAACTGGATGATATGTTATATAAGCAAACACCTTCCGCTTATAATTAGATACGGAGGGGAATTATGCAAGAATGGTATTTAATGAATTCAAACACTTATCCAAATGAAATAGGTGGTTTTGAAAACGATTCTTTCTTAGAACACAAAGACGATTCTTTTTCAGAAGTGATGAAAACAGAGCTAGCAACAACCGTGAAATTGTTTTCGAGTGATTTATCAGAATTTAAACAAATCAGATGTATAGTTCAAGACAATACTTCAAACACTCAATTAAAATCCATAGAGCGTACTATTTTAACACATATTGGCACTTTAAAAGCCGGCATGTATGTATTTTTTGAGAATAGATACTGGTTGATTTCGGGGTATCCTGGGAATAATAAAATATACGAAAAAGCAACAATGATTTTATGTCAATATAAATTGAGATGGCAATTGGACAATGGAAGAATAATTGAACGATGGGCAAATTTTACTTCAGCGTCAAAATATGATGTCGGTGAATCAGGAAATACTACAATCGTACTATCTTCTAATAATTTTACTGTTTGGGTCTCAGAAGACGATGATTCTTTTACTTTAGACGGTAAAAGAGTTTTTATAGATAGGTCAAAAGAAAATCCTAAAAAGGTTTTTAAAATTACAAGAAGCGATGATGTTTTGTATATTTACGGAGAAGAACATGGTGGTATTTTAAGTTTTATTGCTGATAAAACAGAATTAAATTTAGAAACAGACAATCAAGAACTTCGGATTTGTGATTATCACTCTCCTACAGACTCTAATGTTCCAGAGAATCCTCCGTCAGACTTTAATGTCTCTATCATAGGAAATAAAGACCTAAAAATTGGATTTGAAAGAACATACACTGTTTCTTTCGATAATGAAAGTATTCAGGAATTTTCTTGGAATATCGTTAGTAATTTTAAAGTGCAAAAAAATATAGACGGAAATAAAATCAAATTACTTGTTGACGATGAGGATTATATATCTTCATCTTTTTTATTGCAAGTAATTATAAATAATAAAGTTGCGACAGAAAAGAAAATTACTATTGTCGAAGGATTTTAGGAGGTGGTGGTTTGAGTGAGCAAACTATTTTAAAAGATATTGGTTTGTATAAAAACAGGCTTATGTCTTGCATCCTTAAATCATCTGAAATATGCGATGCTATGATTATGAAAGAAAATTATGGAGAATCAGATATTGATAATCTTGTATATACACAAGTATTTCCATATTTATACGTAGATGATACACAAACTGATACATTGCCATACTTATGTATGGAAGTAAATATTCCTAGAATCCCAAGTCATACCATAAAAGATGTGCAAATTGTAATGTGGATATATTCTCATAAGGAATGTATGTCTTATTCAAAAAAAGGATATCTAGGCACAAGAGTGGATATTTTATCTGACATGGTAACACGGGAATTATTTGATTCTAATAAGTTTGGAATTGGAAAATTATCGTTACAGTCTGTTAGATATTTTTTCCCAAGCAATAAGTATTATGGACGTGAATTAGTTTTTAATACGTCGGATTTTAAGATTAAGGATCAATAGTATGAAATTAGATTATTTTTCCTTGATTAGTCCTCTTCCATTTTATGTAAACGGTGTAGGTTCAATAAAATCTCCTACTTTAAGGGAAATTTCAAAAATAAATTATTACACATATCAAATTTATTTAAGTAATTTGTTATTAGACCCTGGTTCCTATTATGAAATGATAGACAAAACAGAAGGGGCGTACTTATGTAATTTTACAGAGCAAGAAAAGGATACTATATTGCGCATTAGAAGTGAATATATGAATTTAGACGAAAAATCAAAGGAAGATATCTCAATATACAATATTATGGTTTTTGATAAATTTTTAATTGATTCGCTTTTGTGTACTTTAAACTTCTTCTTCGAAGATGAAATTATATACGACACAAAAAACAGAGTTTTTATTCTTTTTAACGGTACGGTTGATGATAATAATCGAAAAACACCAACAGGAATGATTCATGAAAATAATTATAATGAGATTATAGACATCATTTTACAACGAGTAAACGTAGATAAAAAAAAGGATGAGCATAAAAATTTAAAAGTAAAAAATAAAACTGCCGAAAGACTTCTTAAAAAAATGAAAAAAGCCAAAAAAGAGGCAGAGAAAAAAGAAGATAAAAAAATGGAAATTGGAAATTTGATTTCTTCAATTTCTGCACATAGTAAAACATTGAATATTTTAAACATATGGGATTTGACAATTTTTCAATTGTATGACCAATTTACAAGAATGAGATACGAAGATTCATATGTAATGAATTCAACTAGCGTATCTGTATGGGGCGACAAAGAAAATAAATTTGATGATACTATATGGTTTTCAATAATAAACAAAGATTAACGATCTGCTATTTCAGCGGGTCTTTTTTATTATTAATTTTTTAACAGGAGGAATGTAATATGCCAAAAATTAACAAAGCTAATAGACAAGTTTGTGATGTTGACATTAGAGATGTTGCCACAAAGAAACCATTTTTATTCTTTGAAACAGCGAATACAACAACACAGAATATTACTGGCGAATCAGTATTTGCTATGGCTAAAGGTACAAAGAGAATTGCTTTTGCGGATCCTATTGAGGGTACAGCAACAATCGAAGCTCAAGTTTATCCATTTGAATTTTATTCACTTATGACTGATGGAACAATTGAAACAGAGTCTATGTATCCAGTAAAAGTTACTGTAAAAGCTACAGAAGAAGGAAGTATCCCAGTTAAAGGTGCCGAAGGAGAAACTATTACTGCCGACACTATTTTTGTTTTCAAAAAAGGTGAATTTGGAGAAAAAGAAATTCAAGGAACTTATAGTCAGGACAAGTTTTCAGCAACTCAGTCTACTGATATCAAAGCTAATGAAGAGTATGAAGTAGGATATATTGTCTCAAGAAAAACTGGTACTAAGAAAATTTCATTTAATAATAAGAAATTACCAAAAGCTTATTATATCTCTATGAACACAGTTGAAAAAGATGATAATGAAGTTCTCACTCCTTATAAGATTATCTTGTATAAAGCACAACCACAGAGAAACTTCGAGCTTTCTCAGTCAAGTGAAGGAGATCCAGCTACAGTAACAATGACATTTGATTTGCTTGAAGATAAAGACGGAAACTTCGTTGATATGGTTGAAATTGAAGACGAAAATCAGGGGGAATAGCACCCTCTGATGATGTAGCCTTAATTAGCAGAGGGAAAATTGGTAAGGCAAAATTGGGAAAGCTGAATTAAGGAGGAAATGAATCATGGCATATACACCAACAACATGGAATGATGGGGATGTCATCACTGCGGAGAAGATGAATAAACTTGAACAAGGAGTACAAAATCAACAGACTGGTGCACCAGGTGCAGCAGCAGGATTCGGTACGCCTACTGCGACAGTTGATGCGAATGTTGGAACTCCATCTGTTACAGTAACAGCAAGTGGATCGAATACAGAAAAAGTATTTAATTTTGCTTTTAAAAATTTAAAAGGCGCAAAGGGCGATCCAGGTGCAAGTTATACACTTCCTGCAGCAAGCAAGACAGCTCTTGGAGGGGTAAAACAGGTAGCTCGTGTAAATGAAGCTGCAGGTGAAAACGTAACAAAAGCAGAATTTAAAGCTTTATTAGATGCGCTTAAGGCATCTGGTATTATGGCAAGTGCTTAAATTATATAGTGTGGTTTAATATATTAGGGATAGTAAACTACATGTTTTCTATCCCTATTTTTTACTTTATTTAAGAGGTGATCGTAATAAAATTTTATTCTTTAGAAGAAGCAAAATCTGTTTATGGTGAATATTCTTTGGTTCCGATTTCGTCTATTAAACAGATTATTTTTTATACTAGACATGGATGTCAACCTAAATTTGTATGGGAATCAGAAAAAGAAGAGGGGAAAATTGTAGCATGGTTCCATAAAAAAGAATCAGAATTAATTTATAAACGATGGCAAAAAACACGACCATAAAATTGTAGAAAATAAATCAGGAGGAATACTTTATGGAATTTTTAAATGAATTTATGATGCCAGTTGTACTTGGTATTTGTCTTTGTGTTGGTTACGTTATTAAAAAATGGATTAAGGATGTAGACAATAAATATATACCTACAATTTGTGGGATTCTTGGTATTTTGTTAGCATCATGGATTAGTAAATTTGCATTTAGTCCAGAAATTGTTTTAAGTGGTTTAATTAGTGGTCTTGCAGCTACAGGATTACATCAAGCTTTTACACAATTTATTGAGAAAAGAACAGAATAATGAAAGGAATACCATAAGCCGATGACATCAGTTGAAAAAATATTTCAAGACTATGCGGTTCTTATTCCTACATTAGTCATTGTATCTATTACTGCTATGGTAGCGTTTCAATTTATCTGGAATTTGTTTGAAGACATTTTAGTTAATAAACTTGGTATTCAAACTAAATGGGGTAGAAAAAAACGTGAAGAACATGAACTTTTGATTTCTACTGCAAATGCATTGGCTGAATTATCTAAACGACACGACGAATCTGTAAGACAGTCAATTGAACATGATAAAAAAATAAAAGAAGAATTGCGAGAATGTGTTTCTGAAATCAAGCAGTCTGTAGCAGAAACTAAAAATACGATGCAAATTTATTCAGAAAATAGGATAAATGATAGAGAGAAATCAAGGCAAATTCAGAATGAAATAAACGAGTCAATTAGCGAATTAACACAAGGGGCAAACGAAAGACAAGAGCAAATTAAAGCCCTTATGCATGGAAGTATGGAATTGCTTGGTGATAAAATCGATCAACGTTTTAGTAGGTATGTTGCAATGAAAGGCATTCCTGAAAATGAAGTTGCCGAATTTGATGGTCTTTGGGACGCTTATCACAATTATTTGAATGGCAATCATGGTCGAGAACAAAAATATATATATGTAAAAAATCATTTGCAAGTTCTTCCAGTTGAAATTAATCCAATTTATGATGATAGGGAAGAAAAATAATAAAAATGCATTCATCATTTAAAACGGTTTAAGAACATTGTCCTATATAAAATGATGAATGCATTTATCTACATTATATAGAAAGAAATACTTTTACCATAAGAATACTTCAGTCATATGGTAAGAGTATTTCTATTTTGGAGAGTAGTGAAAGACTGAAGCACTGCTCTCCTGCTCTTATATAGAAAAATAGAAAGAAGTGAAATATTATAAAATTAATTATAGATAATGATGTCGTAGAAAGATATAATCAATATTATTTTTCACAACATCCAAGAGCAAAGAAAAAACAAATAGACCATCCGTATCATCCATCAATAAACATATGGTCGATAAAACCAAGAATTCAAATGAATACATTAAAACAATCATGGAAAAATTTTATCGTGTGGTATATTAAAGATTCAGGTTATGAAAATTTAAAATTAGATGATGTGGATATTATTTATAATATTTATCATCCAACAAAAAGACGTACTGATCCAGATAACTACACACCAAAATTCATTCATGACGGATTTGTTGAATCTGGTTTTTTATTAGATGATGATAGAGAACATTTAAAATCATTAACAATACGATGTCATGTAGATAAAGATAATCCTCGTACAGAAATAGAAATCATTCAACATAATGCAAAGGAGGATGCATAATGCAGTATAAATTCATGTGCCCGAAATGTGGACAAAAATATGTATTATCAATTCCAATTAGTGAATATACTTCAACTGGTCATAAATGTCAAACCCCTGATTGTGATGGAGAATTGCAAAGAGAAGTTTCTGACTTTGCTGGTGGAGTGATTTGGAAATGTCAAGGTGCTTTTGGCAAAAGTGAGTAATCATGTACAGCGAAGAAATAACTGAACTGTTGCGTGACAAGAACTATAATATAGATTCTAAAACATATATTCATATGATTCACTCATCACCACAAATCAATCATATTATATATAAACCATTTGGTGATTATTATGAGATGTGGGATTGTGACGGTACATATTGGAAATATAAAGTATATTTGTCTGAATAATTACTTTACATTGTTATAAAACAGTGCTATTCTTTTGATATAGATAAATCAAAGGAGGTATTTGTTATGGCAAGACAAAGAAAAGTTGTACAGGCAAAAGATTATGATTTATTAATTAAAGAATCAGAAGAAAAAATTGAAAAACTGACACAGAATTTAAAATCTGAAAAAGTAAATTTGAAATCACTAAAGAAATCAAAAGAGCTTTATGAAATTCAAAAAGAAGAAGAAAAGAAGGCAGAAATGATGAACAAAATTGCACAATTAATTGCGGAATCAGGAAAGTCACTTGAAGAAATTGAAGAATACTTCTCTTCTACTTCTGATAAAGAAGAATAATAGGATACAGCGTATTAAATTAGAGTCTGAAATATTTCAGGCTCTTTTTGTTTGTAAAAAAGAGAATATCATTACAGAAAATATATTTTGAAAGGAAGAACCTTATGATTAAAAACAATCCAAAAATCAAAGATAATATTACAATTATTGATAAGATTAATGCTATTGAAAGCATCGTTTCATCGTACTTTACAGAAGATGAAAATAATGGAAACGTAACAAAATATACTCCATATTACTCTGAAATAGCTGAAACTTATGCAATTGTAGAAAATTTCTTAGATGGAATTGAAATAGAGGATGAAGATACAAAAGATACGCTTATGGAAGATGAAGACGTATTTAATCTTATCAAAAAATTCTATTATAATATAGAAGAAACTGATGGTGCTAAAAAAGAAAATGAAGAGAATTTTGAATATATTAGCATTATGAATTTTGTTAAACATAACGTAGAAGAAATTGTAGAGTTCAAAAAGCAACAGTTGGTTCACAGAGATGAAGAACTTAGACAGAAGCTTGCTTTGGGAAGTAAATCGCTTGAGAAAATCTCATATTTCTTTGAGGTAATTGGCGATGCGCTTTACAACTTCTCAAAACTTGATTTACAATTGTTGAAACCTGAAAATGCCGAGCTTCTTAAAAATGTATTGTTAAAATTAAAAGACTCTAACATGACAGAAGAATCTATTGCAAACATCATCAAAGGTGCTGTTGGATTTGATTTGGATAAGGCTGCTCAGGATATTATTAATGATAAAAATAAACAGATTTTCGAATTACAAAAATATAAAGCATTATATGAAGCACGAAATGTAAGTGCCGATAAATAAGTTGTACCTATAGTTATTTACTATGGGTATTTGCTACTGTTACTCTCCTACTAAATGAAGGACGAAACTGATAAATACTTCGTCAAAGAAAATCTCCATTGGAATTGATATATAACCATGGAGATTAAAACTGACGAAAAATGAATTAAATTATAAAATTAAAGATTATGTTTAAATAGAACGAGGTGATATTATACCGACATTTAAATCATGGAAAGAACTAGAGCGATATGTAAATAAGTTAAACAGAGAAGCAATGCAAGAAGTAATTGATGAATCTTTTAAAGATGCACATGAGAACGTAGATCATTTTTATGATTCTCCAGAAGGTGTATATAAAAGAACTGGTCAACTAGCAGAATCAGTTGAACAGGACTTTAAAAGCGGTACAAATTCAGCAAGTGGAAGCATCAGTTTGGATACTTCTTATAGATATAATCCAAGTGGACGAGATACGAAAACTATTTACGGATATGCAGAGAGTGGTGGATTGCTGGGTAACGGTGGTTTCTGGGAACAAACCAAAGAAGACGTAAAAAAGAATATAGATAAAAGTTATGGGAAAAGATTTAGTAAGTAAAAACACCAGTGAGATGCAAGATAGATAATTACGAGTGTTTTCTGCTACTACTTTCTTCTACTATCTTTTACAATGAAAATAAGGTGAATATATATGTTAATAATAAACAAAGACGGTTTTGCAGAAATTATTTTAGAAAATCAAACTATACCCATAATAAAACCAGGATTCAGAGAAACTACTATTTCTGCAAAATTCACTGATTTTAAAAACAATCACATAGATATAGAACCAATATGGATTGTAGAATGTAGTGATAAAAACAAGTTTGTTTTCTCAATTTCTGATGACGAAAAAAGCTTATCAATCTCTACAAAATATACAATCTCAGATTCTATTGTTGTAACGTTATGTGATAGATTAAAGAAATATGAACCATGCAGAATGGTGTTTAAAGTCGAAAAATTATAGTCTGTTCCAATTTTGTTTTATAGCTATTAAAAATTCTTCAAAAATACTAAAATATAAGGTGTTTACTTTTTCAAAACCATATATGGTTTTATTGTTTTTATCTTTTTCAATATAAAATAAATTATTTTGCTTAATATATTCCATTGTAAGTTCGTGACATAATTTCTTTTGTGCTTCTTCCATTAATGTACACCTCCGTTCTACAAGCTATTATATCAAGCAAAATTACATATTGCAAATATTTTATTAAAGCAAACTACAGAGAGATTTATTCTCTCTTTTTTATATAAAAAATTATAAAGGGGGAATGAATTTTGGCTGACGATTTTAGAATAAACATAGAATCGCAAGTTGATTTAAGCAAAGCAAAGTCTGATATAGACAAATTTTTATCTAGTTATAAAAATGATAAGTTAAAGATTAGCGTAGCATTTGACACTAAAAATAATGAATTGTCAAAAATACAAAAAGAAATTAATCAATTAAAATCACATCCGATAGATATAAAGGTAAAAACCTCTGGTTTAAATAACTTAAAAAAAACTCAAAATGATTTTAAAATTTTAAAGAATCTTGCCAACGAAATCGGTCAAAAAAAAGTAAAAATTGCTAGTCTTGATTCAAATAAAAACTCAAATCAAATAAAAGAATTGTCTAGTCAACTAAGAAAACTTCAATCAGATTATGATGTACTATATTCTTCTTTTAGCAAAAATTTAAGCACTTCTCAAATAGGTCAATTGAATAACATTCTTGGTAAAAGCAGTGATAGGGTTGCTGAATTAAATGCAAAGACAAAAGACTTATCAGAAAACATGTCTAAAGCAACAAAACCATTTAATCAATTAGATGCAGTTACCGCCGGAAACAAAACATTAAATTGGCTTAATAATAATACTAAAGCAGCAAAAGAATATGGCGAAGTATTAGAGGGTTTAGCACAAAAACAAAAATCAGCAACTGACGGTGATGAACTTGCAAACTATAATAAACAAGTAAAATCAATTATATCTGAAGCTCAAGCCAAAGGGTTGGCTGGCAAATCAGCAATTGATGAAATAGGAAGAGCTTTTAAACAAATAGGGCAATTCGCAACTACATATGGCGTAATTCAGAATGTTGAACAATTAATTGTAGAATCTATTTCTGACTTAAAAGATATGAACTCTATACTTACAGAAATAAGTAAAACATCTGATTTAACAACGTCTCAACTAAAAGAACTTGGAAAATCCTCATTTGAAAGTGCGAGTCAATTTGGTAAAATTGCAAAAGATTACCTTCTCGGCGTACAAGAAATGAGTAGAAGTGGTTTTTATGGTGAACAAGCGGAAGAGCTTGCAAAATTATCTATATTAGGTCAGGCTGCTGGTGACATGAGTGCAGATGTAAGTAATTCTTATTTATTAGCTACCAATGCTGCTTATGATTATAAAGGAAATGCTGAAAAACTCAATGCTGTGCTTGATGGACAAAATATGATTAACGTAGTGGTCATGCTATATAGAAATATATAGCTTCATAGTTGGCTTTTATCCCGGAAACTCCAGAGATGGACAATCGGGAGGATAAGTTAAATAAAATACGGTAGAAAGAGGATATTATAGAAATAAAATTAAAATCATGGAAAACTCTCACAAACTGTAGATTTTGTAATAAAGAGTTTGTAACTACTAAATATAAGGTTAATAATAATAAAAATGGTGTTTTTTGTAGCAGAAGTTGTTATGCTGACTACAAAAAAGAAACGATGACAGGTTCACAAAATATAAATTATAAAGAAAAGGTAAAGGTTTATTGCGATAATTGTGGTAAGGAAATTGAAAAAATACCATCTTTAACACATAATATAAACAAGCAAGGAGAAAGTCATAACTTCTGTTCTTATGAATGTTATTGGAAGTTTCGTAAAAAATATTATGTCGGTGATAAATTATATAATACTGGAAAAAAGATGGACGAAAATTTTTGCAATAAGGTAAGAGAAGCAACATTAAAACAGTATCAAGATGGTATACTTGATAGACAAACCATGCCACAAAAGATAGTTAATACTATATTAGAAAAAAATGATATTAGTTATATCAATGAAAAAACGTTTAAATATTATTCTGTCGATAATTATTTAACAGAACATAATTTAATTATTGAAGTTATGGGTGATTATTTTCATGTGAACCCTTTAATTTATACAGATTCAAATGAAATAAATAATATGCAGAAAAAGGATATTGATAGAGACAAAAGTAAACATACATATATTAAAAAATATCAGGGTATTGAAATTTTATACCTATGGGAATCCGATATAAAAAACAATCCTTTATTATGCGAAGAATTAATAAAAAAATATATAGAATCAAATGGCAAGTTGGAAGAATATAATTCTTTTAACTTTTCTTTTTGCGATAATAATTTAAAATTAAATAACAATATTATTAAACCGTATTTTATTTAACCCCCTAACGACTAAGTTGTAATATGGTAACATATTGCACACGCCAACTTCGATAGATATAGTCTATCCGTTACCTATAGTCCGTAGGAACGCCTAACGTTAAACGAGGGAAAAGATATAGTCTAGTCTCACGCTATAATCTAAAAATGAAACGTGAGAGGTAGGATTAACGTCCTATCCGCTTTATTGTTATATACAAAAATAATAAAGTCCAATGCTTTGTCCTGGAAGCATAGTAATAGCACAAACTAACAGGAACAGTGTTGCAATGCAAGATATGGCAGAAGCCACAACACAAGCCGGATCTCAAGCTGCGCAGTATGGAGTTGAAATAGATCAATTATCGGCTTTAGTAGGTACTGCTGTTGCACGTACAAAAAAAAGTGGTAATGAAGTCGGCACTGCATTAAAAGCTTTATTTATCAATTTACAAAACACACAAAATGCAAAAATCACAGGAACCTTTGATAAGTTGGGAATCTCTATGACTAAAATGGTTGGAGATTCAGAGTTATTAAAAACACCTATAGAATTATTAAAAGAATTATCTAAAGTATATACTTCACTTCCAGAAGGATCAGTAGAAAAAGCAGATATTTTGACTAACATTGGCGGTAAACATCACGCAAATGTACTTTCGAGCATATTATCCGGTTACTCAGATTATGAGAAAATGCTTAAGGATTATTCTGAAGGAACTGGAAGTGCTGCTGTTGAGGCAGAGAAATCAGCTAATAACTGGGAGGGAAGCTTAAACAAGCTCTCCAATGCATGGACATCATTTGTAAGTAATTTTGCAAACAGTGATTTAATTATCACTGGCACTAATGCTCTTACTGAATTTGTAAAGGTATTAGATACTCTTACATCAAATCCACTTTTAACAGCCGGTACAATAGCTGGTGGATTTGCATTTTTTAAAAACTTAGATAAACCCGAAATTACACGATAGGGTTTCATTATGTAAAATAAATTTTTCCTATAAATACATAGTGGGTCTAGCCGACATAAGATATATAATATATGGCATTATATATACAAGTGGCGGAGCGTGGTAAGTTCCATACAAAGATATGGTTTAAAGCCACAGAGGATTAAATGCTTGAAACTTTGTTAAACTAACCAAACTAATTCGTTTGCTGGCGACAGGACAATTACACGAGAATGTAGGGAAACCACAAAAATTGGTTAGCGGTGCATATGATTAGTATTATGAAAATAATATGACATCTAAGTGCTATGTTTATAACATATCCTAAATATTATTTAGGCACAAGGTAACTAGCAGGACTTCATCTGACACTCATTAGTGGTGTGAGGGTGTAGGTAATAACCGATAACGAACTTTGCAGATGGCATCTTCAGAGACATACCGATCCTCGGAGTAAATAGCTGCCATAAATGCTATTTTGCTTTTAATGTATAGTGTGTATTGCGATTTAGAAAAGTTTCAGTAATACATTATTGACAGTTCTTGAAATAGAATGATGCAATACCAAGTGTAGCGTATAAATACGTTTTTAAAACTTCCGGCACACCTCTTGTCGTTTTCTAATAGAGGTACAGCACTACTCTTCTACTGTTAAAATTGGAGAGAAACAGAAAATATGTTCTGATTGTTTTCTTCTTTATTTGGTATATAATGGAGATAGTATACTAATGATAAAGGAGAAATAAAAGATGAGTAATGAAAACAAGAACAATAATAATCCTACTTTTGAAATTTCAAGCAAAATTGGGAACACAGATGCATCATATGATTGCATAAAACATTCAAAAGAAGGCTCTTCTGAAGGGACAAACACTTTGCAAGATATGATAAACATAGAACTTGATGGAAGTAAATAACAAGAAGGAGATGGTTTTATAAATCTTAGTGAACTAATTAAAATTGTTCCAGATTTAATAAGTTTATTTTTGCCTGGTTTTATTTTTATATCTATTTACGAATGGCTAAATAATAAAAGTTATAACATATCAGTAACTATTATCTGGAGTTTATTTATAAGCAATATTATTTCTTTGTTTTATACAAATATTCATCTTGTTTTGTATAAACAAATAAATTTTAATGAATCATTTAAAATTTTGATGTATATAACAACTGCGATCATAATGCCGTTTTTAATTTCTATATTTTTACAAACTAAAATTTTTAGAACTATATTGTTTAAGACAAATCGAAAATCTATAAACGATGATATTTTTAATGATATAATCGATTATGATAAAAAGACAATTATGAGAATTTATTTGAAGTCATCGCCAGTAATGTACATAGGAACATTTAAAATAAGAGAAGAAAAGGGAACGGAGTCCTACATTACATTGATTGATTATGTGTCGTTTAATATAGAAAATGGTAAAAATATTATTTTTCAACCTGATAAATATAAATTAAAATCTTCTGTTGTGATTAATTTAAAGGATATCGAAAGAATAGAATTGATTTATGAAAAAAATTCACAACTTATAGAACGTCTTGGTTTATTAAACACTAAAAAAGAAGATAAAAATATTAAGGTTAAAGACGCTCCAGAACCAAAAGATATTTTAAAGCAAATTAAAGCACAAGAAAAATGTAACAATATAGAGCAAGGGAACTAATCTCCTGCTCTTTTGTTATTGTATAAATATGATGAAAAATAACAATACCTTAGAAAAAATTTTAGAAATTGAACTAAAGGAAAACGAAAAAACAAAACAAAAAAATAATGAACGAAATTATTAAAATTTTTTATTGAAAGCAACTTAACTGCAACAGAAAGTAGAAATATTTTGGATAATGTTAGAAGACGTATTGGTGTTCAACGTATCACTGACGATTGTTTGATTGAATAATATTTAGAGTCAGCAATCCTAACAAACTTTAAAAAGCTTAGCCAGAAATCCCATTAGCTTTAGCTGATGGGATGAATGGAAAATACATAGAAAATCAAGGTTGATTTGGAGAATATATAAACTGAAAGGAAGTGATCATAGATGTTGAAAGCATATAAATACAGATTATATCCTAATAAAGAACAACGAGAATATTTTACAAAATGTTTTGGATGCGTGCGATTCATCTATAATCGTATGCTTTCAGATAAGATTGAGTATTATAAAGAAACAAAGCAGAAACTTAATAACACACCTGCTCAGTATAAAAAAGAATTTCCTTGGTTAAAAGAAGTTGATTCTCTTGCGTTAGCAAATGCTCAAATGAATTTACAGACTGCATATAATAATTTCTTTAAAAGACAAGAAGTAGGATTTCCGAAATTTAAGAGTAAGAAAAATCACTATTATTCTTATACTACTAATAATCAAGGTGGAAATATTTATGTATCTGATAGATATATAAAACTTCCTAAGATTGGATTGGTCAGAATAAAGAGACATAGAGATTTTGAAGGGATTATTAAATCTGTTACAGTTTCAAAAACTTCAAGTGAAAAATATTATGTTTCAGTTTTAGTGAATTGTAAAGAGCAAGAAAAATTTCCACAATCTAATAATGAAATTGGTATAGATCTTGGAATAAAAGAATTCGCTATTACTTCTGATGGAGAAATGATTGAAAATCCCAAATACCTTAGGAGGTCTGAAAAAAGGTTAAGAAAATTACAAAAGGATTTATCACGTTGCAAATCAGGAAGTAAAAATAAAGAAAAATGTAGAATTAAAGTTGCAAAACAGCATGAAAAAATTTTCAATCAAAGAAAAGATTTTTTACATAAATTATCTAAGAGACTGATTGACGAAAATCAAGTTATTTGTCTTGAAGATTTGCAGGTGAAAAATATGATGAGTAATCATAAATTAGCAAAATCAATTGCAGATGTATCTTGGAGTGAATTTGTAAGACAGTTAGAATATAAGGCTGATTGGTATGGAAGAAAAATCATTAAGATTGACACTTGGTTCCCATCCAGTCAGATATGTTCTAACTGCGGACACAGAGATGGAAAGAAAGTATTGTCTATCAGGGAATGGACTTGCCCTGTCTGTGGAACACATCATGAAAGAGATATAAATGCAGCAATAAATATTCTCAATGAAGGTTTGAGAATGAGAAGTGTAGGAACTACACGGATAGCCTAGGTAAACTTATATCATTAGATATATTGACTAGGAAGCCCACAGAGCTTTAGCTCGTGGGTAGTTCACCTGATTGGATGAATAACATAATATATACAATGACAGCCAAAATAATAGGATTGCAAATAAAATTAATAACTATTTTTGTATAATTATAGAAAACATCAACTAAGTAGGTGTATAATGAAAGGAGAAAATTACAGGAGATGATAAAAATGGTCGATATTACAAAATGTATACAAACAAACGATGTTCACTCCGAATATGAAGCACTCTTTTCGGTTATACATCCAATTTTATATGGACTCGCAATGACGTTAAAACAGGATATTGTAAAACAAGTTGGAGGATATGACAAAATTTCACTTGAACTATTTACAAGATTGTATGAACCAGGAGACGGTGATTGCGGAATTTGTTTTGAATATGCGGTACATGATGCAATTATTAACAAGAATCAAGATGTATTGGAGCGAATTGATTCTGCCCTATCAAAATTTTGTAAAATAAAAGGAGATACACCATCTTCTATTCTTTTTGGTGCAGAAAAAAGTGGACAATTACAGTTTATTGATAGTGTAATGGAGCATTTGACAGATGATTCTATTTTGTTACCTGGAACAAAAGGTCAGCCTATAAAACTAAAAAGGCATATTAATGGCGTTGTATCAGCATTTAGAAAACCACAAGATAGAGAAAAATTACCTAGTAGTATTAACGGATTATGGAAAGCAGACCTGTTTGTTGGAAATACTAATATAGATAAATGGGTTGGTACTACAGTTAAAATAAATCCAAAGCAACTAGAATCGGCTCGTGGGTTAAGATTAGGAATTGTTCCTTGCAGACAAGGAAAGAACGATAAAATTTACAAACACGAAACAAAAAATTTAATCGTGTGTCCTGTACCATATGACCAATCTTTTATGGAGATTTTTTATGAGGGATGGATTATTATTAAAAAGTTTATTTTGGCAAGAGGTAATATGCCAAAAGAAATTGATCTTCCGTCTGGATTGGACAGATTAGTTTGTAAAGAATTGGTTGCGAGAAAAAAATTCCCAATTCTTGATGTATTAGAAGTATTGAAAAATATGGGACAGCCACATTTAATGTATATTGAAGAGGCGGAAGCTTCTATAATAAGCAAAACAAAAGAAACGATGAAAATAAATAAAATCATTGCACCAATGTATGATTTGTAATATATCTGTTTTTATAAATTTAAAGACACCATATAGGTGTCTTTAATATTGTCACTCTTCTATTTTACCAAGTATGACCGCAATTATTACATTTCCAAGTTTTATTGATTTTCTTAGAAAGTAAACCAAACCCTACTACTGATGCAACTCTTTCACCTGTTCCGATTTTACGTATATTTGTACTTCCACATGTAGGACATTTTGGTTTTGAAGATTGAATAGATTGTTGTCTATTGTGAAAGTCAGTCATTGATTCGCAATTGAATTCTTTTGGTGCTCCATTGCATTTTATTATTGCTTCTTCAAATAAATCGTCTCGTGATATATTTAAATCTTTACGAGTTTTTTTGCAAAACGCTATTAATGAGTCAGTATCTTTCATATAATCTCCGCTTAATATTGCGTTAACAAAATATGTTACATCTTTTTTTTCACCGTTTATAATGGTATATAAATGTCCGTCAATTTCATCTTCTATTTTACAGTTTTGTTTTATAATTTCAATAGGACATCCACAATTTGGACATTTATCGGCAAATTCAGATACGTTATTGCCACATTCACTACAAATAATTAAAGACATTTAAACTCTCTCCCTTAATATATTAAATGATAGAAACATTTTTTATATTATATCACATTGTCACTTAAAGATATAGGAAAATTTAGCGGATTAGTAAAAGAGTTTAAAGGATTTAGTGATGCTACAGACAACAATGCGATTAAAAAATTTAGGGACATTTTAAATGGACTAGATGATATAGGTGATGTATCAAAGGTTCTTAAGGTGTCCGGTGTTTCTAAAGAATTTGCAAAAGCCACAATTGAAGCATCCAGATGGGGAGAAGAAATAAAAAAAGCTGGAGATGCCGTAGACGGAATAGATGATATAACAGATGGAGTAAAAGATCTAAAAAATACTGTTAACGGACTCTCCTCTTCTACTAAAGAGGTGTCTGGTCTTGGTGATGCATTTAAGGGACTTGGAGAATCGTTCAAATCGTTTATTACGTCTCCTGTTGGCATATTGTCTGCGGTAGCTGCTGTTACTGCTCTGTCGGTTGCATTAGAAGATGCGCTTACAGTTGATTATGATGAATCTTTTACAAAGCTAACAGAATCCTCTTCAAAAATATCAGAAACAAAATCGAATTTAGAATCAATGAATTCTGAATATGAAACAACAAAAAAGAGAATATCTGAACTTGAAGCGTTAAAATCTTCTGGTCAATTGACATTATCAGGTAAAGCGGAATTAGATAATCTAGTAAAACAAAATTCTGAGTTAGAACGAAAAATAAAATTAGAAGAAACTTTATTGAAACTAGAGAATAAAGAAGCTATTGATGATGCAAAGGACTCCATGTCTAAAAAATCACACAGCGTAGCTCAAAGTATACAAGCTGGTGACAAAACCGGAGAAAGAAATTTCAAAGGCATTGTTGGAAAAGTAACAGATAGAAATGCTATTGAAGAAGATATTAAGCTAATCAAAGAATATGAAAAAAGAATACCTGAGTTTGAGAAGAAAATTGTAAATCAACAAAAGAAAATTCAAAAAATAAAAGACAGTGGGAATGATGCAGGATTAAATCCAGCAAAAATAAAACTTAAAACTTTAAAAGATGAATTAAATTTTTACGAAACAGCAATTGAATCTCTCAATTCTGACATAAAATCTAGGTCTAGTAAAATGCAAGAAGAATTAAGTATTCTTAAAATAGACCCAGAAGGCAATAAAGCACAAATCAAAGAGATTGAAAAATCTTTAAATTCGATAACTTCTTTAACAGAAAATGCAACAGAAAAACAAGCAAAGGCTTTAGAGAAAATATGGGATAATGATTCCTTTGCACAAGCTCAACAGAAACTAGTAAACGACCTTCGATCAGGAAAAGATATTTCTGTTAAAGATATTACAAATCAATTTCCAGAGTTAACAAGTGCTTGTGAAGAAGCAGATATTAGTGTTGAAACTCTTCGTGAAGAGTTAATGGCTTTAGCGAGTCAAGATACTGGCGTTACTAAACTAGAAGATGATTTTGAACAGTTTCAACTTAAAGTAGTGGGGGCTATTCAATCTATAGATTCTTTAAACGCTGCTATTGCAGGAAGTGTCAGTGGAAAAGGTCTTGGACTAAGTATTGATGAAGAAAGTGGTGCTTTAGAAGGAGAACTACTTGATGTAATATCAATGTATAGTCAACTAGACGGTTATGATCCTGCTGTATTGTTTGAAAAAACAGCTAATGGTGTACACTTAAATGTAAAAGCATTGCGTGAGTTAGAAGCACAGCAAGAAGCATTGAATAAAACTGAATTCTTGCAAACGCAACAAACACTGCAAACGCAATTGAATACAGCTATTGCAGATCAAGCATCTGCTTTAGAAAAATATGGACAAGCAAGTAGTGAGTACGAATCTTCTTCTATCCTTGTATCTAGTTTAGAGGCTCAATTAGAAACTGCTAGACAATTAGCGTCGGCATATGATGGAGCTACTTCTTCCTATCAAAAATGGTTGAATGCACAATCAAATGGAGAAGAAGGAGATATGTTCCGTAATGTTTCTGAAACAATGCGTGAACGTGGAAAACAATTATTTGAAGAGGGTCGTTATAATACAAATGAATTTCGGGCAATAGCAGATTATTATTCTGATACAGATTTATCAACGGCATCTGTTGAAGAATTGGTTTCTGCATATGAAGCCGCCAAACCTAAAATCGATAGGTTTTTTACCGGAACAAAAGAGGGTGTTGACAATTTTGTCAACGATATGAAATCAATTTCTGATTCAGAAAATCTTGGATGGGTAAAAGAACTCGAAGATGGTAGATTAGAGTTTAATATTGATGATGAAGATGTTGCTAATAGATTAGGAATTAGTGTTGAGGCTGTTCAATCATTAATTCGTGCTATGAATGAATACGATGATATTGTTGTAGGGAATAAGTCGGGTGTACAAGATTTTAACACTTCTATTGAAGAGATGCAATCTAAAGCATCAGAAGCCAAAAAACGACTTGAAGAATTAAGCAATACTAATCTTGATTTAAATTTTAATTTTTCAAGCACTGATGTGGCAGATTTAGAATCACAAATTGAACGTGCAAAAAGTAATCTTGAACAATTTAAAAATGAAGATGGAACTATTAATTTAGAATTGGATGGAGCACAAGACGCTATCACTATTCTTCAAACATTAATTCAGCAAAAGCAGACAGTCTCACAACCGGCAATTATGACTGTTGATACGAGCGGACTTGATGAAAATGTTGCAAATTCAGTTAAGAAATTACAGGATTATCAAACAGCACTAAATGAATTAAATACTTTGCAATCCCTTCAGTCTGCCGGAATATCAATTGATACTTCTAAGATTGATGAAGCAAAAGAGAAAGTGAATTCTGCATTTGAAGAAATTCAAAATGCATCAAAGAATGGATCGTTCAGTATTACGCCGGATGTAAGTATAGACACATCTTCCACTGAGTCTTTGAATAGCGCAATTTCCAGTTTAAAACCTGAAATATTTGCTAAAGTAACGCCTGTAATCGGAGAAAACGGCTTAGCAACATCAAATGCTACTGTGAATTACACGAAAGGATCTCAAGAAGCTCCATCTAATAAAACGGCAAAAGTTAACTATGAAAAAGGAAAACAAGAAAATCCTAGTAAAAAAGAAACAAAAGTTAATTATGTAAAAGGTTCTCAAGAAAACCCTACATCTCCTGTTACAGCAAAAGTAAATTATGATCTTGGGACAGTTGCGAAACCTTCTGATGTTACTGTTAAAGTAAATTATGATACTTCTGGCGCACCGAAATCTAGTAGTAACAGTAAAAATGACAATGGAGTGCAACATGTCAATGGAACTGCTCACGCAAGAGGAAGTTGGGGATTACAAAATAATGAAACTGGCGCATTAGTGAACGAGCTTGGAGCAGAGATTGTTGTAAGAAATGGAGAATGGTTTGTTATTAATAATGGTTATCCAGCACTAGCCAATTTTAGAAAAAATGATATTATATTCAATCACGAACAAACCAAAAGTATTTTAGAAAAAGGATATGTCACTGGATCACATGCAAAGTTAGCGCATTCTAGTGGAACAGCTTATTCTTCCGGAACATGGAGACCTGGAAATATTGGTAATGGTAATCTAAAAAATCCAACTAGTTATTCCTCCAGTTCATCCACCAAATCCTCCTCTTCCGACAAAGCATCTGAAAAATCTGAAAAGGCATCTGAAAAAATCATAGACTTTGTAGAGATTGCAATCAAACGTCTTGAAGAAGGAATTAAACGAATTAAGATTACTGCGGAAAGTGCGTTTAAAACATTCGCAAAGCGTAATGAAGCACTTGGGCAGGAAATGTCTGCTATTGTGAATAAGATCAATTTATCACAGCAAGCATACAATAAATATATGTCACAGGCTAACTCAGTTGGTCTGTCTGAAAGTTATGCTTCTCAGGTAAGAAATGGAAGTATTAACATTGCTACTATCACTGATGAAGATTTGTCAAAGAAAATCAGCGATTATCAAGAGTGGTGGAAATATCACGCCACATAATCTATTTTATTGCGGGGACATTCCCACAACCCTATCTCGCTACAACGGAACTGGAAACGGTAAACGTGAATGCGGTGTGAGTTTAAAACTCAACAGTCTATATTGGGGAATATAGATAGAAACCATAAAAAGTAGATAGGTTAGGAACAACCGAGTGTGCAAGTCACTCAGACGCATCCAAGCACCTTAACGTGTAATGGCGATGGTGTCGGTTCAACGACTGGTAAGTCCTATATATTTATATATAGGCATAGGGTTACAAGCGATTGGTAACTCGAAAAATATAGACTATTTGAATAAGAGATAAAAAGAACACATGTTTTGTGATAAATATATAAAAACAATGGTAAAATTTGTAAGTTATTTCTACTTCATATTTTCTCCTAATTCGTATATACTATAAGTAAGAAAAGCAGAAATGTTTTTCTTAAATTTCATCACAAATATGAGTCCTGTGACGGTTCTGACAGGACGGTAAAATAAAATGTAACCGAGTGATGATGATGTGTGACGGTTCTGACACATCGGTAAAATAAAATGTAACCGAGTGATGAATAAATTTAAAGAGAGGGTTTTTCCTCTCTTTTTTACTAAGGAGAAATAATGGAAGAACAAGAGATTTTTGATTTTCAAATATTAAAATTAACAGACTATTTTTATGAAAGTTATCCACAAGACAAATACCCAGAATTATTGAAAAAGAAAAAACGTGGATATAATTGTTTATTGATTCAGACTCATTATGATTATTTTATATGCGTTCCGTACAGAAGCGAAATAAATCATAAATATGCCTTTAAATTTCAAAATACAAAACGATCAAAAAAGCATAATTCAGGGCTTGACTACAGTAAAATAGTTATTGTAAAAAATCATAAGTTTATTTCTTCTGAGTCTTCAATGATTGATAGAGATGAATATATGAAAACTAAAAAGTATATACCTAAAATCATAAAAGATTCTCTTAAATATGTAGAAAATTATGTTTCGCATATGAACAAAGAAAAGATAATGTCTGAAATAGATTTTAATAGAAAATACGGAATGTCTACATTAAAATATTTTCATCAAGAATTAAATATAAATTCAGAGCAGTAACCAACTACTACTGCTCTTTTCTTATGTCCAAATTTATATCATAAACATAAATCATTTCAAAATAATTCCCCAATTATTCAAATAGAAGGTATAGTCTCAACATCTAGGTAACACCTAGAGAAGTTCATAAGAGAACTGCATGGCGTAGCGAACCATGTGAAGATTTTGATGATAAAGCAGAACAGGTTAAGACTTCCATTATGGAACTTAACGAAGAACTTTCAAAATTAGCACAACAGAAATTTGAAAATATTGAATCTGAGTTTAACAATAGACTGGATTTAATAAAGTCTCAGCAAGACGAACTGGATAGTTTAATCAAACTGACTGAGACAAAAGGACATATGACAAGTTCATTGTACTATGCAGAATTAATCAAAGCTGAAGAAAATAGTATGAATGAACTTGTGAATAAAAGAAATGAGCTTACGAAATCATTGAACGAAGCTGTAAGTTCAGGACGCATTGAAGAATATTCTGAAGCATGGTATGAAATGAAAGGTGCTATTTATGACGTGAATAATGCCATTGTAGAATCTGAAAATTCATTACAGGAATTTCAAAATGCAATCCGCCAGCTTGAATGGGATAACTTTGATTACAAGAACGATTTTATTAGTAATACACTTGATGAGGGAAAATTCTTAATCGACTTATTAAGTAAAAAAGATTTGTTTGTACAGAAAGGCGACCATAAAGGAAAGATTACAAATGAAGGTCAAGCTGTTCTTGGTCAACATGGCGTAAATTACAATCTTGAAATGGGTAAAGCTGATGCTTATGGAAAAGAAATTGAGAAGATTAATCAATCACTACAATCAGACCCTTACAACAAAGATTTGATTAAGAGACGTAATGAATTACTTGAATTACAACAAGAATCTATCTTAAATGCAGAAGAAGAAAAAGAGGCAATGATAGACCTTGTACGTGAAGGTATTAAATTACAGATTGAAGCAATGCAGGACTTGATTGATAAAAAGAATGAAGCTCTTGATAAAGAGAAGGAATTATATGATTATCAGAAGTCTATTGAAGAAAAATCTAAACGAGTTAAGGATATTGAGAAACAATTATCTGCTGTACAAGGAGACGATTCGGAAGAAAACAGAAAGAATATCCAAGAATTAAAACAGCAATTGCAAGAGGCAAAAGATGACTTGAGTGATGCTGAATATGATAAATGGCTTTCAGACCAAAGTGAACTTATGGATCAAATGATGGAAAGATATGACGAAGTAATGAACTCAAGGTTTGATGATACTGATGCTCTTATTTCAGATTTGATTGATAATACCAACGCTAACAGCGATTCAATTAATGATACTATTAATTCTGCAACGCAAGATGTTGGTTATAATATCACAGAAGGAATGAAAGAGATTTGGAGTACGGAATCTGGAGTAGGTGCTGTTATCAGCAATTATAGCAATGATTTTAAAACACATTCCACATCCGTTCAAAAATATCTTGCATCTATCGAATCGTATTTTACAGAGATGAAAAAGAAAGCAGATGCCGAAGCCAATAAAAAAGTGAACGGTGGAGGTAATGGCGGTTCATCTTCTAGTGGAAATAGCGGAAGTAATTCTTCTAAACCATCTAATAGTAAACAAGGAAATGGTAAACCTGATATTGGAGATGCAGTTACGTTTACAAATGGTCAGTATTATTATGACTCACAGGGTACAAGTCCTGCTGGAAGTCAAATGATGGGACAGACTGTATACATCACGAATGTCAATACACGCTCATGGGCAACGAAACCATACCATATTGCTCGTGATAAAAATGGTTCAAGACCTCTTGGTTGGGTAACGCTCAGTCAAATCAGTGGATACAAAGATGGTACAAAAAATGCCACAAAAGGATGGCATTTGATGGATGAAGAAGGTATTGGAACAGAGGCGATTGTTACAAAACATGGAGTATTAAGACAGTTTGATTCGGGAGAAAGTGTATTTAACAAGGTACAAGTTCAAAACTTACATGACTGGGGAATGATAAATCCAATGAAAGCGATGGATTATAGTTTTGCAAAAAATGTTTCTGCTAATAGAAACAATAATGTATCTATTGACATTGGAGATGTTGTACTACAGGGTGTACAACGACCAGAAGAGTTTGCAAATAGCTTAATGCACGTTATGAAAACAGACAAACGTGTACAAAAGGGTGTGCAGGCAATTACAACAGATTTGCTGGATGGTAAGTCTGTATTAGGAATTAATCATATAAGATAATGCGTTGAGGAGTGGTGACTAAAAAGTTGCTACTCCTCTTCTGTTATTCATTTTATTCTTATAGATACGAGGTGAAAATTTGAAAGAATCCGAAATAATTGAAATTCTTAAAAAGGAAAATAAAGAATTAAAACTGGAAGTGGAATCACTACAAAAAACACTAGATCTTTATACAGCCGATAAGGTAAAAGATACGTTCAATGTATTAAATAAATTGAAATTGGAAAAAGAGAAAGAGCTTGACGAATGTAAATTATATAAAGAAAGGTATATAAAATTGTCAAGAGAGATGAATGTTTTAAAAAATGAATATTACAAAAAAATGAAAAAATATATTTCTGCAATAGAAAAAATTTAACAAGGGGGGTGTCAGTATATGTATATAAAGGATTTTATATTTGATGGAAAATCAGCCAGCAATTATGGTCTTTTTGTAGGGAAATTTGATAGCACATCAAATGATTTGAATTTTGGAACAAATGTTGTAATTAATTCATCTAAAAAAATCGGATTACACAATACATATTTTCACTCCGCTTCATATGAAGATAACATTACTTTTCCATTAGAAGTTTTCAAAGATGACTGTTTAAATTCTTGTGGACGTTATTTTTCAGAAGAAGAATTGTTGAGTTGCATGAAATGGTTATCAAAAGATAATGGTTATAGAGATCTTGTGTTAATAAGTGGAAACGAAAAAAAATATTACACAAAAGCACAGATTAATGTTTCTCGTATTGAAAATGCTGATGAGACATGCGGACTAAAATTATCAATTAATACTTACTCTCCGTTTTTATTCGACAAAGAAGTTGAAAAGAAAATAGAGGTTACAGAGAACAATGTATATTTCGATATTAAAGATAGTTCTATAAGAGAAGGTTATCAACCTCTAAATGTTATAATTCAATTTGCACAAGATGGAAATTTTGAATTAACAAATCTATTTGATGGGACAACGACATCATTGAAGAACTGTAAAAAAGACGAGTTCATAAATATTGATGGAAATAATCAGATTATAACCTCTTCTATTCAAGAACATAAAGTTTATGATGACTTTAATTATGTCTTTCCAAAAATTCATAATTCAAAATTCAACAATTTAAATACATATGTTGTAAATACACCTTGCAAAATTACAATTAAATACTCTCCTATTCTTCTTTTAGGAGGTGTTGTATAATGAGTAAAATATATAATTTCAACTTAACACACACTCCATCAATGCCTACTTTTGTGTTATGCAATAGAGGAAAAGAAAAACTTGGGTGTGTGAATATTGTAAGCGATTTTCAACCAAATTTTAGCTTAAAATCTGCCGATGAATTTTCTTTAACTGTAAATAAATATTCTGATATGAATATTTGTAATTTGTGGGATAAGATTAAAGATCTAAAACTAATTTACATTCCTGAGTATCAAGAGTATTATGAAATATCGGTATCTATAAATGAAAGCGATTCTACGATTAAAACAATTACAGGGACGGCTTTATGTGAAAGTGAATTATCTAATATCTATTTAAATGATATAGAAATTAACACAGAATCAGATATTTTACGAGAAGATTATGTAGAACCTACAATTATTTTTAATAAAGAAAAACCTGAAAATTCTTTATTGAATAGAATTTTATCTAAGGCACCACATTATCATATAAAACATGTAGATGAAAGCATCGCTAAACTTCAAAGAAGTTTTTCAATAGATGGTGAAACAATTTATGATTTTTTAACTTCAACACTTGCAGAAGAAATTAATTGCTTAGTTATGTTTGATAGCTCAGATCGTGGAATTATGGTTTATGATTTAGAGCAAAGTTGTATTGATTGCGGTTATAGGGGTGAGTTTGAGAAAGTTTGCCCGAAATGTGGTTCAACAAACATTTACAATGGATATGGAGAAGACACTGGGATATTTATATCCAGAGATAATTTATCACAGGAAATGACTTTATCGTGTCAAAAAGATGAAATAAAGAATTGTTTTAAGGTGGAAACTGGCGATGATTTAATGACGTCAACTGTTGCTGCTTGTAATCCATCTGGTACACCGTATTTTTATTATTTCTCTAAAGACTTCATCGAAAACATGTCTGATAGACTAAAAGAATCATTGGAAAGATATAATAATCTTTATGATTCGAAAATAGATGAATATCAGAAAATCATGCAAAATGTTTATGAATATATTGACAAAATTGCTTATGAAACTTCTGAAAAAATGCCAAAGCAAGAAACTGTTGATACAACAGCAAAAGATGAAGTAAAAAAACTTACGGCGGAAAATATTGGGTATGTAGCTGTTGAAGATATAAAAAAAGCAAGTGCAACCACGGTCAATTCAATTGTATTATCTGTTGCAAAAATGCTTATATTCCGTGGATATGCAACTACTATAACAGTTAGTGAATATAATAAAGAGACGCATATTTGGAAAGGTCGTTTTCAGGTAAAAAGTAGAATAGATGATGAAGATATTGCCACAAGTGATTCCGATGTAGTTCTTACGATCGGTGACGATTATATAAAGTTTGTAGAACAAAAAATTAAAAAATCACTTTCTTCAGAAGATAACACCTCTTCTGTTTTAGATGCCGATTTAACATTGGATGAATTAAAGGTTGAATTAAAAAAATATTGTTTAAATAGACTCTCTTCTTTTGCTGATGCATATCAATCTTGTATAGATATATTGATCCAACTTGGTTTAAGCGAAGATACTTCTGAGTATTATCAAAGCTTTTATTTAGTTTGGTATGAAAAGTTGTTAGCAATTCAAGATGAAATCATTGTCGTTGAAGAAAAAATAAAAGAGTATAATTCTGTCCTTGATAATTTAGAAAAACAGAGAGATGAAATTAATATTTTATTAGATGTAAGAAAATTTATGGGTGATGAAATTTGGACAGAATATCGCAGTCATATCAGAGAAAAACTATATACAAATGACAATTACATTTCTGAGGGATTAAAAAATTCAGAAATGTTTGAAAAAGCAAAAGAATTGATAGATGTTGTTATTAAAGATTTAAAAAAATCAAGCACCTTTCAGTACACCTTGTCCGGAACAATATCTAACCTATTATCTTTAGAAGAGTTTAAACCACTACATGATTATTTTAGATTAGGGAATTGGGTTCGAATACTAATAGACGATACAATTTACAAACTTCGTATTAGTTCTTTCTCTCCAAGTTTTGATGATTTTTCACAAATGACAATCGAATTTGAGAATGACTTGAGAAAACTAGGAACCACTAAAAGCATGTCTAAGCTTATCGGACAAACAAAAAAATTATCTCGAAAATATCCCAAAACAGAAAAAGCATCTCAAAAGGGGAATATCGGATATGAAATTATTAAGAATTGGGAAAACAACGGTATTGATGCTAAAAAAGTAAATATATCGAATTCAGAGAACGGTAGTGTAGTTTATAATGGAAACGGTATTTTGGGTCGGCAATATGATGAGCTATTAGAAGAATATAGTAATACTCAATTTAAAATCATTGGTGACACAATTGTTTATACAAATGATAATTGGCGAACAACTAAACCACTGATTAGCAATATATCTTTAGATACATATGGTGTATCCGCAGACATTATTACAGAAGGTTCCACTATTATAAAAGCGAAAATAACAAACACATCTATTGATAATGGAAATGCAGAATTTAGACTATATAGCAATGGTAGATGCGATGCAAAAGATATGCACATATCTGGTGGAGATATAAATATAAATGGAAAATTTATAGTATCTGAAACCGGGGATGTTACTGGTGATTTTTCAAATGTTTCTGTCACGTTTTCGGGACAACACGACTCAAAAGATTTGATTATATCGGGCGATTCTTTTTCTGATATTATGTTAAAACTAAATGTATGGCTTAGTTCTTTAGAAGATGCTGCATTTAAAGGTGTGAAGAACGACACGGCGACAACAGAAAATGGATTTGTATTAGATGCTCGTGTTGGAAAAGTTTTGAAAGATGAAATTGACAAAAAAGTAAATGGTTCTTCTTTTATTGTTGAATTTACAACCGGAAATAGTTCAAACGTAGATTTAACATACTCTACTCCAGAATCAGTTACTAGAGATAACTCTTCTATTCTATCGGTTTTAATTCAAGATGATTCTTTGGGATGGATAGATGCATTTCAAAGTCAAAAATTAATAAGTTATTATCCTGGACATTATCGGATCGTTAGCGACTCAGCTTACAATAAAAAAGCAAAAACAATATTATATAAATATCAGTAGAGAAAACATATTTTTGTTTTCTCTTTTTTGATGTGTAGGAGGTGAAGTTTTTGTCTCAATTTGAACCATTATGCTCTTCTATCACTTTAGATACTATTAAAGATAATTTAAATAAAATGTTGATAGTTAAGCAAGGAGATATTAATTCAAGAACATTTTCAATAAAACTTTGTTCGAATGGTGTTGAGTATAAAATACCTGATGGGACAACTGCAAAATATGCGATAACACGATCACACAATTCTGCTATTTGGAATGATTGTGACAAAATCGAAAATGATACAATTTTCGGAACTTTTTCATCTGAATCAATGTCTGTTGCTGGTGTTTTTCAAATGCAAATTGAATTATATAATCAAAATAACACAGCAAAGTTTACTCCATATAATTTTCTATTGAAGGTGAAACCATCCGCAAGAAATGCTGACAATCAGGTTGGAAAAAACGAATATGGTGTATTAGACAATTTAATCAAAAAAGCTACAGAAACAGACAATAAGACCAATACGGCTCTTGAAACAATTGAAAATCTAAAAGAAAATTTAGAAATCTCAGAAACAACACGTGTAGAAAATGAAAAGAAACGTATTGAAGCGGAAAAAAACAGAGAAGAAAACACTCAAAATGCTATAGATGCCTGTAATACTGCAACAAATAATGCAATAGAAGAAACAAAAAAAACTGTTGAATCTACAAAAAATGCAAACAATGCTGCTGATAGAGCTAATGATGCTGCAAACAAATGTGACGGTGTGTTGGATAAAACAGGTGTAGTTTTAACAGATGATAAAGGAAAACCTAACGGAGTTGCTGAATTAGACGCAAATGCAAAAATTAAAAACATTCAAATTAATACCGCTTTTTCACAGAATGATACTAGAGAAGAATTGGTATCAGGAGAAAATTTTGAAATATTATTAGGTAAAATTGCAAAATCAATAAATGATTTAGGCGTTTCTGCATTTTGTAAAGTTGTAAATGATTTAAGCACTACCGCAAACAATACAGTATTAGATGGAAGACAAGGTAAGATTTTAGAAGAAAAAAAATTTGATAAGGATAATATTTTAAAATCAGTTGTGATTTCACAAGAAGGAAAAGTTATGGACGGGAAAACTTCTTCTGAAAAGTTTAAAGAATTGGATGATACTTTGAACTCCTTGCCAGTAATTCGTTATGGGAAAGAAATGATTGATGACTCTATCGGAAAAGATGGGGATATCTTCATATTGATAACTGAGGAGGAGGTGTAAATTATGTCTGCACCTTCTAGTACTCAATGGGGGGATATAGTTGGTTCTGGAAGTGGTCAGGGTCGCATAGGGGCGTACGTTACTTCGTCAAGTACTCAAACTAATACGACTGTAACTATGCAAGTTTGGTTTTGGACAAAGTACGGAGTACAAGATTCCTATAATGATTTTAATTATAGCTTTACTGACACGGGAGTTATAAATATCGGTAGTAAAAATATCGTTCATAGTAATAACTCAGGAAGTGGATGGAGTACAAATAATCAAACTCACATAGGAACATATTCTAAAACGTATAGTAGAGGTACCAGTTCAAGAACAATATCGTGCGCTGCGGATTTTTCAGGATTTGAAGTTATATCTGGCAGTGGATGGGTTGATGTAAAACATACAATTCCTGTGTTAAACAAATACACAATAACATATAACGCAAATGGTGGAACTGGCGCTCCGTCTTCACATAGCTATTTTTATGGATATGACACGACACTCTCTTCTACGATTCCAACAAAAACTGGATATAAATTTTTAGGTTGGAGCTTATCTTCTACTGCCACATCTCCCAGCTATCAGCCTGGGCAAAAATGGGGCGGTACAAATGCTTCTAATTATACTTTATATGCTGTTTGGGAATTGATTCGTTTTAATCTTACATATGACGCTGGCACAAATGGCGGAGTAATATTACCAGAAAACACCCCAACAAAAACTATTCGTGTGGCATATAGAGATGAAATAGGAAATCTCCCATCCGCAAGCAAACCAAACCACAAATTAGTTGGATGGAATTATAATTCTGATGGATCTGGGAATTCTGTTTATTCGCACGATTTAATTTTAAAAGACACAACTATTTATGCGCAGTTCAAATTAAATGCAAACTGTCGCATAAAGATAGATAAAAAATATAAATTTGGACTGATGTGTTTTAAAATTAATGGTCAATATAAAATTGGAACAGTATTCGCTAAAAAAGATAGCAAATACATGAAAAGCAGTTAGGAAGGTTAGCGAGGTGATTTAATTGGAAATATCAAAAAAAGAAACTTATATAAAAGACAACAAACTTGTATCAGTAATTACGGCAGACTTGACCTCCGACAATTGTGATGTTGTTTTAGAAGCAAAACAAGGAGACATCAATTCAAGAACATTTGAAGCAAAAATTACAATTAGTGGTATTGAATATATTATTCCAGAAGGAACTTCTGCACGATACGCAATTGAAAAGCCTTATACTACTGCTATCTGGAATGACTGTGAAAAAATTGAAAACAATATTATTTATGGAAGTTTAAGTTCTGAGGCGATTGAAGATGCCGGAATTTTCCCTATGCACATAGAACTGTATAACGAAAACGAAAACAAACTGTCTAAACTATCTACAGTTAACTTTATGTTAAAAATTTATCCGTCCGCAAGAAATGCAGATGAACAAGTTGGTAATAACGAATACGGCACACTGGATAATTTGATTAATGAAATCAATAAATCTATAAAAGATTCGTCAGATCTCAGGGATGAAATAGTTGAGTTCAGAAATACAATAAATGCCGAGGAGAATAAAAGAAAATCTGCGGAAAACGAAAGACAATTAGCAGAGCAACAACGCAATGAAGCTGAACAACAGCGTGAAGAAAACACGAAAGAAATTGTAACCATTTTAAACGAATCTAAAACAGTTTTGTCTAATATGAAAACCGCAACCGAAGAAACAAAAGCAGCTACTAAACTTGCAAATGAAGCGGCGCAAAAAGTAGAAGATTTTATTAGTGAAACAGATTATGCTACAAAAGAATTTGTAAGACAAGAAATTACAAATATGGATTTTACTTATTATACCCAAGAAGAATTAGACGAAGCTTTTACATAGGAGAATCATATGTATATAATTTTAAATGATGACAAGCAATTAATAATTACTGAAAATACAAATATTTATCAAAACGAAAATTTGATAGATAAAATATATTTTTATATACCTTCTGTTTATAAAAATATGGATTTAAATGATTTTAAAGTGTTTATACAATATGTCACTCCAGCAAATGAAATAATCAATGAAGAGTTGGTTAAAAATGGTTTATATAAAGATAAACTTGAATATGTATTGCCTGTCGATACAAAATTTTCTAGGTTTGCTGGTAATGTAAAATGCCTTTTAAAAATCAGAAAAACTGTTGAAAAAGATGATAATAAAATCACTTATAAAATGAATACAAGCGAAGTAAATATAGAAATACTTCCTAGTACAAATTATAACGATTATATAGAAAAAGAAGAAAACGAAGATGGCGGAAGTAATCAAGAATTTCCTGGTTCAATTATTGTTGAATTTTAGGATGTTCTTTTTTATTTTAAATTTTTTATTAAAGGGAGGAAAACTTTATGGCAGAAAGTCCTATTAGAAACAAAACTGGATATGGTGATAAATCTAAAATTGAAGAAGTCAAAACAAGTGGAAAAGTCAACGAAGGAGACTATGTTGTTACAAAAGACACGCACGAACTAGGTTTTATCACACCAGAAGGCGAAACGATATTCTTAAAATCAAAATCTTCTAAAGAATATACGTTAAAAGGAACTGATTTAGGTGCATTAAAAAATGGTCAGACAATCCCAAAAGAAATTGATATGGATGGTCTTTTAAGCTTGATTACTCAGAAATCAATTCCAGCTACATACACGAAACCTACTGTAGTTTTATCTAACAATGCTGGTACATCTGCTGGCAACGTAGAAGCTGGTACTTCTGTTACACCAAAATTGAGAGCAACATTTAATAAAAATGACGCAGGTAATTTGACAGCAATTTCAATTAAAAAAGCAAGCACAAGTGTAAAAGATGGTACTACTTCTCCTCTTGATTATACAGGTGAAGCAATTGTAATTGGAGACGAAACAGTTACGTTTACTGCTTCTGCTTCTTATGGTGATGGAGCAATTAAAAACGATAATCTTGGACAACCATCTCCAAATGGTCAGATTAAAGCTGGTACAGTAAATTCTAATGGTTATTCATTTGTTGGAAAACGAAATTTGTTCTATGGAACTGGTATCGGTGAATTACCAGCACTAAATTCTGCTACTGTTCGTGGGCTTACTAATAAACAATTAAATCCTACTAATGGAACTGTATTTAACATCAATATTGCTGTTGGTCAACAGTATGTAATTTTTGCATATCCTGCAACATTAAGAGATGTTAATCAGGTATTCTATGTAGAAACAAACGACCCTGGAGTTGCGACAAGTTTCACAAAAACACTGGTTGATGTCGCAGATGCTAGAGGTGGAGAAAATGGAAAAATCTCATATAAGGTGTACAGTTACCGTATGAGTGTTCCAGCCGCAGCTAAAATGACATTTAAAGTAACTATTTAATTGGAGATTACTATATGACAACGGAAATTCAAAAAAATAGAAATAAAGAAATTATCATCGATTCCATGATAACTTTCTCTTCAAATAAAAGTAATGTATCTTTTAAAATAAAAGGTAAATATACTATTTCCGTTGATTTCGGTCAAGAAACAAAATATGTAAATTTGAATTCAAAAGAGTTTACATCAATTGAATACAATTACGGAAATACTGACAAACACACCGTCAGTATTTCTAACGTTGATGAAATTACTGAAGTTGATATTTCACAAAATGATGTTTCTGAATTAAGTGTGTCAAACTGTGAGAATTTAAGAAAACTTTTTATTTATAATAACAATATTAATTCTTTAAATCTATTGGGATTAGATAATTTGCAATACATTCATATGCAAAATAATCCCATTTGTAAAAATAAAGAATTGATGGCTAAAATGATTTCTGCTCTTCCAGATAGAAATAATAAAAGCTTTGGTTCAATCGTAATGTATGGCTTTGTTCCACCAAAAAATTTTGGCTCTATGACAGAAGAACAAAAGTCTATTCGTGAATTAAGAAAAGAATTAGAGAAAACCTCTATTCCAAAAGATTGGTATTTTGGTTCTGCTATTATATATGATGAAGTAGAAAAGAATAAAATTCCAAATACTGTAACAATGTCAAATGTCGTAGATGTTTGGGAATCTGCCGAATATGGTGAAGGGGCTGTATATGCCAGCTTATATGAAATATATGTTCCTGATCTAACATCTGAATGGGATAAAAATGTATTTTTAGCAAAATACGATATTACATCTGATGGTGAAGTTGTGGAGTCTACTCAGACAGATTCAACCACTTCTTACGATACGGGTCATGGAACTTCCACTAATTCAATTTTAATTAGTCAGGGAAATGAAATGTATGGATTAATACCAAAGGCTAAATGTGTTGCTGTTATGAGAGGTAATGCTAACGCTTCAGATACAAAGTGGTATTTTACTCCAAAAATTTTTGATAAACTAAACGAATTAAACAAGTTAAATTTTGTATACACATGCACGATTTTTGAGACAGAATTAGAGTTTTCAGAATATGAAACGTCTATTAAAAATTGCTTAGATAAATACAAAACATTATTTTTCGTAAGTGCTGGAAATAAAGGCGATGGTGATGTATCTACTAAAGATGTAGTAGGCAAAACATATCATGCACATATGGTTTCTGGGTGTAATTTAGATATTGATAATGACAATGTTTTTAGCCTTGGGTTGAACATTAATTCGAGCAGTAGCGATAATAACGAGCTCATAAGACTTGTTGGAAATTTTCTAGGTATTAATCATCTTATCAAAAACAAAGGAATAAATTCTTTTGGAAGTGGAACATCTTATACTGCACCTTATATAGCTGGAATTTTTTGTTTGTTGAAAATTTTATATGATAAGAAATATCAAGATTATACATTAGAACAATTACAGTAATACACATACAATCACGCAAAACCATTACACTATACAGAAGATATGGTAACTGGATATGGGACATTGGATTGTATGTATTATGAAAACAAATCAAATTTTGTGAAAGCTACAAATTTGATTAAGAACACTAATACAATCGACTTGTCACATGATACTAAGATAGAATCTGCTTTAAATATAAAACCAGACGACACAACAAATAAAGACTTTAGACTTTCTGATAAGCTTGATGATAGGGACATTATTATTGATAAAGGAATAATATATTCACAGAAAAATAATGGACAAGTTGTAACTAAAAAGTTATATAGTTCTAGTAATTTGAAGTTGTCTGAAACAATTGAAATCAAATTACCAAAAAACAAGAAATATGACGAAATAAAAAATGGACTTATATTCAGTTTATCAGCAAATGACGGATTTGTTGATGGTGTTTCAAGTCAAAAACTGATTAAAAATGGAAATGTTAATATCGTTGGGAGAAAATTTAATTTTGGGCAAGATGGTGCTTTAAAATTAAATAATTTTGAAATTCCAGAAGTTTTGACTATTCAATATCTTGTAGATAAAGAAGTAAATTTAATTAAAGGTAAAATCGAGTACCCTGTATATTTAACAAACTCAGGAAACGACAAGATAAAATTAATATGTGCAGTACAATACCACAATACAGACGGACTGAAACATATATATCAATTTGGAACTCCTACTGGAAATGCAATTAATAATTTTCAAACGCTTATCAAAGAAAAGTATAATGAACCTTTTAATTGTATGACATTAACAGTAGATTTTAAAACAGGAAGAATTTTGTTATATAGAAATGGTATTAGTATTATTGCTGTACAAGAATCTAACATTCCATGTATCATAAATTCATCAGGAACAACAAAACAATGTTATCTTGATAATCTAAGAAATTTGTTGACAATGGATGCTTTGATTATTGGTAATAATACAAGTTTATCAAAAGGAGCAGAAACTTTAGACATCTATGATATCAGAATTTTTGATAGAGAACTAACACCTACAGAGGTAGTTAAAAATACAAGTGCATTGATGTGTAATGCACAAATTAAAGAGGAGGAAAATAATATGGCAATCGAATCTAAGGATCTTTTAGTGGCTATTAAAGCGTTCAGTAGAGCCACTGCTCTTCCATTGGATGCATCATCTGTTCATGGGTCACAAGAACTTGCTACTACATATGCAAAACAAGCCAATGCTTATGGTGGTCAGATTATCACTGCAAAAGTAGATGGAAAATTCAAAGCATTTATATTGCAAGGAGAAAATGGAAATTGTACTATTGAGCCATTAGGTGCTGACCCTTCTACACTTAAACAATATGTTATAGTTGGAACAAGACCAGAATCAAATCAGAATCAAGGTGTAATTTACATTGATAATAATGTTGGTTATATTTGGGATGGCGAAAAGTGGGTTAAGATATTTGAAGATGTTTCTACTTCTATCACTGATTTCCAGAAACGTATTACAAAACTTGAGTCAGATATCAATTTAAAAGCAAATATAGCAAACGCAAACTTCACTGGAACATTAAAATTAGAAGGAAAAGATTTAGCTACAAAAGAGTATGCTGAATCACTTGTAAATGCTGCAAAATCAGAAGTTCCTATTGTTATTGACGAAGATAATTCTTTCCCGTCAGACTCATACAAAGCTGGACAAAAATATGTAGTTGCATTGGAAGGTACATATCTTGGACAGAAATGTGAAATTGGAGATTTGATTCTTATTGTCAAAGACTATAATGCTCAATCACATTCTAATGCAGATGGAATTGTATTGCAGTCTAACATTGACGGTGCTGTAACAAGTTCGGATGCATCTTCTATTGATGGAGAAATCGTTGTTATGAGTGGTGCTACAGGAAAGGTTATTAAATCTTCAAAGATTAGCATGACTACTCTGAACAATGCGATTGCAAAAGTACATGAACATGCAAATAAAGCAAAGCTCGATACTTATAATAAAACACAAACTGAGTTACTTTCTGAAGCTTCACAGGATGCTCAAAGCAAAGTAGATGCGTTAAAAACAACTGTAGATGGTAAAGCTGATAAAGCTACTACTATTACAGGATACGGAATTACAGACGCATACAATAAAACAGAAATTGATGCGAAACTTAAAATCATTCAGGACAATGTAAATACAAAAGTTGATACGGATACTGTTGATAGTAAAGTAACAACAGCTAAAGTTGAAGCGATTGCAGAAGCAACTAGGACAAGTGCTCAAAGTGTTCAAAGTAGACTTGACATTCCAATTACTAAAACTGTTAAGCAGTTTGTTGAGGAAGCTGTAGGTGCAGGTGGTACAGATGTAAGCGAGCAAATTCAAAACGCACTAAAAGAAGCAAAAGAATATACAGATACGTGTCTTACTATTGTTCAGTTTTAATCGAGGTGATTTTTTATGGAAGATAAAAAGTTTTCCGTCATAACTACAGTAGATAGTAATGCTTCTAAATGCCCAGTTAAAGACGGACAAATTATTTTCGTATTAGATAAAAAGCAACTTATTTTCGATTTTAATGGACAGCGTTCAGAATATAAACAAATTACAACATTGCAAAGAGATATAGACAGGACAAATATATTAGCCCCTATTACTGGGGCTTTTTATTATGTCGAAGATACAAACATCTTATGGTATTACAAAAATGGATGGTGGTCTTCATCTACGATATTGGAATATTATACGAATTCAGAACTCGACAAAGATTTTAAATTGTAAAGTGGAGGTGATAAATATGGGAGAAAAAGCAACTGTAAATAATAAAACTTTTAGTAAAGAAAATATGTTACATTTGTGGAACAAAATAAAAAACAGATTTACAGATACAGAAAAGAAAATGAACATGATTAAGGTATTTATGGAAAAATACTACGCATCTCCATCTGGTACTGCAACCTATACTGCAACAATTTCAGAATGGAATGGGTTAAGTAAATACGAATTAATCGGGAAATCGTTTGTTGGTATTATAAATGATACAAGTCCTTTTCCTGTTTCAAATGAGTTAATTATCAGAGTAAATGATAATGCATACAATGTCGTTACAACTGGTGGAAGACAATTGACATCTTTGGACGGATACAACTTGTCTAATCCTATGGTGTTTGTCTTTAAAAGTCCTGATACGCTAGAACTAAGAGATGGTTCTGATATTGGTAACATAAATGAGCTGCTTCCTATATTACCGAATAATATGGTTGGTGCAATTAATACTACTTATAATCACGCTCAAAAGGTAGAGAACGATGTAAAAGCAATCAATGATAAAAGACTTGAATCTATGGAAGAAATTGATTTGACAACAGAGGAAGGATTTTTTGTTGGTGCACTAGCAGTTAAGGAATTAACCAAAGACTACATAGTAGAACAGGGGAAACAATTAATTTCCGGAACAAACAGGTATAACTATTATGAAAAGTATGCAAGCGGAAAGCTGGTACAATGGGGAATTGCAAGTTACTCGTATACGGATGGTTTTGGAAGAATAACTTATCCAATACCTTTTGCGGGGAATAAGGAAGATTATATGCTATTTGTACAAGGGCGGTATATGAGTGGTAAGGTCGTAGAAATTATGGTAGCAGATAAGGCTGCGATGAGTTATGGATACGCATATTCTTTGTATTCAGATAATACAAGACCTGATACACATAATTTCGACTGGTACGCAATTGGGCGTTGGAAGTAGGTGAATTAAATATGAATATAAAATTTTTAAACGAAGAAGAAGTAAAACAAGCAAAAATAGTAATTATTGCAGAAAATATAATTCAATTACAGGGCGTAGAACAAAATTTATCTGGTTTTCATGTTTTAACAAATGGTGGTAGCGTGTTTGGAAAATATGAAGATTATACAACTCTTTATCGTGTATTAGATGATGGATATCAACTCTCAAATGATAAAACAGTATATGAAGAAACAGATGACACAGAATCTCATGAACCATATATTCCTACTTTAAAAGAGGTTCAAGAAGAAAAAGTTCGTGAAATGGAGTATGCTCAGCAAAATTTAATTCATAAAGGTGTCGAGGTCGAATTATCAGACGGAACAAAAGAAAGTTTTACGTTGGAAACAAATGATCAACTAAGTTTAAATACTTTAAGTGTGAAGGGAATCGAAGGAACCACTACTCTTCCGTGGCATCCGGCGGATGAATCTGTACATTGTAAATTCTATTCAGAAGAAGATATTAAAAATATAACAGATACTTGTGCTAATTTTATTGCATATCATGTTACTTATTTTAGAGATTTGAGAATTTACATCAGGTCGTTAAAAGATAAAGATGCAGTTAAATTAATTGAGTATGGTATAGATATTCCATCTGAGTATCAATCGGAAGTTTTAAAAGTATTATTGCCGAAAGGTGCGTGTATATAATGAAAAAAATTATAAACGAAAGTGCGATTTCATCTTACGAAAAGCCATTAATTTCAAAAGATAATAAGGTAAAAGCAGTGGATTTTGATACATTCAAGCCATATTCGATTATTAAGAACACCGCATCTGGTGAGTGTATTTTAAGAATCACTGATAGTGCCGAAGAAAAGCTACAGGAGTTACAAAATAACATATTAAATCTAAACAAACAGTTATTGGAACGTTTGTAATCCAGTAACTTATATAACTAACAAATATCTAAGAGAGTCATTATTTAGATGGCTCTCTTTTTGTGTGCAAAAACACACAGAAAGGAGTAATATTATGGCTTATAATTTTATCAAAGATTTAACACAGGTAAACTATGAAAAAGGCAGAAATAATCCTAAGTACATTGTAATTCATTACACAGGAAATGGAACTGACAAAGCCAAGAATAATGCAAATTATTTCAGAACTGTAAACAGGGGTGCGTCTGCACATTATTTTGTTGATGAAAACGATGTATACCAAGTTGTTGAAGATTTTGATGCTGCTTGGGCAGTTGGCAGAAATTACGGAAGTAATAATTTGTTTGGCGTTGTTACTAATTACAATGCTATCCATATTGAAATGTGCTCTACAAATTCTAAAATTGCGGACAGAACATATCAGAATACAGTTGATTTAACAAGAGTAAAAATGAAAGAATATGGAATCTCTGCTGATAAGGTATATAGACACTGGGATGTGTGTAGTAAGAATTGCCCTGGATGGGATGGATGGGGTGCTAACGGAAAAGATGAGTCTATCTGGAATGAATTTAAATCGGATATTGAAAATGGTACTACTTCTACTCCTCCGGTAGTAAACAACAAACCAACTCCTTCAAAACCAGTAAGTAAAAAGATAGATGTGGAATATGCAGTTATGATCGAAGGCGGAAGAACTTTACCATTTGTAAAAAATACAGAAGATTACGCTGGATTGCCAGGTAAGAAAATTGTAGGACTTGCAATGAGAGTTAATAATGGTGCATCTATTAAATATAGAGTTACTACTGTTAGTGGAAAGACATATCCATTTGTAACAGGATGTAATTGGTCTGATGGAGTTAATGGATATGCTGGCGATGGTAGAAATGCTATTGCTAAGATCGAATGTTATTTATATTCACCAAATTCTGACAAGTATATCTATTACAGAGTTGCACCTGTTGGTAGAGGATATTACCCTGCTCAAAGAGATATGGACAGAGTTAGTGGAATGGATGGTTATGCCGGAGCTTCAGGAGTAGCAATTGATAAATTCCAAGCTTGGGTAAAATAAGACTTGTATTCTAAATGAATATATAATATACTCTAATTAAGTAGAAAGGTTGTATTCCTTTTTTACCCAAAGAGAGATGGATAAGGGAGACAGTTGAGTGTAAAAGCTCTTTTGTCTCCCTTATTTTTTACGTTTTATAATTTCTTTCTTTTATTATTGAAGACATCAATTGCGTTCATCTTCTGTTCTTTTATTATATGAATGTAGATGTTGTAGGTTGTCTGGATATCTTTGTGTCCTAACAACTCACTTACCACTTTTACATCAATACCATTTTTAATCAATTCTGAACCAAATGTATGCCTTAAATCGTGTGGGGATGCTTGTTGTACTTTACAATTAGATGCTTTTAACATTGCATCTAATGTTCTCTTAACATTTCTTCTATGAGCAAAATTACCAGTTTCACTTACGAACACGTAGTCTTCGTCATTTGATGGATAATTGTCTTTAAAATAGTTTAGAATCTCAATAGCTTTATTTGACAAAGGCACATGTCTATTACTTGATTTTCTTTTTGGACTGGTATTATCCAATACGTATGCTGTATTTATGTTTTTATTTCTATTCTTTACAACAGGCATATTTTTTATAATGAATATGTTTTTATTTTTTAAATCTACATTTTTCCATTGTAAAGCAGTTAGCTCGCCAAATCGTAAGCCTGTGTGTAATAGAAATATTACCATCTTTGCATTATTACCATGTATTCTTACGCCATTTGAAAATGTTTTTTGCTCTTCCTTTTCTAATTTTAAAATATCTTCTGTAGATAGAAAAATAGGTTCCCTACTTTCTTTTACAATTTTATCATCAATTGATAATTGAATATTTGACATATAGTTTTCTCTTATGAGTTTTTTCCTCTTTGCAAAATTAAATATTTGATTAAGCAAAGCCTTGTCTTTTTTCATACTAGATTTAGGAAGGAATTCACACCATGTATCTATATATTTAGATATATTTTCTTCTGTGATATTTTTGATTTGCATATTTCCTAAATCATATCCCAAATCTTTCCCAAGAATATCTTTGACAAAATATTCATATCCATCATATGTTGAAGCTTTAATATGTTTTTCTTTTGATTTTAACCATTCTTCTGCCACTTCATTTAGAGTTAATTTTTGATCTGCCAAGTTTATTCCTTGATTCTGCTCTTTCCACTTGTTAAATTTTTCTTTAACCTCTTTTTCTGTTTTGCCGTAAAAATCTTTTCCTTCCGGAGAACGGTATCTTTTATATGTTTGTCCATTTATTGTTTTTGTTCCCCAAGACCCTTCTCCATTTTTTCTCTTTTTTGTAGCCATAATGTCAACTCCTTTTGTTTTATAGTATGTACTGAGCCCCATAAATTAGGCTTACCATTTTTATTACCATGATTTTACCATAACTAAATCAGAAAAACAAGGATAGAACAGAAAAATCAGAACAGATGTTTTGTGGATAACTTTTAATTATTTAGAAAACAAAAACAGCGGAATCCGTATAAATACTACGTTTCCACTGTTTCTCAAAGGATAATCTAGTCAGCTGAAAATCGGACTTGAACCGACGACCCCTTCATTACGAGTGAAGTGCTCTACCAACTGAGCTATTTCAGCAAGTGATTAAAACAAATCACAAGCTTTATTATATCGCATTTTCAAAAATATGCAACACTTTTTTTCAAAAATTTACTGTTTAGCCTCTTCTTTCGGTAAATGCACTGTCATCTGCTGATAAGGTATTTCAATACCATTTTCGTCCATTGTCAGCTTAATTCTTTCTAGCAGCCTCCATCTCGTCGGCCAATACTCCTCCGTCTTCACCCATGATCTTGTTCCAATCACTACAGAACTTGCCCCAAGACTATCTACAAACACTAACACTTCTTCCTCTTTTAATACCGCTTCCTCTTCCATTAAGATCTGCTCAATCAACTGTTTTGCCTTTCTAAGATCTGCTTCGTAGGATATGTCTATCAAAAGATCCATTCTCCGCTCATTCTTTGCAGTCACATTGGTAAGACTGTTATTTGCCAATGCACCATTCGGAATTACAATAGTCTTGTTGTCAACAGTGGAAAGTTTTGTATAAAAAATTTGGATTTCTTTTACAGTACCTTCACACTTATTCGTGTCTTCAATAATATAATCTCCCACTACAAATGGTTTCAAAATCAAAATCAAAACACCGCCTGCAAAGTTCGATAGTGCGCCTTGCAGAGCAAGACCAATTGCCACACCTCCGGATGCCAGCAATGCCGCTACCGATGTCGTGTCGATGCCAAAATTACTTCCAATTGAAAAAATCAAAATAATATACAATACAAACTTTAACATCGAATCGACAAACTGCTCTACTCCTTTGTCTACCGTTGATTTTTGTAAAGAGCGTCTGACAATCTTCCGAAGCAGCTTGATAATTTTTGTTCCAATAAAAAATACAACCAGTGCAAGAAGCACGCGTACTCCAAAACCAATCAGTTCCGGAATATTATCATTCACATATTGTGCAAACTTTCCGACTTCTTGTACTGCCTCCGATGTAGCTTCCGTCACTTCTTTTGTAACTGCCCCATCTCCTACTGTGTCTGCCAGTAATATCATATATACCTCCTATTTCAATGCCAAAAATGCTGCTAAATTTCCCCTCTTTCCATTGGATGCCCGATGTGAAAACAACAGTTCATGGTTGCAGCACGTGCACAAGTTCGTCACAGCCAAATGTGTTTTCAAAATTCCGGCTTCCTCCAATATCAACTCATTTGCTTTCCAAAGATTCAGTTGATATTTGCCATTTGTTTTCCTATAAAACAGTTTCTCCCAGTACTGCTGGTGAAAATTTTGTCTAAACGCATCAATGACGTCCTCGCTTACTTCATAACACGTCTGACAGATAGACGGTCCGATTGCCGCCAAGATATCTTCTAGATGACATCCATATTCGCTTCGCATCACTTCCACTGTCTTTTCCCCTATTTTCCCGACAGTTCCTCTCCAACCGGAATGACTTAGACCAATCACTTTTTTCACCGGATCCAAGAAAAATAGAGGGACGCAATCCGCATAGAATGTTGTCAGACAAAGTCCCGATTCATCTGTCACAAGACCATCCACATCCGAATAGTCAAGCGGTGTAGTCAAGCCTTTTCCCTTGTCTTTTGACGTGACAACGCGAATATTTGTCGTGTGTGTCTGCACGGAAAACACAAAACTATCATCTTCTACACCGATTGCATTTGCCATCCTCCGATAGTTTTCCCGGACAGCCGACTCGTCATCCCCTCTTGAAAAGCTTAAATTCATCGTACTGCAGACACCTTCGCTGACGCCCCCAAGTCTTGTCGAAAACCCATGACGGACCAATCCGGTGTCTGCCAGAAGTGGGTATTCCAAATACGGAACACCATTTTCTACTTTTTCCGTAAAAATTTTTTCATCGTTTTTATATGAAAACCCTATACTCATATTCTATCTTTCACTCCACAAAATCAAATGCATTCTTTAAAAGCTGTACTTCTGTTCCCAAAATACCTACCACATCAAAACGGCACGGCATCTCATGCCACTGATTTTTATAAACGTAATACTGTGCACATTTTGAAATTCTTCGCCGCTTCGCCAGTGATACCGCTTCCATCGGGTAACCTGCTCTCGCCGTCCTTCTGTATTTCACTTCACAAAAGACAAGATACTCCTGATCTTTTGCAATGATGTCAATTTCCCCTGCATTGCATTTGAAATTATATTCTATAATCTGATATCCGTGTGCTTCCAGATATTTTCCTGCAAGCCTCTCATAGTTCGTTCCTATTTTTCGTCTATTTTCCACTATATATCTCTTCTATTATAACTTAACACTTCAGTCACAAACAAAATTTTTAATAAAGCTCATTCTATGAATCGGTGTAGCTCCAAGCGTTTTCAACGCCGTGATATGTTCCGCAGAACCATATCCTTTGTTACTCGCAAATCCATATCCAGGCAGCACATCATCATACTGAACCATAAGACGGTCTCTTGTAACCTTTGCAATGATACTTGCCGCTGCAATAGAAACACTTTTCGCATCACCCTTGATAATTGGCACCTGATCAATCGTCACTCCCGGAATCGTCACAGCATCATTCAACAACAGATCAGGCTCTGTCTCTAATTGTTGAATCGCTATACGCATTGCCTCATAAGTCGCCTGCAGTATATTGATCTCATCAATTCGTGCCGGACTCACAATACCAATTCCTGTCGCAATCGCTTTTTCCATAATCTCATCATACAACTCTTCTCGTCTCTTTTCCGAAAGCTTTTTCGAGTCATTCAGATAAAGAATCTCACAATCTTTTGGCAAAATTACCGCACCGGCAACCACCGGTCCCGCAAGCGGTCCTCTCCCCACTTCGTCAATGCCGCATATATATGAAAAATGTGCGTATTTTCTTTCGTAAATACGCATATTCTCAATTCGTTCTCGCTCCATACAAAGCTTTTGTTCCTGTTTTTTATATTTTTGAATCAGATTGACTACTCCTGTACGCTGATCCTTCTCATATTTTGCATACAACTCATTCAGCATCACTTTATCTGCAGCTTCAAATTCTGCTTTGATTTCACTAATTTTTTTATTCATGAGGAATCACCCCAATACTGTCTAATGGCCAGATCCGAATCCATGCCCTTCCAATCAACTCATCTCTGTGAAGAATTCCAACGCTTGGATCACGGCTGTCTGAGCTATGATTTCTGTTATCGCCAAGCACAAAATATTCATCCTCACCAAGTTCAATCGGCTCTGCCGCAATCCCGGCATCTTCCATCACTTCCAGCCCATAATTTTCATCCAGCTTCTCTCCGTCAATATAAACATATCCGTCCTTCACCTGAACTGTTTCTCCCGGAAGCCCTATGATTCTCTTGATATAATATGTATTTTCTTTATGTCTATATGGGAATACAATAATTTCAAATCGCTTCGGATCCCGGAAACGGTAAGACAGCTTATCCACAATGAGATTATCCCCATCATGTAAAGTTGCCTCCATAGAGTGCCCGCTTACTCGTGTACGCTGCCCTACAAACGTTATAATCAGCCATGTCAACCCGATAATAACCGCGATATACACAATCCAACCTAATAATTCTTTTAAGATTCCCTTTGGTTCTTCCATCTAATACTCCTCTTTTCTGATTGTCCTATTCATAATCTTCCGGAAATTCCAGTGTAATCTTTCCCAGTCTTCCGTTTCTGAAATCATCAATCAAAAGCATTGCTGCTTTATTCGTGTCCAGCTCGCTTCCCCTCAACAGGCAATGTCTGTTTTTCGCAATATCAGTCAGACATGCATACGGATCTTCGACCTCGGTAATAGCATATTTTTCTGCCAAAACACCCGCATAATGCTTTTTCATAAACTGAATCAGTTCTGCTGCCAACTCCTCGGTATTTAAAATCTCATCTTTAATAGAGCCGATAAATGCAAGTCGCAGCCCTACTGTCTGATCTTCAAATTTCGGCCACAAAATTCCAGGTGTATCCAATAATTCTACATTCTTATTCAAACGGATCCACTGTTTTCCTTTTGTAACTCCCGGTTTATTTCCAGTCTTTGCACACGCCTTCCCCGCCAATGAGTTGATAAATGTAGACTTTCCTACGTTCGGAATACCAACAACCATGGCGCGCACCGGACGGTTCAAGATACCGCGTTTTCGGTCTCTTTCCATCTTTTCTTTGCAGGCTTCCTGAATCACTCCCTGAATGGATTTGATTCCACCGCCCTTCTTAGAATTTACTTTTACAACTGCAAATCCCTTTTTCTTAAAGTATTCTGCCCATGCGTCATTCTGTTTATCTTCTGCCAGATCCGATTTATTCAGCAAAATTAATCTTGCCTTATTTTTTCCCAATTCATCAATATCTGGATTTCTGCTGCTGATCGGCACTCTTGCATCCACAAGTTCAATCACAAGATCGATCAGCTTTATATTTTCCTGCATCATACGCTTTGCTTTAGTCATATGACCTGGATACCACTGAAAATGCATATTTTCCTCCTCTATTTCACAAAACCAAAGTGATCCTTTGGCGATATTACAAACCACACTTTTCCTTCAATCTCTGTTCTTTTCACATTGCCAATATCCGCCATACGGCTGTCTTCACTATTCTGTCTGTCATCTCCCAAAACAAAAAATTCATCACCGCCCAATGTAATTGGCTCTTCTACAATTCCCGGATCATCGATTTTCGTCGTCTTATAGTCTTCCTCAATCTTTTCTCCGTTAATCAGAATCTCTCCGTCCTTAATCTCTACCGTCTCCCCCGGAAGCCCAATGATTCGCTTGATATAATAATGCGAATTTTCATTTCCATTCGGTTTAAACGCAATAATGTCCCCTCGTTTCGGACTGCTTGCATTATATACAATCCGATTGATGAGTGTGATATCTCCATTTTCTAATACCGGTTTCATAGAATCTCCGATCGTACTCACTCTCTGCCCAAAATACCACACAAATACAAAGGCGATCAGACATACAACTGCAATCTGAAAAGTCCATATTCCCACTACACGAAGCAGATCAAAATTCACTCTCTTCTTTTCTTTTCCAAATTTTAAACGACCCATCTATTCTCCCCAATAACACAAAAGGGACAATATACAGTATGTACTTGTCCCTTCCTCACATTTACTATTTTACTAATTCTTTTACTTTAGCTCTCTTACCAACGCGTCCTCTTAAGTAGTTCAGTTTTGCTCTTCTTACTTTACCTTTACGAACAACTTCTACTTTTTCTACGTTTGGTGAGTGTAATGGCCAAGTCTTTTCAACACCAACTCCGTTAGAATTCTTTCTAACTGTAAATGTTGCTCTTGTGCTTCCACCTTGTTTCTTAAGCACTGTACCTTCGAAAACCTGAATTCTTTCACGGTTTCCTTCTTTGATCTTACCGTAAACTTTTACAGTATCACCAACGTTAAATTCTGGTACTTCAGCTTTTAATTGTTCAGCTTCAATTTTTTTAATAATATCGTTCATCTTGTGTGACCTCCTTATAATTTGGACGTTCTTAATACATATTCTGTATCAGAGGACCATCTCTTTCTTCTCACAACGCTCTTTATTCTACCATACTTAGTTTTCCTTGACAAGTGTTTTTACTAATTCTTTTTCTTTTTGTGTCAAATCTGCTTTTTCTAACAAATCAGGCCTTCTTTCCGCTGTACGAATCACAGATTGTTCTCTTCTCCACTTCTCAATATTTGCATGATGTCCGGAAAGCAGAATCTCCGGCACTTTCTTCCCATGCCATTCTTCCGGTCTTGTATACTGCGGATATTCCAACAGATTGTCCTGAAAACTTTCAAATTCCGCAGATGTATCATTATGGAGCACCCCAGGAATCAATCGTGATACCGCATCGATCATTACCATCGCCGGAAGTTCCCCTCCTGTCAGCACATAGTCCCCGATTGATACATAGTCTGTTACTATTTCTTCCAGAACGCGTTCATCAATCCCCTCATAATGTCCACACAAAAAGATAAGCTCTTCTTCTTGCGCGAATTCTTCCGCCATACTCTGCGAAAATGTCTGTCCCTGTGGTGAAAGATAAATCACTCTGGGCTTACTCTTTGCCTTTTCTGCCACTGACCGATAAGCGCCGTAGACAGGTCCTGCCTGCATAAGCATTCCCGCTCCTCCACCGTATGTGTAATCGTCCACACGATTATGTTTATTTTCTGCAAAATCTCGGATGTTCACTGCTTCAATCGTCAAAAGCTCATTTGCCATTGCTCTCCCGATAATACTCGTGCTCAATCCGTTCATCACCATATCCGGAAATAATGTTAATATATGAAAATGCATCCTCTATACCAGCCCTTCCAGTAAATGAATTACCATCTTTCTATTCTCAATATCTACATCTAAAATACACTGCTTGATTGCAGGGACAAGAACTTCTTTGCCATCTGACATCTCGATGATATAGACATCATTTGCTCCTGTTTCCATCACATCCTTCAGCGCTCCAAACAGTTCTCCATCTTCCGTGAATACGTCCATCCCAATCATATCAGCAATAAAATATTCATCTTTTTTTAATTTCACTGCATGTTCACGGTCAACCAAAAGACTCTTTCCTTTATATTTTTCAATATCATTTATATTATCAATCCCTCTGAATTTCAGGATTACAAATTGTTTAAAAAATTTAACTCCTTCAATTTCCAACGGCAATTGTTCTTTTCCTGTATCCAAAATTACTTTTTTTAACTTTTTAAATCGTTTCACATCGTCAGTTGTCGGAAATACTTTTACTTCTCCACGCACACCGTGTGTGGAGGAAATCACTCCCACCTGCAATAACTGCTCCATGAAATTCTCCTTTCCACTCTACGTTTTATGATAAAATAGACACCGCAATTACGCGATGTCTACGATTACTTTTTTATCTTCTTTAGCAGCCGCTGCCTTTACGACGGAGCGAATTGCTTTCGCGATTCTTCCTTGCTTGCCGATTACTTTTCCCATGTCAGAATCTGCCACACGCACTTCAACGATAATAGTTTTTCCTTCCACTTTTTCCGTAACGACAACGCTTTCCGGATCATCTACTAATGCTTTTGTAATTACTTCTACTAATTCCTTCATTACACCCACCTCCGTGGTACAGCCTATTTTTCAATACCAGCTGCTTTGAAAATCTTACCAACCATTTCTGTTGGCTGAGCTCCGTTGTTTAACCATTTTTTAGCTGCTTCTTCGTCTACTTTGAATACGCTTGGTTCCTGATTTGGATCGTAAGTACCGATTTCTTCGATAAATTTACCATCTCTTGGAGATCTTGCATCTGCAACAACGATTCTGTAAAAAGGAGCTTTTTTCTGTCCCATTCTTTTTAATCTAATTTTTACTGCCATTTGTAGTCACCTCTTCTTTTAACTTTCTTTTTCTTTTTTATCTATGTGTTAAAAAGGAAGTCTGAACTTTCCTTTCTTACCACCAATGCCACCCATCATACCCGGAAGCTGTTTCATCATCTTCTTAGACTGCTCAAACTGCTTCACGAGCCGGTTCACTTCACTGATGTCCACCCCTGCGCCTTTCGCAATTCTGCGCTTTCTGGATGGATTTAAAATATCCGGATTCCGGCGTTCTTTGATCGTCATCGAGTAGATAATGGACTCAATCTGCGCCATCTTTTTCTCACTCTCTTCTGAATCAATGTCTTTCATCTTAGCTCCGCCAAGTCCCGGCATCATACTCATGATGTTCGCAAGGCCACCCATCTTCTTCATCTGCTTCATACTCTCAAGGTAATCTTCAAAATCGAACTGTGCTTTTTTCAACTTCTGCGACATCTCTTTGGCTTTCTCTTCGTCAATATCCTCTCCGACCTTCTCGATCAGACTCAAGACATCTCCCATACCCAATATACGGGAAGCCATTCTATCTGGATAAAACTGTTCCAAATCGGAAAGCTTTTCACCCATACCAACATAAAGAATCGGTTTTCCGGTAACTGCTTTGATGGAAAGTGCAGCACCACCTCTTGTATCACCATCTAACTTTGTTACAATTACACCGTCAATTCCGATTTTCTCATTGAAACTGCTCGCCACATTGACCGCATCTTGTCCGGTCATGGCATCCACAACTAAAATCGTCTGATGCACCGTCACAGTTTCTTTAATCTCCTGCAGCTCTGCCATCATATCTTCATCAATATGAAGTCGACCCGCCGTATCTAAAATTACTATATTGTTACCATTCTTAGCCGCATGTTCCAAAGCTGCCTTGGCGATATTCGCCGGTTTATGATTTTCTCCCATAGAGAATACTTCCACACCCTGCTTCTCACCGTTAATCTGCAGCTGCTTGATTGCAGCCGGTCTGTACACATCACACGCTACCAACAATGGCTTTTTCCCTTTTAATTTTAACTTTCCGGCAATCTTAGCAGTTGTTGTCGTCTTACCGGCACCTTGCAGACCCGCCATCATAATCACAGTTGTCGCCTGTCCAGGTTCCAGCTTAATCTCTGTCGTCTCAGAGCCCATCAGCTTAATCAACTCTTCATTTACGATCTTGATTACCATCTGCCCCGGATTCAGTCCATTCATAACGTCCTGTCCTATTGCACGTTCCTGAACATCCTTCACAAAGCCTTTCACTACTTTAAAATTAACATCTGCTTCTAAGAGAGCCATCTTCACTTCTTTGAGCGCCGCCTTGACATCATTCTCCGTCAAACGTCCCTTGCTCCGAAGATTTTTGAATACATTCTGTAGTTTTTCTGATAAACTGTCAAATGCCATATTATAACTCCTCTATTATCTCTCCTGAAATCTTTCTGATTTCCTGTATCAATTGGTCTTCCCCGCTGTTTCTTACATCTTCCTTTTCCAAAAGCTCATTCATGCGGTGAACCTTTTCTTTGATTGACAGGAACTTTTCCACCAAATGCAGTTTTGCTTCATAACCTTCCAGCGTCTTGTTGCAACGTTTAATCAGGTCATGCACACCCTGTCTGCTGATTCCTGCATCTTCCGCAATCTCACTCAGAGATAAATCCTCCAATACGAATTGCTCGTATATTTCTTTTTGGTGACTGGTAAGCAGTTCACCATAAAAATCATATAATAGTGCCTGTTCTAGAATCTCATTCATTTTCATCACCTTTGCTATCATAAACGATTTTAAATAAGGTGTCAAGCTTTTTTTCTTGACACCTTGATTTTTTACCTTTCTCTAGCAGAGCTCCTCCTGCTTTTCACTTTATTCTCTCGTCTTTCTTCTACGTCCGACAAAAGCTATTCCCATCACGGAAATCACCATCACACATGTCACTGTAAACGGCATCTGTGTATCACTTGTTTTTGCCGCTTCCGAATTCTCTTTTTTCTCGTTCTCGGTTACATTTTGAGTTGTGCTGTTTGGTACTGTTTCCTCCGATTTTTCTTCTTCGACCGGCGTTTTTTCTTCCTTTTCTTTCAATTCAGCCATCGCTTTTTGAAGCGCTTTTGTCACCTGTTCAACCGTATTTTGATCTGCATCTGCATTTTCATTCACCAACTTCGCCTCTTTGAATGCTTCCTGGAACGCAGACCAACTCTCTTCTGTATAATTTTCTTTCATCAGCGTTTCCGCCTCTGTAATAACACTCTGCAACGCCTGTTTGTCCACTTCCGTATCCGGCTTTTTCTCTTCCAAATTTTCCATCGCTGTCTGAAGTTTTCCTACTATTGCATTTACAGTTTCCTGATCCGCCTCCTGATTTTCATATACAATTGCCGCTTCCGCAAGAACCGCTTTAAACGCGTCTGCACTTTCCTCTGTGTAAATACTAAGATCTATTTCTTCCGCTTTTTGAAGTAATTCCTCCAATTTACTCTTATCAGGTATTTCTCTTAAATCAAATAGTGCTTTTTGAAGATTTGCATATGTCTGATCAATTACAGCTTGACTTGCTTTTTCATCTTCGAGTACCGTTCTAGCTGCTACCATTGCGTCTTTAAAAATTGCCGCTGTCTGTGGTGTATACTCTTCAATTTTCGCCTCATACGATTCTGCATATTTTATAAGCTTTTCCAATTTCCTTTTATCTACCGGTTTTACTTCCAGCCCATCCATCGCTTTTTGGAGTGCGTCGCATGCAGCGTCAATTTCATCCTGAAGTGCATTCTCATTCGAAAGAACTTTTTCCGCCATTGCCAATGCATCCGAGAACATTTTCCAGCTGTCTTCTGTGTAAATTTTCTCATCATAACCTTTTGCAATTTCTACCAAAGCTTTTAAATTATCTGTCTGACCTGTGAAGGAAAGATGATGTATCATTTTCAAAAGCTCTTCCGCTGCTTTGTCAACAGCTTTTTGCTCTGCGTTCGAATCTGCATTCACTCGTTCCGCTTCTTCTAACGCTTTTTCAAATAATTCTTTCACTGCCGGAACAACATATTGATATTCTTCTTTTTCCTTTTGACTCTTTGCATACTCGATTGTCGCAGCAAGGAATTCTTTATCTGCTTCCTGCTTTGATTCCACATAAATTTTGGCATCTGCCCAGTCCACGCAATCATCATTCTTATTCTGAACCTGATCCGCAACAAGAATCAGTTGTTTGACATCCGTAACATCTAAATTGACAAATTTTGCAGAATCCTGTTGTTTTATAATACTAGAGTCATACAACAAATTCTCCTCCGCTATCTCCTCTTTATAAACGAGGAATCTTGCACCGTCTCGCCCTGTCTTTCCGGATTTAATATAATCAATACCGACCCATGTCTGGAAATATTTTTTCGAGCCGGAAACCTGAGTCAGATCATATGTGATTTTTGCATTTGTATTGGCGCTGATTCCCTTTGAAAAAGTTGTCTGAATATCATCAATTTTCATACTGATATCTGTTTTAGATGCACTCGTTCCCGTATCCGCTTTATTGATATGGACACCGCCCCATCCTGATACAGCCTCTTTATATTTCAGTACGTGATAATTCTCACCCGGCTCCATTGCACCTTCCACACCGTCTCCGGTCAGATAGTATAATTCTAACCCAAGCAGCTCTTCTCCAACCACAATGTCTGAGGACGTCTCAATACCCGAACCATCTTTGGCAGCAGCTGTAATTGTTGCCGAACCATTGCTTATTGCACGCACTGTGCCACTCTCATCTATCCGCAATACCTCCGGATTCGAGCTTTCAAATACTACACCTTTGTCTGTTGCGTTTTCAGGCTCTGCCAATACATGAATCTGGAATGTATCGCCTGCATTTACACTCTCTGGAATATCTGTTATTGTAAGCTTGGTCACAGGAATTATTTCCGGCTTCTCTCCCGCAAGTTCTTTCAATAGTTTCAAATCATTTTCTGTAAGCTTCTCATCTTCATCCAAATCTCCTGCACGCACATAAAGGATATCTGCCTCTTCCCCTGCAAGATAACGCTCCATTGCAGCTACATCCGCAGAAGTAACTAATCCATCTGCACTTCCGTCGATATCTCCGTTGACAGCCAATGTCAATGTATCCTTAATACTTCCTCCCACGGAAAGAGTAAGCTTGTATCCGGTTGCCGCCGGGGAAGTGTCAGACTGTTCTCCGCCCATAGCCTCCGCCATCGCGATTGTTGCATCTGGAATTTCTTTGAACATCTCTTTCAGCTCCGCCGCGGTAGTTCCCGATGTGATTCCATATAAAACCCGATTTTCGTCATCGATTTTTACCGGCACGTCATCTTTCAGTTCAAATTTCACCTTTTCTGAAGTTTCATCTTCTTTGACAAGTTTTGGGTCTCCCCATGTAACCATATCGTGTCCGTTATCCTCCAGCATATCTGCATACAATACAATCTCTTTCGCACCTTTGACATCAATATCAAAATAATGTGCATCTTGCTTATGCTTGAGAACCTTTGAGCGTTCCACTTCTTTTCCGTCTACAATAACAGCCAGTTCCACACCATCCTTCGATTTATCCTTATGGCAATCAATACCGCCGTACACCTGCAATCTCGACACATTCAGATCAGAAATGTCAAAATACAAGCTGGATTCCGCATTCACTCCATACCCTGTTGCAAATGTCTTACGTTTGCCATCTACCCAAAGATCAAGCGCTGTGCCTCCATTATCTTCATTCACATGAATTCCGGCATACCCTGATGTACTTTTCTTTGTGTCATAACCAATATCTGTCAATAATATTTCCTTGCTGACTTCCATCTGGATTGTATAGTTTCTTGTGTAACCATTCTCAGCAGTTGCCTTCACTGTTGCAATGCCTGGAATTTTATCGGCCTGAGCAATCTCAACTGTCACATTCTCAGAAGCTTTCGTTACCGTTACCTGCGGCACTTCTCCTTCCATTCCATATGCATCATATGTATAAGATGTCACTTCATTGTTAAATCCTGGCAATTCTTTTCCTCCGACCTGGATTCCTGAAAGAAGCTTTGTTGCATCGTCAACTGTCACTTTACTTTCTTCTGTCATCTGCTCTTTTGTTTCGCCTGAAAGTGGTTTTAGATGATACGTATAGGTATAGGTTTCAGAGCCCGGCAAACGATACTGTGAAAGTGTAGCCGGACCACAGCTTGCCGTTCCAAGTCCCATTTGGGCGTAATCAATTGTCAAAACAGTATTTTTTGTGCCCTTCAATTGATACGGATGAGCTGCCTGCTGCAAGTCCTCCTGGGTATAATGCAATGCGCTCATCTCAAGCAAATGATCCGTCGCATCAACTAACAGACCATTCCCCTCCTCATCGGTCAATGCCATAAAGCGAACATCTGTCTTATTCCCTGTTTCCTGCGGATAAACATAGTTCACAAACTGATCCGTCACTGTACTTTCATAAACTCCAACATCATATCCTGTCTTTAGGTCACTATAGCTGTCAGACTCTCCCCGTCCATACCACGTCATATTTTCAAGACTTTCATCAAGCTGTACTCTGTTGCCCACTCTCAGCAAATCTCCCATTCCGGTTGCCGGAATCAATGTACTTTTCACAAATACATCACCGGAAGAATAAATGGTATAGGTCATACTGTCTTTTGAATTTGAACATTCCGGCAATGTACGGTCTATTGTCACATAGACTGCTTTCTCAGTTTTAACCACAGAAACACCATCTATTTTTGCATTCTCATTTGCTTTTTTCCAATTTCCGTCTACAGACTCCTTTTTATCATTATCCGTGTATGCTCTCCAGTAGTTTGGCAAAAGCTCTTCTGCAATCAGCTCTTTTCCATTCACTTTAAACGAAGAAAGGCTTCCTTTTTCTTTATTAAATGTCACAGACCAGTCATCTTGTTTCACAGACACTTCCTTCTCATTTTCTGTTACCGCAGATTCGCCAAACGGTTGCATTGACTCTGTATCCAACGCTCGTTCTGCTGCTTCCTTCTCGAAGTCTAAATCAAACTGCTGTTCTGCAACTGCATCTCCCGCTTTTCCCCATGCTGTATCATCCTGCAACACAAATGAAACGTTTAAGAAGTATTCTTCTCCCTCTTTTGCATTTTCCGGAATTACATACGGAATCTTCACTTCTTTCTTTGTAAGCGGTTCGATATTGACATCTGCTATTTCTCCCTCTTGGATAATCCTTCCGTCTTTTTCTAAATTCCACAGCATCTTATATTCATTCGCATTTGTATCTGTATATTCGTTACTGATGGAAATCGTCTGTGCAGCTTCATCTGACATACTCATCTGCAGCGCCTGATAAATCCGCTTTACCTCATAAGCTTCCGGCTGCACTGTACGATCTGCTGAGATAATGCCATTTACACAAAAATCAGCATTTCCTGACTTCCATGTCTAATACTCTCCCGTATTCCAATCGCCGTCATATCCCCAATAGGTTGTCTCTCCGTCCCATGTTCCATCTTCAATAACCGGTGTATTAAATGTCTGGTCTACCCAGTCCCAAATCACGACAAACGCATGAATGAATAAATTATGAACACCCTGTCCGGATTTTTTGATATAATCAAAGAAAAAAGGATGG
>PPYF01171710.1_pt1 | contig 65477 bp, 77 predicted proteins | sample 1559871 | NCBI WGS metagenome assembly PPYF01 (sample SAMN08240021, study PRJNA423297) | Human gut metagenome, whole genome shotgun sequencing project. | reverse complement strand
GCTTCTCGGAGGGGCGAGGGTCATTCCGCTGGCGGTGAAGGAGGAGATTCTTGCTGCTTTCGAAAAGATCAGTGCGGAGCACCGGCCGGTGATCTCGGTGCGTCCGTTCCATCCGGCGAAAATTGGTATCGTGACCACCGGTTCTGAGATCCAGAGCGGAAGAATCCAGGATAAATTCGGCCCGGTCCTGGAGGCAAAGGCAAAAGAGCTGGGCGCAGAGATCATGGGGCAGGTATTTCCGGGAGATGACCCGGAGGCGATCACAGCGGCAATCCAGGAGTTTCTGCGGCAGGGAGCGGATATGGTAGAGGTGACCGGAGGAATGTCGGTGGATCCCGACGATATGACGCCTTCGGCGATCCGTGCCTGCGGCGGAGAGGTGATCACCTACGGAACGCCTGTGCTGCCGGGGGCTATGTTCATGCTTTCCTATGTCAATGGCGTGCCGGTGGTAGGACTGCCGGGCTGCGTGATGTACGCGAAGCGTTCCATCTATGACCTGATCGTTCCGCGGCTGCTGACAGGAGAAAGGCTCACCAAGCGTGATTTTGTGCTGCTGGCGCACGGCGGCCAGTGCCAGAACTGTGAAGTCTGTACCTATCCGGACTGCGGATTCGGGCAGTAAGGAGGGAACATGGGAGAATTTACACATTTTGACCATGCCGGCAGAGCGGTGATGGTGGATGTCAGTGAGAAGGACATCACGGAGCGGATGGCGGTGGCAAAAGGCAGGATCCGCGTCAGCAGAGAGGTTTTTGACAAGATCCGTGAGGGGACGATGAAAAAAGGGGATGTGCTTGGGATTGCGCGCACCGCGGGAATCATGGCGGCGAAACGTACCTTTGAACTGATTCCCCTGTGCCATCTGCTGGCGTTGACGAAATGCACCATCGATTTTGAATATCTGGAAGATTCCCTGGAGATTGAGGCTTGCTGTACGGTAAAAACGGTAGGAAAGACCGGAGTGGAAATCGAGGCGCTGACGGGAGTGGAGATTGCCCTCCTGACAATCTATGACATGTGCAAGGCGCTGGATCGGTCCATGGAGATGAACGGTATCCGCCTGTGCCAGAAAAGCGGCGGAAAGAGCGGCGACTACCGGGAAGAACCGGACCGAAGGGATAGGGGCAACAACCAAGAGGAAAAGAACCACGGCGAAAGCGACCAAAATGGAGGCGGGAATGAGTGAAACACTGACGGATTCCAGAGGAAGGGTTATCGATTATCTGAGAATCTCTGTGACGGACCGGTGTAATCTTCGGTGTATGTACTGCATGCCGGAATCTTCCGAAAATCCGGACGGAGGGCCGGTCTTTCTTCCTCAGGAAGAACTGCTGACAGCCGGGGAATGGATTACGTTCGCACGGGCGGCATCCATGGCGGGAATCCGGAAGATCCGGCTGACCGGAGGGGAGCCGCTGATGCGTCCGGACCTGACGGAACTGGTTCGGGGAATCGCCGCGCTGCCTCAGGTGGAACAGGTCGTGATGACCACCAATGGGGTAGGGCTCGCGGGAAAAATCCGGGAGTTGAAAGAAGCCGGGCTTTCCGGTGTGAATATCAGCCTGGACAGTCTGGAGACCGAGGGTTACCGGAGGATTGCCGGAAGGGACCGGTGCCGGGAAGCATTGGAAGGACTTTCCGCCTGCCTGGAAGCGCAGATTCCCGTCAAGATCAACTGCGTTCCGGTAGGAGGAATCAACGACAGCCAGTGGCTTTCCCTGGCAGCGCTGGCGAAAACCTATCCTGTCCAGGTGCGGTTTATCGAAATGATGCCGATTGGTGAGGGGAAGGACTTTTCGCCGATCGACAGCGGTCAGATCCGGGAAACACTGGAGCAGGCGTTTGGTCCTCTGTTCCCTGTGAGCTATCAGGCCGGACAGGGACCGGCGGAGGTTTTTACACGTCCGGACTTTGCCGGGAGTATCGGCTTCATCCAGGCGGTACAGCACGGATTCTGCAGTACCTGCAACAGAATCCGGGTGACGGCTGAGGGAAAGATCAAACTCTGTCTTCACCATCCGGTCAACGGGGATGTCCGGGAACTGATCCGGGCAGGGAAAACACCGGAAGAGCTCTGCCGCTGGCTGACGCGCCTGGTTCAGGCGAAGCCTGCGGATGGATATCACACCGACGAAAGCCGGCCGATGTGGAAGATCGGAGGATAGAAGATCTTGCAAAATGCAAGCTTCAGACATGCTTCGATGACGGAGCGACAAAAGAAATGGAAAAGAGGAAACAGCAATGGGAAAAGTGCTGGCAGTATGTATCAGTGAGAAACGCGGCACACAGAAGAAAAATGTGGAGAAGATCCGCCTGATCGAAAATTACGGGCTGGAGGGAGATGCCCATGCGGGAAACTGGCACCGCCAGGTAAGCCTGCTCTCCTATGACAGGATCCGGGAGTTCAATGAAAGAGGAGCCGGTGTGGACCATGGCGCATTTGGAGAAAATCTTGTCGTGGAAGGATTTGATTTCAAGAGTCTTCCGGTGGGGACCAGGCTCCGCTGCAATGAGGTGGTGCTGGAAGTAACGCAGATTGGAAAAGAATGCCACAGCCACTGTGAGATTTACAAGAAAATGGGAGAATGCATCATGCCGACGGAGGGAATTTTTGCGAGAGTTCTCCACGGAGGCATCATTGAGAAAGGAGATGAGCTGGAACTTGTATCGGACAGTTGTATTGACGGTCAGTGACCGCAGCGCACAGGGAATCCGGGAGGATCAAAGCGGCCCGGAGGCAGTCCGGATGCTGGAAGAGGCGGGATACCAGGTGGTGGAAACCAGAGTCCTGCCGGACGAAAAAGACCTGCTTGCCGAAGAGATGAAAAAGATCTGTGATGAACATCAGGCGGATCTGATCCTTACCACAGGGGGAACCGGATTTTCCATGAGAGACTGGACGCCGGAAGCGACACTGGAGATTGCTCACCGGCAGGTGCCGGGGATCAGTGAGGCTCTGCGGGCATATTCGCTGAAGATCACACCGAGAGCGATGCTGAGCCGTGGTGTTTCCGTGATACGGGAACAGACGCTGATCATCAATCTTCCGGGCAGCCCGAAGGCAGTCCGGGAGAATCTGGAGTATCTGCTTTCGGCTCTGGGACATGGGCTGGATATCCTGACCGGAAATGTGACGGAAGGATAAGGCAGAGCAGGGCAAGAGAAAGCCGGACCAGACAGAGCATGTAAGTGGAAGTAACCATTCAGTCAGCGGAATGGTTGTAACAGTTCAACCGATGAAACTGTCACAAATGGTCACAAATGGAAACAATAAGAACAAATATTTTCAGGAGGATGGGACAAATGAGAAAAAGACTGGCAGTGATCGGAATCGCAGGAGTAATGGCAGCAAGCCTGCTGGCGGGATGCAGCAGCAGTGGGGAAACAGATACGCAGAGCAGCACATCAGACAGCTCACAGGCAGTATCGGACGCTTCCGCCAATGCAGAGAGCGCACAGGACAGCAGTTCTGCTTCTGATGCTGAACAGGCGGGAAGCGAAGAGCAGTCCATCACCGTCTCCGCAGCGGCAAGTCTGACGGATGTACTGAATGAACTGGCGGAAAAATACAAAGAGACAAATCCGGGCATGGAGATTTCCTTTACCTTCGGCGGCAGCGGCGCGCTGCAGACACAGATTGAAGAGGGAGCGCCGGTGGATCTGTTTTTTTCAGCGGCAGAGAAAAATATGGATGCGCTGGAAGAGCAGGGGTTGATCGATACGGAAACCCGCAAGAATGTCCTGAAAAATGAGATTGTCCTGATCGCGCCGCAGGGCGATACCCAGGTTGCCAGCTTTGAGAACATCCTGGACTCTGAGCCAACGATAGCCCTCGGGGAGGCGGAAAGTGTGCCGGCCGGAAAGTATGCGCAGCAGATTTTTGAGAGCCTTGGCAACTGGGAAGGCGTGCAGAGCCATGCGGTATTTGCCGGCAATGTGCGTGAGGTGCTTGCGTGGGTAGAGGCAGGCGAAGCGGACTGCGGCGTTGTATATGCGACAGACGCGATGACCAGCGATCAGGTGCAGGTGATCTGCGGTGCGCCGGAGGGAGGACCGGAAGTGCTTTATCCGGCGGCTGTGATCAAAGGCTGTGCAAACCCGGAGGGCGCGGCGGAATTCCTGGACTACCTGGCCAGCGAAGAGGCAAAGGATGCGTTTGAGTCCTATGGATTCACTTTCCTTGCATAAACAGTGAAGAAAAAGTTTGGAAGCAAACTTCCAAATCTATCTTGATGACGCAGCAAGTGCGTCAGGAAAGAGGAAAACATGGATGATTGGTCACCTTTGTGGATATCTGTGCAGGTAGCGGTCCTTGCGACCGTATGTTCCGTGATCCTGGGAACGGCGCTTGCCTACGGTGTGATGAAGCTGAAAAAGCTCCGCCCGCTGGCGGACGCAGTGTTGACGCTTCCTCTGGTGCTCCCGCCTACGGTGGTTGGTTTTTTTCTGCTGATCTTACTTGGCAAAAACAGTGTGATCGGGCAATTTTTCAATGAGATAGGTCTCCCGTTTATTTTTACGATGCGCGGGGCGGTGGCGGCTGCCTTTGTGGTTTCGTTTCCGCTGATGTACCGCTCCGCCCGGGGCGCGATGGAGCAGATGGACCGGCAGCTGCTGTATGCGGCACGGACACTGGGCGCCAATGAGGGAAAGATTTTCTTCCGTGTGATCCTGCCCAACTGCCGGAGCGGCATCTTTGCAGGAACGATCCTCGCATTCGCCCGGGCGATGGGGGAATTCGGAGCGACGATCATGCTTGCCGGAAATATCCCCGGGAAAACCCAGACCATGGCGCTGGCGGTGTACACGGCAGTGCAGGGAGGAAACCGGGAAGAGGCATTTCAGTGGGCAGTGATCATTGTCCTCATGTCTGCGGCGGCGATCCTTGCCATCAACTATTTTGAACAGGGAAAGAACCGGGGAAAGGACGATACGTTTTGAAGTTACAGGTAGAGATTGTCAAAAAAGTGAAGACAGGGACGATCCGGGTGGAGTTTGCCCTGGAAAACGAAGTGCTTGGGATTCTTGGGAGAAGCGGCTGCGGAAAGAGCGTCACGCTGCGGTGTATCGCGGGAATCCTGCAGCCGGACGAGGGCAGGATCCTGCTGGACGACAGGGTGCTTTATGACAGCGGGAAGAAGATCTGTCTGAAAGCCAGGGAGCGGGGCATCGGTTATCTGTTTCAGAATTATGCGCTGTTCCCCAATATGACAGTTCTGAAAAATATCTGTTTTTCTCTGAAAAAAAGAGACCGGGAAGGGCGGAAGTATGCCAGGGAGCTTCTGGAACGTTTTTATCTGACGGATGTGGCGGACTCTTATCCCGCGATCCTGTCCGGCGGGCAGCAGCAGAGGGCTGCCATGGCACGTATGCTGGCGGCGTGTCCGGGAGTGCTTCTGCTGGATGAACCGTTTTCTGCTCTTGACAGCTTTCTGCGCCAGGAAATGGAGCGAGAGGTTCAGGAGGTGCTGAATACTTTCGGCGGTGTATCCATCCTGGTGTCCCATAACAAGGAAGAGATCAGCCGCCTGACCAGCCGGTGTATGGTGATGGATCAGGGACGGATTGCAGAAATCGGAGAGACAGCGAAGATTTTTGCGGCGCCTCAGTCTGAAGAAGGCAGGCTGTTGATCCATGGAATCCGTGCGGAGGAAATGGGAAAGGAAAATTTGTCAGGGAAGGGAAATACAGGAGGCAAGGATGATCCGGCGGAGAAAGAAAATCTGCAGAAACAGGAGGATGTCTTATGATCTATCTTGACAGCGCTGCCACCAGTCTGCATCGGCCGGAGTCGGTGATCCGGGCGGTCTGCGAAGGGATGCAGTGCCTGGGAAACCCCGGCAGGGGCGCTTATGACGCGGCTCTGGAGGCGGGGCGGACGGTTTATCAGGCGAGAAAGAAGATTGGCAGCCTGTTCGGGATGGAAGATCCGTCCCGCGTGGTGTTTACAGCCAATGTGACGGAGGCGCTGAACCTGGCTGTCAGCAGTCTGTTTGGGCCGGGCAGTCATGTGATCACCACCTGCATGGAGCATAACAGTGTTCTGCGTCCGCTGTACCGTCAGGAAAGCAGAGGCGCTTCGCTGACGGTCCTGCCCTGTGATGAGATGGGCAGGCTGCGGTATGAGCTTCTGGAGCAGGCGGTGCGGTCGGAGACGAAAGGAATCGTCTGTACCCATGCCTCCAACCTGACCGGCAATCTGAACGATATCCGTAGAATCGGGAGGTTCTGCCGGGAACACGGTCTGCTCTTTGTTCTGGACGCGGCGCAGACGGCGGGGATCTTTCCTATTCATATGGAACAAGATCAGATTGACGTGCTGTGTTTTACCGGACATAAGGGACTTCTCGGCCCACAGGGAACGGGAGGGCTATGCGTCCGGAAAGGGATAGAGCTGGAAAGTTTCTGCGTAGGCGGAAGCGGTGTGCAGAGTTACCGCAGGGAACAGCCCCGGCAGATGCCGGAGCGTCTGGAAGCGGGAACTGCCAATGTACACGGAATTGCCGGGCTTCTGGCAGCTGTGGAATGGCTGGAGGAGACGGGGATTTCAGAGATTCATAGACGGGAGACGGAACTGATGCATCGGTTTTACCGGGGTGTATGTGAGATCCCGAATGTGAAAGTATATGGAGACGCAGCGCTGTGCAGTCCCGGTGAGCGGGCGCCGGTGATCGCTTTGAATATTGGCGGACTGCCTTCCGACGAAGTTTGTGATGAACTGGCGCAGGAATATGGGATCGCTGTGCGGGGAGGCGCTCACTGTGCACCGCTGATGCACGAAGCTTTGGGAACGGTGGAGCAGGGAGCGGTGCGGTTCAGTTTTTGCTTTTTCAATACGGAAGAAGAGATTGACTGCGCGGTACAGGCGGTGCGGAAAATCGCAGAAGAAGAGGCTGAGAACGGGGATTGTTGATTCCAAGATGATGAAAATCACTGTTTCGTCAGACCCCGGAGAAAGATCGAGAGGACAGAAAAGAATGCGAAAAAAAGAATTGAGGGTTGTTGTCGCTTTTGACACAACGACCCAGGCGCTTGCCATGGAGGAAACAGGAAAGGAAGCCGGACTGAACGGGAGGCTGATTCCAATTCCCCGGCAGCTGACGGCAGACTGCGGGCTGGCGTGGAGTGAACCTGTGCAGAGCCGCAGGGAAATGGAACAGCTGATCCGGGAGAAAGGTCTGGAGTATCATCAGATTGTTGAACTGGTGATCTGACAGATCCGGATAACAGTTTGATTGGCTGGATGATTGTAGATCTGGATGTTCAGCAAAAAAATGTCCAGCTGAGAGAAAAGGTGAAGGATGCGTATGAGCCAATGGCAGCAGTATTCAAATTTGATCCAGGCGCTTGGAATTCCTGATTCCGTCCGCTGTATCTGTGCGGTGGGGGCAGGGGGGAAGACCAGTCTTCTGCATCGTCTTGCTGAAGAGTACCGGGCGCGGGGCAGAAAGGTTCTCCTGACAACTACGACGAAAATGTATCTTCCGAAGGAATATGCGGCACTGGACCGCTCTGCGGAGGAAATCCTTGCCTGTCTGGAGCGGGACAGTTTTGTGACGGCGGGAACAACCGTTTCAGAAGAAAAAATGGGTCCGCTGCCTCCGGAAATATGGAAAGATGTGGTGAGGGAAGCGGATGTGGTCCTTGTGGAAGCAGACGGTTCCCGGCGGCTTCCGCTGAAAGTTCCGGGAGCCGGTGAGCCGGTGCTTCCCGCGGAGTGTGATTTTCTGATTGCAGTGGAAGGGCTTTCCGGTATCGGTCAGCCGTTGGAGGAGGTCTGCCACAGACTGGAACAGGCGACGAAATTGCTGAGGTGTCCGGGAACGCAGACGGTTACGGAAAAAATGGCGGTACAGCTTGCGAAGAGAGGCTATCAGAGATTTTCCGGATCCGGCTGTTATTTCTTCAATCAGGCGGACTGTCTGAGTGAAGAGCAGAAAAACAAAATCGCAAAAGCCATGGAAGGAACGGAATTTGTACTGGGAAGCCTGAGAGAAAGGAGTTATCTGAAAAATCTGGCGGAGTAAAAACTTTGGCAGGAGTTTTATGTAAATTTTGAAAAAGAATAAGATAATGAAAAAGAAGAGAAAGACGTGCAAAAAAGGCGTGTCCAAAGAATGCCAGAAGGCAATCTGTGGACACGCCTTTTTATTCAAAGAGTTTTATTCAAAGAATCTGAATCAAAGAGTATCGTCTCTTCGGATATATCCCGGATGGCTTGGATCAGCAAGGATGGATTTCTCATGGATCAGCCTTGCATTTTTATCAACCACGAAACTATCTACATTTACATCTTTTCCGATGGTAACGCCCGGAAGGATCACGCTGTTCTTAACCACAGCGCCCGGTTTGATCACACATCCACGTCCGATGATGGAGTTTTCTACCGTTCCCTCGATCAGACAGCCGTTGGAAACAACGGAATTCTTAACGTCGGAAGTTTCGAAATACTGTGTCGGACAGGAGTCGTTGGTTCTGGTGTAGATCGGCCAGTTTTCGTCAAACAGTCCTGTGGATGTCTTGAAATCGATCAGGGAGATGTTTGCGTCATAATAACTCTTGAAATCCGTAATGGATGCGAAGTATCCACGATGTGCAACGCCGCGGATATCCAGTTCGCCGCACTCACTGTTGACGATATCGGCAAAGGAGTATGCGGAGGAGAGTTTATGCGCTTTGTTTACCAGTTCGATAAACAGATCTTTTTTCAGGATATATGTATCCATGAAGATATTTCTGTTCTTTGCGTTTCCATGATTCTGCTCGATGCCGTTGACACCTTTCTGGCGGTTCAGCTCCAGGGTGTTGCAGTTCAGGTAGTTCTCCTTTGCATTGTCCACGGAGTGATACAGCAAGGTGATATCTGCGCCGGAATCGATATGGGTGTGGAGCAGAGAATCAAAGTCCATGGAGTAGATCATATAACTTGGCGCGATTACAACATATGGATAATGTACACGTTCGATACAGTTCATGTTTTCGATAAATGCGGCGATATCGTTGTTGTAGATATCATTTTCCACACCGTTTTCGGAAAACAGGATGTGCATTTTTCCTCTCTTGGAGTTGATGTTGTAATGGCGTCCGGTTCCGAGATGCTCGGTCAGAGAACGTGGTTTTCTGCGGATATATACCTGGATATGCTCAATGCCGCTGTTGGTCAGGTTGGAAATCGGGAAATCGATCACACGGTAACGGCCGAGGAAGGAAAATGCTCCGATGGGGCGATAGGTCTGCATCCCGTCGACCCAGATCTGTTTTCCTGAGAAGTTTACAATACCAAATGCGTTAGCCATTTTATTCGTCCCCCTTTACACGTTTCGAAATCAGTTCAATATGCTCGCTGTTCGGATCGCCTACGACGGCATTTTTTCCAACTTTGACACCGTCGGCAATGATCACGCGGTGAACAACGGCGCCCTCCTCAACAACGGCGCCCGGCATCAGAACGCTGTCTACCACTTTTGCCCCGGTCATAACCTTGGCATCGGTGAACAATACAGAATTTTTTACTTCTCCGTCGATGATACAGCCCTGAGTGATGAACGCACGCTTGATCTCAGCATTCGGTCCGATATAGTGAGGCGGTGTGGTAACGTCTTCTGTATAGATTTTCCATGTATTGTCGTTCAGGTCAAGGGCATTGTTCTTGTCCAGCAGATCCATATTTGCTTCCCAGAGGGAATCAATGGTTCCTACGTCTTTCCAGTAGCCCTGGAATTTGTATGCGTACAGGTTTTTTCCGCTGTTCAGCATTTCCGGGATAATGTCCTTGCCGAAATCATGGTTGGAATCCGGATTCTTAATGTCCGCCAGAAGCAGTTTGCGAAGCTGTTTCCAGTCAAAAATATAGATACCCATGGAAGCAAGATTGCTCTTTGGTTCTTTCGGTTTTTCTTCGAAGTCAATGATACGTCCGCTTTCGTTGGTATTCATGATACCGAAACGGCTGGCTTCTTTCAGTGGAACCTCAATGACAGCGATGGTGGCATCAGCACCGCATGCCTTGTGGTGAGCAAGCATTTCGGAGTAATCCATTTTATAAATATGGTCTCCGGAGAGGATCAGCAGATACTCTGGAGAGAAAGAGTCAATAAAATCAATGTTCTGTGAAATAGCGTCTGCAGTACCGCGGTAAACGTCCAGATTTGCGTCCGCCTTCTCACGGGGCGGAAGTACATAAACACCGCTGTCCTTTGCGTCCAGACCCCAGCGGCGTCCGGCGGCTACATAGCTGTTCAGCAAAACTGATTCATACTGCGTCAGGACACCTACCACATCAATGCCGCTGTTTGCACAGTTGCTGAGGGGGAAGTCGATAATACGATATTTTCCTCCGTAAGAAACGGCCGGTTTTGCAACTTTTTTTGTCAATTCATGCAGACGGGTGCCACGACCGCCGGCAAGAATCATTGCCAACATATTATTCTGCTTCATAGCAATTCCTCACTTTCATTTATTATCATATATTATACATTTTTTTGAAAAAAATTTCCACATTTTTGTGCAAAATTCTTATTAAATTTTCGTGTTTTTTTAAAATACTGTGGGAATAATTCGAAGATCAGAGAAATGCTGGATGGGTATTGGCAAAAGTGTCGGTGGTTGTGTGGGAAAGGGAAGTGAAGTATAATGAAACAAATAGAAAAACAAGGAGCAAAAAGATGAAAGGATTCTATGACAGACTGAAAACTATGCTGGAGCAGGAGCCGTCCGTTCGTATGGCTGTATCCGTGGAGGGGGAACATCCGGGTATGCAGGTGTTGTGGAGTGACCCGGAGATTTGGACCTCAGGTGACAGAGAACTTGCGGAACAGTGGGTTGCACAGCTTCGGGATGCTGTGTCCGGCTCATGTGTGCAGTTGGAAAACGACCGAATATTTATGCAGAGATATTCCGCGCAGCCGGAGCTGGTGATCCTGGGCGGCGGACACATTTCCAGAGAACTTGTTTCCCTTGGAAAACAGATTGGTTTCCGTGTGACGGTCGTGGATGATCGGGAAGAGTTTGCGTCGGAAGAACGGTTTCCGGATGCGGATCGGGTAATCTGCGGAGCGTATGACCAGGTGTTTGAGAAACTTCCGGAGACTCCGGTGGGGTATTATGTCGTGGTGACCAGAGGACATCTTGGGGATAAGGAATGTGTCCGCAGAATTCTGCAGCGTCCGTTCCGCTATGCCGGAATGATCGGAAGCAGAAGGAAAGTGGCGCAGACCAAGAAGGATCTGAAAGCGGAAGGATTTGCAGACAGCCTTCTGGAACAGCTCCATGCGCCGATCGGGCTGGACATCGGAGCGGTCACTCCGGAGGAAATCGCAGTCAGCATCGCGGCGGAACTGATACAGGTAAAAAATCGCGAGACTGTCCAGGTGATGGATGAAAAAGTCCTGGAGGCATTGCTGAAGCCGGAAGAGAAAATCCTTGCGATGATTGTGGAAAAGAAAGGATCCGCGCCGCGGGGCGCCGGAGCTTGCATGGTGATCACGGAGAAAGGAGCCGCGGCGGGGACGATCGGAGGCGGAGCGATCGAATATGAAGTGCAGAAACATGGGCTTGCCATGCTGCGGGAGAAGCGGGAAACGGATCTGAAAGCTTATCAGCTGAACAATATCCACAGCGCCGGGCTCGGAATGATCTGCGGCGGAAGCAATGAAATCTTCTTTCTGCGGCTGTAAAGCATAAAAAAAGAGCGGGAAGGTCAATCAAAATAGGATGATTTTCCTGTCCCGCCATTTTTGCCAAACATACGTTTTTTGACTATTTCGATGGATTCAGACCGAATCCCTTATACTGTCGGATCTGTCTTAGTTGTACGGATTGTAGTCAATGTTTCCAAGGAAAGTAGAGAGGCTCTCGAAGTATTCAGAGTTTCTCTGAACGAAGTTTGCGATTCTTTCTTTTAAAGATTTTTTTGTATTATTAGACATATCAATGACTCCTTTCAATCTCTCAATGTGTCTGTGTTGTTCTTATCGATTACATGAATTATCATAGCACCAAAAGTATGGGAAGATTAGGACAGTAATTGACTAGTTATTGTCCAATATTGACATATTGTCATCGAAAAAGCAGGAAAAAGCGGGAGAAGAGAAGATGAACAATGTTATATATGAACAGATTTATGATCTGGACAAGACCGGGATCAGCATCCATTATTATACCCAGAGAGGAGAATATACGCCGCCCCACTGGCATTCGGCGCTGGAACTGCACTACGCCCTGAACGGCACCGGCGAGATTTTTTTCGGGAAAAAGCGTCATGCGCTGGTCAGCGGTGAATTTCTGCTGGTGGATTCCAATGTGATCCATCATACCCAATGTGCCAGAGTCTCCATGGGTGTTTCCATCTATGTATCACGGGAATTCCTGAAAAAATATGTCCCGGATCTGGACGTCTGCCACCTGGAATGCTCCAGGGAGACGCTGGAACGGGAAAAACTGGACAGCTATCTGAAAATCTGCGAGATGATGAAAGAGATGCCGCGGATGTACATTCTGCAGCCGGTGGGATACAAAATGCGCTGTGAAGCGATTGTAATGGAAGTAATGTTTCTGCTGCTGAACGATTTCTGCACAAGAGAAGTGGAGACAGAAGACGTAAAGGACGCCAGAATCCGGGAACGGCTCAATGAGATTACCAATTATGTAAGAGAACATTACCGGGAACCCATCTCGCTGGAGGCGGTCGCGTCCGAGGTCGGACTGAGCAGAGAATACTTCTGCCGGTTCTTCAAACAGCACATGGGAATCAACTATGCCCGCCACGTCAACCTGGTGCGGCTGGTGCATATTTACGATGACATCGTGAATACCCAGGACAATATTATGGTGATCGCGGAAAAACACGGTTTTACCAATTACAAACTTTTCACAAAAATGTTCAAGGAAATTTACGGATGCATGCCCAGCAGCCTGCGGAAAGGATAATAGAATGATGAAGCAGCAGTTTAGAGCGTGTTTGAAAATTCATTCCCACAAACTGTGACGCACATCTCGCAGAAAGCAATTTTCAAACACGCTCTAGCCAACGGAAAAGGTAAAGCTGGACTTTTGATGGAAGCTGCGGTATGATAAAAGAAAAGCGGCGAGCCGCACAAGAGAGAAAAGGAGTACGAATTATGAAAGACCAGAATTGTGGATACTGTATGAGAGGCGAACTGCTGGATCAGTTCGGAATTTTTATCTGTGACCTGGAGGTCAGCAGCCTGATCCTTTTCAAAGAGCAGAGCCATCCGGGAAGATGTATCGTTGCATACAAAGATCATGTGAGCGAGATCGTAAACATCAGCGACGAGGAGAGAAATGCATTTTTCGCAGACGTGACACGCGCAGCGAATGCCATCCACGCAGCGTTCCATCCGGATAAGGTAAACTATGGCGCATACGGAGATACCGGATGCCATCTGCATATGCACCTGGTTCCGAAGTATAAAGACGAGTATGAATGGGGCGGTGTATTCGAGATGAATCCGGGCCGGACCTACCTGTCTGACGAAGAGTATGCGGAGATGATCGAGAAGATCAAAGCGAACCTGTAATCGACTGTAATTAAAAGAAAAAATAGCTCCGGAATCAGAGGACGTAAAAGATGCGTTGTCTGGTTCCGGAGCTTTTTTTGGAAAAGAAAAAAGATGCAAGGAAAAATTCCTGCATCTTTTCTGCGTAGCGAGAGGGGGATTTGAACCCTCGACACTGCGGGTATGAACCGCATGCTCTAGCCAACTGAGCTATCTCGCCATATATGAAACTGTAAAAAGGAAAAAAATAAATAGCGAGAGGGGGATTCGAACCCTCGACACTACGGGTATGAACCGTATGCTCTAGCCAACTGAGCTATCTCGCCATAAGGTTTTCAGGTTGTCTGGCATAAATATGGGGCCTATAGGGCTCGAACCTATGACCCTCTGCTTGTAAGGCAGATGCTCTCCCAGCTGAGCTAAGACCCCATGTTTTTGTTGCTTTTCGCAACCTGCTTTGCTATTATATAATCAAATGACAGGATTTGTCAATAGATAAATTTAAAAAAATCAAAAAAATATAGAAAATTGGAAAATGGAAGCAGTTCAGCCAGCGGAATGGTTACGAAAGATCAAACAACACGAAAGCAGGGGATACATATGCAGGAAGCATTTTTAAAGAACTTTACGGATTTTATTTTTCTGGAGGATCAGCCGCAGAAGGCGGATGTGATCTTCGTGCCGGGGAACGGATGGCCGCAGATGGCGCGCCGGGCGGCAGAACTCTGGAAGGAAGGAGCTGCACCGTGGATCCTCCCGTCGGGGAGATACAGCATTACGAAAGGAAAGTTCTCCGGTGTCCGGACGATGGAGGAACGGTATCCGGGGCCGTATGAAACGGAATGGGAATTTCTGAGAGATGTATTGATCAAAGAAGGGGTTCCCGGGGAAGCGATCCTGAAAGAGGATCAGGCTTCCTATACCTATGAGAACGCAATCTTTTCCCGGCAGGTGACGGATGCGGCAGGAATACAGGTGCGGCGGGGAATCATCTGCTGCCAGAGCCACCATGCAAGGCGCTGCAGGATGTATTATCAGCTTCTGTATCCGGAAACGGAATTTCTGGTGGTGCCGTCGAATACGGAGGTGACGAAGGAAAACTGGTACCGCTCCGAACGCGGGATCGATCTGGTCCTGGGTGAGGTCGAACGGTGTGGAGGACAGTTTCATCAGATTCTGCGTGAATTGAAAGAAAAAAAGGAACAATCGGAATGCTGTCAGAGCTGAAATCAGAAAAAGTATGGGGAAACTTTTTAAAGTTGTGGTAAAATCCGATGGATTATGGTATACTATCTCTAACGTAAAACTTCAACGAATAAACGAAAAGGTTGGTGGCGAGCATGAATAAGATTGATGAATTAGTGGATATCCTGAAAAAGAGGGAAAGCGATGACGATAAGTCAAAGAATGCCATTTTATGGGTTCTGGCGATCATTGGTGTGGTAGCTGCCGTTGCCGGCATCGCCTATGCAGTATATCGTTTTGTTACACCGGATTATCTGGAAGACTTTGAGGATGATTTCGACGATGACTTTGACGATTACTTTGAGGACGAAGAAGGAGAAGAAGAGTAAGTCGACAGCAGGATGAAGAGAAGAGCTTCGGCGCCGAAGGCTGTCGGGAGATCAGGAAGAGGGATCCCCGGCAGTATGCGCCGGAGCTTTTTTTGGGTCATGGGAAATATGGCGTCCGCTGTTGGATAGGAAAGAAAAAGGAACGGGGGAAACAATCGATGCAGAAGACAAATACAAAGGTGATGACCAGCGGAAATCCGGCAAAACTGCTGCTGTTCTTTGCGGTTCCGCTGATGCTGGGCAATCTGTTCCAGCAGATGTACACGATGGTGGATACCATTATTGTAGGACAGGGCGTAGGCGTACAGGCGCTGGCTTCCCTGGGAGCGGCGGACTGGCTGAACTGGCTGTTCCTCGGACTGGTGACAGGCCTGACACAGGGATTTTCCATTCAGATCTCCCAGCTGTATGGCGCCGGGAAAATCGAAAAACTGAAACAGACCATCGGAAATTCCATCGTGCTCACGGTGGGCGCGGCGGTGGTGTTCCTGCTGATCGCCCAGGGCGGGCTGAGGTTGTTTCTGGACCTGATGAACACGCCGTCAGATATCTATGCAGGGTCTGAGAGCTATCTGCGGATCATGTTCGGCGGAATCCCGGTCATTCTCGCTTACAATCTGGCGGCTTCCATCCTGCGGGCGCTGGGAGACAGCAAGACACCGCTGTATGCGATGATCATTGCCGCATGTATCAATATCGGCCTGGATCTTCTGTTTGTCATGGTATTCCACTGGGGAATTCCGGGAGCAGCCATCGCGACGGTGATCGCCCAGGCATTCTCTTTTCTTTTCTGTTTTGTTGTGCTTCGAAAAATCGAAGTGCTGAAAATCAGCAGACGGGATACGAAATTGGAGAAAGGCGTGGTTGTCCGACTTCTGACCCTGGGCATGCCGCTGATGTTCCAGAATGTCATTATCAGTGTCGGCGGCATGGTCGTACAGACCGTGATCAATGGATTCGGATTTATTTTTGTTGCAGGATTCACCGCGGCCAATAAACTGTACGGCCTGCTGGAGATGGCGGCGATTTCCTTTGGGTATGCGATCACCACCTATACCGGACAGAACCTGGGCGCCGGACGTCTGGACCGGATCAGAACAGGAATGCGCAGCGGGATGGCAATGGCGGCGCTGACATCCGTGGCGGTGTCGGCAGTGATGCTGATCTTCGGACGTTCCATCCTGAGCCTGTTTGTATCAGGTGATCCGGCACAGACAGCGGAAGTATTGAGTATCGCTTACCGCTATTTGTCGGTTATGAGCTACTTCCTTGTGGTGCTGTATGCACTGTGCGTTTACCGGAGTGCTCTGCAGGGGCTCGGCGATACCGTACTGCCGATGGTGTCAGGAATTGTGGAATTCGTAATGCGTGTCTGTGCGGTTATGCTTCTGCCGGCAGTGATCGGACAAAATGGAGTGTTCTATGCGGAAATTCTGGCGTGGATCGGAGCTGCGGTGCTTCTGGTCACTTCCTATTATAGAAAAATGCATCAACTGACGCATGGAAAGCAGATGAAACGAAAAACAGCAGATGACAGAAGTCATTGAAGGAGAAATGTGAGGTTTGGAAGTAAACTTCCAAATCTACCTTGATGACGCAGCAAGTGCGTCAGGAAGGAGGAAAAGGTGAAAAAAGGTGAAATTTACGAAGGCGTAATTGAATGTGTGGATTTTCCGAACAAGGGAACCGTCCGTGTGGACGGAGAAAGGGTGACGGTCAAGAACGGAATTCCGGGACAGAACGTGCGGTTTGCCATCAATAAAAAAAGAAAAAACAAGGCGGAGGGACGTCTGCTGGAGGTGCTGGAGAAATCACCGCTGGAGACCCGGGAACCGGTGTGCAGCCTGTTTCCGGCGTGCGGCGGCTGTATGTACCAGACCATGTCCTATGAGGAGCAGCTGAAAATGAAGGAAAGCCAGATCCGCAGCCTGCTGGACGAGGCAATCGCTGCGGCGGGACAGACGGACAGCGAGGGAAATGCCGATTACTGCTTTGAAGGAATCCAGGGAAGCCCGAAGGAATTTGCCTACCGGAATAAGATGGAATTTTCCTTCGGCGATGAGTACAAAGACGGACCGCTGTCTCTGGGACTTCACAAGAAAGGAAGCACCTACGATGTGCTGACCGCTTCGGACTGTAAACTGGTACACGAAGACCTGACCCGGATTCTGAACTGTGTGCTGAACTATTTCCAGGAGAGAAAGACGCCGTATTATCGGAAAATGAGCCATGAGGGCTATCTGCGTCATCTGCTTCTGCGCCGTTCGGAGAGCAGCGGGGAGATCCTGGTCTGCCTGATCACATCCAGCCAGCGGGAAGAACCGCTGGAGACGCTGGTGCAGCAGGTACTGGAACTTCCGCTGGAAGGAACCATCGTGGGATTTTTGCATATTATCAACGATTCTCTGGCGGATGTGGTGCAGAGTGACGAGACGAGGATTCTCTATGGACAGGACTTCTTTTATGAAACGATTCTGGGACTGCGGTTCAAGATTACGCCGTTTTCCTTTTTCCAGACCAATTCCAAAGGGGCGGAAGTGCTTTACAGCGCGGCAAGGGATTATATCGGCGAGACGAAGGATATGACCGTGTTTGACCTTTACAGTGGAACCGGTACGATCGCTCAGATCCTGGCGCCGGCCGCCAAGGAAGTGGTCGGTGTGGAGATCGTGGAGGAGGCCGTGGAAGCCGCCAGGGAGAATGCGGCTGCCAATGGGCTGGATAACTGCCGTTTTCTGGCGGGGGATGTGCTGAAGGTTCTGGATGAGATTACGGAAAAGCCGGATCTGATCGTGCTGGATCCGCCGAGGGATGGGGTGCATCCGAAGGCGCTGCCGCGGATTATCGCTTATGGCGTGGACCGGATGCTGTATATTTCCTGCAAGCCGACGAGCCTGGCGAGGGATCTGGGGGTTTTGATTCCGAGTGGGTATCGGGTGGAGAAGGTGAGGTTGGTGGATATGTTTCCGCAGACGGTGCATGTGGAGTGCGTAGTATTGATGTCAAAAGTTAAAGAATAGAATAGCGAAAAAGTGTAGAAAACAAGGGATTTCCGGGAGTCGGGGCTTGTCAGAGGACAGGTTTCGCTTCCCGGATTTTTTATTTTACGGGTAAGTGGGAATTGGTCTATTGTGAAAATTGGTGGAGAGTTGAGTGGTTGATTTTGATATTGGGGGTGTTGAGTTGACAGGTTGGATAAATGATATGTTGAGTTGACAGGATTGACATTTGAAGAAAAATAAGGGAAACGGCATCTTGGATGGATATGAGGCTCTGTTTGTACGTAGATGTTTTCAGAAATGTATAGGTAGTCATTGGCATACTCTCTTACTGGCTTGCGTACCATAAATTGATACAATGCACCCAACTTGCGTGAATGGGTGCATTTTTAATGATAGAAAAAATTGCATCAGACCAAATAAGAAGCACATTATTTCCAAGCGAACGGAAATAATGTGCTTCTTAACTTCTCATGGTGTCGATCAGCGCAAGCAACGCCTGTTTCTGTTCCTCTTTCAGTGCGCTCCACTTTGCGAATAAGATGCGCTGTTCTTCTGTCATTTCTGGAGAAGTCCCTTCCGTAAAGAACTGCGCTAAAGTAATACCAAATGCTTTACAGACCGCTTCTAAGGTCGGCAGCGTCGGAGCGTTATTCCGGTTGAACATATTTGTGACTGTGGAGTGGGAAAGCCCAGATTCTTTTGCCAGTCGGTAATCTGTCCAATCTCGCTCCTTCATGAGCTGTTTGATTCGCTTCTGTGCATCCATGACATCACCTACCTATCTGTATCTATTCTAAGTTCCAGAAAGGTGGTATAATAGTCACAATCGGTAGCTATCGAATTTCCCAAAAAGGACTTATACAGTAATAGATTGGTAGCTATCAGGGAATGATATTCAGAATGTCAGGAGGCTAAATTATGGCAGAGCATATATTTGAACGGTTGGCACGTGAACGGGGCATTGCGGTAGAGGAAATGCGAACTATTATATCCGCACGAATTGAGAAAGGGTGGAACGATCCAGACCCGGAAAAAAGAGAACAGTGGAGAAAAATACCATGCAGTGGTGAAATTCCGACACCGGACGAATGGCTGCGATATGCGGTTGAGAAATTGCAGGAAGAGGGACGGGAGGACTTGTTGTGGCGGTATCCGAATTTATAGAATATAGCAGTTATCTCAGCATTCCCTTTTAGGACATAAGTAGTAAATAAATTGCCAGCCGATATTTAACGGCTGGCCCAATGGGAAAATAAAATGTACTATTTTTAAGATGATAGTTTTCTATATTCTCGTGGTGAAATTCCCGTTTTTTGCTTAAAAACATATGTAAAACTACTCTGTTGCACATAACCAACAATACTTGATATTTCTTTTATCGTGCAGGAACTATTGGCCAAAAGGTCTTTTGCCCGTTCTATTCTTAAGTCTTTAATAAACTCAACGATTGTTGTTCCGTATATAGAGCGAAATAAATCGGAAAGTTTTGATTTACTCATAAGGCACATTCTTGCAAGACTGTGAACATCAAGCGCATCACAATAATGTTGTTGAAGAAAGTGCCCCAATCTATGTATGGCTTCCATATCGGAATCTCCAATACTTTTTATGGATGTAGAATGTGAATCTCGTATATGCCATTCGATTAGCCCGGCAATCAACTCTAATATTTTGGCTTCATAATAAAGCTCGGATGTTCCCGTAATCGGTGTATATGAAGCAATCTCCTTTAGTATTGACGATACAATGGGTATGTTAATGTTCCCGTTCATGCGTTCCACAATCTGTGGGAGATCTGAAAAATCCCGGTCGTAAAATTCAGATAACCGTTTTTCATAAAATTCTGGTAAAAATGAAATCCCAACACTATCAATGGAACAATTGGGGGATAAAGTACATTCATGTTCACCGTCAGGTAAGAAATATCCCAGTAATTGTTCCGCCATTTGGCAGTCGGTGTCGTTAACAACTTTTGCAACAGTTGGTGAACTTAAAGAAATTGTCAACATTGCTGGGTGGTGATAACGATAATGAATAGCTTCGTGAAATGTCAGGTGATATATGGTAATAGAACAAAAAGGATTTACAGGATATGTCCATAAATATCCTTTGCCTATTGAAGGGGTTGGCACCATCATAAACCCGCACCCGTTCTTATTTTTGTCAGAAGCAACAGGCGTTAAGCCTACTTGTGCAAAAAAGCCTGAAAAAAGATGTTCTACAAGTAAATTCACAAAATCCCTCTTTTAGTAGAATGTCCATTTTATTTTCGCAATCGTCCAAATGCTCATGTAGGTTATTGAAATATTCATATCTGGACGATATACTAAAAATCGTGGTTAGAAGCAGCTAACCTTAAAGCCAATTTTATCATATTTTCAAGAGAAATTCAAGGAGGACTCATAATGAGTGGAAAAGAAAAAAACAAATTGTCAGTAAAGGAATTGATTCAGGCAGGAGGATTTGGTGCAATATATCTGGTGGTCTATTTTGCTCTTGCAATGCTATTAGGATTTAATCCGATTACTTTCTTCGTGACTGGCCCAATTGCTGCGGTTGTATTAGGCACTGTATATATGCTTTACATCGCAAAAGTTCCGAAAAGAGGGGCAATTTTTATCCTTTCGATTTTTAATGGATTTTTGTTGTCTACAAACTTTGTATATGCCTTTTTTATTGTAATTGCTTTAGGGCTGATTGCAGAATTAATTGCTGGAAGCGGAAAATACAAGTCTATTACCAGGAACATTTTAAGTTTTGGTGTTTTTTCATGCGCATCAATTAGTGTGTATATTGGAGTGCTGTTTACGCGCGAACAGTATCTGGAAACAGCAATGCAATATTACGGTACATATTATTCAGAAGTATTAGGAAATATCCTGTCGGTCAGAAATGTAATTCTTCTGCTCATAGCAGATTTTGTAGCAGGTCTTGTAGGAGCTTTTATCGGGAAAAAGCTGCTTAAAAAACATTTTGAGAGAGCAGGAATTGTATAATGTATGATTTTCAAACCAAAAGTGATGCTTTTTTGGATATTAACCCACTCACCAAAATAGTAGCATTTTTAGTAGCCAACATTTTAATTCTGGGAGTGAAAACCTACAAGGTAGAGATTGTTTTTTGCATATTGATTCTGTTCCTGGGAATTAACGGAAAGCTATACAAATTGTCTTGCAAATACACGCTTTTTTATGCGGCCTTGATATTGATGGACTATTTCTTTAAAACAAATACCAATATTATTGTCAGTGTGATTGTTCTGATAGCGAGAATTATTCGTATGTTTTTTCCGATAGTGTTTGCTGCTCATATATTAATAAATTCAACCTCGACAGGAGAGTTTATTGCTTCTTTTAATAAAATGAAGTTACCAACTGCTTTCAGTGTTACTTTTTCCGTGATGATGAGGTTCATACCAACTGTAAAGGAAGAAATCAATGCGATTAAGCAAGCTATGTCCTACAGGGGACTTTGTATAAATTTTAAATCCATTATATGCCATCCAGTTCTTATGATAGAGCATGTATTGGTTCCGCTTTTAATTTCTTCTGCACATGTAATGGATGAACTGGCGGCAGCGTCTATGTGCAGGGGGCTGGATACGGATGTACATAGAACCTCAATATATACCGTGAAATTTAGGTTACAGGATTTTTCTTTTATTGTATTACTTTTCCTTGTCTTGGCTTTGGCGAAAGGAGGCTGGCTGTAATTGATCTGCATAGAGCATGTAACTGTGGAATATGAAAAAGGTATAAAGGCACTTGATGATTTTTCGTTAATAGTAAAGCCAGGGGAACTAATTGTATTATGTGGAAAAAGTGGCTGTGGAAAAACCACAGCCACACGTTTAGTAAATGGCTTAATTCCGCATTTTTATCAGGCAGAGCTATTTGGGAAAGTTGCTATAAACGGTGTTGATATAAAAGATATGGAAATCAGTGAGATTGCAAAGAATGTTGGAAGTGTGTTCCAAAATCCGAAATCTCAGTTTTTTAACATAAATACTACAGCAGAGTTAGCATTTGGCTGTGAAAATCGTGGTTGGGATAAAACTGAAATTTTTGAAAGGATGCACGATAGTGTAGAAGCATTTGGTATTCAAAGATTAGTGAACCGCGATATTTTCTCATTATCGGGTGGAGAGAAGCAAATGGTTGCCTGCGGGTCTATTTATGCAACGGCTCCATCTATTATGGTCTTAGACGAACCATCGTCTAATTTAGATTTGAAATCCATTGGGAAATTGCGTGCTGTATTAAAAAAGCTAAAAGAAAATGGCATAACAATCATTATATCGGAGCATAGGCTGCATTATTTAAACCATATTGCCGACCGCTATATTTACATGGAAAAAGGAAAAGTGATACAGGAATATGACTTTGAGACAATAAAGAACATTTCTGAGAGGAAACGTACTGAAATGGGATTACGGATGTTGTCTTGGGATGAAATACCATTCAGGGAAAGAGTGAAAACAAGCTCCGGCAAAAAAGTGCTGTCGCTTGATGATTTTCATTTTAAACGTGGGAAGGTCAGCATATTTCATATTCCTCGTTTGGAAATTGAGGGACATAGCATTGTAGGGGTTATTGGCAATAATGGTGTCGGAAAAACCACATTTATATCGTCTCTGATTGGTTTACTAAAATATCAAGGTGATGTGATAGTAGATAACCATAAAGTAAAAAGAAAGTTATTGACACAAAAAGGTTTTCTGGTGATGCAGGATGTGAACAGACAGCTTTTTGGTTCTACTGTATCAGAAGAAGTATCTCTTGGAATGAAAGAGATAGACGAGAATCGGGTAAATGAATTATTGAAAGAATTTCATTTAGAGGAACTAAAAAGCAAACATCCGGCTATTTTATCAGGTGGGCAAAAACAACGGTTGGCTATTGCGTCGGCAATCTATTCGCGGAAACAATTTTTGTATTTTGACGAGCCAACCAGCGGACTTGATAAGCAGTCTATGATTGCTTTTAGCGACACCATGCTTCATATAAAAGATAAAGCGGAATGTATTTTTGTGATTACCCATGATCCTGAATTACTATTTTCCTGTGCTGATTTTATCCTTAAATTAGAGGATAATCATGTTTATGATTATTATCCAATGGACAAAAGCGGCATAGAAAAGACAAAGAACTATTTTTATGATGCGTATGTGAAAGGAGCGGTTGAATGTTAAAGAAGATTTTCTATTATGGGAGGGAGAATAATAAAAAGACAGTTCTTTCAATCTTTTTGCTGGTAATTGCAATATTTTGTCAGACAGCCACATTTCTCTTTGTCTATCAGATAATAGATAAAATTGTTAAAAATGATCTTATTACTACGAATTTTATGTTATTTTGTGCAGCAGGTATTTTAATAAGCCTTATATTGCAAACTGTCTTTTATAAAAAGGGGCTTGATCTCTCCCATGAAGCTGCCTATGGAACCTTGATGAATCTCCGAATTTCTCTGCAAGGAAAACTGGAAAAATTGCCACTTGGCGTGATTGAAAGTAAGGGAATTGGAACTCTGAAAAAGGTGTTTGTAGACGATATAGATAGTTTGGAATTGCTTCTTGCTCATGGGATTCCGGAAGGAGTATCAAATCTGTTAGGAATCATTGTCATTTATATATTTCTGATTTTTATTGACTGGAAGCTTGCTTTGCTGGCTGCTGTCACAATTCCTTTGGGTTTGATCGCAGTAATGCTTATGTACAGCACAGGCAGCAGTAGGATGGCGGACTATTATAAATCAGGTCAGATTATGAATAATACCATTATCGAGTATGTGAACGGTATGGAGGTTGTAAAGGTATTTAATAAGTCGGGGGAATATTACGAAAAATTCAGAAGGTCTATTATCAATTACAGGGATTTTACTTTGTCGTGGTATAAAGCCTGCTGGCCATTGATGGCAGTTTACGGAGCGGTTTTACCATGTACTCTCATGGCTAATCTGCCGGTTGGTTCATGGATGGTAATAAGAGGATATGCCGGATTATCAGAATACATCCTGGTTTTGTGTCTGTCCCTTAGCCTTGGGGTGCCGCTTTTGCGGGTTACTTCCTTTATGTCGATGATACCACAGGTTCGCTATAAAATTGAAGAGTTGGAAAAACTCTTAGACAATCCACCGTTAAAAGAAAGGGAATGTGAATTTACAGGGAAGGACTATGAAATCAAATATGAGGATGTTTCTTTTGGGTATGATGAAAAAGAAGTTCTCCATCACATAAATCTTGTTATCAGACCTGATACAAAAACTGCTTTTGTAGGTGAATCGGGTTCTGGGAAAAGTACGTTAGCAAAGTTACTTGTTCATTACTATGATGTGAAAGAGGGAACCATTTCGATAGGAAATCAAAATATATGCGATATGAGTTTAAGGGTACTGAACAACTTAGTATCTTATGTTTCTCAGGACAACTTTTTGTTTAATATGAGTTTGATGGAGAACATACGAATTGGAAAACCAGAGGCGACAGACGATGAAGTGATAGAAGCTGCCAGAAAAGCACAGTGTACAGAATTTATTGAAAAGTTACCGGATGGCTTTTATACACTTGCGGGGGATTGCGGCAACCAATTATCTGGCGGAGAAAAGCAGAGAATTACATTGGCGAGGGCAATCCTGAAAAATGCGCCTATTATTGTTTTGGATGAGGCAACCGCATTTGCAGATTCTGAAAATGAAGCGAAAATTGAGGCGGTACTTACGGAGTTTGTTAAAGGAAAAACACTCATTGTAATTGTCCATAGATTGTCCACTGTAACAAACGCAGATCAAATTTATGTGTTAAAAAATGGCGAAGTAATCGAACATGGTACGCATCAGGACCTGCTTCATTTACAGGGAACTTATAAGTACCTGTGGGAAGCGCATCAGCGAAGTTTGGAATGGCAAATTGCAAGGGAGGTGAAAAAATGATTTTATCTATGATTTCCCGCATCTTGAAATTATCAGGCAAATACAGTAAAAGGATTAAACTTGCATTTGTCTTTTCTGTTCTTGATGCAATATTAGCTAAAATGCCGATTTTGTATGCAATGTTAGTAATCAGTAAATTGTACTACGGAACAATGCAGTTAAAAGATTCCATCATCGTAGGTGCTGTAGTATTGATTACTGTTATTTTACAGATATTCGTTCACCATGCCAGCGATAGGCTGCAAAGTGGGGCAGGCTATTTACTATTTGCAGATAAAAGGATGGAACTTGGAGAACATTTAAAGAAGTTGCCTATGGGCTATTTCACAGAAGGGAATATTGGGAAAATAAGTTCCGTATTGTCTACTGATATGCTTTTTATTGAAGAAAATGTCATGCAGAAAATTGCAAATATCATGACATATGCGTTTGCCTCTATCATTTTAATTGTTTTCATGTTTGGTTTGGACTGGAGGCTTGGGGTAATTGCTTTGATAACAACCTTGATTGCAATCTTTGTGGCGCAGCGGATGAATCGTGTGTCTCTTGTCGAAGCTGATGCAAGGCAGGAGCAAAATGAAAATTTGACAGAGGCGGTCTTAGAGTTTATAGAGGGGATAGCGGTTATAAAGAGCTACAATTTGTTGGGTGAAAAATCAAAAGAACTAAGTCAGAACTTTAGGGAATCGCGAGATAAAAGTATTTCATTTGAAGAAACTGTTACGCCTTGGATTTCCGGACTGAATGTAATCTATGCACTTGGCATTGTCGGCATCTTTCTATATGGTGTGATTGCATACACAAGTGGGACACTTTCTTTGACCTATGTTATGGGAATGTTGTTATTCGTTTTGGAAGTGTTTAATCCTCTGAAAACACTTTTTATGGAATCTGCTAATTTAGCGGTTATGGAAAGTTGTCTGGATAGGTTGGAAGAAGTATTGTGCGAAAAAATTTTACCGGATACTGGCACTGAGAAACTGCAAAAATCTATTGATGGCAGCGAAGTAGTTTATAAAGATGTATGTTTTGCATATGGGGATCACGAAGTCCTGCATAATGTTACATTTTCTCTAAAAGAAAATACAATGACAGCCCTTGTGGGGCCAAGTGGTTCAGGCAAGTCAACAATAGCAAATTTGCTTGCAAGATTTTGGGATATAAAAGGTGGCTCTATATCAATTAATGGAATTGATATTCGGGACTTATCCATAGAAGAACTTATGAACCAAATCAGTATGGTGTTCCAAAATGTATATCTGTTTCAGGATACGATATACAATAATATCTTAATGGGAAAATCAAATGCCAGCGAAAAAGAAGTTTACGAGGCTGCAAAAAAAGCCCGATGTTATGACTTTATTATATCTATGCCGGATGGTTTCAATACTATGATTGGCGAGGGCGGCGCCACACTGTCAGGTGGTGAAAAGCAGCGTATTTCCATCGCACGCTGCATTTTAAAGGACGCACCCATCGTTATTCTGGATGAAGCAACTGCAAGCGTAGATAGTGATAATGAAAGTTATATACAAGAGGCTATTGATGAATTGGTACGTGATAAAATCTTGCTGGTTATTGCGCATCGTTTACACACAATTAAAAATGCAGATCAAATATTGGTGTTAAATGATGGGAAAATCGAAGAAGCAGGAAAACATGAAGAACTTATGAAGATGGATGGCTTATATGCAGCTCTGGTACAACAAAGGCAGTATCAAAAAAATTGGTCGTTGTAATCTTAAATAGGGGCAGGAGGTGATGTTATCTGAATTTAGGGAAATCGTTAGAAGATTATCTGGAAGCAATCTTGATATTGAATAACAAGCTCGGAACCGTCCGCTCCATTGATGTAGCGAGGCAAATGAATTTCTCTAAACCTTCTGTCTGTCATGCTGTCAAGGAATTGCGGAAAAAGGGTTACCTGGAAATGGATTCGGATAACTACTTGCACCTCACGGAAAGAGGGTTTACTCTGGCAGAACAGGTTTATGAGCGCCACCGTTTTTTCACGAACAGCCTGATAGAAATGGGCGTTGATCCGGAAACGGCTGAAGCGGATGCCTGCCGGATTGAACACGTCATCAGCGACGAGAGCTTTCAGAAATTAAAAGATGCAATAAAGAGTAACGATAAGGCAAGATAAAAACATCTTGCTATCTGAGAAGATGGGCCAGTCTGCCTTGTGCGGATTGGCCCTTTTAGCATACATTGTCGAAAATTGACAGAAAAAGAAAATACAAAAATTTCTCAAAAACTTTCCGGTTTGAGACTGCAAAAAACGTTCTGGTATAGCGAGGAGGTGAAAAAGCAACCACGCTCAAATCTGAATAAAGGAGGGATGTGCTATGGTATCTCCTTCCAATGAAGATAGGATATGTGCGATGTTCGATTCGTTCAGCAAAACTACATCGCGTAATTACTTCAAAGATTTGCTGCGGGCTGAAAAACGCCGGGACAAGAATTACCAGGAAGAACCGGTAGAATACATACTTGAACTGTTAAGCCGCGAGGACACCTACCCATCCGATTTTTTTGTGCTTTATGTGGACGGGAATTCCTGCGTGGTGGAGAGCGAAACTTTATATAAAGCACTTCAATCCTTGCCGGAGAAACAAAGGACAGTCCTGCTGTTGGACTTCTGGCGCAATTTTACCGATGAGGAAATTGCAAAAAGATTGGAGGTAACGACCCGCACGGTGTATAACTTAAGACAGCGTGCATACAAAGCAATCAGAAAATTTTATGAGCGATAAGGCTTATACAGATGGACTAAACTATGACCTAATCAAAAGAGCGGTTCACGGAGAGAAGGACGCACTGGAGGAAATCCTGCGGATATATGAGCCTTTTCACAATGCCCTTGTAACCCGCGAGGTGGTTGGCCCCGACGGGAAGATACACAAGGAGATTGATGAAGACAAGAAGATACAGGTACAGATGCACCTTCTGGAAGTGATCCAGACAAAATGGAGGGAACTGATATGAACCTGATGCCAGACCTGTTTTCCTTCGCCTATGTGCCGGGCTGGTATGATCAGCTTGACGAACTGGCGGAGCTGGCGATCCCGGAGCCATGGCGGTTTCGGAATCCAAATTATTACACGAAAAATCCAGATACTCCGATATTAGAGCGGTATATCCACAGCATTTTCAAAAAACAAATCATTGATTATAACGAGGAACGAAATCCGGCAAAGGCGGCAGAGTATTTCCATGTGGAAAATGAATACGCCTGTTTCCATACCGGCCTTTACACAAAAAGGTACAAAGCGATTTACGGCTGCTTTGACCGTAACAAGCGGCAGGCCAGTATGCTGGATTGGTATTTCCGGGGCTTTTCGGATGAGATATCGCCGTGGCTGAAATACATCTCCCCGCTGCCGAAGAAGCCCAGCTACTATATGACGCAATATGGCGTCAATTACAACCCGGAATGGCCGATCCGCGTCAACGTGGATCATATCCTCGGCGATGAGGAGAACCTTTCCCGTATCCCGGCAGAAATCCGCGAAGCGCAAAACCTGCCCCTGCTTTTGGAAACGGCAGTTGAGCTGGCGCGGCGGAAGGCTGTGGTGGAACCGAGCATTGTGGTTCCACAGGGGTATCAGGGCCGGGTGCAATACTTGCTGCCGATCTGCCTGACCGATATGGAGCAGCCAGACCTTGCCATGACCCTCACAATCATGGACGGGTATTATTTGGGGAACACCTGCCTTACCTTAGAGATGGCATACCTCAACGCGCGGCTTCTTTCCAGACCGGTGGCGCATTGGCTCACGGACATAGTGGAGGAATAGCTGCGCACAGATCGCAGGTCTGCTCCCCGGCAGCCGGATTGGCTCTGGCGGAAAGGAGTGACCGGTTTGCGCCAAAGCAAGAAGGAGGTTGAACAGAATGACATAAGAGATAAAATGCGTCCAGTGTACTGTCCGAAATGCGGGTGGAAACTGCTGGACGCGGTAAAAGGTACAAAGACACTGATCAAGATCCCTCATAAGGGCCGGTATCCCGATTTATATGTGAAGTGCGGGCACTGCGGCGCGGAGGTTGGGATCATCAAAACTGAATAGCTACCACCGAATGTTCCGGGCTGGTTCCGGGACTTACCGGATAGCTGCGGCAATACAACAGCCCCCATAAGGAATGTATATGACGGGCGGGCAACGGACAGCGAAGCCGGGAAACCGGTGCAGCGTTTGTCTGAGCATGATGCACGAAGGGGTGATTTCATTCCATCCTCTGTGGTTGCCCCTTCATCACGCTGTCCTGAAAGAAAGACAGATGGGATATTGAGCCTGGCAAGCGGCACTTTTGTGCTGCTTGTCAGGCTCTTTTTTCGTTTTAGCGGCCAAAGTGCCGTCTGCCGGGCTCCGAAAGGAGAACGGCAAAATGAAGATCAATTACACATTTGCAAATGGAGAAACCTCAGATGTTGAGGTCAATGAAGAAATCGGGAACTTGGTCCTGGATTCCAGGCGGGAGGAAAGCAACCAGGACCGGAAGGAGCGGTACCACTGCTATTCCCTGGACGCGGCAGTGTATGAGGGCAGGGATTACGCAGACGGCGAGACCCCGGAATCCGCCCTTTTCCTGCAGCTGGAAAACCAGCGGCTTAAAGAGGCGTTCGAGCAGCTATCAGAGATACAGCGGCGCAGGCTTCTGATGATGGCCGAAGGGGTATCCCTCCGGGAGATCGCCCGCCGGGAGGGTAAGGACATCAAGACCATCCGGGAATCCATCGAAGGGGCCAGAAAAAAGTTTTTAAAGTTTTTCTGAAATCCTCCCCCTCAAAGCGCCCTCCCAATCTCCGTATGTTGAAGGACACACTAATACCGTCCTTCAGAAAGCAGAGGTGATGAGATGAAACACACATTGCAGATCCGTGTTTCAAAGGAGCCTGTGAACGGCGGCGCGGTCAGTGTGCGCAGCGTTTCCGTGAGGGAGCGCCTGATGCGTTTCCTCCTTGGGGACAAGGTAAAGCTGACGGTCATTGTTCCGGGCAGTTCCGTGGAGGAACTCTCGATCCGGGAGGTTGCGGAAGGAGGGCTGGCGCATGAGTAGGATGAAACTTCTTCTGGACGTGGTATCCGACCTCCGCTCCCTGGCGGACAGCCTGCAGGCGGTGGCGGACGCCGCAGTACAGGACGGGCCGGAGCGGCCGGGCCAAAGCCCGGAGAAACAGCCGGTTCAGGAGCCGGAGAAGAAAAATGCGGCAAAGGAAACGGAGCCGCCGGCAGAGGCTCCAGTACCGGAAGCAGAGCCCTTGACCCTGGAACAGGTGCGGGCGGTGCTGGCGGAAAAATCCCGTGCCGGGCACACAGCAGAGGTAAAGGCGCTCCTTCTGAAGCATGGTGCCGATAAGCTGTCGGACATCGACCCAGCGGAGTATCCGGCGCTCCTTGCGGACGCGGAGGTGCTGTGATGGGAAAACACGCTTTACTTTCCGCATCCTCCAGCCACCGATGGCTGAATTGCCCGCCTTCCGCAAGGCTTTGCGAGAAGTATGAGGATACGGGCAGCGAGTATGCCCAGGAAGGGACGGACGCCCACAGCCTGTGTGAATACAAGCTGAAACAGGCGCTTGGCATGGATGCCGCAGACCCAACGGAGAATCTTTCCTTTTACAACGAAGAGCTGGAACAGTGCGCTTCGGACTATGCCGCCTATGTGCTGGAACTGGTGGAGGACGCAAAGAAATCCTGCAAAGACCCGGTGGTGCTGATCGAGCAGCGGCTGGACTTTTCCCGTTTCGTCAAAGACGGCTTCGGAACTGGTGACTGCGTCATCATTGCGGACGGCACCCTGGACATCGTAGATTACAAGCACGGGAAAGGTGTGGAAGTGTCCGCCGTAGAGAATCCCCAGATGATGCTGTATGCCCTGGGCGCACTGGAACTGTTTGACGGCATCTATGACATTGATACCGTCCGCATGACCATCTTCCAGCCCCGCCGGGAAAATGTCAGCGTTTGCGTCATGGCAAAAGATGACCTTTTGCAGTGGGCGCACAACGACCTGACTTATAAGGCGAAGCTGGCCTATGAGGGCGGCGGGGAGTTTGCCTGCGGGGACTGGTGCCGGTTCTGCAAGGCGAAGGCGGTCTGCCGGAAACGGGCGGAGTACAACCTGGAACTGGCGAAATACGATTTTGAGATGCCCGACACACTGGATGATGCGGAGATTGCCGCCATCCTGGACAAGGCGGATGAACTGACCGCCTGGGCTGCGGATGTGAAGGAATATGCGCTCCGGCAGGCACTCAGCGGAACAGAGTACCCCGGCTATAAGGTGGTGGAGGGGCGTTCCAACCGCCGATACATCAGCGAGGAGGCGGTGGCAGACGCCGTTTCCCAGGCAGGATACGACCCCTATGCAAAAAAGGTGCTGGGCCTTACGGAGATGCAGAAGCTCCTGGGCAAAAAGAAGTTTGACGAGTTACTGGGAGGCATGATCGAAAAGCCCCAGGGCAAGCCCGTCTTGGTACCGCTGTCTGATAAGCGGCAGCCTATGAATACGGCACAGAGTGATTTTAAAGATTGAGGAGGAAACCAGAATGTCAAATAAAGTCAAGAACCCGATGAAAGTGATCACCGGCCCCAATACCAGATGGAGCTACTGCAATGTATGGCAGCCCAAGTCCATCAACGGCGGCACACCCAAGTACAGCGTCAGCCTGATCATACCCAAGTCGGATACGGTGACCATCAACAAGATTAAAGCGGCTATCGAAGCTGCCTACAAGGAGGGTGAGGCCAAGCTGAAGGGCAACGGCCGGAGCGTCCCCGCACTTTCCGTCTTAAAGACCCCGCTCCGTGACGGGGATGCGGAACGCCCGGACGATGAAGCCTACGCAAATGCCTATTTCGTCAATGCCAACAGTGCCACAGCTCCGGGCATCGTGGATGCGGACCGCCAGCCGATCCTGGATACTTCCGAGGTTTACAGCGGTGTGTACGGCAGGGCGAGCATCAACTTTTATGCGTTCAATTCCAATGGCAATAAAGGAATCGCCTGTGGACTGAATAACCTGCAGAAGATCCGTGACGGAGAGCCGCTGGGCGGTAAATCCCGTCCGGAGGATGATTTTGCAGATGAGGAAGAGGATTTCCTCTCCTGACGCAGGAAACTGCCGATACCGGGTGGCGGGGGATTCCCCCTGCCGCCCTTAAGGCATTGAAGGGAGATGATAAACTTGAAATCTATATCATGGGATTTGGAAACGTACAGCAGTGTGGATCTTACGAAATGTGGGGTGTACCGATACTGCGAGAGCGAAGATTTTGAAATCCTGCTTGCCGCATATTCCATCGATGGCGGGGCGGTACAGGTGACCGACCTTGCCTGTGGAGAGAAACTCCCGCAAGAGATTCTGGATGCGCTGGAAGATGAAACTGTAGAGAAGTGGTCATTCAACTCGCAGTTTGAACGGATTTGTCTCTCACGGCTCCTCGGCTATCCGGCCGGTGACTATCTTGCTCCGGCATCTTGGCGCTGCTCTATGGTGTGGGCCTCAACACTGGGCCTTCCCCGTTCCCTGGAAAGCGTGGGCGCAGTGCTGGGGCTGGAGAAGCAGAAGCTGACGGAAGGCAAAGACCTGATTCGCTATTTCTGCGTCCCCTGCAGACCGACGAAAGCCAATGGCGGCAGGACGCGGAACCTGCCGGAACACGACCCGGAGAAATGGGAGCGGTTCAAGGCATATAACCTGCGGGATGTGGAGACGGAAATGCAGATCCAGGAGAGGCTCTCCAGATTTCCCGTGCCGGATTTTATCTGGGAGGAATACCAGCTCGATCAGGAGATCAATGACCGGGGAATCGGCGTGGACATGGAACTGGTCCGGCAGGCCATTGCCATGGATGCCCGCTCCCGTGAATGGCTGACCGCCTCCATGCAGGAGCTGACGGAACTGGAAAACCCGAATTCTGTACAGCAGATGAAACAGTGGCTGGCAGACCACGGACTGGAAACAGACACCCTGGGAAAGACAGCGGTGGCGGAGCTGGTTAAGACAGCGCCGGAGCCGCTGAGGGAGGTTCTCTCGCTTAGGCAGCAGCTCGCCAAGAATAGCGTGAAGAAATATACGGCGATGGAGAATGCAGTCTGCGCAGACAGCCGGGCGCATGGAATGTTCGTTTTTTACGGGGCGAACCGCACCGGCCGGTTCTCCGGGCGGCTGATCCAGCTGCAAAATCTGTATAAGAATACCATGCCAGATTTGGCACAGGCGCGGGCTTTGGTGCGGAGCGGTAATTATGAAGCACTTTCCATGCTCTATGAAGATATCCCGGATACCCTCTCCCAGCTTATCCGCACGGCATTTGTGCCGCAGGATGGCAGGAAACTCATTGTGGCAGATTTTTCCGCCATCGAAGCGAGAGTGCTGGCTTGGCTGGCCGGAGAGAAATGGGTATTGGAGGTTTTTGAAAAAGGCGGAGACATTTACTGTGAGACTGCTGCCCGTATGTTCCACTGCCGGGTGGAAAAGCATGGGGAGAACGCAGAGCTGCGCCAGAAAGGAAAACAGGCGACTCTGTCCTGCGGGTATGGTGGCAGCGTCGGTGCGCTGAAGGCAATGGGTGCGTTGGAGGCCGGAATGACGGAGGAGGAACTTCAACCGCTGGTGGATAGCTGGAGAGCGGCAAATCCCAATATCGTCCGTTTCTGGTGGGATGTGGATCGGGCTGTGAAAGAATGCGTCAAAATGAGAATCCCCACGGAGACACACGGCCTCCGCTTTGATTACCGGAGCGCCATGCTCTTTATCACCCTTCCTTCCGGCCGGCGGCTCGCCTATGTGAAACCGAGGATTGGCGAGAACCAGTTCGGTGGGGAGTCGGTGACTTACATGGGCGTGGGCGGAACAAAGAAGTGGGAACGGCTGGAGAGTTATGGCCCCAAGTTTGTGGAGAATATCGTCCAGGGTACCGCCCGCGATATTCTCTGCAATGCCATGCAGACTTTAAAAAACTGCTCCATTGTTGCCCATGTGCATGACGAGATTATCATTGAGGCTGACCGGAGAATGTCGGTTACGGCGGTTTGCGAACAGATGGGCAGGACGCCGCCCTGGGCGAAAGGGTTGAAGCTGCGGGCAGACGGATACGAATGCGAGTTTTATCAGAAGGATTAGAAGGAGGTGCAGCCTATGGGCATCAACAAATATAACAGCGAGGGTTACTATGACCCGACGGTCTATGAAGCCCTTTCCAACATTGAGAAGGAGGAGAAAGTGGCAAGGCGTGTATACCGGCCGCTGGTCTATATATGCTCTCCCTACGCTGGCGATGTGGAACGGAATGTGAACATGGCAAGGGCATACAGCCGTTTTGCAGTACGGAATACCTGCATCCCCATTACCCCTCACCTGCTTTATCCGCAGTTCATGGATGATAGCAGCCCGACGGAGCGGGAACTTGCCCTGTTCATGGGAATGGTACTGCTCACGAAATGCGAACAGGTGTGGGTGTTCGGCAGCGTCATATCTGCGGGTATGCGGACAGAGATTGCGAAAGCGGAAAGGAAAAAGATACCCGTGCGGTATTTCACAGAGGAATTGGAGGAGATGCCATGCGCGAATTAAACATTGCCTGCGCCAATAGCCGCAGCACGAAACAGCTGACGAACAAGAAAATCACGCTCTCCGCCCTGAAGGAACGGCTGAAAGTGACGATCCGCACAACGGAGTCCGCAGAGGAATACGCCCGGCTCCCCAGGTCGAAACGGGACGCCGCGAAGGACCATGGCGGCATTGTAGCGGGTGTGCTAAAGGGCGGGAGGCGCAAGATCGATACGGTGGTTTCCCGGTCCATGGTAACGCTGGACGGAGACCGAATCGAGGCGGAATTCCTGGAGGACTATGAACGCCGGGTTCCCTACACCTCCATCCTCTACAGCACCCACAGCCACACGCCGGAGACGCCGCGGGTGCGGATACTGGTCCCCCTGACGAGGGATGTAACGCCGGAGGAGTATGTGGCGGTGGCAAGATACCTGGCCCAGTCCCTGGGCATGGACTATTTTGACGAATGCTCCTACCTACCCAACCAGCTCATGTACTGGCCCAGCACACCGGCCAACGGGGAGTTTGTCTATAAGGAGACGGACGGACCGTGGCTTGACCCGGATGAAATCCTGTCAGCGCATCCGGAATGGACAGACCCTACCAGGCTGCCTGCCTCCTCCAGGGAGAGCCGGGCGAAGGGGATCGGGGATAAGAAACAGGCAGATCCGCTGGAAAAGGAAGGTATTGTTGGAGTTTTCAATAACGCCTACTTTCCTATAAACCTCGCCATGGAAAAATTCCTGAGTGACATTTATGAGCTTTCAGCGGATGGGACACGCTATCGCTTTAAGGAGTCGAGCAGTCAGCCGGGTGTGGAGATCAAGGAGGGCGGCAAATTTGTATACAGCCACCACGCCAAAGACCCGGCATATCTGAAGCTGTGCAGCGCCTTCGACATTGTCCGCATCCATCTCTTTGGCGATGAGGACGAGAAAAAGACGTTTCGTGCGATGGCGGATTTTGCCAGCAGGGACGAGACGGTCAAAATGCTGATCCTTGAGAAAAAGCAGCAGGCGGCAGAAACGGACTTTTGTTTCACGGACGGGGACGATACCTGGAAGAAAAAGCTGGAGTATGAGTCTCGTTCTATGGTGTTAAAAAACAACCTCCATAACATTACCCTGATTATGGAGAACGATCCCAACCTCAAAGGAATCGTGTTTAACCAGTTGGCAGACGGCATGGAGATCAAAGGCGAGGTGCCATGGAAACATCCGGCAAGGTTCTGGCGGGATGCGGATGACGCGCAGCTCATCAGTTTTGTAGATTCCCATTATGGCTCGTTTTCAGAACGTAATTACCGTATCGCAGTTACCAAGGTGACGGACGACCGTTCCTATCATCCGATCCGGGAAATGTTCGAGTCCCTGCCGCCCTGGGATAAGGTCAGGCGGGCGGAGACCGTGCTGATCGATTATCTCGGTGCGGAGGACAACCGCTATGTCAGGGCGGTCACCAGGAAGTCGCTGTGTGCGGCGTATATGAGGGTATATTATCCCGGCATTAAGTTTGACAACATGATTGTCTTAAATGGGGCTCAGGGTATTGGCAAAAGCACCCTGATTTCCGCCCTTGGTGGGGAGTGGTTCTCGGACAGCCTTGCCCTTTCTGACATGAACGACAAAACAGCCGCTGAGAAACTGCAGGGGTACTGGATTCTGGAGATCGGCGAGCTTGCGGGTATGAAAAAGGCGGACATCGACAAGGTCAAAGCCTTTATTTCCAGGCAGGACGACAAATACCGTGCCAGTTTTGGGCGGAGGGTGACTCCGCACCCAAGGCAATGCGTGTTCTTCGGCACGACCAACAGTGAAAATGGGTATCTCCGCGACATTACCGGCAACCGCAGGTTCTGGAACGTCAAGGTTACCGGCCAGGGAAAGTGCAAGCCCTGGGAAATGACCGCCGAGGTGGTCCGGCAGATATGGGCGGAGGTCGCCGAGATCGCCAGGTCGGGAGAAAAGCTGTATCTTGATGCTGACCTTGAGGCTTACGCCAGGCAGGAACAGCGGGAAGCGATGGAGCAGGACGACCGCGAGGGCATCGTGCGGAATTATCTGGATATGCTTCTCCCCGGTGATTGGGACAGCATGGATTATTACCGGCGCAGGGAGTATATCCGAGATATTGACGATCCGACCAGGGCTGAGGGCACTGTAAAGCGGCAGACCGTGAGCAACATCGAGATCTGGTGCGAATGCTTCGGCAAAAGCAAGGAGGAGATGCGCCCCTCGGACTCCTATGCCATATCTGCCATTATGGTGCGGATCGAGGGCTGGGAGAAATGCGGGATGCGGCAGATGCTCCCCATCTATGGGCGGCAGCGCGTATATACGAGGACAACCTGACCCGTCCATCACCTGTCCGGGGGTTGTCCATGGCCGGAAAAGGCAGACAGCACAAGGGTTTCCGGTATCTTACTGGACAACTGGACAGAAAAACCTATATAAGACAAAAACATGAATTTATATGGATATAGATCCCGTCCTGCACACGCGCGAACACGCGTATTTCGCGCGTAAGGGAATTTTCCGTCCACTTGTCCGCAGAAGCGGCAAAAACGCAGTGATTTCAAGGGTTTTTGCTGTGGACAGGCCCTGTGGACAAGGGCTGGACGGGACAACTTCTGAAAGGAGAAATCGGAAATGATCAAAAATGGAAGGCCTTATACGAATGAGAACGGATTTACCGATGGGGCGCTGATCACCGGCCGTGAGGATGCTGTGGTTACCGCGGTTGACGGATGGATCAGAAAGAATATCCGTACCGGGAAGAAGATCCTGCAGGGACACACGAGTTACGGGATGAAGCACCTGTTGGAACATGACACGGGCGTTTACCTTACCAACAACGAATTCAAGGACGCCATGCTGCTTGCCGGATACCGGCCCGTGAATCCGGACAGCCTGAATTGGAAGTACCGCATTGAGCTGACACGGGAAATCAATGACAATCCCAGCCCGTTCTTCCGCTGGGCGGGGAACTTCGAGGCGGATGCCTCGCCATGCGGGGATTTCGTCCGGGATATGCTCCACGACTTCGAGTTCCCGGTCCTGGCGGAACACGATGTCATTGCACGGTATCTTGGCCGTATCGGCGCCTGCAGCGGAGCAGTGGAAGCATTCGAGATGTTATGGAGGGAATATGAGGGAACAGCAGATTGAGCAGAACCTGGCAAAAGCCGTGAAAGCGGCAGGCGGCATCGCACCGAAATTTACCTCTCCCGGATTTGCCGGGATGCCCGACCGCTTAGTGCTGATGCCGGGTGGACATATCGGCTTTGTGGAGGTAAAAGCACCAGGTGAAAAACCGAGGCCCCTGCAGCTTTCCAGGCACAGGCTCCTTCGGCGATTGGGCTTTAAGGTGTATGTGCTGGATGACGAGGGACAGATTGGAGGGATCATAGATGAGATACAGGCCCCATGAGTATCAGAAATATGCCACGGAGTATATCGAGACACACCCTGTTGCGGCAGTGCTTTTGTCGATGGGGCTTGGCAAGACGAGCATTACCCTGACCGCTTTGAACGACCTGCTGTTCGACCGCTTTGAGATCCACAAAGCCATCGTGATTGCGCCTCTCCGTGTGGCACGGGATACCTGGCCGGCAGAGATTGAAAAGTGGGATCACCTGGACAGTTTGATCTATTCCGTGGCTGTGGGAACAGAAACGGAGCGGCTGGCGGCGCTGAGACGGCAGGCCGATATTTACATCATCAACCGGGAGAACGTGCAGTGGCTGGTAGAAGCAAGCGGAATCCCCTTTGATTACGACATGGTGGTGGTCGATGAGCTATCTTCTTTCAAAAACCACCAGTCCAAGCGGTTCCGTGCCATGATGAAGGTGCGGCCGAAGGTGGGACGGATCGTGGGACTGACCGGGACGCCAAGCAGCAACGGGCTGATGGATCTGTGGGCAGAGTTTAAACTGCTGGATATGGGGCAGCGGCTGGGGAGGTTCATCAGTCAGTATCGTACCCGGTTTTTCTTGCCGGACAAGCGCAATGGGCAGGTGGTGTTTTCCTACAAGCCCCTTCCAGGGGCGGAGGAACAGATATACCGGCTGATTTCCGACATCACGATTTCCATGAAATCCACGGATTACCTGCGGATGCCACAGTTCGTTTCCTCCGGTTACGAGGTGTATCTCTCCGAGGAGGAAGTGCAACGATATGTTTCCTTCAAGCGGGATCTGCTGCTACAGCTCCCGGACGGGGAAATAACTGCCGCCAATGCTGCGGCCCTATCGGGGAAGCTCTCCCAGATGGCAAACGGCGCAGTTTACACGGATGACGGAGAGTCCATCGACATCCATGACCGGAAACTGGATGCCCTGGAGGACATCATCGAGAGTATGGGAGGGAAACCGCTCCTGGTGGCTTACTGGTTCCGGCACGACCTGGAACGGATCACGAAGCGGCTCCATAAGCTGAAAATCCCATTTTCCAGGCTGGATTCTTCGGAAAGCATCCGCAGATGGAATGCAGGGGAACTTCCGGTGGCCCTGATCCACCCGGCATCGGCGGGACACGGGCTGAACCTTCAAAGCGGAGGTTCCACCCTTGTATGGTTTGGACTGACCTGGTCCCTGGAACTTTACCAGCAGACCAACGCCCGCCTCTGGCGGCAGGGCCAGCAGTCCGATACCGTGGTGGTGCTGCATATCATCACGAAAGGTACGATTGACGAGCGGATCATGAAAGCCCTGTCGGAAAAGGACACCACACAGGCTGCGTTGATCGAAGCCGTAAAAGCTGATTTGAAAATCTGAGCAAATCTAAGACAACTATAGCCAATCCGAGGGAATTTAATAAATTTTTTTGGAGGTGCGGTATGGATGCATTTGATAACTTAAAAAACGCAATCGTCCGGCAGGCAGCGGAGGATTATGCTGCGGCATTCATGGGCTGCAGTATTGATGGGAAAAGCCCGGAAGACACAATGCTGGAGTGTGAAAGATTCTTCCGGTCTGACTGGTACGACACCCTGACCAGGGGAGCGGTTGATGGAGAATGGCTGATGCGGAATATAAAAATCCGAGAGCTTGAAAATACATTGGAAATATATAAGGATATCCTCAGCCCTTGCAACTGCTGTACGATTAAGGTGGCTGTTGCTTTCCTCCACGATAAAGGCGGGAAAAAACGAAAACCGCTGAACTATATCTTTCCGCCAAGACTGGCGTCGGGGCTGATGGATATGGCGAGAATCCAGCTTGAAACATTAAAAACAGAGTTGGAGGAACTAAAAAAACAGGATGGGGAGGTATCGGAATGACGGCCAAGGAATACTTGAACCAGGCCAGGGAAATAGATGCCCTGATCCATTCCAAACTGAGGGAATTGGATTATTGGAGGGATCTGTCAAGGAGGATATCCGGCAGCCATTTTGAGGAACAGCATAATCCTAACCGTCCGTCGGATGCTCCTTTTGCCAGATGTATCTGCAAGATTGATGAACTGGAGCGGGACATCAGCCATATGGTGGATGAATATGTGGATTTGCAAAAATCGGTGAGTCAAGCCATTGACTGTGTTGAGAATAATCAGGAAAAGCTGCTGCTGCGCTACCGGTATATTGATGGGAGGACATGGCAGAAAATAGCAGAGCTGCTGGATGTTTCTTTGAGGACAGTCCACCGCATACATGGGTCGGCTCTCCAACACTTTCCGGATTTTATCTGACATTGGCACACTTTGACACACCGCTTCCCTTGTGGCACATAGGGTGGTGGAGTATGATAGAATCAGCGAAAATGTATACAGCCAAAAGCCTTCGTGGGAGATTTTCCTGCGGGGGCTTTCTTTATGCCCGGAGGAGGTGAGCCGATGCCAAGGAAACCAAAGCGGCCGTGTTCCTACCCCGGCTGTCCTAAGCTGACGGATGGCAGGTTCTGTGAGGAACATCAAAGAAAAGAGAACCAGCGGTACGAAAAGTATGACCGGGACCCGGCAGCCAAGCGCAGGTATGGACGGGCATGGAAACGCATCCGTGACCGGTACATGGATGCACACCCGCTTTGTGAGCAGTGCCAACGGGAAGGCAGGCTCGTCAAGGCGGAGCAGGTGCATCACATCAAGCCTCTGGCAGAGGGCGGTGATCACAGCGAAAATAATCTGATGTCCTTATGTTCTTCCTGTCATGCGAAAATCCATGCAGAACGTGGGGACCGCTGGCACAATCACTAAAGCCCCAGGGGCGGTCAAAATCTCTACGGCTCTGCCCCGTGGGAACGGGCGCGGGGTCTCGCGTGCGAAAAAGGCGAAATCAAAAGGGTAATAAAGGGCGGCCGGCCGCGGCTGCTTTATTTTTCGAGGAAAGGGGTGAGAAAATGCCGACAAAATCCAATAACACAGGCGGGCGCGGCGGTGCGAGACCCGGTGCGGGAAGGAAAAAGTCTGCGGTCAAGGAAAAAGCCGAGAACGGCAATCCGGGCGGACGCAGATTAGAAGTGCTGGACATTCCCGAAGTCGAGGGTGTCGATATGCCAAAGCCCCATGAGTTCCTCTCCGCAGAGCAGCGTGACGGGAGTACGCTCCAGGCGGAGGAGATCTACACGGAAACCTGGGAGTGGTTAAAGAAGGTGGGCTGTGCGGCAAAGGTGTCTCCCCAGCTATTGGAGAGGTACGCCATGTGCAGCGCCCGCTGGATTCAGTGCGAGGAGATGACCAACCGCATGGGCTTTCTCTCCAAGCACCCGACCACCCAGAAGCCGATCCCGTCCCCGTTCATCAACATCGGCATCAATTACATGAACCAGGCGGTGCGGCTCTGGAATGAGATCTTCCAGATTGTGAAAGAAAACTGCAGCACGGATTATGGGGAGATATCTCCCCAGGATGATTTGATGGAGCGTCTGCTCCGGGCAAGGAAGGGGTGAAATCATGTTTGAGAAAGTAAATCCGTGCCACCCGGATAAGGTGGCGGACCGTATCGCCGGCGCTCTGGTGGATGCGGCGTACAGGAAAGAGAAAAATCCAAGGATCGCTGTGGAGATTCTGCTCGGTCACGGCGTCTGCCACATCATCGCGGAGAGTTCTGTACACATCCTGCAGGACGAGGTGGACGCCATCGTGAAGCGTATCGGCGGGAATCTGCACACGGATTATGTGGAAGTGCCGCAGGACGGACGCCTTGCCGGGAACCAGGCAGAAGGAATCCGCTGCGGCGACAATGGCATCTTCAAGGGGATGCCGGTCACGGAGGAGCAGAAAGCACTCTGCGAGATTGCAAAAAGTGTGTATCACACTTATCCCTCGGATGGGAAGTACATCATTGATGAGGCAAGGCTGATCCTCTGTCAGAGCAATGCGCCCACAGAGGAACTGAAAAAGCTGTATCCCACCGTCGAGGTCAATCCCCTGGGCGACTGGACAGGCGGTACGGATGTGGATTCCGGTGCGACCAACCGTAAGCTGGGCAGCGACATGGCCGATTCGGTGACGGGTGGCGGCATTCACGGCAAAGACCTATCCAAAGCGGATGTGTCTGTCAATATCTACGCATGGCTGAAGGCACAGGAAACCGGAAGACCGGTAGAACTGTGCTGCGCCATCGGGGACGATACAGTGGACGGTGTTCCCTACGCTGAGATCGTGGAGACTGCCCGGAGATACATCCGGAGCCTTGGCGGTTTTGAGAAATTTGCGGAATGGGGGCTGGTGCGATGAAAACTACATCTCATTCGGAAGGAGCATTAATTTGGGTTGATGAACAGATGAAGACTCTCGGTGTGGATGATTATCATTTTTGCCCAGAGAACGATTGTTATGTTTGTGATCGCTACGGGAACTTCTATTCAATTTGTCACAGACAGTATTCCAAGGCAGGAAATTTAGTTGAAAAATACAGGATAATGAAACTAAACGGATCAATCGATAAGTATGGCTATGTTACGTATCGCATCACGATAGATGGAATCAAAAAACATCTTAAGGCACATAGAATGATGCTAAATGCGTGGATTGGAGAAAGGCAAAATCTTGTAGTAAACCATAAAGATGGCAACAAACAGAATAATGCCCTCTCAAATCTCGAATGGTGTACAGTTGCTGAAAATAATGCTCATGCGATTAGTACGGGATTGTTTGATCCGCATGCCGCCAAACATGAATTAGCCATACCGTTAGCAGACTGGCTCACATTATATATTCTGTATGAGCATTTCGGAATGTCTATGTGCGAATTAGGGCGGATAAATAATGTTTCACATTCGACTATTTCAAAAATCGTCCAAAGAATCCGTACAATTCTGCCGAAGGAGGTGCAGCATGGAACATAAAACAATTACAGAATTCCAGTTGGTTGATATTAATCGGCTTGTCCCATATATCAATAATGTAAGGACACACAGCCCGGAGCAGATAAACAAGCTTCGGGCTTCTTTACGGGAGTTTGGATTTGTAAATCCGATTATTGTTGATAGAGATTACAACGTTCTGGCAGGACACGGACGTCTTATCGGCGCAAAGGCAGAAGGATACAAAGAAGTTCCGTGCGTTTTTGTGGATGAAATGACGGAAGCGCAGAAGAAAGCCTATATCATTGCGGACAACCGCATGGCGATGGATGCCGGATGGGATGAGGAACTTCTGCGGGTGGAGATTGAGTCCTTGCAGGGTATGGACTTTGATCCCCTGCTGACCGGTTTTGATGAAAAGGAACTGGCAGACCTGTTTGGTACAGATGATGAGGCGAAGGAAGATGACTTCGATGTGGAAGCGGAACTGGAGAAGCCCTGCTTTTCCAAAGCAGGTGACATCTGGCGGCTTGGAAAACATACCGTCATCTGCGGGGATTCCACAGACCCGGAGACGTTCCGTTTGCTTCTTAGAGACACGAAGGTCAACCTGGTCTGCACGGACGCCCCGTATTTTGTTAAACTGGAGAGCCAGTCCGGGCGGATCGCAAACGACGATCTGGAGGATGCCCAGGCCTACGAGTTCCTCATGAAAGCATTTACGAATTTCAAAGATGCCATGGCCATTGACGCTTCTATCTATGAATTTTACGCCACTATGAAAGCGCGTGTGTTTTATGACGCCTTTGAGGATGCCGGGTTCAAGGTCGGCGCCGGACTCATCTGGAAAAAGCCCAGGGCTCCGCTGATGCGGACAGACTGGAAGTTCAACATGGAACCGATCATCTTTGGCTGGAGAAAGGATGGAAAGCACAAGTGGTATGGAGACCAGAAACAGAAAGCCGTCTTTGAATTTGATGGAATCAAGAATTCAAAAGAGGACGGACATGGTCATCCTTCCAGTAAACCTGTTCCTCTCATTGCGTATCTGATACAGCAAAGCACACAGGTAAATGGAATCGTACTGGATGGGTTTCTGGGTTCAGCATCCACGCTGATTGCCTGTGACCAGATCGGGCGGATCTGTTATGGGGTGGAACTGGAACCAAAGTTTGTAGATGTGGCAGTTATGCGTTACATGAACCAGCATGGCAACAGTGCGGATGGTGTGCTGTTGATCCGGGATGGAAAGGAACATACCTACGAACAGGCACTTGATATGGCGGAGGTAATTGCAGATGAGTAATGTAAAATATCGGTTTTCTGAAGACGGCCTTGTAGCCTATGGGGAACTGGCAAGCGGTCAGATTTTTGTGATAGATGCCGATATGGTCGAAAAGATTCGTACAGTTAAATTTTATCTGGGCAGCAAAGGAAATGGCAGCCAATATTATGTGATTGACTGTAAGGGACGAACCCTCCATGATTATCTGTTTGAACACAGGCCGGGCTATGAAATAGACCATATAAATCTGGACACATTTGACAATCGCAGGTGCAATATCCGTTATTGTACACATCAGCAGAACCAGATGAACCAGCCGCTGCAGAAAAATAATACTTCCGGTGTCAGTGGCGTGAGTTATTATCCGCCAAGGCGCAAATTCCGGGCAAGAATAAAAATCTGCCAGCAAGAGATACACCTTGGCTATTTTGATACCTTTGAAGATGCAGTAAAAGCACGGAATATTGGAATGCTTTGTATGTTTGGACAGTATGGGAGATATAACGATACTGGAAAAGCACCGGATTGGATTGAAAGAAAAGTCGCTGGAAAATGTGCGCGTTATGCGGAACTCTCGCAGAACAGCGCATTTTTTGATTTCTGGGATGGGGGTGTTGTCAATGCTCCATGACAAACTGACCCTCGGCAGCCTCTTTGACGGCTCCGGCGGCTTCCCCCTGGGCGGCTTGCTCTCCGGCATTACCCCCGTTTGGGCATCGGAGATTGAGCCGTTCCCCATCCGGGTGACCACAAAGCGGCTGCCTTTTATGAAGCATTACGGCGATGTCTCCCGGATGGACGGCGCAGAGGTAGAGCCGGTGGACATCATCACCTTCGGCTCGCCCTGCCAGGATATGAGCATTGCCGGGAAAAGAGCCGGGCTTGGCGGCTCACGGAGTAACCTCTTTTATGAGGCAATACGGATTGTAAAAGAAATGAGGTGTGCAACCGATGGAAAATATCCGAGGTATATCGTCTGGGAGAACGTCCCTGGCGCGTTCAGTTCCAACAAGGGCGCGGACTTCCAGTCCGTCCTCGAAGAGGTCTGCTCGGTCAAAGGATACGAAATTCATACTCCTCGACCTGAGAGATGGGCAAACGCCGGGGAGATCATGGCAGACGATTTCAGTCTCGCATGGCGGGTATTTGATGCGCAGTACTGGGGAGTTCCCCAGCGCAGAAAACGTATCTACCTTGTCGCAGATTTTGCAGGCGGGAGTGCCGGAAAAATACTATTTGAGTCCGAAGGCGTGTCTGGGTATACTCCGCAGGGCTTCCGCCCGTGGCAAGGAACTGCCGGAACTTTTGCGGAAGGCGCTGGAGCGTCAGGCTGCGTCTGCTTAAACGACCAGGGCGGCAGCCGCATGGATGTGACGGAGGACGTTGCGGCAACGCTCCGGGCAGAAAACCACGGGCATCCTCCCTGCGTGATGGGGGCAGCCGGTTTCTGTACCGAGCATTCCGCACAGGCCAGGGGCATCGGGTATGAGGAGGAGACCTCGCCTACTCTCCGTACCGGTACGGTGCCGGCGGCGGTTTATGAAAACCATAGCCAGGACACCAGATACACCGGCCCGCTGGAGACAGCCCCCACGGTCATGTCTACCTATGGCACAGGCGGGAACAACCAGCCCTTTGTGGTGGAGACACCCAAGACGCTGAAGATCCGCTCTGGCTGTGAGGGCGGCGGCAAAGGTGCACTGATCCAGGATAACAAATCCGCTACGCTTGGCTGCAACAACGACCAGACGGTATTCGTGCCGTTTGTGAAAGGTACCCGGCCCCACTCTCCCGATGAAGAACCGCAGTGGAAAGCCTCCGATGTGGCGAACACACTGAATACCTGCGATGTGGGCGAGACCCGGTGTAATGAACTGGCGGTCAAAGTATATGGCATCTGCTCTAAAGACAGCAACGCCATGAAATCCGAGAATCCCAAGAGCGGCTTCTACGAAGCGGAAACTTCCAGATGCCTGGATGCGAACGGCGGAAATCCTACCTGCAATCAGGGAGGCATGGCCGTGGTGGCCCTGCAGGGTTCCATGATTGGCAGGGCGGAAAAGAACGGTCCCCAGGGCAGCGGCGTGAATGAGGATGTATCCTTTACGCTGGATGCTGCTGATCGTCACGCCGTAGCCTACTGCATGACCACCGGCACTTACACCCAGATGCTTAAGGAACAGTCCCCGACCTTGATGGCAAGGGACTATAAAGACCCGCCTGTAGTGAACGAGACAGAGCCGGAATACATTGTACGCAGGCTGACGCCCACCGAGTGCGCAAGGCTGCAGGGGTTCCCGGACTGGTGGTGCACCGGGCTTGAAACCGATGAGCCGTCTGAGGAGGAGATCGAGTTCTGGACAGAGGTGTTTGAGATACACCGCTCCGTCATGGGGAAGTCCTCCAGACCCAAGAGCCGGAACCAGATCATCAAGTGGCTGAAAAATCCCCACTCCGACAGCGCAGAATATAAAATGTGGGGCAACGGTGTGGCGCTCCCCAACGTCTATTTCGTGCTTTCCGGCATTGTGTACTACTCACAATTCCCGGAATTTTTGTTGTGACATATTTTGTGCCGGATTCGCTTGCTATTTCCGCTGCTTAGAGTGATTAATGTAGTACCGAAAAACAAGGAGGTACAGGGAATGCGAATTGAATTTCACAGAACAGGCGCGGAAAGGAAGGCGCTGGTAACAGCCATCGGGGAAATCCTGGAGGTCAGGCCGCAGTACAAAGGAATGCCGAGCGCCGCTTACGAAATCGGCTACTTTACAGTAACGAAAGAAGGTACGCTGGAATTTGATGACCGGGCCGACAGCGGGGAGGTGGAAAACCTGCTGGAGCAGCTTGCTGACCGGGGGATCGTTGCAGCACCCGCAGAAATGGCACAGGCATGGCTTAACGCAAGGGCAGAGGAATTATCCAAGGCAAGTGAAAACGAGCCACAGGAGGCGAACGTGGGGCTTACGGTGGAAATCCCGCTTGATAAGGTATCGTTGGGCAATCTTACTAAGCTGCTGGAAGCCAAGGGCAAACTGATACGGAAAGCTTTGGGGATCAGCGAGCTTTCCTTTGAAATCATGGAGGACCGGGTGGCGTTTCCTTGGTTCGAGGAACTGCCCGATTCCGATGCTGCTAAAGCCTACACCCACTTCATTTCCGCACTCTGCGAGATGAGCAGGAATGCCAAGCGGGTAACAGCGACTGAGAAGCCGGTGGATAACGAGAAATACGCATTCCGCTGTTTTCTGCTGCGGTTGGGATTTATCGGCAGCGAATATAAAGCGGAGCGCAAGATCCTGCTGGAGCATCTGACCGGGTCCTCGGCTTTCAAGGATGGGGGTGTGAACCATGAAGTTTCCGAGTAGAGAGATTGTGGAAAGCATCCGCCGGGAATATCCCGCCGGCACCCGTGTGGAATTGGTGCAGATGGATGATGTGCAGGCTCCGCCTGCCGGTACAAAAGGCACCGTCAAAGGTGTGGATGACACCGGTTCCCTCCTTATGCGCTGGGATAATGGCAGTGGCCTGAACGTGGTCTATGGGGAGGATATTGTCCGGAAAATCCCTGTGGTCAAGACAGTCTGTTATGGCAAAGCCAAAGAATGGTACAGCCGTGCGGAGGCAGAGCAGTTTTTCTTTCATGCGATGATGAATTCCGAAGGCAGTGAGCAAAATCGGTACATGAAAATATATACGGAATTGAAATTGGGGAAAGCATTCTGTACGGATGAGGAGGAATGAGCAATGGAACAGGATATTTTGGAGCAGCTCTATTTTGGCAGGATTGTGCCATGGGAGAACCGGAATGATAAGACTCCTGAGATGGAACAATGCAGTGAGCAGGTTTATCGGGATACAGAGCATTTGACACAGCTACTGGATGAGGACGGGAAAAAGATCCTTGAGCGGCTCATGGATAACCGTTCTGAACTGGAAAGCCATCAGATCCTGGAGGGCTTTAAGGATGGGTTCCGGCTGGGGGTTCAGCTTACGGCAGCAGGTTTTGGAAATAAAAATAAGCTGTAAAACACACAAATTCTGCCCGGAATCATTGTGTAATATATAGTGCGGAATTAACTTGCTATTATCCTCTTTTAGAGCGAATATGTGTACACCGAAAGGGAAAACACACAGCCGCAGGGCAGAAAAAACGGAGGATTTCAGAATGAATGAGAAAACAGCAAGGCAGATTGCAGAGATGAAAACGCAGACTATCGGGGTTGAGGTGGAAATGAACAATATCACCCGGCAGAAGGCCGCGAAGGTTGCCGCTACCTACTTTGGCACAGGCAGATATGAGAACACTGCCAGCCGCAACGGATACAGCACTTGGAGCGCATGGGACAGTCAAGGGCGCGAGTGGAAATTCCAGAAGGACGTTTCCATTGCGGGGCCGGAAGAACAGGAATGCGAACTGGTCACCCCGATCTTGACCTACGGTGACATCGAAACCTTGCAGGAGCTTTGCAGGCAGCTTAGACACGCCGGAGCGAAAAGCGACGCCAGCCGGGGGTGTGGAGTTCACATCCACATCGGAGCGCAGGGGCACACGCCGCAGAGCCTTCGGAACCTTGCCAACATCATGGCGAGTCACGAGAGCCTGATCGCCGAGGCGCTGAAACTGGACCGGGGCCGCATGAGCCGTTACTGCCGCACGGTAGACCCACGGTTTTTGGAGCAGGTTAACCGCAGGAAGCCCCGCACGATGTCACAGCTTGCGGACATTTGGTACACCAGCAACGGCGCAAGCTGCGGCAGGAGCCACCACTACAACGACAGCCGCTACCATATGCTCAACCTCCACGCCACCTTTACCAAAGGCACGGTCGAGTTCCGGCTCTTCCAGTTCGATGAGCCGACCGCCGAGCGCAGGGGCGGCATCCACGCAGGGCAGCTTAAGAGCTACATCCAGCTTTGCCTGGCCTTAAGCCAGATGGCGAAGAATGTGAGGACGGCAAGCCCTAAGCCCCAGCAGAACGAGAACCCCAAATACGCCATGCGCACCTGGCTCCTCCGCCTGGGCTTCATCGGCGAGGAGTTCGCAACGGCCAGAGATTTCCTGACCCGCAATCTTACCGGGGACACAGCCTTCCGGCACGGCAGGGCCGCCGCTTGAAGGACACGCAGGAGTTAGCCTCCTGCCACCTTTCCCCTGACCGCTTCGGCGGTCTTAAGGTGGTAGAAGGGTGATCCCTTCGGAAAGGATGGAGTTACCATGAAAGAAAAAAGATACTATATCGCTTATGGCAGTAACCTCAATGTCGGGCAGATGCGGATGCGCTGCCCGCACGCCACAATCCTCGGCACGGCAAATCTTAAGGGCTGGGAACTGCTTTTTAAGGGGAGCAAGACCGGCTCCTACCTGACCATCGAGAAGAGCGAAGACGGCACGGTACCTGTGGTGATCTGGGAGGTGACGGCTCCAGATGAAGCCGCCCTCGACCGCTACGAGGGATTCCCCAATTTCTACTACAAACGGGACATTAAACTCCAGTACAAAGGCATACGCACGGGGAAACGCAGGACGGTGACGGCCTTTGCCTACATTATGCATGAGGACAGGTCGATTGGGATTCCGGGCAATTTCTATATGCGGACCTGCCTGGAAGGGTACGACACCTTCCGCTTTGATAAAAACGTCCTGGTTGATGCCTATGATAAATGCAGGGAGGTATGTGGATATGAAAGATAACATCATAAGGACGGCGTTCTGCCCGCTGTGCGGCAGAACCTACCACGGCGCTCCGGCGCTTTCCAGAGAGGACAACGAAACGCTCATCTGCCCGGACTGCGGCACCCGGCAGGCGCTCCAGTCTATCGGCGTGGAGCCATCTGAACAGGAACAGATCATTGAAACGATCCACCGCCACACGCAGGAGTAATATATACAATTTGTTCCTCCCATCTTTGTGCAGATTATGCTCAGAATTGACTTGATAATATGTGCTTTTAGAGCGAATATGTACACACCGAAAGGGAAAACAAAGCAAAACGGAGGACGCCAACATGAAAGCCTACAACGCCTTTAGAACACAGGTTGAGAACATCAAGACTGAGAAGGACCTCAAAGATGCCCACATTAGCATTTGCCGCGCATACAGCGCCTACCGCATCAGCTACGAGCAGTTCATGGAACTCCGGAAGATGATGATTTCCAGGAGAGCTGAAAAAGGCTTTTCTTGGGGCAAGGGCATTTAAAAAACGGCGCAGGACACGGAGGATAAAAACCATGACGATCAACGAAGCAATGAAAAAATACAGACTGCCGAACCCCACCACTCCAGAGGACTTGGAATGCAGATGGAGCAAGGTCTTAACCTTCGGGGACAAGATAGTGATGGCTGGGCATTTTTATAACGGGATGAATAAGCCCTGCTACTTCGGTGCGGCATACGAGTTCCTTACCGATGACCACACCTGCGAAGGAATGATCGGGCTGAGAGCAGCCAGCCAGATTGAGTTCGAGGATGACGGCAACGCTATTGCCTGGGCGATGCAGCAGTAAAGAAAACCAGCAGAGATCGAGCCGCATGGCTCTTTCTCTCGTACAGAACCATTTTGGAAGTCGCAGCGATGCGGCTTATTTTTATGCCATTTTGGAGGTGGTGTCTATGCGAAAACTGAAAAAATACAAGCCCACCAGGTTTATGGCGAAGACCTCGCACTACGATAAGGACGCCGCCGATTATGCGGTGATGTTCATCGAGTCCCTCTGCCATACCAAGGGTACCTGGGCGGGAAGGCCCTTTGAACTGATCGACTGGCAGGAGCAGATCATCCGTGACCTGTTTGGCGTGTTAAAGCCCAACGGCTACCGCCAGTTCAATACAGCGTATATCGAGATTCCCAAGAAACAGGGAAAGTCAGAACTTGCCGCCGCTGTGGCGCTCCTGCTCCTCTGCGGGGACGGCGAGGAACGGGCCGAGGTGTATGGGTGTGCCGCCGACCGTAACCAGGCAAAGATTGTGTTTGATGTGGCGGTGGATATGGTGCGGTTCTGCCCGGCTCTTTCCAAGCGGGTGAAGATCCTGGAGTCCCAGAAGAAGATTACCTATCTTCCTACCAACTCCTCCTACCAGGTGCTTTCAGCGGATGTGGCGAATAAGCACGGCTTCAATACCCACGGTGTGATCTTCGATGAACTGCACACCCAGCCCAACCGGAAACTTTTTGACGTCATGCTCCAGGGTTCCGGGGATGCCCGGATGCAGCCGCTGTATTTCCTGATCACCACAGCGGGCAACGACACCAACTCCATCTGCTACGAGGTACACCAGAAAGCCATTGATATCGCGGAAGGCAGGAAGGTCGATCCTACTTTCTATCCTGTCATTTACGGCGCTGCCGAGGATGAGGACTGGACGGACCCCAAGGTCTGGAAGAAGGCAAACCCCTCCCTCGGTATTACGGTGGGTATTGATAAGGTCAAAGCCGCCTGTGAATCCGCCCAGCAGAATCCTGGCGAGGAGAACGCTTTCCGGCAGCTCCGGCTGAACCAGTGGGTGAAGCAGTCTGTCCGCTGGATGCCGATGGACAAGTGGGACGCCTGTGCATTCCCAGTTTCCGAGGATGATCTGGAGGGGCGCATCTGCTACGGCGGGCTGGATCTTTCATCCACCACAGACATCACGGCTTTTGTGCTGGTGTTCCCGCCGCTGGATGAGGAGGATAAATACTATGTCCTGCCATACTTCTGGATACCGGAAGAAACCCTTGACCTCCGCGTCCGGCGCGACCATGTCCCCTATGACCTGTGGGAACGCCAAGGAACGCTGATGACTACCGAGGGAAATGTGGTCCATTACGGCTACATCGAGAAATTCATCGAACAGTTGGGCGAGCGGTTCAATATCCGGGAAATCGCCTTTGACCGCTGGGGCGCTGTACAGATGGTGCAGAACCTGGAGGGCATGGGCTTTACGGTGGTTCCCTTCGGGCAGGGCTTTAAGGATATGTCCCCGCCGACCAAGGAACTGATGAAGCTGGTGCTGGAGGAGAAAATCGCCCACGGCGGACACCCGGTGCTGCGGTGGATGATGGACAACATCTTCATCCGTACCGACCCGGCCGGCAACATCAAGGCGGACAAGGAAAAATCCACAGAGAAGATTGACGGTGCGATTGCCACCATTATGGGGCTTGACCGGGCGATCCGCTGTGGGAATGATACGGGAGCTTCGGTTTATGACAGCCGGGGCCTTTTGTTTATCTGAAAGGACGGTGATTTGATATGGGTATCTTTTCCGGGCTTTTCCGTTCCAGGGATAAGCCCCAGAACCGCACTACAGGCAGTGCATACAGCTTTTTCTTTGGAGGAAGTTCTGCTGGCAAGCGTGTCAATGAACGGTCTGCCATGCAGATGACGGCAGTGTATTCCTGTGTCCGTATTCTGGCAGAGGCAGTGGCAGGCCTGCCGCTGCACCTCTACCGATACAAGGAGGACGGCGGTAAAGAGAAAGCCATCGACCATCCGCTGTACTTGCTTTTGCATGACGAGCCAAACCCGGAGATGAGTTCCTTCGTGTTCCGGGAAACGCTCATGACCCACCTTTTGCTGTGGGGCAATGCTTACGCACAGATCATCCGTAACGGTAAAGGAGAGGTGATTGCCCTCTACCCGCTGATGCCGGACCGGATGACAGTAAATCGTGACAGCAATGGACAGCTTTATTACGAATACACCGTCAGCATGGATGACGCGCCCACAGTCAAAGGCAGCCTTGTCCGGCTGCAACCCTCCGATGTGCTGCATATCCCAGGGCTTGGCTTTGACGGGCTGGTGGGGTATTCCCCTATCGCTATGGCAAAGAACGCCATCGGCATGGCGATTGCCTGTGAGGAATACGGGGCGAAGTTCTTTGCCAACGGTGCGGCCCCTGGCGGTGTCTTGGAGCATCCGGGTACCATCAAAGACCCGCAGCGTGTCCGGGAAAGCTGGCAGTCCACCTTTGGCGGCAGCGGTAATGCCAATAAGATCGCTGTCTTAGAGGAGGGAATGAAATACACACCGATTGGCATCTCGCCGGAACAGGCGCAGTTTTTGGAAACCAGAAAATTTCAGATCAATGAGATCGCTCGGATTTTCCGGGTGCCGCCCCACATGGTGGGCGACCTGGAGAAGTCGAGCTTTTCTAATATTGAGCAGCAGTCTCTGGAGTTCGTGAAATACACGCTGGAGCCCTGGCTGGTGCGATGGGAGCAGTCCATCCAGCGGACGCTCTTTTCCCAGGAGGAAAAGAAACGGTATTTTGCCAAGTTCAATGTGGAAGGGCTGCTCCGGGGCGATTATGCCAGCAGGATGTCCGGCTATGCCACAGCAAGGCAGAACGGCTGGATGAGCGCCAACGACATCCGGGAACTGGAGAACATGGACCGCATCCCTGCCGAGGAAGGCGGTGACCTGTACCTGATCAACGGCAATATGCTCCCGCTGGGGAATGCGGGCGCTTTTGCAGATACACAAACGGGAAAGGAGGAAACCCCCGATGAAGAAGTTCTGGAAGTGGAAGAACCAGGCGGAGACGGAAACGGCTCCGGCAGCGAGGACGCTGTTCTTAAACGGCACCATCGCCGAGGAAAGCTGGTTTGACGATGACGTCACGCCCCATCTTTTCAAAGAGGAACTGATGGCCGGGGACGGCGATATTACCGTCTGGATCAACAGTCCCGGCGGGGACTGTGTGGCGGCGGCCCAGATCTATAACATGCTGATGGACTATCCGCACAATGTCACGGTCAAGATTGACGGCATCGCGGCATCCGCTGCAAGCGTGATCGCTATGGCTGGGACCCGTGTGCTGGTCAGCCCGGTGTCCATGATGATGATCCACAACCCCATGACCGTAGCGATGGGCGATACCGCCGAGATGCAGAAAGCCATCGAGATGCTTGCAAGTGTCAAGGATTCCATCATCAATGCCTATGAGATCAAGACCGGGCTGTCCCGCGCCAAGCTCTCCCATCTGATGGATGCGGAAACCTGGATGGACGCGAACAAGGCGGTGGAGCTTGGCTTTGCCGATGATGTCCTGGCACGGTCGGAGATTCCGGAGGACATGGAGCCACCTGCGGTTTCCATGCTGTATTCCAAAGCAGCTGTGGTCAATTCCCTCATGGATAAGATCGCGGCGAAATGTACCACGAAACCGAAAAATAAACCGGCAGGCCGCAGCGTAGACAGCCTCTACGAGCGGCTTGATTTATTGAGATTTTAAGGAGGACATGACCATGACGATTTTAGAACTGAGAGAAAAAAGGGCAAAGGCGTGGGAAGCGGCGAAAGCATTCCTGGATTCCCATAGGACCGATAAGGGCGTGCTGTCCGCAGAGGATGATGCCGCCTACACCCGCATGGAGCAGGAGATCACCGACCTGGGCAAGGAGATCGCCCGCCTGGAACGCCAGGAGGCGCTGGAGACGGAACTGAACCGCCCGGTGAACAAGCCCCTGACGGGCAAGCCCATGAACGGCAAGGAAGACACCAAGACCGGCCGCGCCGCCGATGAGTACCGCCGGAACTTCTGGAACATGATGCGTTCCAAAGCACCAATGCCTGCAGTGCTGAACGCGCTGCAGATCGGCACGGATTCCGAGGGCGGGTATCTGGTGCCGGATGAGTATGAGCGCACCCTGGTGGAGGCGTTGGAGGAAGAAAATGTATTCCGCCAGCTTGCCAAGGTGATCCAGACCTCCAGCGGCGACCGGAAGATCCCGGTGGTGGCGTCCAAGGGAACTGCCTCCTGGATTGACGAGGAAGGCGCCTACACCGAGAGCGATGACTCCTTCGGTCAGGTGTCCATCGGGGCGTACAAGCTGGGGACGATGATCAAGGTTTCCGAGGAACTGTTGAACGACAGCGTCTTTGACCTGGAAAGCTACATCTCTCGCGAGTTTGCCCGCCGCATCGGCGCCAAGGAGGAGGAAGCCTTCTTTACCGGGGACGGCTCCGGCAAGCCCCTGGGCATCCTGGCGGCAAGCGGCGGCGCGGAGACCGGCATCACCGCCGCGTCTGCCACCGCGATTACCGCTGATGAACTGATCGACCTGTTCTACTCCCTGAAGGCGCCTTACCGCAAGAAAGCGGTGTGGGTTCTGAACGATTCCACCATCAAGGCCATCCGCAAGCTGAAGGACAGCCAGGGCCAGTACCTGTGGCAGCCGTCCCTGGCGGCCGGTACGCCGGATACCCTGCTTGGCAGGCCGGTGAAGACCTCTGCCTATATGCCGGTGATCGCGGCTGGTGCAAAGACCATCGCTTTCGGCGATTTCTCTTATTACTGGATCGCGGACCGCCAGGGGCGTTCCTTTAAACGCCTGAACGAGCTGTATGCGGCAAACGGTCAGGTAGGATTCCTTGGTTCCCAGAGAGTGGACGGCAAGATGATCCTGCCGGAGGCTGTTAAGGTGTTGGTACAGAAAGCTGGTTCTACGGGCTAATGAGGATAACCGGGGCGGTGTGGGCAACTGTACCGCTCCTGTCTTTTTATGGAGGTGAGGCCGATGGTGACATTGGAAGAAATGAAGAATTATCTCCGGGTGGATTATGGGGATGACGATACCCTGATTGAAGGAATGATCCGCGCCGCTGTAAGGCAGTGCATGGATATCCTGCGCACGGACAGTGAGGATGACCTTGCCGCAGCACAGAACGGGAAGATCGCCGTGATGTTTACGGCGGCATATTTCTATGAACACCGGGAGGAAGCCGACCACCGCGCCTTAAACCTGACGCTTCGGGCACTCCTGTTCGGAAATCGGAAGGAGGAATTCTGATGGATATCGCTCTTTTGAACCGGAAGGTCACCGTACAGAAAAATACAGTCGTAGTGGATGACATTGGGAACCATATCAGCAAATGGGATGATTTCTATTCGTGTTATGCCAGCATCAGCGGGGAGTCCCCAAATGAGAGTACCTCTGCCGGTATGGTGGTGGACAACACCAAGGCGGACTTTTCTGTCCGGTGGTGCAAAGCTGTGTCGGAGGTTACTCCTGACGAATACCGAGTCGTGTATAACGGTGAGATATACAACGTCCTTGGCATTGACCACCAGAATTTCAAAAAGAAATCCGTAAAGCTCAAATGCCAGAAAGCGAGGCGGTGAGTATGGGGAGAAATGTTCCGGTCGGCAGTCTGGCGGATGCAATCATGGACACTCTTGAGGAATATGCGGATCTTGCCGTCGAGGATGTGAAGCAGGCAGTCAAAGACGCCGGGGATGTGGTAAAGAACGACATCCGCTCCCATGCGCCAAAGGACACTGGGGACTACGCAAAAAGCTGGGCAGTGAAAAAGATGAAGGAAACCTCCAGCAGCCTGACGGTGGCAGTGCATTCCAGGAACCGCTACCAGCTGGCTCACCTTCTCGAATTCGGACACGCCAAGCGCGGCGGCGGGCGCGTATCTGCCCAGCCCCATATCGCTTCCGCAGAACAGAAAGGCGTCGAATACCTGGAAGAAGAAATCCGAAAGGTACTGGAGGGATGAGATGAAAACATTGTTATCGGTCTTGGACAGCATAGGCATCCCCTATGCCTATGACCACTTTGCGGAAGGGGAATCGCCGGAGCTGCCGTTCCTCTGCTACCTGCTTCCCGGAAGCAGCAACTTTTCCGCAGACGGGAAGGTGTACCACAGGGTCAGCGAGGTGCGTCTGGAACTGTACACGGACTGCAAAGACCTTGCTGCGGAGCAGAAGGTGGAGGATGTACTTGATGCGGCGGGGATTTTTTATAACAAGTCAGAGACATGGATCGGCAGCGAGAAGCTGTACGAGGTCCTGTACTCTTTTGATATGGAGGGAATGTAAATGCCGAATAAGAAGAATAAAGTAAAATTCAATATCTGCAACGTGCATTATGCACTAATCACGTTGAGCGAGGAAGGGGAGGTGACTTTCGGGACACCGGTGGCTATGCCGGGCGCAGTGTCCCTTTCCCTGGAACCCAACGGCGAGCCGTCCAATTTTTACGCGGACGGGTACGCCTACTATACGATCTCCAACAACATGGGCTATGAGGGCGACCTGGAGCTGGCCATGGTGCCGGAGAGTTTCCGTACTGATGTGCTGAAGGAGTCCCTGGATGATAACAGCGTTCTGGTGGAGAATGCCAACGTGGAGACGGCGAATTTCGCACTGCTTTTTGAGTTTGACGGGGATGTGAAGAAGATCCGCCATGTACTTTATAACTGCTCGGCGGCCAGGCCGAACATCGAATCCACGACCAATGAGGAAGAGATTGAGGTGCAGACGGAGACGCTTGCTATCACAGCCGCACCTTTGGCAAACGGTTATGTGAAAGCAAGGACCGGTGACTCGACCACGGACGAGGTCTATACCGGATGGTATTCTTCCGTGTATATGCCGACAGCGGCGGATACCGGCACAACTGAGGACGGAGGCGGTACAGAATGAGCATGAAAAGGAATATCACGATTGACGGGCGGGAGATCGCTTTCAAGGCCTCCGCAGCCATTCCGAGGATTTACCGGATGAAATTCCACCGGGATATCTTCAAGGACCTGCGGGATCTGGAAAAGGGCATTGATAAGAACGACCCGGAAAATTCCAGCCTTGATCTGTTCTCTTTGGAGATGTTTGAGAACATCGCTTATGTGATGGCAAAGCACGCAGACCCTTCTATCCCGGACACGCCGGAAGAATGGCTGGACAGCTTTAACACCTTCTCCATCTACCAGGTGCTGCCTCAGATCATCGAGCTTTGGGGACTGAATACCCAGACGGATGTGCAGGCTAAAAAAAACTTCGCCCGACTGACCGGGAAATGACAACTCCCCTGTTCCTCCTGCGGTGCGTACAGCTGGGGCTGTCCATCCGTGACCTTGACCTTTTAAGCATTGGCCTGATCAACGATATGTATGTAGAAAGCCGGAACGATGAATATAAGTATGCGACAGTAGCTACACAAAGAGATTTTGATAAATTTTAACCTGCCTGGAATACTCCGGGCTTTTTCTATGTCCATTTCAGGAGGTGAGTGACACATGGCAAGCCGGATCAAGGGGATTACAGTAGAAATCGGTGGCGATACCAGCGGGCTGGAAAAGTCGCTGTCTGACGTGAATAATTCCATAAAGAAGACCCAGAGCCAGCTTCGGGATGTGAACAATCTCCTAAAGCTGGACCCGTCAAACACAGTCCTCCTTGCCCAGAAGCAGGAACTTCTGCAGCAGGCCATCGGGGATACCGAGCGAAAGCTGCAGGCTTTGGAGCAGGCGCAGGAGGAAGTGGCGAAGGCCTTTGAGCGGGGTGACCTTGGAAAAGACCAGTACATGGCCTTCCAGCGCGAGGTGGAGGAAACCAGGGGGACGCTGGACCGCTACAAGGCGGATCTGTCCGGCCTGCAGTCAGAGCAGGAACGGCTTTCCTCTAATACGGAACGGCTGAATAAGCTGTTTACCGCTACAGGGTCCAACGTGGATGATTACGCGGATGTGCTGGGGAGCCGATTGGTAAATGCCATCAGACACGGCACGGCATCCTCAGACCAGCTAAAAACGGCTGTGGAGAAGATCGGAAAAGCGGTTACCGGCGGCAAGGCGGATATCAAACAGCTGACGGATGCCCTGGATACGGTGGATGACGGGCAGGCGATACGGAACCTGATCGAAGAGCTGAACGATGTTGGGGACGCTGCCCAGGATGCCGCAGGCGATATCGGGGAGATCGCAGGAGTCACAAAGGGAGCAGCCCTCATGGAAGCCGCCGACCAGCTGTCTGCCGTTGGGGATAAGATCCAGGATATCGGGGACAGGGCGGTGTCCGCTTATGCGGAGACAGAAAATGCAGTCACAAAGGTGAACGCTTACTTTGGGGAAACGGGCGCCGCAGCGGAAGCCAGCGCCGCAGTCGTCAAAGAAGTCTATGGGTCCGGTGTTGGCCAGAGCATGGATTCTGTGGCGGAAGCGGTCATTATGGTAAAGAAGAACCTTGGGGAGCTTTCCGATACCGACCTTACCCACCTGACACAGCAGGCGCTGACGCTGGATGAACTGTACGGAATTGACATGAACGAGACCCTGCGCGGCGTCAATGCCCTGATGAAGCAGTATGGCATGACGGCGCAGGAGGCGATGGATTACATCGTCACGGGTACGCAGAATGGCCTGGATAAGACCAACGAGCTGGGCGACAACCTGTCCGAGTATTCCGGCAAGTTCGCCCAGGCCGGCTACTCCGCATCCGAGTATTTCCAGCTCCTGCAGAACGGCCTGCAGGGCGGCGCGTACAACCTGGACAAAGTCAATGACGCCATCAACGAGGTGACCACCCGTCTGGCGGACGGGACCATTGGGGATTCCATTGACCTATATTCCCAGAAGACCCAGTCCCTGTTCCTGGCATGGCAGAATGGGGAAGCCACCCAGAAGCAGGTGATCGATTCCATTGTGGCGGATATCGCAAACTGTACCAACGAGCAGCAGGCCCTGAACATGGCGGCGGAAGCCTTCGGTACGATGGCCGAGGATGGGAACCTGAAATTCATCACTTCCCTTACTTCGGTAGGCGAAACCTACGACAGTGTGGCAGGTTCTGCACAGAACCTGTTTGACCAGACAGGCACTCCCATGCAGGAGATGGAGGCCAATACCAGGAAACTCCAGCAAGCCCTGATCCCGCTGGGCGAGAAGATCGTGGAGCTTGCCAATGTGGTGCTGCCGCCTCTGGTGGCGGTCATTGAGACTGTGAGTGAGATCTTTGGCATGCTGCCGGAGCCGGTGCAGAACTTCGTTGTGATCCTCGGAGCGCTGCTTGTGGCTTTTACTGCCCTGACACCGGTTATCGCAGCGCTTTCCGTGGCATTCGGGGCGCTCAATATCTCTCTGCTCCCGGTAATCGGCATCATTGCCGGAGTGGCTGCGGCCATTGCCGCGATCATAGCTATTGTGAAAAACTGGGGCGCGATCACGGAATGGTTCGGCCAGCTCTGGGAGACGGTATCCGCAAAGTTGATGGAACTTTGGGACAAGGTGGTGGTGTTCTTCACGGAAACCATCCCTGCGGCGGCGCAGGAGTTTATCGACTTCTTCTCCGCTATCCCTCAATGGTGGAGCAGCCTGTGGTCGCAGGTTTCAGCATTTTTCGTCAATATCTGGAACAATATCAGGAATACAGCCGCACAGGTCTGGAACGCCATTAAACAGACAGCGGTCGATGCGGCGAATGCGCTGAAACAGGGCGTCCAGAACATCTTCTCTGCGCTTTCCCAGTTCATTTCACAGATCTGGAACACACTGAAGCAGACAGCGTCCAATATCTGGAACGGTATCAAGACTACGGTGGTGAATATTGCCACAGGATTAAAGGATGCGGCGGTAAATGCCTTCAAAAATCTGGTTTCCGGCATCCGTTCCGCCCTTTCCGGGCTGGCATCGGTTGTCCAAAACGGCTTTTCCGGCGCGATCTCCTTTATCACGAGCCTGCCGGGGAAGGCCCTCCAGTGGGGCAAGGATTTCATCCAGGGGCTGATCAACGGCATCAAGAGCATGGTGCAGACAGTGGTTGACACGGTATCCGGCATCGCCAGCAGGATCGCATCCTTCCTCCACTTCTCCGCCCCGGATGAAGGCCCGCTCTCGGACTATGAGAAATGGATGCCGGACTTCATGAAGGGACTGGCTGGCGGCATAGAAAAGAGCCGCAGCCTGGTGGAGAAAGCCGTCCAGGATGTGGCTTCGGACATGGTCATCACTCCGAAAGCAGGTGTGTCCGGGTATGGTGATACAGATGGAATGATGGTCGGCGGCAGTATGGCGGATATGATCTCTGGAATATCTTCTGCAGTATCGGAAGCCCTGTCTGGTTTTTCCAGCCCGCAGGGGAACATCGTAATCCCGGTGTATGTGGGCGGTACGTTGCTTGATGAACTGGTGGTGACAGCGCAGGCGAGGCAGAACCTGCGGTCAGGAGGGAGGTAAGCGATGGCATTTATACAGTATCTGACTTTTGACGGCACAGCCCTCCCCCTGCCGGATTCCTATGAGGTGCAGATGGATGACGTGGAGGCGGATTCCGGCGGGGAGACAGAAGCCGGGACGGTGCAGCGGGATGTGGTGCGCGCAGGCGTAGTGAGCATCCCGGTGACGTTTTCCGTGTCGGCAAAATGGCTGAAGATCCTGACGGAGTTTAAGCAGCAGGAAAAGATCACGGTGGGGTATTTTGACACGGAGACGCTGGCAGTGAAGACAGTGGAGATGTATGTGGAGGGGTACAAGGCGTCCCTGGTGAAGGATACATCCCGGAAGGGGCTGTGGACGGTGAGTTTTACGCTGAGGGAATTTTAGAGTGGAGGTGATGCCCTATGTACCCGGTGAGCGAGGCGTTCCTGCAGGCGGTGCAGGGGAACACCCGGAAGTATTACTGGACGGGGAAGATAACAACTGCAGCTGGAGCAGAGTATCCATTTACGCAGGAGGATATCGTGAAAGGCAGCGGCTATATCACAGCCCAGTGCTGCGGCAATTCGGAGATCGAACTGGGTGCGGTGTATGCGGCGGAGATGGGGATCAGCCTGTTCCTGGACATTGACCGGTACACTTTGGAGGACGCAGAAGTGGAACTGTCTTACCACCTGCGGCTGGCGGACGGGACTTACGAAGCTGTTCCTATGGGGATTTTTGAAGTGAGCGAAGCCAACCGAACCGTCCATGTGCTGGAACTGAAGGCATATGACCGGATGCTCCGCTTTGACCGGGCGTTCAATGGTTTTGAGACCATCGGCACCGCTTACGGGATGATGGCGCTGTGCAGTAACGCCTGCGGGGTGGAGCTGGCACAGAGCCAGGCGGAGATTGAAGCGCTTCCCAACGGCTCGGAACTGCTTTCTATTTACCCGGAGAATGACATTGAGACTTACCGGGATGTGCTGTATTTTACAGCGCAGGTGCTGGGCGGATTCTTCTGCATCAACCGGGAAGGAAAGCTGGAGTTTCGGCAGTACGGGGAGACTCCGGTGATGGAGATCCTGCAGAAGCACCGGTTTTCCAGCAGTTTCTCTGATTTTGTGACCCGGTATACGGCGGTCAGTTCCACCAACCTTCGGACACAGACTTCCGAGTATTACTCCCTGGAAACAGACGACGGGCTGACCATGAACCTGGGGGTCAATCCATTATTGCAGTTCGGACTGGAAGAGACAAGGGCGGAACTTTGCCGCAATATCCTCACCGCTTTATCTACGGTTAATTATGTGCCCTTTGATTCCGATACCATTGGCAATCCCGCGCTGGATCTGGGGGATGTGCTGACCTTCTCCGGCGGGCAGGCGGACGCCCAGCAAATTACCTGCGTGACGTCCTTTACGGTCAAGATCGGCGGCAGGCAGAGCCTGAAATGCGTGGGGAAGAACCCCAGGCTCTCCCAGGCGAAATCCAAGAATGACAAGAATATCTCTGGCCTCTTAAACCAGATCGAGGCGGGGAAGATTGGCATTCATACCTTTACGAATGCTTCTGAGTATTCCATCGGAGAGACGGATGTTCGGATTATCAGCATTGAGTTCGCTTCCAAAGAGGAAAACTACGCCCAGTTCTTCGGGCAGGTAGTGGTGGACGTGGAAGCGCAGGCGGTGGAGAAATCCGCCCAGGCCAGCGGCACCATCGTGATCCCGTTCCCTTCGCCTGGAAGCGGGACAGCAGGAAATGATGGAACGGAGGACGGCCCGTCCGGGACGGAACCGGAAGCTGGGGATGCTGAGGATGGCGCTGACGGGGAAGAGACCCCGGATATTTCCGTGGATGTGAGCCTGCCGGTGAACTGGATGGAGGACGGAAAGGCGGTCTGTTATGTCACCTTTGAGCTGAACAATGCCGAGATCCTGCTCCATCATCCGGTGGAGACCTGGCACAGCGGGAAGCACATTCTGTCTTTGTATTACCCCATTGAAAATATCGTGCCGAACATCACCAACACTTTCAACGTCTATCTGCGGATGGAGGACGGCTCAGGCAGCGTGGAGATTGGGGGCTGCATCGCTTCCATCAGCGGCCAGGCCATGGCGGCTGCGGCGGCCTGGGACGGCAAGATCGACATTGAGGAAACGTCGGTACTATTTTCTGTCAGCGGCGGCCTTCAGGCAAGGGGCTTTACGGAGGCAGTCGATGTGGGGACGATGGAACTGGTACAGAAAAGCTATGCGGATACTATGACGGGAAGGACTGGGATCGGCGCATTCTGCCGGCCGGTCACACTCACTTAAGCAACGGGAGGAATGCGATTATGGTTTTAAAAGGCGTTATGACGATTGAACTGACGGATGAGAATACCGGGGCGGTGGAAACTGTCACGGAAGAAAATATGATCACGGAAGCAGTAAACAACATCCTTGGCCTGAACCCGATGGGGATCTTTTATGCCGCCACCGGGGAATACGATGCGGCAGTGTTATGGAATGACAACCTTCTGCCAATCTGTCCCAACATGATCGGCGGCATCCTGCTGTTTTCCAAAGCCCTGGAAGAGGATGCGGGACATATCTATGAGCTGTCCGACAACCTTCCTGTAGCGTATGCGTCCAACGATGTAAATTCTACGGCAAACACAGCCAGGGGAAGCCTGAACCTGACGGAGAGCATGGCCATTGCAAACGGTTATAAGTTTGTCTGGGAGTTTACGCCCAGCCAGGGAAACGGAACCATTGCGGCGGTGGCGCTTACCAGTTCTTTCGGCGGACAGAATGCCTACGGGAGTCTTGTGGGGGACGCCAGCACCTTCCTGCAGTTAAAAGCTGCGGATATCGGGGCAATCCCGGATGCCAACAAGATGGTCATTTTTGAAGCCGTGGAGATGGATTTTGAGAACAATCTGCTCTACTCCATCACTTACGAAAATGACAGTGTCCGGATTCGGAAGCTGCGGATTCCGGTCTTTTCCATCGGGCTGAACGAGCGGCTGGATGATTCCACCTATACCGTCCTGGAGGACGAGGTGCTGACGCCGGAGACCTTTGAATTCCTCGGCAGCTATACGAAATATGGGGAGTTCATGGACGGGCAGGATGGGTATTGGTACGGTTTTTCCAATGAGGAAAACTCTTCGGGGGATGCCGTGATGCTCTGGATCAAGATCTCCAAGACAGACTATTCCTTTACCGAAGGCCAGTGGACGCTGTCCAACGCCAAGCTGATGGATGTGGGTACCCGTGCCTTTGATACCTTTGCGGAGCGGAGCGTGAAATGCTGTGTCCGGGGCGGATATCTGTATGTACCAGCCTATGACAAAACGGGAATTTACAAGATCAATCTGGCAAACTCCACGGATGTGACACTGGTCGAATTCGGCTTCACGTCCAAATGGAAGCCGCTTTGTGAAACGGGGAACTGCGAACTTTATATGACGCTGGTCGGGAACCTGATCATCGGCGGGGACTTCCAGATTACAGTAGATGACACGGTGATCCATACCCAAGGGAGCGCAAGGCTTAATAATGCCGCTACTCCCCTGTTCCAGTACAGGAACTTCCTAATCGGCTGGGGAGGCAGCTACGGGAATGAATACCGGACGGCATATCTTTTGACGCCGTACCTGGCGTCCATCAATAACCTCTCGTCAGCGGTGGTAAAGACCGTGGACAAGACCATGAAGATCACCTACACGCTGACGGAGGAGTGAGTCCTGGGGTTAGCAGGTCATTTCGTTTGGGAGCGGTAGCCGTGGGAACTTTCCGCTACAAGAGAAAGTGCTTGAAGATCCCCGTCCAGGCTTTTTTGGAGTTTGCGGATGGATGCAGATTTGGCTGCAAGTTCCTTTTTAAGTTGTTCCCTCCGGCAGTCAGCCAGCTCCTCCTCCGTCATCTGTCGGATACGGATGGAACCTTCGTCATACTCTACTACGATGGTGCTGCCGATGGAAAAGCCAAGCTCTTCAAGCCATCTGCCCTCCATCTGGATCTTCGGGACCTGGGTGTAGGAGCCGCCGGTGCAGCGGCTGGTGTATGCTACTTTGATGTTTTTCTGCTTCATGGGCGTACCTCCTTGTGCGGTTTACGGCGGCTTTTCCTGGAAAGCCAGCAGGCATCGTGGTTTCGGATCTGGCTGAGACAGCCGGAAAGCGTGGCTTCGTGGCCATGCTCGTGATAGGGTGTTCCCCTGCGATGGGTGTGGTAGATCAGACAGCTTCTGAAATGCGGGTACTCCTGCAGCAGGATGTGCCAACAGTGGCCGGTATTCCTTGACTGGAGCGTAAGGGTACATCCGCCGGATGCGATGACGGAAAAGTACCCGGCATCAATGTTTTTCAGTTCCTTCGCAGTAAACATTTTTGACCTCCTCGTATAATAAGTTTGTAAGCAAGAAAAACAGCTTACAGACTTATTCTTTTTTGGTATAGATGGTAAGGACT
>PPYF01026691.1_pt1 | contig 65531 bp, 77 predicted proteins | sample 1559871 | NCBI WGS metagenome assembly PPYF01 (sample SAMN08240021, study PRJNA423297) | Human gut metagenome, whole genome shotgun sequencing project. | reverse complement strand
CATACCAGCCGAAAGAGGCGATGTCGAAACATCAGAACCATCAATATGATTGCTTCCGCGATAAGCTCGGTGGCGAGTATCCCGTCTTCTGCTTCCCCGCACGGTCAGCTGACGAGTTCCGGTTCCGCTCGCTCCTCGCTGCTCCCTGTAAGCCCGAATGCCTCGTCTTCTTCGATACGGATGATTATGTCCGATTCGATGCGGTGACGTGGAACAACATCCTCACCCTGCCCCGTGATACGGATTTCGATGGGAAGTTCGCAGCCATGTTCGATGACGTGGATGAGCGCTTTTCCGAATACGTGGTTTCCCAAAGCCGTTTGAAGGAGAAGATAGAGGTCATCGACATCAAGCAGCTCATCGAGGAGGAAACCTTCGGATGTAAGACGCAGGATGGAGAGGTCATAGAAGCAGGAACTAAGATGGTCGGCGCCGCTCAAGAGCTTGCACGGAAGATGGTACGTGACAACATGCCTGAAAAGCTGAATTGCGGGCGAAACGACTTGACGGCGATGCTCTACCAGAGCGCATTCGTCTATTACCTAGGTGGTTTTGTATGGAATGTCGTCAACGACGAGGTGAACGGTCTGCTTGATTTACTGCCGTTCATGTGGAATGACGACAATGATTCATCCATAAGGAATTGGATGCGATTCAATGAGTTGCGTGGGAAGATTTACGATACGAACAATGGCGGCTCTCATGACGAGTACCTAGAGATGTGCGATGCACTTGTCCAGTCAGTCGGGGCTGAACGCAGCATGTTCCTGTCGAGGTTCAAGAGAAACGACCCGTGTCCCTGCGGTAGCGGCAAGAAGCTCAAGAAATGCCACGGTCTGAAACCGGTTGAGCTGTTTCCCTTCTAGGTTTCATATAGGCATGGGAAAAGCCCCCGGTTATCAGCCGGGGGCTTCGTCTTATCAGCTCTATGCAATCCGCCTCGGGATTCCACCCCGAACCCCGCAAGGGACGCGTCCCTTGACCCGTATCTCGGGTTTCACCCGAACCCATCCTCGCCGGAGGGCAGGGAAAGCAGGAGACCTCCTTTCCTTCACCGAGAGGATTCCCCGTGAGCCTCTTGTAAACGGGCTTTCGCGGCATATCCTTGCCAAGGCTCCGGTATTCCACGCTCCCGTTGACAGCAGCTCCGCGCCGATTTCATGCAAAGAAAAAGCCCCGGTTTATACCGGGGCTTCATGCAGGTCATATGGAAACCCGAACGAAAGACGTATCTAGTTGAATGCCCTCAATGGCACAAGGCGAAGATATAGTATCCACAAATTACGACTCCGAACATGAGCCATGAACCGATGGCAGACCATTTGGTTGCGACTTTTGCGACCGTCGGAAGATTTCGATATTTCAGACGATAGAAGATGAGGGCATAGATTACCGCGATATATTGAAAGAACATTCCAAGTACGAACCACATCGCCTTCCATTCTTTGGTCAGTATGGGAACTTTGTAACGTCCGTCAAGAATCTCGTATTTCACCTTTCCTCACCTCGCTTATTACTTATCGTTCGTTATTCTTTACCGGTGCTTCTCGATTTTGCCCGGTGTTATTCTCTAATGCTCTTGCTGCCTCCCTCATGACCTTCATCTCAGATTGAAGGGATACATGAGGTTCAGGCTCATCTGGAAGTTCCATCTCATCATTGATATGGTCAAGGTGCTCAAGGACATCATGGCGCTTGCCGATTTCGGTGAGGGTGGCGGCTTGGGCGCATTCCCTGAACCATGGGAACGTCGCTTGCAATTTTTCCAAAATCGAGAACGCGTCAGCATAGGACATTCCATGGATGGATTCGTATCCCGAATATTGGGAATGCTCGAATCCGTTGGCCTCCATGAAAGCCTTGATTTTTGACCATGCGTTGTTGTAACTCGTGGTACTGCCGGAAGGAGAAGGATATAACTCCTCCAACTTCCCGTTATCCAAATCGAAATTGAACGCCTTGCGTTTGTGCGACATGGTACATCATCGCCGTCATGCGTATAAACGCTCTGGATTGTTACGGCGCAAGACATCGAGGTAGTCAACCTGCTCATCACAGTCTTCCTCGAAGGCGGTCATGGACTTGATGTTGCGCATGACCCATCCGGCTCTGGACAGGAGCGACAACGCGAGGCACTGGGACTCGACCTCGTTGCCCTCCGCCGCCCTCCAAGTCCCTTGCGCGATGCGGACACATCCGTACCGAGAGACGTTCCTGTCGGTGTAGTCGTAGAGGGTTTGAATGTCGTACCCGTTGCGCATCGCCTTGTCTTCATCGAATACGATGGTAAAGTGCCAAGGCACTGGTTTTAATGTGTTCTCCATATTGATTGCCTCCTTATAGGTGATTCCATCAACCTTTGTCGTCCCAGATGGATTAGACATTGAAAGACAGGGCGAAGAGAATGAGATTCACTGCTGCGCCCAACCATGTGTACCTGAGCGCGACCTTTCTCACTGTCGTAATGTTCGGCCATGTTTTTTTATAGAAGTGGGAGGTGGGCCAGATGGAAAAGATGCCGAAGACCATGCCAGTGATGAATCTGCCTAATTTCCATCCTTTCGTAAACGTTGGAATCTTGAGTCCGCTTTCGACATAGTATTTCATCCTACTTCACCTCTTTCTTATTTCCTTCCTATATCTAAAGTTTGATAGCTTTCTACACTACTATTATACTACATTTTAGCCATTTCCACAACTGTTTTCTACCGCGCGGAGACCGCGATTTCAGGCGCTTTGGCCTGTTCGTCATGGCTCTTCGCCGCGTCCTTCATGGCTGTGGCTTCGCTCTTGAGGGACACCTTCTCGGGTGCGCGTTCCACGTCGCGGTCGCGGCGCTTCTCCAAGACATCGTTGTAGCGCCCGATGATGAGGGTACCCGCCTTATCGGCCTTCGCCGCCGCCTTGAAGAGGTAGGACGGGTCGTCTTCCAGCGCGTGCATCCACGATTGCAGATAGGAGACGTGGTTCTCGTAATGCTCTCCCTCGTAGTCAGTGTTCTGGATGCCGAGGTCCGCCGAGAGGAAAAGGGAGCCGAGTTCGGCCACAAGCTCCTCCTGCGCGTACTCGGGGCTTCCGAAGTCAGTGTTGCATCCGCGATTGAGGGCGGAGGGGTGTCCGGTCGAATGGGTCATCTCGTGCAGCAGCACGCGGGTGAACGTCTCATCCGATAGGAAGGTCTCGCGCGGGGCGATGAGGATGCGGTCGGAGCCGGGGGCGTAACCGGCGCTCCCCTGATAACGCATGGATTCCACGATGGGGCAGCGGGAGGAGAGGATGAGGTCGTCTGCGATGGCGGCGGTGCGGTCGCTCACATGCTCCGGTACCGGTGGGGCGGGGATGCCCTCAATCTCGCTGGCGTTGAAGACGTTCCAATAGCCCACGCAGCGCAGGTAGTGGCCGGTGACCTCTTTCTCACCCGTGTCCTTGTTCTCCTCCTTGATGGAGAACTCGCGCCATTTCTCGATGAGCGCGGCCTTGGCCCCCTTCTTGAGGTGCCAGCCGCTATCGCGAATCTGGTTGAATGTGCACCAGCGGTTGTCCGTGAACCCTCGCATGTAGCCCACGAAACCGAGGTGGAAGCGGTTGCCGCCCTGATACACCGTGCCGGATACCGGGTTGTGGGGACTGAGGGAGGGGATGTACGGTTCCGACCAATGGAGTCCGTCGCGCTTCATGTCCTCGATAATCTTCTCGACCACGAGCGCACGTTGCTTCTCCACGATTTCAAGCGACTTCGATTTCTTCTGCTCTTTCATTTCAGTCCTTTCCGCGTCAGCCGATGGCATCATTATATCAACGCGCGTGGCGGGCCACCTGACGCCGATTTTCGGTGGTTGAAGAAAAAACGACCCCACAGAATCGTTTCTGCGGGGTCTTGGGAGGATGGTGTCGAGTCCAGCCCCCGGCAACATGGCAAACCGCCTGGAACGGTCTCAGGATGCGTCTGGCGCGATTTGCGTATTTTCGGCTTGATTCTTGGCTGTTTCCTGCATACTCGTGACGAGGACGGTGCGCTCGTTATCGACCCAGATGTTATAGGAGCAGGTGACGAGCGAGATGACCTGACCCGGTTCCGTCTCAACATCGAGCACCATGGCGGCGTTCGCACGCGATTCGCCGTACCATGCGCGGAAGTCCGCCTCACCCTCGAAGTCGATGCGCTTGTTGCGCTCGCGACCGTTGACTATCTGCGCGAACCGCGCCTCGTAGGTCATCTTCGAGGTCGGGGTCTGGATGAGCACGCGGGCGTGCTCGCGGGCGAAGTCCTCGTCCTTGTAATCGGCGACGGTTCCCATGGGGGCCACCTTCTTGTCGTTCCAGAAATGATGCCCCAAGATGACGGCGTTGCGGCTGGACAGCCCCAGCTCCTCGCAATCGGCATCAAGGTAGATGGCACCGGCTGGGTTGTAGTTGCCGTACACGTCGTGCTTGAGGTAATAGCCGGGGGCGTCTCCATGGGCTTGCAGGATGGGGGAGTCCACGGTGGTGCCGGGGATGGTGACCCAGCCGATGACATCCGGGTTGATGTCCTGCCAGTAATCCCAATCGACCGCAGGAAACCCATCGTCATCCTCCACTGTGGACTCGGGAGTCGTGTTTGGCGAGGGCGGTGTATGCGCCGCCTGCCTGCAATAAAGGAGGAAGGCGAACATCGCTGCGGCGCTCAGCAGGAAGACCGCCGATGCCGCGAGCGCGATGCGTGATTTCGTTCTCTTCTTCAATTCCGTTCACCTCCTAGCTTCTAATCATATCATCCGCCGTTTCTGGCTTTTGAATCGCCTTCATGAGAAAGACCCGGCACCCCGATTGCAGGATGCCGGGTCTTGGAAAGGAGAGGGTCGCTACTCGGCAGTCGCCGGTTTCTCCTCGCCGCAGAGCGTGCAGACGAGCTTGTCAGGCACGGACTCGTCGTAGGCCGGGGAATCGGTGACCTCGCGTGTGAAGCCCTCGCTCACCAGCACCTCGCCGGTGATGGGCACGTTGGTGGAGTAACCGGAGTGACCGGTGTCCTTGATATGCGCATCGGCGATGCCGTCGATGGTCTGCTGGCAGTCGTTGCACACGGTGTGGTAGCTGGTCTTGGCCTCGTAGACCGGTGGGACGTTCTCGGTGTGGGTCACCGCGTCGTGATGCACCGTCTTGTAGGTGACCGTCCAGTCGTGCTCGCAGGGCTTCTCGCCATCGACTTGCTCCTGTTGGCTGGTCGGGGTGCCGGAGCCGGGAGCTGTGGGCGTGCCGCCCTGCCTGCCGGACAGGTAGATGCCGCCGATGATGAGACCGGCGACGAGCAGGGCACCCGCCGCGATACCGACGAGGATGCGACGCTTGGCCTTGGCCTCACGGTCGGCGGGGGTCTGCGGTTTCTCTCCGTCGTTCAGACGGTTCTTGTCATCCATGGGTGTCCCCCTTTCTGGGATAGGGCGGGCGCTCCCCATTTACATGGACGGAGCGCCCGAAGCATGTGCAGTGGGTTAGGCCTCGGAGTCGCCCGAGACATCCCCGTTGTCAGTGTCGCCGCCTTCATCGGCTGCGGCATCCTCGGCCTTCGCGGCGCGGCGGTTCTTGATGCCGTAGTAGGCGCAGCCGCACGCGAGCACGGCGAGTGCCGCGATGGAGACCACGATGAAGAAGTCGTTGCCGCCGGTCTTGCCGAAGAACCCGCCGGGAGGCGTGGTGGTCACGGTGACCGTCTGCCCCTCATCGTCGATGTCCTTGTGCTCGGCGACCAGAACCTCGGTGGCCTCGTTGCCCTGCTCGGTCTGCTTGTACAGCTCCTCGAACACCACGAGGTCGTGGCCGTCGAGGGAGGAGGCGTCGAACTTGCCGAGGTCGATGTCGATGGTGCCGTTCTGGCTGTTGGGCGTGAACTTGAGTTCGGCGGTGACGTGCTGGTCGTTGATGGACAGCATCTCGCCGGTCTTCTTGTCCATGAGCGTCGCCTTGAGGGTGTATTCCTTGCCCGGAATCAGGCCCTCGTAGGTCACGCGGTCGGTGATTACCGCATCCTTACCGGCCATCAGCGTGTGGTCGCCGTCGGACTTGTCTGTGGCGGTGGTGCCGATGACGGTGGGCACGAGGTTCACGGTCTGCTCCTCGGAGTCGAGGTCGCATTCGGAGGCGACGATGACGGGGACGGAACCCTCCTCATCCGCGACCGCGTTCTTGGACATGACCTCGAACACCACGATGTCCTTGGTCTCGCCGCCGAGGCGGTCGATGACATCGTTGGCGTTGAAGTGGAAGTCCATGGTCACGGTGCCGTCGTACTTCTCCGGGGTGAACTCGGCGGTCTGGTAGACCAGATGGGAGATGAGGTCTTTGTTGTCGGCGATGAACTTGCCGAGGGCATCCATGTCGATGGACACCGGCAGCTCGCCGGTTGCGGAGTAGTTGAGCACGATACCGGATTCCTTGAGCACGGCCACGTCGGAGACGGCTTCCTTCTGCTCATCGGTCAGGGCATCGTAGCCCACCTTGCCGGTGGTGTTCACGGTGGCGGAGGTCAGGCCGTCCTCATCGGTCTCATAGGCGGTGTCGATGACCTCGAAGGTGCCGTCCGCATGGACGCGCACGGTCTGGGACTTCTTCACCGAACCGTCCTCGGCGGTCTCATCGGAGACCACGATGTCGGCGATACCCTCATCCTCATCCTGCGCGGAGAGTCCGAGCACGTCGAGGAGCTGCTGCATGAACGCCGCGACATCCGCCTCGGTGTACTTCTCGCTGCCATCGCCCGTGAGGATGGGAAGGCCGGTCTCGGCATCCATGAGGATACCGGTCATGGTGTACCCGGTGCCGGTCAGGGCGTTCTCGTAGGCCACCTCATCGGTGATGGTGGTCTCCGCATCCGCGATGACGTTCTTGTCCCCATCGAGGCCGTCGGTGGCCGTGGTGGAGATGCCCGTCACATGGGCGGTCGTGGTCTGCTTGCCGTCCTCGATGTCGGCGTGGGCCACAAGCTCGACGTCGTTCTTCTCAAGGCTCTCGAATGCGACCATCTCGGTGTCCTGCGGGATGCCGGTGGAGTCGAAGGTGAAGGTCACCTCGACCTTGCCGTCAGCCTTCTCGGGCGTGAAGGTGGTCTCTGCGGTGACGGGCTTGCCGTCCACCTCAAGGGCCTTCTCCGTGACGTTGCCCTCCTCGTCGGTCACCTTCACATGGAGGCTGCCCTTCAAGGTGTAGGTCTTGCCTGGGATGACGTTCTTGTACTCCACGGTGTCGATGACCGTGGTCTTGCCATCGGTCACGACGTTCTTGTCGCCGTCATGGCCGTCCAGTGCGGTGGTGCCGATTTGCGGGCGGGTGACCGTGGTGGTCTGCTTGCCGTCCTCGATGTCCGCATGGCTGGCGATTTCAACGCCGGTGCGCTCAAGGGACTCGAAGACCACGATGTCCGTCTTGTCGGCGATGGTGCGGGAGTCGAAGGTGAAGGTCACCTCGACCTCGCCGCTGGCGGTCTCGGGCGTGAAGGTGGTCTCAGCCGTCACCGGCTTGCCATCCACCTCAAGAGGCTCCGCCGTGAGGTTGCCGTCTTCATCGGACTTCTTCACCTGCATGGAACCATTCAGGGTGTACTTCTTGCCGGGGATGAGACCGGAGTATTTCACGGTGTCCACGATGACCGTCTCGTCATCGGTGACGATGTTCTTGTCGCCGTCGATGCCGTCCAGCGCGGAGGTGGTGATGAACGGGTGCTTGACCGTGACGGTCTGCGCCTTGTCCTTGATGTCCGCATGGGCGGCGATTTCAACGCCGTTCTTCTCAAGGGACTCGAAGGCCACGATTTCCGTGTCGTGGGGGATGGTCAGGGAGTTGAAGTGGAACACCACATCGACCTTGCCGTCGGCCTTCTCAGGCGTGAAGGTGGTCTCTGCGGTGACGGGCTTGCCGTCCACCTCAAGAGCCTTCTCCGTGACGTTGCCCTCCTCGTCGGTCACCTTCACATGGAGGGTGCCCTTCAAGGAGTACTCCTTGCCGGGGATGAGACCCGTGTACTCCACGGTGTCGATGACCTCGGTGGTGTCATCGGTGATGACGTTCTTGTCGCCATCCGCGCCGTCTACGGCGGTGGTGCCGATTTCAGGATGTGTCACGGTGACGGTCTGGTTCTTATCGTCGATGTCGGCGTGGGACGCAAGCTCGGTGCCGGAGCGCACAAGGCTCTCGAAGACCACGATGTCCGTCTTGTCGGCGATGGTGCGGGAGTCGAAGGTGAAGGTCACCTCGACCTTGCCGTCGGCCTTCTCAGGGGTGAAGACGGTCTGACCCGTGACGGGCTTGTCGCCCACCATCAGGGGTTTGCCGGTGCTCTTGGAATAGAGCTTGCCGTTCAGGGTGTACTCCTTGCCGGGGACGAGGTTCTTGTACTCCACGGTGTCGATGACCGTGGTCTCGTCATCCACGACCACATCCTTGTCGCCGTCGATGCCGTCGCGTGCGGAGGTGGAGATGCCGGGGACGGTCACGACCACCATCTGGTTGATGTCCTCGATGTCCTCATGGGTCACGAGCACATTGCCGTTTCGCTCAAGGTTCTCGAACACCACGAGCTGGGTGCCGTCCTCAAGGTCGCGGGAGTCGAAGGCGAAGGTCACGTTGACCGTGCCGTGCGCGGCCTCGGGGGTGAAGGTGGTCTCTGCGGTGACGGGCTTGCCGCCCACCTCAAGGGGCGTCGCTACGGGCTTGCCGTCCTTCTCGCCCTTCACCTGCATGGAACCCTTGAGGGTGTATTCCTTGCCGGGGACGAGGTTGTGGTACTCGACGGTATCCACGATGACCGTCTCGCTGTCGGTGACCACGTTCTTGTCGTTGTCGATGCCATCCAGCGCGGTGGTGGCAATCTTGGGGTTCTTGATGGTGACCGTCTGCCCCAAGTCCTCCATATCCGCGTGGTAGGCGAGGGGATACAGGCCGTCGAGGCCGGTGTCAGGCTCCTCCACCAAATCCAGAAGGGTCGCAGCCTCGATGTCAGTAAAAGATTCAGGCTCGAAGCCGAGGCCGAAGAGGACTTCGCAGGCCACGAGTTGGGTTCCGTCCTTGAGGGCCAGCGAGTCGAAGGTGAAGGTCACATCGGCATCGCCGTCTGCGGTCTCGGGCGTGAAGGTGGTGTGGGACACCACGGGAGCGCCATCGACCATAAGGGGTTCACCGATGACCTCGCCATCCTCGGCGGTCTTCTTAACGAAGAGCGCACCGACGAGGGCGTAGCGGTTGCCGGGGATGAGGTTCTTGTAATGGATGGTATCGACCACCGTGGCGGCATCGTCGGTGGAGACGAGTTTGTCGCCGTCCGCGCCATCCACTGCGGTGGTGCCGATTTCGGGGACGATGACCGTGACCTGCTGGTTCACGTCGTCCTTGTCGGTGTGCTTGGCGATGAGGGAGCCGCCCGCATCGTACAGCTTCTCGTAGACCGTGATGGTCTTACCGGCGAGTTCGAGGGTGTCGATGCCGTTGATGCGGACGACCTCGAAGCCGCTAGGCTCCTGAGCCGTGAAGGTGTGCTCCACGGTCTTGCCGTCGTACAGCACCTCACCGGTCTTGGCATCGTGCAGCTCAGCCACCAGCGTGTAGCTGCGACCGGGGAAGAGGTTGGCGTAAGCCACCTTGTCTTCGATATAGAGGTAATCACCCATGCCGATGTTCGAGTCACCGTCCATCGGGTCATAGGCCTTGGTGGTGATGGAGGCCTTCACGTCGGTGAGGGTGCCGAAGTCGTACACCTTGCCGTCGCGGCTCACGATGACCGATGTCTCGATGAGCTGATAGCCCTCGTTTGCGGTGCAGCGCAGCTCCTCGATGAGGTAGGTGTCGTAGGGCAACGCGCCCTTGGAGTCATCCGGCGTGGTGCCGCCGAACCAGACACCTGCGGTGGCATCCAGCTTGGAGCTGTCGATGACACCCTCGGCATCCAGCGCCCAGTCGTTGGCGTTGGTCTCATGGGTGTGCTTGTTCCAAGAGGAGGCGGAGGAGAAGTAGCCGTTTTCATCCGTCACGACCACATGGCTCTCGCCGGTGGTCTTGGAGGTGAGCTTGAAAGCCACTCCGGCGAGGCGGTCTTGGCCGTCATCGCCCTTCTTGGTGAACTCAAGGTCGCTGCGCATGACCTGATTCTCGAACGCTCCGCCGAAGGGGTTCACCAGCACGCCGTCCTTGGCGATGCGGAACTCATGCGGCTCACCGTCGGTGAGCAGGTAACCCTCACCCGCCTTGACCTCCTGGATGGAGTAGAGGCCGAATGGCAGCCAGTGTTCGCCAGTCTTCGCCTCGCCGTCCTTGATGGTCAAGGTGGGGTGGATGACCTGACCCTTGGTGTAAGTCACGCCGCCCACGATAACGGGCTTATCGTTGAGAGACTTAATCTCGAACTGCGTGCCGTCGATGGACGCGCCGCCGAGCGGGTCGCCGGTGCCGGTCTCGATGTCGTGCTTTGTGATTTTCACGCCGCCGCGAACAATGTCATCCTTGGCGGTGAAGGAATACATTTTCCCGTCCTCGGAGACCGTCACTCGCATCTCGTTGGAGGTGTTGAGGTAATCGTCGTTGGTGGCCGTCTCGCGGATGATGTACTTGCCGAAGGGCAGGCAGTTCGCAGAGGTCTTCGCCACGCCGTTCTTGTCGGTGACGATGGTCTTCACCGTCTGACCGGGGTTGTGGCTCTTGCCATCAACCATAACGGCGCTGGCATTGTCGTTGATGATGGAGAATGAGATGCCGCTGAAATCAGCATCGCCCTGCGGGGTCTGCCCAGTCTCGGAGTCGAGCTTCTGGACGGACACGCCGCCGCGAATCACCGTCTCCGGGATTTCGGGAAGGTTGAAGGTCGTGACACCAGCAAGAGGCTTTTCCTGAATCTTCTGGAAATTCACATCGGAGTTCAACTTGTAACCGGTCGGAGCCTTGGACTCGTAAACAGCGATAGAACCGCGAGGAATGGTGATATTTCCACTATTGTCACGATAAAAATCGTCGCCAGATACAAGATAACTATCAGACAGTTCGGCATATCCATCTTTGTCAGTGCGAACCACCCAACTACGAGTCGGGTTTACACCGGCCTTCTTGATGGCATCGTAGCTATCGTAATCCACGGTATCGAAATACTCGATGGTAAACTCGGCACCCTCAAGCGAGGCGGAGCCTTGAGGCATATTACCTTGTAGCTCCGAATACTCTTTGTCACCATCGTACTTACCTACAACCATGACCATCGGGTCGCCGGCAGGGGCATCCGCCACCTGCACCGTGGTGGTCTGTCCACCGTGGACCGTGACCTGCTGGTCGGAAGCGGGCAGATAGCCCTTGGGAGGCTTCGTCTCACGCACCGTGTAGGTGCCCTCGGGAAGCTCAAGGGTGTTGGTGTCGCCGTTGGCGTTGGTGGTGAGTACACCCATGGACTGACCGGCTCCGTTGTAGACGGTGAACTCCGCGCCCTCAAGGGAGTAGCAGTCGTTGCCGTCGGTGATGCCGGGGTTGGCGCTGGATTTATGCACGCTGAGGTGACCGGCGATGACGCGCCAGTTGACCTCGAAGAAACCGGCTCCGGGCTGAGTGTGGCTGGTGGGGACAACGACGCTTACAATCGCCCTGCCGCTGGAAACTTGAAGTACGCGGAATTGCTGGCCGTAGTGGTCAGTCCACTCGCTACCATCGCCATCGGTATCATTAGGATTGTTCCAGCCGGGGTTGCTGTTGAAGTTCGGGTCGAGCTGAGTTCCCGCATGGCAGCACAGAAGGGCCAAGTGCATGTCATTGGTGATTTTGACCGTACCGGTGTCTTGTGCGGCGATGTCAGCACCGCGCATGAGACTCGCACCGGTAGTATTAAGCTGCGATAAGTCAACGCCCTGCCAGCCCATGGCTTGTTGAAGTGTCTTCGACTCCCATCTGCCGTTGCCTTCGACGGCGGGGTGGGTGTACCCACCACCCATCCCCTTCGAACGGTAATGGTTTACGCCGCTTGTGCGGAAGGTCTGCCCGACCTGCGGAGCGCTCTTGAACTCGATGGTACCGATGTTGCTCAGAGACATGCGGGGTTCGGGCATACGGAAGAAGCTGGCTACTCCCTTGCCGAAGTTGTCTGACATCTTCACGTTCATGGCGTGGATGCCGACGGGGGCCATGGCGAACTCAAGAGAACCGGTCTCGGCATCATACTGCCACATGCCCATGTCGGGCGTGTACTCGATGCCGTTGACCGTCACGCTGTCAATGGTACGCCCGTTGATGGATTCACGAGCATCACCGTCACTGGCGAGTGTCACGCGGGTGATGGCGGAGCTGACTGGCACGGAAATCTTTCCCTTATCGGCCACATTGCCCTTCACATCGGAGGCATCGCTGTCGAAGTCGAAAGAAGCCTCAGCTGCCTTGTCAGACGTGGTGTAGACGAGTTGGATGCGGGAGGAGGCGATAACCGGCTCGCCTTTGTCGTTTTTTTCGGTGTAGGACTTGGGTACGTACACGAGACCGGTGGCCTCGTCCACGATGAAACCATCGCGTATCTTCGCGTCAGCATTGTTCTCGGCGGCGAGCCATTCGGTCAGCTTCGCGCCGGAGATGTCAGCACCAGCCCAGCCGACATAGTATTCGGCATTCTTATCGACCTCGAAGAGCACTGCATGAGAGGTGGCCTGCGAGAGCATGGCTTCCCAGTGGTCAGACATTCCGTCGCCATCGTCATCTGCCCAAAGCGCATCAAGCGTGCCCTCGGGGAGCTTGTTGCCGTCGATGACGTTGGTGGTCACGGTGAGCACGTCCGCGCGGGTCAGCTCATCGCCCTCGCCGACGTACTTGGTATCCGCGTGGTCGCGGATATAGCTCTCGATGCTGGTGACGGCCTTTCCCTCATCGACCTCGACGGGCTGTAAGGCTGCGGAACCGACGCTGCCGTTCTCATAGAAAGTGGTGGTGACGATGGTGTCGCCCTCCACGGTGAAAGTGGCCTTGCCGTCCTTGACATCGACGGCGGTGCCGTCCTCCTCGCCCTTGAACACGGTGATGCCGTCGGAGAAGTACCCCTCATCCGGGGTGACGTTCACCGTGACATCGGTGCCGACCTCGACGGCCAGCGTCATGTCCTCGGTGCCGTCGAAAGAGAGCTTGCCGTGCTGGGTCTCGGAGAGCGAGACGGTCGCAAGCTCAGGCTCGGCTGCGTAGGCCGCGACGGGCGCGAACGCGTTGAGCATGGAGCTGGCGATGAGCACTGCCGACATGACTTTCGCGGTGATGCGCTTGCCATCGAGCTTGCGCTTCACGCGTTTAATCTTGCAGAAGATTCGTTCCATGAAAGACTCCTTTCTTGATTGCTTGGTGGTTTGCCTGATTGCTATCTCTAACCGAAGTTGAAGCCGCCGATGCCGTCCCCGGCATCCGTGTCGGCCTCATCGGTGTCATCTTCGTCCTCGACCTCGATGAACTCGGGGTCTTGGCATAGCTCCGCATCTCGGATGCGGCGGATGGCCGATGCGGTGTAGCCCATGCTCTCGGCCACCTCATCCTCGTCCCATGTCGGATGGGCGTTCGCGAGGTAATCGTAGACCGCCACGGCGCGGCGGTTGATGGACTTGGTGGTCTCATCGGAGTAGCAAAGCTGCTCCTGCGCGAAGAAGCGCTCGCCGTTGATGAGGTCTTCGCCCTCGCGCCAAAGCAGCTTCTCGCCGTCCTTCTTGAGCCACACGATTTCGTCCAGCTCGTCAGGGGAGACGAGCAGCATGGCGCACCCGACCTTGCGCACGGAGGCGGGAACCTCGACCCCCTCCAAGGTCACCTTGCCTTGGGAGGATGCCGGGTTCCCGTCATACCAGTGCTGCACGAGGATGATGCCGTTCTCCTCAAGGGAGCCGAGATAGAGGTTCCAGTCGGTGAGGACGTTCAGTCCCTTGCCGCGATACGGCTCCGAGCACGTCTGCGTGGACGAATCGAACTCCTCGTAGCGGTGACTCTTGAAAAGCACCTCGACCTTCATCTACTGTATTCCCCCTTCCTTGGACCCTAGCGGGTGTTGGCGTGCTCCTCGGGCGTGTTGTCCCCGGCCAGCTTGGCGGAGGACTCGCGCATCTGCTCGGACTCGCCCTTGAGGGTCGCGCCCTGCTCCTTGGCAGCCTCGCGCTCAGCTGCCTTCTCGGCCTTGAAGCCCTCGTTGGCTGCCTTGAGGCCCTTGACCAAATCCCAAGGCTTGACCTCGTACTTCTTGTACGGGTTCTGCTCGTCACCGGCCTTGCCCGTCCAGACCTGAACAGGTTCGTCGGCCTTGAAGCCGATGGTGACCTGCTCGCCGGAGAGCATCTGCTGTTTCATGCGCTCGTTGAGGAACACATCGCAGGAGTAGTGGCCGAGGTCGATTCCATTGACCTTGGTGCCCTCCGGGAAATGAACGTAGGCCTTCTCGAAAGTTCGACCGTCCTTGGCGGTGAACTCGTGCGGCGTGAGGAACGCCGCAGGCATCTTGACGTTGGCGTACTTCGCGTTCTCTGGCATGTCTATCACTCATCCTTTCTGTCCATAGAGTGCCTAAGACACCCTATATTGTATATCAAACGGCAGGTGGTGAAGGGAAACCACACCATCTGGGTAGCGGTTGCCCTAACGGCTCCTGCGCTTGTCTTCCTTTTCCTCGACTTCATCCTCGGCATCCACATACGCGGCCAACGCGGCAGCCGCCGCGCGGGCGCGGGTCGATTCCCCATGGATGGAGACTGGGCGCTCATGCACCGCGCACGACACCACGCGCCCATGCGAGGTCACCTGAACCGCCTCGCGCAGGACGGCACGGCCATCCTCATGCGCATCGCCATCGTCATGCGAGGGTGCCTGCGCGTCGTGGAGCGATTGGGTGACGGAGACGGTGGTGTCATCCGCATCCGCGTCGAGGTAGGTGTCGCGTTCAGATACCATCTGGGCATCCCTCCTAGCGCTCATCCTTGCCGTCAGGGTCGTCGGTGCCGCCGTTCTCCTCTGCGAGCTTGGCGGATGCCTCGCGGGCCTCCCTAACGGCCTGCTTGAGGCTCATTCCCTGCGGTCGCTTGCGGTAATCGGAGATGGGCTTGTCCCCGTGGGAGTCGAGCAGGTCATCGACCTTGCGGGAGTCCTCGTAAGTCGCGCCCTTCATGATTTCGTAATCATGGCCGTCCACGGTGACCACGGTGCCGCAGCCCTTGAGGTCGATGCCGGAGGTCTCACGCGTGTCCACGAGGTTGAAGCGGTAGCCCGCCGCGACCGCGATTTTCTCGGGCTGCTGTGAGATGGCGGGGGAGGGCAAGGGAGACTCATTGAGCCAACTATCATAGACCTCATCGTAGGTGTATCCATAGCGGTTGCACAGCTCCTCGAAGATGCGCTCGCGCAGGAGGGAGTCCGCTGTTTCGCCGAGTGCGGTGTAGAAGCCGTCCCCCGTCGGTATAGCCGCGATGGCATCGTCGAATGTGAGGCTCGGGTTGATTCCCGCCACCAGCTCATCGTCTGGGAAAGCGAGCAAGTACCACTCGCGCACGTTATCGGTCTGCTTGATGTCGAGGAGCTGCAACATGTCCTCAAGTCCGGTATTTCCCGAGACATCCAGCCAATCCGTAGCGGAGTTGGGGAATCTGCTCGACATGAATTCATCGACCGAGGCGAAGTCGGCGAGTTCATGGTCGAAACGGCGGGGGAGGCTCGGGTCGGCGAGGGCGTCTTGGATGTCCATGATGCTTGAATCGACCGTCACGCCGGAGTTCCTTCCGACGAGGGAGGCAAGAGCGTAGGGAGGATAGCCGTAGTAGACCTCTATGCGAGGCGATACCTCCTCTTTGAGGTAACTCGCGATGACGATTCCACGCTCCGGGCTGTAAAGGGCACCTCCCTTTTCCAAGATGCGTCCCATCTCTGTCTCATGCTCGGGCTTCCTCATGATTGCGGGCAGGTCCTCCTCTTTGAACTTGCGCTCGTTGGAGAAGACTTCACCGCCGAAACCGTAGTCGTTTTCCCAGATGGCATAGGCCTCTTCAAGACTGTCGATGCCGTCAAGGTCAACACGGTCGAGACCCTGCACGAACTCCTTGAGACTGTGCCCGTGTTCAATCATCCATTCGAGCTGGTAACGCTCATAATCGGTGAGCATGTCGCATCACGTCCTTTCCTTATCGGGCATCTAGCACGATGTCATGTTTTTCCATGCTTTCCGCCATCTCGGCTGACGCTGCCTTCATGGCCTGAGCCTCGCCCCCGAGGGTGATGTGGTCGTTACCGAGCATTTCGCGAATGTCGAGCAACTGGCGACACTCGATGACCTCATCAAAGCTGCCCGGTTTGGTCGCATCGAAACCGTACAGATGGGTTTCGCCGATTCGGTCGATGGGGCATACCTGTTCCTGCGCGAGGAAGTCGATGTAGGAGAGCACGCGGTTGCCCTTGCGGCTTATGCGTTCCTCGCAGCACTCGGGGTGCTCATGGGCGAATGCGGCCACCGTGTCAGGGGCGAATCCATGCTCTTCGCGATATGCACGATGACGGTTCAACTGCTCAATCTCCGCAGCCCGCATGGCCTCGCGCACGGCCCTCTCTTCCTCGATGGCCTGTCTACGCAGCGCATCGCGCTCCGCGACCTCGGCATCGGTCATCGGTCGGAACGACCCGCAGACCGCATCCTCATCGAGCTTGTAGAAATCCGTCTCGTTGAAGAACTTGGAGGTGTGGTGCCACGACGATTCGTGGAAGAACCGCTCGAACACCTCATCCTTGTGCATGCCCTTGAGCACATCGGGGTCGAAGGACATGTCGAACTCATCGCAATAGGATTGGATGGCCGCGACCATGGCCTTCTTCGTCCATTTGCTCTTGGGCATCTCGCCGTCCTCGTAAGCCTCGGCGGCGCGTCGTGACATCGAGTAACCGATGTACCCAGAGTTCACGTCCATCATCGGAGACTCCTAAGAGAGGTCGGGGGTGAAGGCAGGCTCGCGCTCATCGACCGGCCCGTCAGCGGAGAGCGCCTGAGATGCCCTGCGCATGGACTCGGCCTCGGCTTTCAGGGAGATGCCCCTATCGACGAAGGCCTCGGGGGAATCGCCGTCGCCGCCGTTTGGCTCGATGTTGTTCACCGCATCTGCAATCATTTCGTTGCCCATCTCGGCGAGGCGGTCGTGGAAATTACTGTTAAGCCATCCGAGGTCAAGGTCAAGTTCTTTCAGCGTCGCATCCACGTTCGCATCGTTCACTTCGATACCGGCGTTTTCAAGGGCGGATTCGATGTCGGCACGGTACCAGAAATCAGGGCAGATGACCTCCTCGCCGGTGGAGATATAACGGCCCTCAAGGTCCGCCGCCGCGCTGGCGAGGGAATCGTAGTAGGTGCCGTGACCCCAGTGCCCGGTCTCCTCATCGTAGCCGTGGGCGACGATGAATTCGCGGCTGCCGTCGGCCTTCTTGTGCATCACGAGCGCGTCATCACCGTTGCGGTCGATGGGGACGTGGTTCTCCTTCCACGCGGCGATTTCTGCGGTCTTGTCCATGCCGTTCTCCTTTCCGGGGGCATCGGCCGCATTTTCAGCCATGTGCGATTGCACGGCCTTTCTCACGTTCTCGGGGGACGCGATGACCCAACCGTCCTCGGAGGCGATTTGAGCGAACACCTCATCGCGCGGGTCGATTAGCGGAGCATTCTCTTCGCCGTCCTCGATGATGGTCTCGATGCTGTCGGTGATGTAACCCGTGTAGTTCAGCCCGCCCACGATGTCCTCATACAGGTCGAAATCGGGGTTATCGACGACCGCCAGCAGGTTCGGGTCGTCGAGGTGGACGTATGTATTGGCGATGCTTCCCGTGTAGTTATATTCCCACCAGAACTCGCCGGTCTGAGGGTTGTAGAGGTCCTTGCCAGAAGCCAGTGCCTCTTTGACCGCCTGCGGCTTGTCGAGGCGGATGTCCTTGCCGTCATTCACCATGTCCATGTGCTATCTCCTTGCCTTGTTGTACTTGCCCTTGGGCTTGCTATCGAACATCGGCTCTATCGTACCGTTCTTCTTGAGCTTCGCCTTGCAGTCGAAGGTCTTGCCCGTGGTCTTGGATATGCAGCCGGTGAGCTTCACCGCCTTGCCTCCGAGCAGCGATGCAGCCTGCTTCGCCGTGAACGTCTTGCCGCACCAGCCCAGTAGCTTGAAACCGCAGCCCGCGATTTGCTTCCAAGTCCCGTCCTCCTGCTTCTCGCTCTTGTTCGAGGAGCAGGTGTAGAAGGGCTTGCCGGACTTCGACTTGCGCTGCACCACGTCCGCGCCGCAGAGAGGGCACTTGCCCACGACCGTGGCCTTGGGCGCGATGCTCGCACCGACGTAGGCGGTGTCCTGATGGCCCTTGAAGACCTCGATGACGCTCTGTTGCAGGGCGTTCACATCCGCGTTGCCCTCGGCGATGTCCTGCTGGATGAGCCACCAGCGGGCGGTCACGTCCGCGCCGCGAATCTCAGGCGGCAAGAGATGGTAGAAGGCGCGGGCCTTCTCAGTGGAGCGAATCTTGCCCTTCACGTCCTCAAGGTACCCGCGTTCCTTCAACTTCTCGATGATGGAGGCGCGGGTGGCCGTGGTTCCGATGCCGCCGTGCTCGCCCTTCTTTCCGTCGTCCTTCTGCTTGAGGATGGCCTTGACCTCCGGGTCGGTGACGTACTTGGCGATGGAGGCCATGTCGGCGATGAGTGTGCCTTCCGTGTAGGGCTTGGGCGGGGCGGTCTCCTTCTCGGTGACGGCGCACTCGATGCGCTCAAGGCGATGGTCGCCTTCGTCAATCCAAGGGTTGCCGGATGCCGCGTCATCGCCGTCCTCATCGGAGACGTTGCCGAACACGGCCTTGAAACCGGCCTCGCGCACGCGCCGCGCGACGGCTTGGAACTCCCCGCCATCGACCGCGAAGGCACTGGTGCTCACATCGTAGGTGGCGGGTGGGAGGAACTGCATGGCATAGCGCTCGACGATGGCCGTGTAGACCTTGGCTTCATCCCCGGTCATGTCGGCTACGGGGGCGCTGACCTCCTGCGGGATGATGCCGTGGTGCGCAGTGACGTTCTTCTCGTTGAACGCCTTGGAGTGGATGGAGTAGTCGAGCGGCCATATTGCCCCGACGTTCTCCATGGCCTGCGCAAGCACCACCGGTGCCTGCGCGAAATGCTCCTCCTTGAGGTACTGGGAGTCCGAGCGGTTATAGGTTATCGCCTTGTACTTATCACGCAAATCTTGCGTGATTTGCTGGGTCTTCGATGCGGAGAAGCCGTAGCGGCGGGACATGTCGGAGAGCAGCACCGTCAGGTTGTAGGGCAGGGGAGGGTTCTCGACCTTCTTCGAGATGACCGTGGAGAAGGACATACCCGAGCCGTCCAGCTTCGCCTTGATGACATCGAGGACATCGCGGTCGAAGACGTGCTTTTCACCGGCCAACATGTCCTTGTCCGGCTTGAACTTGAACACCGGTGCTCCCGACGCGTCTGCACAGCCGCCGGTGGCGGTCAGCTCGTAATACTTCCGGGTGACGTGATTCTCTATCGCCTCATCGCGGTTGACAACCAGCCCGAGGGTCGGGGTCTGCACGCGACCGACGGAGAACAGGCCCCCGAGCCGCTTGGTGGCAAGGCGAGTCTCGTTCACGCCGAAGCACTTGTCGGCCATCTGGCGGGCGTATGCCGCGTCACCGGCAGGGCGGCACTGCTCGTTGGGTACCAGACGCTCGAACGCCTTGACGATGTTCTTCTCGATGTTGTCGTTGACGTAGACGCGCAGCACCTCTCCCTCGTAGCCGAGGTAGTCCAGCACCTCATCAACGATGAGCTGGCCTTCATCGTCGGGGTCACCGGCGTTGATGACGCACTCGGCTTCCGGCAAAAGCGAGTCGATGCGCTCCACCAAGTCTTTCTTGTCTTCGGTCGGCTCCTTCGCCCAATCGTCGATTTGGATGGGCAGCACGTCCAACGACCATGGTTTGCCCCATGCGGGGTTCACCGCATCCGGCTCCACCAGTTCGAGCAGGTGACCGGCGCAGGCGATGACCGTGTACCCGTTGCCCGAGATGGGCAGCCGCGCAGTCTCGGACACCTCCTTGCCGCAGATGGCGCGTGCGATGTCGCGAGCGAGCATCGGCTTCTCAGCGATTACAAGTTTGTTCATAAGCGTCCTCCTATTTAGCTTCCAGCAGCAGCTTCCTAGCGGCTGCACCGTCGAATTTCACTACTTGGTTGCGCTTGTTCACCCTAAGAAGCTCGTTCTCCTTGAGGATTCTCAGAACGCTGTCGATGAGCGCGGCGCTTGCGCCGGTCTCTTGGATGATGCTCCTTTTGTCTACATCGCCCATTGCTTCAAGGTAGTCGATGACATCGGAACGCTCCGCAAGAGTCTTCTTATGTAGCTCATCCTTGCTGAGAGCGGGTATGTCTTTCTTCGGGGCGCGTTTCAGGCAGTTCGCAGCTATCGCCCCTTCCAAGTCGAACTCTGCATCATTCTGCTTGTCAAGATGCAACCCCAGCTCAAGACCTTGACCGAGACCGAGATAATAGTAGAAATCCTCATGCTCGTTCGCGAAGAACCTGACGATAAAGAGTTCTGGGTCATCGCCGTCTGGGAGCGGCCAAGGACTTATGAGGGAGTAGCGGATGAGCGCTTCCTGGAGTTTGTCGATTTGAGTGCCGTCCTCGTTGGGGAAAAGCAAGCGGCACAGCTCGATATAGTACCAATAGCTGTTGAGAGTTCCCTTGGGGAAGTTCTGTTTCACGTCGCCGTAAGCCATCGCTATCGCGCTCCCTTGTCTTGAACACGCCCGTCCGTGCCATCCTTACGAAGTTCTGCGCTCGCGGCACGCGCGTCCTTGGCTTCCGAAACAAGCCGGTAGCCGCGCTGACCTGCGGTTTCGCTCTTGACTATGCACTGCGGGCAGCGTATAATAGTCCTATTGAGGTCGGGTTCGACGATGTGGCTCCGAAGCAAATGTAGCTTCGCAAGTGCATTGAGTTCCCGGCCTCTTTCTTCGTCATAATAGACGACCCTATCGGGCGTGATGAGGTTGTCGAAGTAGCGGGGGAAGTTCGTCCTACCGTAGACAGCCAAGATGAAGTTGGTCTCAATCTCGCCAGTCTCGTAATAACCGCGCCCATCGGGCCGCACGGCCATGATGAGCGGCAGGTCATCGCAATCCACATCGCACAGCACCGCGAGCATGGTGTCCTCGCGGGCGGGGCTGTCGCAGAGCATCACGGGATGCTCCATCAGCTCGGGCAGGCGCTTCATCTGCTCAACGGTGAGTCCATGGCGGTGGGGGTCGTAGCTGCTCTTCGGTCGGATGGCATCGCGCAGGTGGCGTTGGGTGTAGAGCATCGGCAGCGGGCGGAACCCGGCCTGCACGAACAGCTCAGGCGTATCGCAGAACTTGACTGCGCTGGAACGGGGATATTCCCCGCAAGTGACGGCATCGACCTCATCGCCGAAGCGAAGGTACTCCGCGCACTTCGCGGCATGCCTCATGTAATCCAGTGCCTTATCGTCGCCGTCTTTCAGATGCACCCCGCCGCGCGGGTCGAGGTAGGTGACGCGCTCGCCCTCGGGCATCGCCACCGAGTTCTCATACTCGCGGATGGTCAGGATGACCTCTCGCTTGTTCATCTCATCTGGCATATGGCCTCCTTCCTTTGTGGTCTGATAGTTTCCAATATGTATAGTTGGGGCGGTTTCCCACCCTTCCAACAGCCTGCGGGTCGGGTTGAGAACCCTCCGGCCATTGAAAGCGTGGAAAACCGCTTATTCTCTACTCCAACTCCTCGCGCTCGACGGCCTTATCGCCATGGCTCTCAGAGCCGAGCTGGGCGGATGCCTCGCGGGATTCCTTGGCTGCCTCGTGGACGGAACCGGACTTCGCGGCATCGTCCTTGAGGTTCATGGACATGCCCATGACCTCCTTCTCGCGCTTGATTTCGTCGAGGGTCGCGCCCTGAGCGGCGCTGATATGAAGAGCGCCAATCTGGTTCGCGCTGTAACGCGGGTCGGCGATTACATCAAGAATCTCATCTGTGACCCACTTCTTGTCGGCTGCGGCATGATAGATGGTCTCCATCTGGCTGGGTTTGAAGGTGCCGTCGGCGAAGCGCGTCACCGTCTGGGTATCCAGTCCATAGGTCATGCCGGTGCGCATGGCGTTCATGACTTCGGCGGGCTTGGTCGGGTCGCACAGCACGTCAAGCTGCTCGCTCGTGAAGCGACCACCCGAGATGGCCGAATAGAAGCCCCAGACCTGCTCCATGGAGAGGTCATGGTTCATCAGACGCTCGATTCCCGGCTTTTCCATGCCTTCGGTGAGCGCCATGGTGATGACATTCATGTGGTCGGCGGTGTAAGTGCCGTCCGCGTATTCCTCTAAAGCGTCCATGGGGACATCGGACTTGAGGGCGTGACGCACGACCTCCATTTGGCGTGAGTCGAGTTTCAGCCAGTCGCGAGGGAACGCGATGTCATGGATGGCGGTGGTTTTCATAAGCTCACGAGCCTGATGTAGATGCTCGGCGGTGTACTCACCGTTCGAGAGCGTCTTGAAGACATCCTTTTTATAGGGACTTGCATCGTGGTCGGCGAAGTCGGTATGCACGGCGATGCGGCGAAGCTCGCGCATCTGGGCATGGTTCAGGACCGGGTTCGCGATGCGCTCCGCGATGACGTCCGCATCGACGCCTACCTCGAAAGCCTTGCAGATTTGGTATGCCTGCCACTCGGTGTAGCCTCCCTGCGAGAGGACTTTGGCTGCTGGTAGGCGCAGGTTCACGGGCAAGTTGTTGAGCGCCGTCATGACGTTCTCAATCTGGTGCCCGTTCAACACGTCCTTGATGTCGCATTCATCGAGTGGAAGCACCTCGAAACCCGTGAGTTGCCCGTCGAGGCAGTAGCCGAGGTCTACGGGGACGGACTCACCGGACTCGATGATGTCCGAGTCGATTTCCGCCTCGGGCACGAGGCCCATGGCGGTGCGCAAATCCTCTGGCGTACCGCCATAGTCGAGGATGGTGTGCATCGTCTCCTCAATAGCGCCTTGGACATCCATGGTGTCCGCATCGTCGGCCACATCCGCGATGCAGTAGCGGGGGAAGTAGTCTCCGACGATGGTGTATCGCGCGATGGTCGTGTCCATCGGCACGGTGTAATCGACGTTACCGAGGTCGAGGCGCAGCAGTTGCAGCACGTCGGGGATGTTCTTGTCATATGCCATGGTGTTTTCCTACCTTTCTGCCATGATGGCTTTCTATATATCTACACGATGGAGTGGTCGTCGAGTGCCGGTGAGCCGGTGTCGCGTCCCTCTGCCAGCTTCTCGGAGGCGGCACGTGATGCCTGAGCCTCCCCCTTGAGGGTGACGCGGCCATCCTCCGAGCGGGCTTCCTCACGGCGCTGTCCCGTGCGGATTGCGATGACCTCCTCGATGCCGCTGCCGGGTTTGCTGACCTCGGTGAAGTAGTCGGCTACGCGGGACATCTCATCGGCTGAGAGGTCGCGATTCTCTCCGGTCTCGAAATCGAACCCGACGGCCACGAGGTCGCCGCAGAGGATGGAGTACAGTTCTCCCTCCTTGACCGGTGAACTGTAATCCATCATGGAGAGGTACCCGGCCTCCTCCATGCCCTTCGTCGCGTACACCGCGCGGTTGGGCGGACAGGTGAACAGGCCCTCCTCATTGACGTAGAGGCTGATGCCCTCGCCGAAGATGACATCGAACGGCTCGATGTTCCCGCCGACGAGGCGTTGCAGGTCGTGTAGCGTCGAACCCTCCTCATCAACCTTGATGTCGATTTCGACCGGGTTCCCGTTTGTCGGGATGAGCATGCCCTTCATGTCGCAATCCTCCTTCCTATCGGGCGTCCTGCCCGCGATTTGAATGGTTTCCGTTATCGGCCATCGCGGCGGAAGCGCCACGGGCCGTCTCCACCTCGCCCTTGAGGGACACGGCTTTCTCGGGAGAGTGGTGGGCTTTCACCTTCTGGTACTCGGCCCGCGCCTTCTCCATGGCGGGGCGGAGCAGGTCGCCGGGGACGCCTTGATAAGTGCAGAACCGCTCTGCGGCTGATGGGTCGGGGAAAAGATGGGGAACCTCGAAGCGATTCGCTTCCTGATTCCCGGCGATGATTCCCGTGAGCGCGTCGCGCCATGCCTCCCCGTTGACGGATTTGAAGTCGGCGAGCGACGAGTAGCCGTAACGGGACAGCAGGCCGTTCAGGTAATCTTCGGGGAGATGGCAGTCAAGGTCGTCATTCTCAAGGTCATAGCTGCCGGTCAGGACGGCCCACCCGTTATTCTCGTAAGGATAGCCGATGATGTAATCGGTTCTCGCACCGACCTGCGCATGGAAGCCGAAGCCGTGGTCGGTGAAGGTTCCGCACTCCTTGAAGGTCGGTTCTTCGTGCTCTGCCTCGCCGATTGCGTCCATCAGCTCGGTGTACCAGCCGCCCATCTCGGCCTCGTCCTCGATGAACTCGCGGACCTTGGACGCGAGGGATTCACCGGCCCCGCTCGATACGATGGGGTCGTTCTCGACCGCCTGAACCAGCCGCATCAGCTCGGTCGCATCATAGAAATCCATAGAGCCGCCTCCTTCCTAATGGTCGTCATGTGTGCAGGAGAGAGCTTCGGATGCCTTGCGGGCGTCCTCGGCCTCATGTTCGAGGTCCACGGTCGGTGCCCCATGTGCTGCCAGCGCCTCGGATGCCGCGCGCGCCTCCTTGGCTGCGGTTTTCAGGCTCACCGGCTCGACGGCCTCTTGCTCCTCGATTTCCCAGTCCGCGGCGCGGGCCTTCTGCAAAGCGAGCGCGTAGTCCTCCTTCACGTCGGTCTCGATGTCGTCGCTGAGTTGGGCTGGTTTCCAGCAGGAACCGACGAGACCGTAGACGTCGTTGACCGTGTACCCCTCGGGGTCGGACTGACCCTCGATTTGGAACCCGCGAATCATGGAGAGGGGCATGACGGCATCCTTCTCAAGCAGGATGTCGAGCACGCCGCCGCAGCCGGACCACTGGTTGAAGATGCCCATGGTGGCGCAATCCCTCGGGAGCACGAGACTGCCCTTTGCCTCGGAGCGCTTTCCGATGAGGTCCAGCATCTCGCGTGCGTCCATGCGCACGAGTGCGCAAAGCTCGCTCATCGCCTCGCTACTGTTCTCGTCTATCTCCTCGCGGATTGAGTGGATGAAGGCGTTATCGGGATTCCCGAAGACCTCCTCGACGCTGTGGCCCTGCTGGTTGACGAGGTAGGAGAGGGCGTTGTCCAAGCTCTCAGCGTCGATGTCCTCAAGGCGAGGCTCGCGATAGTCGTTGCCGAAGGAATCGACGATGCTCCCCATGTCGAAGTTCTTCTCGGTCTCGGTGGCAAAGAAGAGGTTGACGTTGAATGAGGAGCGGGAGAGCAGGTCGTCGAGGTTCATGTCGATGCCGGTGTACCCGGCCTCGTAAAGGTCGTCCCAGATGCCCGTCGATTCATCCCAACATGCCCTTACCTCATCGGGCGCGTCGTTGAGGTCGTCGAGGATGGAGACGTACAGCTGGCTCTCCTGAGCCTCCCCGACTGTATCGTACAAGGTCGATGCGAGATAGCTTTCCGGGCTGGTATAGCCCTCTGACTTCCAGTTATCGACCGCCTCGACCAGTTGGTCCGGCGTGACGGAATCGTCGTAGTCCCAATAGACCTCGTAGCTCCCATCATCGTTGCAGTAGTCCTCAAGTTTCTCGCGCAGCCACGCGATATAGGCTTCACGATTCTCCTGTGCCATTTGAATCACTCCCTCCTAACGGGCATCCTGCCCGATGTCCTTATGTGCATCGTTACCGGCCAAGGCAGCCGAAGCCTCGCGGGACTCCTTTGAGGCGGTTTTCAGGCTCACCGGCCGCTCAGGCTCGCCCATGACCTTTTCCAAGGCTCTTGCGATTGCCCAATAATATATTATTAAAGAAAAGGGACGGTGCCGAAGACCGCCCCTTTTCGGTTGATGGTGACATTTTCTCGGTAAACGGTTAGCTGCCCAAAATCTCCCTTGCCCAAGCACCGGACTTTACGAGACCGATGATTAACATGAAGGAGGTCGCAATCCAGCCTAGAACGATACCAACAGTGTCGATGAACTCTCCCTCATAAGTCAGGGCGAAAATCGTGTTTCCCGCCGTCGGACTTCCACCGATAGATGTGACGATGAACGGATAGGCAACCATCAAGAAGACCATGATGGCACCGGCCAACGCGGCGGCACAGAAGTTCTTGAGGAATCCGATGCCCATTTGCCGTGTCTCATCGAATCCGAGCAGGGATAATGGAATGGGGGAGAACGCCGCCATGGCATATAGCTGAATGCCGCGAGCCAAAGCCACGACAAGGGATACGACATAAGCGATGAATCCCACGCACATGGAGAAGAATCCCATGACGATGAACAGGGCACATCCGCCGATACTCGCTTGGTCAGCGTCCCACTGAGCCTTATCCAAGGCGGATGAGACTAAAGAGTTCTCGCCGACAAAACTGGCGGCAATCTTGTTGAACTCGGAGTAAATCGCACTGATGATGTCGAGCGAGTTGATAATGAGCCAGTGGAATAGAACATAGGCAACGGCCAAGAAAACTATGTCTTTTACCGCCGGAAGCGTTGCCGTCGCGTCGATTCGCTGGCTTATCTTCACGAGCTGCACGAGCATGAACAACGCTAGGATTGATTCACCCAATGGGATGACGACAGTACTATGGGCTGTTTTTGCGAGATTCCAGACGCTATCGTTGCCGAAGAGTGTGGTGAAGCTACCCACGATGGTAGAGGTATCAGATGCGGAGCCGATGATACCGAAATAGGCATTCCAGAGCGTGATTCCGATGTCAACCATGAACCCTTCGACCCAGTTGCTTAAATCATCGAAGATACCTGCGTATGCCACATTAGGGATGAGCATGGAACCCGTCAACGCGAGCGGTATGACGGCCATGAACTTTGGTTTGAGCATGAAGTTGCGAATCCTTTTCATCAGATTCGATTTTGGTGTTTTCTCATTCATATTTTTACTTGCCTTTCTGCAAGGCTGGAAAGCCCTGAATGCGCAGATAAAAACAAACTGCGTGTTTCTATCACGACTAGTTCCCGAAGACGAACTCATTGGATTCAGTCATGTAGATGACCGTCAGCTCATAGGGGTTTTCCGTATTGAGCGTGAACCCAGTGGTAATGGCCTTGTTCTCATAGTCGATTGAAGCGACTTTGTTCCAAGTCGCTTCGGTGACGGACGGATAGTGAACGGAGCACCATTTACTCAATTCATCGGAGAGCTTCTTGGAGTCCCCACCGAGGAGTTCGGTGATTTCACTGTTCAGGCCTTTCACGGTGATGTTCTCTATGGATTCTGCCCGTTTATAAGGCGTGTCTTTTTTTGAGAACATCGAAGCGCTCTGGATTGTCGTGAGGATGGTGGAATCGCTCTTGCTGGAATCTCCATCATGTACAGCGGCACCCTTTCCATCGACGTATGAGACGATATGGGTGCCGGTATCCGTCTCAAAGACGATGGTGAGAAGGCTCCCACCATAACCATCCCCCTCCCTGTCGATACGGGTGATGGCGTAACTATGGACACTGGATTTCCCGTTCGCAGTCTCCACGTATGAATTATCTGAGAAACGCAGGGTGTATCGACCGCCGTCCGCAGACCAGATGGATGCAGAAAGGGTTTCGATGAACCCCTTCGTATCGTCATCGTAATTTTTGATGGCCTTCTTCTGAGTGTCGGTGAGGGTTACTTCTTTATCAGATTCCCCTTTGTCAACGACTTCGGTTATAGGTGCATCCTGTTCAGTCTGCTCCTGTTCGGCGCGGTGCTTTGCCACGTTGATTGCGCTCACGGCAGAGCCGCCGATGAACACGATGAGGAAGAAGAGGGCGATGAGAGTGGCCTTTTTGTGCTCGATAATGAGTTGCTTGAACTTATCCATATCTATATCCTTTCTGCTTTCCGTCAGCGCCAATCCCAAGGGTAGCCACAGACGACCCATCCCCTGCCGTTCTGGGAGACCCATTCGGAAAGGGAGATGGTTCGGATTCCAGAGTTGACGCTATCCATGACCATGCCGTCACCGATATAGATGCCCACATGACCGTAGGTGTTACCCGCAGCGGTGTTGGAACCGAACTGGGCCGATACCAGCATTCCGACCTTTATCTGGGACAAGTCCGTCGTGGCACGGGAGGGATAATAGCTTGCACCATATCCCTGATGTCCGAGGACGCTGTTGCCGTTTCCACTGCAAGGATGACCGGCTGCCGCATAGACGCGGCTCGTCCAAGTTGCGCAAAGACTTGCTCCCGGCCAACTCACTCGACTGCACGCATTCACGATGTCTTTCTGCCATTGCTCGGCACTAGCATAATCCTGACCGCCACCCGGATAAAACGCGTTGCCGAAGCCGTTCTCGAACTCCTCGGAGGTCATGCTGTCGAGACGCGGGACAAGTGGATAGGCTTCGCAGATTGAACGATACTGTGCGACATATGAGTCCGTCGAAGCGGTGTAGTAACCACCTTCGCCGAGGGCTTTCAGGAACAACTCGGAGTTTTTTTCGTCAATCGCCTTTTGAAAATTGGGGACACTCGTATAATTCGGCTGCTTATAAAGGTATTCGCAGCGATACTTCATATAGGCGGCATCCGAGGCGAACACCGCGAAGTTGCAGTACATCTGAACAGGCCTGCCGTTTATGTACTCGGTCGTTAGCATGCTCACGGAGCCAGTGATAAGTCCGTCGATGGTGCCGAAGTATTTCACGCCGCCGTAGTTGTGGTACAAGCGGCCCAAGTCGGAACCTTCATCGCTCGTGCCGTTCTCAATCATCATTTGCCCGAGCAGAGCGCTTGGAGGATACCCGTACTCCTCATGTGCTTTAAGACAGGAAAGCACGAGGTCGTAAGTCACCCAACTCGGCATACCGTCAAGAGATGCTTTTTTCTGCGCATCATCTCCGGCGATGCCTCCAAGGATGCCTAGAAACAGGATTATGACGAGCATCGCTATAATCAGCACTGGCAGTATGATAGGCGCGACGGACATGAGGAGACCGGAGCCACCTTTGGAAACCAGTACTTTTCCGCCGATGGTCTTTTCGGCAACCGCAGCAGCTTTGACTTTCTCAGCCGTGTCGTAGACGGTTTTCTTGAAATAGCCCTTCGCTTGTGCTTTTCGCTTCGCCTCTAAGGTATCCATGGATTTGGACTGCGATTTCTTCTCAGATAACTTACCGAGGCTTTTCTTAGAAGAAAGGGCATCCTTGCCAGCCATGCGTTTCTGGATGCCGCGAACTGCCCGATAGGTTCCCTTACCGCCATAGTAGACGGTATCGGCACCCTCAAGCTCAGTACCGGAAATCGCCTCTCGTGCGGCGTTGACACTAGTCCCTTTTAAGGCGTTCTTGAGTTGACGTTTGACTTGAATCTTTTCTGTTGTAGGTTTTCCATCGGTGGAAGCTCTTGCGCCTATACGTTTCTGGATGCCGCGCACCGCCCGATAGGTTCCCTTGCCGCCATAGTAGACGGTATCGGCACCATCAAGTTCACTGTCTGAAAGAGCACCGTTGATGACATTATTTTTGATAGCAGTGGAGGTGGAATCTTTTCTTCCACCGTGACTTTTTGTGACGGCGGCGAGGGCGGCGCTGGTGGCACCGCCCGTCGATGCCTTCTTGCCGACTGAGTAGAGGCCGCTCTTCAACGACTTCTCGCTCTTGTCGGCGCGGCCCACGATGCCGGAGTTGACGGCATCCGTCATCTCCGTCTGCAACAGGGATTGCGACATGTCCTGCTTCTGGCCGGATGTCGATACGAAATCAGATGGCTTCATTGACGTTCACCGTCCTTTCCCGGCTTAGATGACCTTGCCGCCCTTCTTCTTGGAGCCGATTTCAAGCTCCTTGGTCTCGTTGGGGTTGGTGCTGAACAGGTCGTAGAGCACGTTGCCCGACGGGAACTTGCCGCGAATCGGCACACGCGCGTTGCCAGCGATGAGCAGGCCGTCACCGGCCTCGGCGGACTCGTCGATGCACTCCTCCTCCTGCTCGGAAAGGTTCAGCAGTTCCACCCAGCGCATGCGGTCGAGCGGGGACTGCTTGAGCAGCATGATGAAGTCGGCGTTGAGCACGATGTTCTGCGCGGCCTCGTTGTTGAGCATCGCCACCGCGTTCTGGGTGATGCCCGTCAGCAGCAAGCCGAACTTGCGCCCCTCGTTGGAGAAGCGCGAGAAGTAGTTGAGCACCGTCGGGTAGGCGAAGAGCGATTGCATCTCCTCGACGTAGAGCCAAGTGCGGACATTGCGCTTCGCGTTGAAGTACATGCGGTTTCGCACGGCCTCGCAGACGTTGATGAGGGCGAAGACGAGCATGGAGTCCGGCAGGTCCTTCAAGTTGAAGTCCACGATGCGGGTGTTGAAGTCCACGTTGGACTGGCGGTTGAAGAAGTCCATGGAACCCTTGACGAAGCGCTCGTAGCGAAGGGCGATGGTCTGCGCCTGATGCTCGGGCTGCTCAAGGGCGATGTCGTAGAAGTCCTGCAAGGTCGGCGGAAGGCCGTTACCGCGCTCCTCGGCACGCTGGAACGCAAGCTCCACGCAGCGCTGGATGATGGACTGGTCAACCTCGGAGAGGGACTGACCGGACTCTGCGGCGGAGGCACCCGCCTGCGCCAGCATCGCGTCGATTTTGAACGCAATCTGCTCGGTGCGGGGCATGTGCTCCACGGACACCGTGTCGAAGGGGTTCAGGAACGTATCGGTGCCCACGCCGAAGTGATAGGTGGTTCCGCCGTAGCGGTCGGCGATGGCCGTGTATTCACCGGCACGGTCGATGACGTAAATCTCGTCCGTGGGGTTGGAGAAGATGGTGCCGGTCATCTCGGTCTTGGTGAACATGCCCTTGCCCGAACCCGTCTTGCCGCAGACGAAGCCCATGGGGCTTGTCAGGCGCTTGCGATTGCACATGACGAGGTTGCGGGAGTGCTTATTTTGGCCGTAGTAGTTTCCACCGGCATCGTCAAGCTCCTGTGTCGCGAAGGGCACGAGGATGGCGACCTGAGCGGTGGTGAACATGCGGCTAATCTCGACATGGTTGTGGCCGAGGGGCAGCACGGAGTTGAGGCCCCGGCGCTGCCGGTAGTCGTAGGTGTCCACCTCGATGGAGTTCTGACGGGCGGTGGAGATGATACGCATGACCTGAGTGTCGAGCTGCTGTTTGCTTTCCGCATAAGTGTAGATGAGGCCGGTGAAGACGTAGAGGCGCTGGTTCTTGTTCTGCAAGTGGTCAAGGACGTCCTCGGTCTCCTCCTTGGAATACTTGAGTTCCTGCGGCAGGATGGAGAAGTCGTAGCCCTTGTTCACGGCGCTGCGCTGCTCCTCGATTATCTCCTTGTCAATCCACGCGCTTCGGGTGCGCACGAAGTTGATGGCCTTGGACTTGTCCATGGGTTGCACGAACCATGTGACCGCCATGGGAAGCGGCAGGTCAACGATGTCGGCCAAAGCCCGGTCGGAAAGCTCGGAACCGAACTTCTTCATGACCAAAACCTGACCATACACCCCGTTATCCAGCTTGAAGCAGTCGTTGAACATGCCGTCCGGTCGCCAGTCAATCTGCGTCGGGGCGATGCAGTCCTTGGTGGTCTGCACGCGCTTGGCGGAGATGTCCTTCTGGTAGTCGAAATAGAACGGCTTGTAGGGGTTCAGGAGCGAGTGGATGACCGACAACCGCTGAGTGCCGTTCATCAGGTGGGCCTTCGACCCCATGGAGTTGAGGATGCGGCTGGATTCCGTCTCGATGCGGGAGAGCTGACGTGCTGCGTCGTCCGCCGTCTCGGCTGTGACCGAATAGGTCAGGTAGCGGTTGCGACGGATGTTGGACACGCCCTCGCGCACCTTGTCGTTCAGGATGTCATTGAACACCTGCGCATCGTTGCGTGCGGCGTCGTTGCCCTGACGGGCGACATCGAAGAACTTGCGGTTGCCGACCTCCTCCTTGAGTAGCGGCGTGTTGATGACGCTCATCTGGACCAGCGTGTTCGCGCCGAACTGGTCGTACAGGCGCGTGAGCGCGGAGAACATGGATTTCTGCTGCTCGTCGCGCACGGAGTGGTAGCTGGTGTCCCCGAAGGAGATGGAGGAGGAGAACAGGCCCTCCTCGACCTCGCAGATGCCGTCTTGGTACATGCGGTTGTAACCGATGTAGTTCACCACGTCCTTCGCGCCCTCGCGCTTGCGGCGGGCATCCGCCGTCTTCGAGGTGAGTTCCTTGTCGCGGTCCTTGAGTTGGGACTTCACGGACGTGTAGCTCTTGCGGGCCTCCTTCTCGGCCAGCTTCGCCTCCTTCTTGAGGCGTGCGACCTCACGCTTGGCCTGCTTCTTCTCCCTGCGGGACATCTTCTTGCCAGCCACGGTGGGGGTACCGGCGACAGAGCCGAGCGCCGCCACATCGACCGAGCCGTTATCGGCATCCATGGGACGGTCGTTGCCGAACCCCTCCCCGGAGGTGTGGACGAACTGCTCGATGTCGAAGTTCGCCTCGGTGTCAGTCGATGACGCGTCCCGCACGGGGGGAGTAGGATTCGATTCCCTTGAGGGCGCATTGCTTTCGATAGTGTTTCCCATAGACCCTTCCTTTCTTGACGTTCTTCCCATCAGGCGAGCCGATGAGACCGCTGAGTTGCATAGAGGGGACGTAGAAGATGCGCTCCACGCCGAAGTTCGCCTTGAGCCAAAGGGCGGTAAACTGCTCGAAGGGCATACCCTTCGGGCGGATGAAGCCGCAGCACCAGAACGGAAGGCTCACGGCGTAGATGAGCATCATGTTGTCGCCGACGTTCCAGCCCAACACGAAGTAGATGTAGAGGCCGGTGAGGACGGAGCAACCGAGCGCGCCCGCGATTGACGCGAGGGTGCGCCCGGTCATCTTGCCCACGACCTTGGGCTGGTACTCGGCGATGTCCTTATGTACCGCTACGGATAACATATAGACACCGCCCCTTTCTTAGAGTCCGCCCGCCCAACCGGTGTTGAGCTGGCCGAAATAGATGGCGGCACCCACGACGATGGCACCGCCGACAATCATGGCGATTGCGCCACTGAGTTGGCCGCCACCGCCCTGCATGCCGTCCTTGATGGTCATGCCGAGGTTGATAAGTCCAAAGACGACGAGGACGCCGCCGAGGAACGTGACGCCCTGAGTGAGCATGTTGACTGCGTTGTCGAGCATAATGATTGCTTCCTTTCTGATTTGACTATTTTGATTTGCTTACGTGATTAGAATCCGGCGAAACCGTATATCGCGGCGAAACCGGTCACGGCGGCTCCGGCGGCAATCATCGCGATTGCCTTTCGGAGTTCGCCGCCTCCCGCACGGCAGCCGTCCCTCAAGTTCATCCCAAGGTGTAGCAGGCCGAGGAAGATGACTGTGCATCCTATATATGCGATGGGCTTCGCGGCGAGCCGGACGAGTTCTTCCACTGTGACTTCACCATCCTCTCCTTTCTATCGCGGTTGCAAGCGCGGGGACGCCGCCGGAACAGCATCCCCGCAGAGTCATATAGATTATAGCCGTTTACGGTACGTGATTGAAATCAATGCGTCCCACCGGTCCCACCGTCATCGTGGTCGTCATACGGCTCGCATCCGCCCTCAAGATAGCGTTTGAAATCGAAGGGCTTGTCGTGCAGGCGCTTGGGATTGCGTTTATCCACGATGTAACAATATCGCTTGTGGGTGTGCGGGTCGAACTTATCGTCCATGAGCGGGTTGGTGCCCGCTATGAGCAAGATGGCCTTCCTACGGCTCATCTTGCCGATTTCCGCCGCGTCGATGAGGTCGCGACCTTGTATCTGCAAGTTCTTAGATGCCGAACCTGACTGTCCCGTACTCTCCCCGTAGGTCATCTGGTTGATGGTCTGCTTGCCAATCATCTCTGCGATTTCCTTGTTGGTGGAGTTCGACTTGCCACCGAGGAACAGGGTGGAGTCGCAGCAGTCCACGATGGTCTGCGCCTTCTTGTCGTACTTCGATTCGAGCTGCGACATGGATTGTAGGATGATGGTGATGCCGATGTTACGGGAGCGCGTGACGGCGATGGTCTCCTCAATCTGCGGGATGGTTCCGATATTCGCGAACTCGTCGAAGATGAAGTGGACCGGGGTGGGCAGCTTGCCGCCGTAGTCGGTGAGTGCTTTGCGGCAGAGCTGGTCGATGCACTGCCACATCATGATGGCGAACAGGAAGGAGAGCGTCTTATCGGTATCCGAGAGGATGCCGAAGACCGCTACCTTCGCGTCCGGGTCGCCCAGCGTGTCAAGCTCCATCTCATCGTATTCGAGCAGGCTGCGCACACCGGCGGTGGCGATGGGGGCGAGGCGCACGTTGCAGGAGATGATGATGGACTTGAGGGTCTTGCCCGCCGCGACCTTGAAGTTCTTGTAGTTCATCAGCGCGAAGTCCTCATCGGGCGACAGACCGCCGCAGTCGGCGGGACGCACGCCGTCGGAGTTGCGCTTGAGGTTGGTCGGCTCCCATGACCAGTCCGAGTCTCCGGTCGCGTTGCCCGTCCCGAAGTTGCGGGAGAGGCCGGAGATTCCCATCGACGGCGCGGGAGCGCCGCCCTCGTTCGGGATGTAGCGCTTGCCCTCCTCGATTTGTAGGAAGAGCAGGTCGAGCGGGGACTTGAAGTTCTCGTCGTTCTCGCGGGCCTCGGCCATGGAGAGCAGCGTGAGTAGGCTCGACAGGTTGTAGTCCTCCGGCGGGAACCAGTCGCGCAGGAGCGCGATGAGCGAGGTGTACAGCATCTTCTCGGAGTTCTCCCAGAAGGGGTCTCCCGCCTTGCCGTCGCCGTTGGTGTTCATGATGTAGCAGTTGACGAACGACAGGATGTCGGTGTCCGTCTTCACGTACTTGAGAGGGTTGTAGTGCATGGACTCATCGAGGTTGATGGTGTTGAACGACTTCACCTTGTACCCGTTGTCCGTGAACAGGAACCCCGCGTCCTTGAGGAGCGTGCCCTTGGGGTCGGTGATGAAATAGCTCGTGTTGAGCTGGCAGATGTTCGGGGTGACGTAGTTGAACGTCTTGCCTGAGCCTGAGCCGCCCACGACCAGCACGTTCAGGTTGCGGTCGAGTTCGGGGTTGAACTTGGGCCGGTGCAGGGCGAGGCCGAAGTTCTGCGTGAAGATGAGGTTGTTGTCCTCCGTGGTGAGGTCGCGGAACTGCTTACCCTCCTTGAGCGTGCCCCAGCGTGCCGAACCGCTCTCCTCACCGGCGCGGAAGTTGCCCACGAAGGCGACGTAGCGCAGCCAGAAGAGCCAGACGAGGACGCACATGGTCAGGCCCGCCAGCATGGCGTTGGGTGACATGTCGATGTGCACCGGGTTCTCGGCGATGAGCGGCCACATGAGGGCGAAGCCGTCTCCCCAGTGCTCGAAGAACTGGCCCCCGAACGAGGCCACGGCCTCCCAATATCGGTTCCCGAGGTAGAAGCCCACACCGGAGAGTATGGTGGTCACGAGGGCCGAGGTCGCGACCTTCTTGTTGATTTCAGGGTTTCCCTTGCCTTGAGCCATAAGCGACCCTCCTTCCTAGTCCTCGCGTCCCGGCAGGGCGTGGGAGAGCGAGACGGCGATGGAGGCACGGGTTGTCGGCGCGGTGCCCTGTGCGAAGCGCTTGTAACACCCGAGGCAGAAGTCATCCTCGGGGCGGAAGCCGTTGGTGTCGCGGGGGCAGATGCCGTCATTGCGCTCAAGCGCCGTCGGCTCCCAGTTCATGGTGATGCCGTCCGCGCTGATGACGCGCTTGCAGCCCGACTCTATCTCGTAGAACAGGTCCCCGAGGTCTGTGATGGTGGAACCCGATGAGGAGGGACGCGCCGCGTCAAGGAGGGCCTTGAGGTTTCCGACCGTCCGCTGTTCAAAGGAGCACCAATCGCGCAGGTATCCGAGGCAGGCGTAGAGGAGCTGCCTCGCGCTGGCCTTGAACGCTGCGTTGCCGTCGCATTCATCGCGCAGTACGCTGGCGCTTATCACTGCATCGGCGATGGCCTCGATGTCGCTGTCGGATTCCATGGCCTGCAAGGGATTCGCCGCAAGGCGCTCCGGCAGATACTCGTTCATGTGGGTCATATCAGGCTCCCTTCTAGCGCTCTTGCTGGAACTTGTCGGAGATGTCGCGGTCGTGGGATTCGTTGGTCTGCGAGAGCTGCTTGCTCGCGGCGCGGTTCTCATCGGCCTTGGACTTGAGGTTGTAACCCTCGCGGCTCCGGTCGGACTGCTCACGCACCATGGATGGTGAAACCTCGGTGCCGTTCTGCTCACGTTCGACGCGCAGCGTGCTCACCATCGTATCCATGCCGTCATGGGATTCGATGCCTTGGTTGATGTCCGGGGTCGCGCCGTTCATATCAAGGGAGCCGTCAGTCATCTGCGGTTCCCGTGAGTCCTTGACGTTCTCCACCGTTCCATGACCTTGATTTGGGTCGAAGAACTCGATGCCGAGGTCGGCGGGGGTGTGACCGGGGAAGCGGGATTCGACTGTCTTGATGACATCCTGCTTGTGTTTCTGGTCCACTAGGAAGCCCATCTTACCGTCCGCGCGGTCGAGTGTCTGGGTACCGCGTTCCTCAAGGTCGCTGCGCACCGCGTTGCAGATGAGGTTCAGGTCCTTCTGCGGTGGGATGACCTCGCGGGCGGAATCATGTTCGGGGGCAGTCGGTTCCTTAGGCGTGTTTTTTTCAAACCAGTCATGAGTGGCCTCACACTGCCACTTGTTCGCGAGGGTTTTAGCACCAACCGCCCAGTCCAGAAGACCTTCCTCATTCTCCCCGCGTGGGAGGATTTCGCCGTTTTCGTCGCGACGAGCTTCGTAGAACATCAACTCGCCGCTCTTGCTTTCCGTGACACCGACCTCTTCCTTGGCGAGTAGTTCCTTGAAGTCATCGAAGTCACGGCACTGCTCGCGAGCTGCGAGTACCTTGTCACGGATTCCCTCGGTATGATGGTAGGCATCGTTCACACGGTCGTCATGCACATGCTCCGGTGCCTCATCAGCAGGACTAACATGTCCATCTTCCGCGATGTCATGCGACTCCGGTTCCTTAGTCTGTGTTTTCGGAAGGTCGGGACGAAGATATATGGTCTTCAAGCTGTTGTACACATCCTCCGAAACGGGCGTGCCATCCAGTACCTTTGCGATTTGCTCTTCCTTGAGTGTGGTCATGACCTCGGAGAACTGCGGGATGCACTGCTTTACGTTCTCGATTTCAGCTTCCGCGAACTCGATATAGCCGTTGCCCCTGGCATCGGACATGGCCGCAGCGGCGATGTCGTTCTCTTGAAGCACACGAGCGAAATAGGTTGCATCGACCGAGCTGCCGAAGGGGATGCAAATATGCTCGCGGGAGGCCATCGCCTCTGCCTTCGCGGCGGCATCGTCCTTGGACATGCCGTTCTTCTCGAAAATTCTCTTGTATTCGTCGTGCAGATGCTTGCTCTTCCTGTTCTGATAGGCATCCTTGCATGCTCGACCGAATGCACGGACGAGGATGTCGCCGATGTCGTCTCCAAAATCTTGCGCCATGGTCTTCTTCCTTTCTACTCGTGGACGCAGCGGGGCGCGGATGTCCCGACACCCCTTTCGCCGCATTATATCCGAGCACCCCGTCGGTGCCCCACATCCCATACACGCAGGCAGGGGAGTGGGTTGCCAATTAGGGAGATGGAAGAGGGTAGATGGTGTGTATCGAATGTCATCTAACGCCATCAGAGGTAATCTACGGTAATCATCGTTCGTTTTTTTCAGTCCAGTTCGGTGTATGAGAGTAAAGCGTCTTCAAGTTTTCTACATATCTCTCCTTCTGAGAACCTTTTTCCCCGGCAAACGACCGGCGGCGTATCGTGTTCCTTGTAGAAAGGAGGAATCACGATGATTTCAGAAGAAGAGAAGATGGCAGCCGTCAAGATGTTTTGCGCCTATTGCAAGAGGACGCTTCGAAACGCGAGGACGGACATCATTCGCAAGCAGGCGCGTGAGGCGCGATGGGAGACCGTGTTCTCCGACATGCACGAGAGCGAGCTGAACAGGCTGGCCTCACCCGATGACCTCATATCGGAGGAGGTCGTATTCGAGGTGGTAGGCCGGGAGGTCGTGGTGATGGATACCGTTCTCGCCGAGGCCATCCATGGCCTCTCCAAAGGCGACCAAGCCATCGTCCTGCTCTACTACTTCGCAGAGTGGACGGACAGGCGCATCTCCGAGGAGCTTGGGTGCCCTCGCTCCACGGTCCAATTCAGGCGCTCGAAGGCGCTCCTCGCGCTGAGGGCGCGTTTAGAGGAGGTGATTGGCGATGATGAGCTATGAGGTAATGGTCGCGGCGGTCTCAGGCGACCCCGTTGCCATGCAGAAGGTCCTCGCCTATTTCGACGGCTATATGGACCAGCTCTGCACGCACGCCTTCCTCGATGAGTCTGGGCGCGTCGAGTACGGGGTCGATACCCTGAGAAAGACGCAGCTCCAAGGAAAGCTGCTCGCCGCGATGCTGCGGTTCGAGCCGTGACAGGGAGGTGGGCGCATGGGTGCGAAGGACATACCCGTATGGGAGAAGTACACGCTCACCATCGAGGAGGCGGCCCGGTACTTCCGCATAGGCGAGGGCAAGTTGCGCCGCCTTGCCTCGGAGATGCCGCCGCCTGACTGGGTGGTGATGAACGGCAACCGCGTTCAGGTCAAACGCAAGGCGTTCGAGCGGTTCATCGACGCGACGGACGTGATTTAGATGATGAAAAAGAGCCTTGGTTATGCTATAATAGCAGTAGCATACCAAGGCTCTTTCCATATGGAAGGAGCGATATATGGATGTCACAGAAAAGACGAGACAACAAGAATAGGATACTGAACACCGGCGAGAGCCAGAAGGCCAACGGCCTCTATGTCTTCAAATACACGGACGGGGACGGAAAGCCGAAGTTCATCTACTCATGGAGACTGGTGGAGACCGACAGGCTCCCTGCCGGTAAGAGGCCGTGCAGGCCGCTGCGCGAGAGGGAGCGCGAGATACGCCGCGACCTTGAGGACGGGATAGACCCCATCGGCAAGAAGATGACGGTCAGCCAGCTCTACGCGAAGTTCACGAGATGCCGCCTCGACGTGCGCGAGGGGACGGAGAGGTCGAGGGCGCAGCTCAAGCGATTGCTCTTCGAGGATGCGATAGGCTCGCGGGAGATAGGCGGCGTGAAGCCGTCAGACGCGAAGGAATGGGCGCAGCGCATGAAGTCCAAGGGCTTCGCCTACTCCACCATCTCCAACCACAAGCGGTCGCTCAAAGCGGCGTTCTACTTGGCGATAGCCGATGACTGCATACGCAAGAACCCGTTCGATTTCAAGCTCGCGACCGTCATCAAGAGGGACGTGACGGAGAGGGAGCCGCTGAGCCGGGAGCAGGTGGACGCGCTGCTCGGTTTCATGCGGTCGGACGCCGTCTACCACAGGTACATCGACGAGGTGGTCATCCTCCTCGGGACTGGGCTGCGCATATCGGAGATGTGCGGGCTGACCGAGGCGGACATCGACCTGACGAACAGGGTGATTTTCGTGGACCACCAGCTCGCCCGCGCGGTCGGCGGGGGATACCGGGTCGATGAGCCTAAGACGGAGAGCGGCAGGCGCTACATCTACATGACCGACGAGGTGATGGCCGCGTTCGAGCATGTCATGGCATCGAGGCCGAAGGCGAAGCCCCTGAACGTCGATGGGCGAACGGGCTTCATCTTCCTCAACAGGGACGGGCTGCCGAGGGTCGGCGGCGATTACGACCGGGTGTTCAGGGGGCTGAGAGGCAAGTACGCGAAGAAGGGAAAGATGGAGCTTCCCGATGGCATGACACCGCATACGCTGCGCCACACGTTCTGCACGGAGATGGCGAAGGCCGGGATGAACCCGAAGGCGCTGCAATACATCATGGGCCATAAGGACATCAAGATGACGCTCGGGTACTACGCCCATATGGACGGCTGCACGGCTGCGGAGGAGATGCGACGCGTCGCGGCGTAGCAAAAACGCGTTTTACTACTCGTTTTACTACTCACGGCCATCAAGATGCGCCGGGATTCGCCAAGATACGGGAACTTCCCCAAAAGGCGAAAAAGCCGGGAAAGCCCTTGGAATCGGGCTTCACCGGCTTTCGGGAAGTTATGGGAACATGTTGGAAAATATCGCGTTGATTTAATAGAAATCAACGCATAATCGCCGGGAACGCCCAGTTTGCGGGCATCGCGGCAGGTCGAGGGGTCCGTTTTACTACCGGATTACTACTTTTGGGAAAGGGCCTTGGGATGCGAGAGACCCCCATAAGACCACATTCATGGCATTGAAGCATGTAATCAGACTATCAATATGGCAGAGACAGAAAGAGACCCCCGGTGTGGAGAAGGCACCGGGGGTCTCTTCGCCCCAGAGGAAGGAATCTGGGAGGAGTGGAAGGGATGACGGGGAACTGCGGTTCGGGTACGACCCGGCCATCCACGCAAGGCGATTACGAGTATATCACAGGCCGAGGCGCTTGCGCATGGCCTCGCGCATCTCCATCTTCTTTGCGGCGCGACGGTTCGAGCCGTTGAACTCGATGGGATAGCAGCGCTCCAAGATGCGGTCGAAGACGCGTTTCCAAGCCTCATCGCCGGACGCGTCGTTGATTCGCCTCGGGTCGAGGTTCGTGGTGATGACCATGGGCTTGCCCGATTTGTAGCGCCCGTCGATGATGGCGTAGACCTGCTCCATCATGTAGCTCGTGTTACGCTGAGCACCCAAGTCCTCGATGAGAAGCAGGTCGTAGGAGAGCACGCGGTCGAGTTTGCTCTGGCGTTTGTCGAACGACTCCTCCATGAGGTTCACGATGTAGCGGACATCCGTCTGAAACGCGGAGAAGCCGAGGTCGATGACGCGGTTGGCTATCGCCGAGGACATGTACGATTTGCCGGTGCCGACATCGCCGAGCAGGAGAAGGCCGTAGGGGTCCTTCGGGTCGAAGGTAGCCGCATAGCGCTCGCACAGCGACGACGTGTTGGGGGTCTTGCCGTCATCAGCCTCGAAGGTGCAGTCGCGGTAGAAGCCGCTCGCCGGAAAGCACTCCTTGCGCATCTGCTCCGCCTTCACTCGGCGCTCCTCGGCCTTCTTGCGCTCTTCGCGCTCGCGCTCATCGGCCTTCGCGCATTCACATGGGATGGGCACGATGCTTGAGCGCCCAAGCGCCTCGCAGGTCAGCCTCATCTCTTTCGGTGTCCCGCACTTTCCGCAGATGAGAAGGCCTTCCTCATTGCGATGGTCTCCGTTTCCGCTCTCCTTCGGTGCGGTTTGGGTCACATCGACCCGGTTCAGCGTCTCGTTCAGTTTCTCCATGTCCTGCCTCTTCCTTTCTTCCCACAGCCGATGAGAACCGTTTCTCGGGCTTTTAACGGGTGCCTTGCGTACTTCTCGCACATGGTCGGCAAATCCGCGCAAATCCAATCTCGTAGCCTTGCAGCCACATCAATACGTGCCGTCGAAGTGCATCTCCATGGCGGTCATGTAATCGACCCCGTGCTTCTCCATGATGTCGTCGATGCTCATCTCCGGTCGGGCAGGTGCCGTTGATTGGGCCTGCACCTGGGCCTTGGATGTCATTCCTCGCTCCGCGTCCCTCCTTGCCCAGGTGCGGATGGTGGCGAGGTGGTTCTTGTAGCTCTTGCCGCTGCTGTCCATGTACGTGCTCAGGCGGTCGATGCGCTCCTGCCAATCTGCGGGGAACTCGGCCTTGAGCTTCGAGAGGTCGGTGTCCGACAACTTGACGTTGCCGTAACACCCATAAGTGCCCTTCTTCTCGGGAGCAGCCTTCGCCGGGGCGGTCGCATATCCATCGGTACTTGCTCCCTTTTTCCTTTCTTCATTCGTATTTGATTGCTTTGTATTTAATTGTCGTTGAGTCTCCAAGTTTGGCTTATCCAGATTTGGCTTATCCAGATTTGGCTTATCCAGATTTGGATTTTCCAAACTTGGATAATCACATTGTGGCAATCCCGTGACCTGCACGTTTGTCTCGACCAGTGTTTGATTTTCTTGAGGGTAGTCTGAGAATGTCCATAGCCAGTCTATGACCTTGCCCTTGGCATCTCGCAGACGTGTACGAGAGAGGTAGCCGGAGCCTTCCAACTCCTTGATGGCCGTGCGCACGGATGTCTGACCGTCAGCCGGGAGTATCATCTGCAACCCCTTTTCGCTGAACTCCCAGTTGTCTGAAAGCGACAGCATAGTGCAGAGAAGGCCGCGAGCCTTGAGCGACAGGTTGCTCTTGAAAACTTGGTTGTCGATGACCGTGAAATTGCTCTTGTGTGCTTTACGAAGAACCGCCATAGATGTTTTCCTTCCTTTTGGTGCCTTGAAGGGTCCGTCAGGCGACGGCGCTTCCCGTCTCCGTCAACGTGTACCAGTTGCGGCAATCGGGGTCGAGACCGTCATATTCGCGCTCGGCGATGAGACCGCCTTCGCGAAGCTCCCTCAAGGCCGCAGTCGCCTGACGGAGGCTCATGAAGGGGAACATCTTCCAAAGGTACTCGGGCGACACATGCACGTAAGCGCGACCGCACGACTTGAAATAACCGACCTGCGACCCGTCGGGGAACCGCATCAGGTGCGCGATATGATTGAGCACGACTGCGGCGCGGATGCCGTGCTCCATCGCCACGTCAGCATCGAAACTGACCTCCATGTAAGTGCCTCCAAACGACAATACCCCGTGGCGATTGCGGACACCACGGGGTATTTCTATATATTTCCCGCCACGAGGGCTGAGAAAGCTAAGTTGTCCGGTTCCGCAATAAACCTCGATACCGAGGATACACCATTCGGCGATGGGATGCACGCTGCATGGAGGCTCCATATATTCACCATGTTTGTAGTAAGATAGTCTCCTACAATGCTTGCAATATGACATATCGCTCTCCACGTATCCTTCACACACCCATTTAATTATTTATAGGGACACGCGCGAGGGGTCGCCGAGTGCCAAATCGGTCGGGAATGTGAAATGTGGGTGCCGAAAGCGCCGAGGTGTCGTATCATCGAGTCAGTCCTTTCTGCTTGATGAGTTGCAGCAGAGACGGGAGACCCGCAGGGGGAGGCATCTGCCATCCGCTGCGGGTTTTTCCCTTTTGCGGCCTACCAGTCCGCCTGCTTCTCATCCTCGGCCATGTCGATGGTTTCCGGCATCTCGGTCACATCCTCGACCGCATCTGGTTTCCCTGTGCGCTTCGGCTTCGAGGAGCGCTTGAACGCGTCAAGCACCTCCTTCGCCTCCATGGGCGTGCGCGTGTCGGTGACCGCCATGAGCCGGATGTCCTCGGCGTTGTCGGCGAGCCAGCCTTGCAGCCCTTCGAGGTCGATGGCGGTCCAATCCGCGCCGAGGGTCTTGAGCACGGTTTCGCCGATAGCCGCGAGGGTCGCGGCTTTCCACTTCCTCGCCTGCTCGCGCTCCTTGGCGGCGGCTACCTTCCGCTGCTCCTTGAGCGCTGCGGCCTGCCGTTTCAACTCATCGAGCTTCCCGTCGATTTCAGATACCGTTGGCATGTTCAGTCCTTTCCGTCTATTCGCCGACATGAGCCTCCATTATATGCCAGAGTCGGTTTCCCACCCTTCCAACAGCCTGCGGGTCGGGTTGGGAACCCTTCGGCCATTGAAAGCGTGGAAAACCGACAGAGGTGGTTGCCTTGTTATCATTGTAGTATAGTGGTATACTAGCAATGTTGTTTTATATACGGTATCTGCCGTTTACAGGCAGGTGCCCGTCGGGAGAGGAGTTCAATCCATGGGTTTGAGGGACATGTACAGTGCCGGGGACATCATCGAGTACGAGGGGGGCGGTCGCGACTACCTCGTGTCAATCGAGGGCGAGGAGGGCCTGTGGGTGAACGCCTGCAACCCGTCGTGGGTCGAGCGCGGGCTTCGCGGCTTCTGCGATGAGTGCCACCCGTTCTTCGCCGACTGCCTGTACGAGTGTGCCGAGGTCGTGGGCCACTTCGGCGAGGGCACCGTCGAGGATGCCCGCCGATGGTACGGGGAGAACAAGGCCGTGTATCGCGGCTGAATGTGCTACGATGGTCGGGCCGTCTCCTTTCTTGACGGTGGTTGCATGTGGGGACCGGGGGATGTTTGATGCCCTCGGTCCCCTTGTCTGATTGGAGTCACATGATGGAGAACCAGAACGACCAAGTGCTCGTGACGCGGAAGACGGGACTGACCGGTGCCCAGAAGGCGGGCTACCTGTTCGCCGGTCTGCTCGGTGGCGCGGGATGCGCCATCTTGGCATCCCTGTGCAACATCGACGCGCCGTACCGCTCGGATTGCACCAAGTTCGCGCTCATCGGCCTCGGCATCCGAATCGCGCTGTCGGTCATCGGCTACATCGCGATGCTGCCCTTCACGGCGATGCTCTACTGATTACCCGATAAAGGCTAGGAAAAGACCCTCTCGGCGGCTCGATGCCACGGGAGGGTCTTTTCATGCCGGGATGATGAGAAGGCAGGGAGAGAGGAGGGAGGGTGACGGCTATGGCAAGGGCGGTGCAGTAGGCGCGGTGATGCGGTTCGCATGGGTGACGGATGGGGGAGGGCAGGGATAGGGGCAAGCCCCTATGACCCATGTTCCCTGCGGGGGCGGCTTTGTGGAGAGGGCGTGTAGGAATGTAGTTTACTACATTGATAGCATGGTAGGTTGATATAATTAAGCCACAGGCAACCGAGAGAAAGGAACCGGATATGAGCCGCGAGGAAGAGTACAAGCAGAAGTGCCGTCAGGTGAAGGATTACTACCTTGAGGAAATCTGCGAGCACGAGGATGCGGGATGCCTCGGGGATGCGGAGAACGCCCGCAAGTGGCGGAGGGCGGAGCTTGAGGAGCTTGACCGCCAGTACCGCGAGGGCGAGCCGATGACCGGATGCGGCATCGCGTTGCAGTAGTAGGGATGTCCGAGGGGCATCCGCGAGGGTGCCCTTTTTCATGGAAAGGCTATGTGGTAATGTAGTTTGCCACATTGGTAGGATGCCGCATTGATATAATTGAGCCACAGGCAACCGAGAAGAGAGGAAATGACATGCTGCACACGTTGGAGAAGGGCGAGTACCCGAAGGGGCACCGCTACTGGTCGAACGCGACCGGTGACCTCAACGCCGCCTTGGAAGACCTGCCCGTGCAACTCAGGCGCGTGCTTGACGAGCTGTGGTCGGACGGCTACGGGGTGGAGTGCTATCTTGTCGAGTGGAATGGGCGATACTGCGTCCAGCTCTCCGCCATGTATGACGGGAGCTACGCAGCGGACCTCGGCATGGGCTACCCGGAGCTTGTCGAGCTGGCTCGCGGACGTGCAAAGGAGCTGGGAGTCGAGCGGCCGGACCTCCATGTGGTGTTCGCGGAGGATGTGGACCAGTGGAGGGCTAACGACCCCTTCACCGAGATTTGGGTGGTCATGCCGTGGGACGTGGATGCAGACGCCTTCCATGAGGTGGCGGATTGGTTAGATTCCCGTTGCCGTTTCAACGAGTAGCCGGATATGGAAACATCAGGGGGCACTTCGGCGGTGCCCCTTCCCCGTGTGGGACTGGAAGAGAGGGGAACACCTATGCTCGATGCGAGGACGGCGAGAATCTTGGCGAAGGAGAACGAGAAGGGTTACGAGGCCCGCTGGCGGCGGGAGATGGTCGAGCGCTGCGAGAAGAACATCGAGAAGGCCGTCAATGAAGGCAGACTCCATGCGGTCCTCTTCGTCGGCGGTCTTGACGATGCCAAGCGGGAAGCGTTGGAGGTCATGCGCGGGCGGGGGTTTGAGATTGGCGAGGAGGTCTGGCGGGAAGGCCTCTTCAAATACCGAGACGTATATATCGCGCGATGGTGAGGGCAGGGCATATACCCAAGCGAGGGCATCCAAGTGGGTGCCCTTCTTTATGATGTATATGTGGATACCTGTTTTGCTACCTATGTGGTATTGTGGTTTGCTACAATGCTATTAGCACAAGCCAATGTTGAATGGATGGGGACATGGGGAAGATGGACAAGACCGAGAAGTACACGGTCGCGGGTCTCTGTTTCGGCGGGAGCGGTGTGTTCCTCTGCGAGGATGCCGTTGTCTGCGCCCGCGTCTACGGGTATTGCGACGGCACGGTGGTCGAGTTCTGCATGGGAATCGCCTGCATCGTCATCGCGACCGTCTCGCTCTACATCGCCGGTATGCTTCGAGACCGCCGCATCCAAGCGGAGTTCGACCGCCGTCGCGCCGAGCGCGAGCGCCGCAGGGCCGAACGGAAGAACCGGGGATGGTGACACCGTGGGGCACCCGAGAGGGTGCCCTTTGGCATGTGGCTCATATAGTTAGATACCAATCTATCCTGATGGTATTGTGGTCTGATGTGATAGCACCTAGATAAGAGGTCGGGGAGGGGATATGCCGGATACGCGCGAAGGCGATTTGGGGACTACCGCCTGTTACCTCACGGTCGAACGGCTCGCCCTGCAAGCCGGGGTGGAAAGCCCCTTCTGGGACGAGACCTCGCTGCTCATGGGCGGCTGCGAGGGGCCTTGGTACAAAAAGCCCCTCACGCCCCGCAGGCTGCGGTCTTTCCTCAAGCGATACGGCGGGAGCCTTCCTGATGATGACGGACAGCGCGTGTGCGCCGCTTCCGTGTTCTCGGATGTGATGCGTCTGCACGGCATCCCCATAGAGGATGGGGCGGATGACCTAGGTGCGCTCTACGTGAGGCGGGCGGAATCGGTAGGCATGACCGTGGCCTTCCTCGCCACCGGATGCACCCTCGCCGATATGGCGGCAATCACGGGGGTTTGCGAGGAGGCGGTTGCCGAGCGCATCACGCGCACATGGGACGGCGATACATCGGGGCGGATATACGGACTCACCCATACCGCGTATCACGACCGCATCCCCGAGACCTTCGCATCATCAGATGACCTTGACGAGCCTTGGAATGATTGGATATGCCCATGTCAGGAATGACGAGGGAACTTCATCCCCTCGGACTCCCCAGAGGCATCGCCCTCCCCGTCGAATCACGGCTGCGCCCATGACTCGACGGCTCACGCGATGGATAATGGGGGCGCATGGCATACACGGTTCGAGAGGAGACCGACATGAAGATACCGGCGAGCAAGGTACCCGCGCAGGTGTGGGCCGACAAGGCGAGGCGGCGTGCCGACTTGGATGAAGAGGAGGGCATGTTGCTGTCTTCTTGGGATGACAGCAAACAGGTTTATAGAATCGGCAAGGAGCTTTGGGATGAGCTTCGCATTGATGAGGCGGACGAGATTCCGGTGGATGCGCTGCTGCGCCTGCCATATGGCTGCATCTTCATAGAGAGAAGATGGGTAGATGAGTATGAACAGCTGCTAACCGATGATATGGCTGGCACCTGGGGTGAGGCGAGTTGTTATGTGACGCGTTACTACGAGGGATGTTTTTGCTGGGTTGAGGGGCGAACTCTCTTCGTCGGTAGCTTGACCCGTCATTGCGAGATGAGGCACACGGACGATTATGGTTCGGATGCGGCGGACGTTCGACGCGGGATGCGGATGTGGCTCGATACAATCGAGCTTCCGATAGATGAGGGGACTTCGCTTGAAAGATGGTATTCCGAGGAGCTGAATGTTGTTCGTAAAGCGAATGAGTCCATGTCATATGCTTGTGAGGTTACCGATGAGGAGCTGTTGATGACGGCTCATTCGCACAGCTATCTTCTTGAGCATATCTTGGGGTCTCTTCTCTATATCTCCTCCAAGGAGGCCGATGTGCGCACGGTCTACGTTCCCCAGAAGAACCAGTCCCGTAAGAGCCGTCAAACCGACTGCACCGTCCATGACGTGGGTTTCCGCATCGCGCCTCAGCTCGCGGAGGTTCGCCGTGTCTACGAGCTTGAGGCGAAGGGGCAGGATGGCGGCAAGACCGGACGGCATGTGGCACCCCATGTCAGGCGCGGCCATTGGCACGGGTACTGGACCGGCCCGAGGGAGAACCCCACCGGTCTCGAAATCAAGTGGGTCGCGCCGACGGTGGTGAACGCCTCGCGCGGTGAGCTTGAGGGAACCGTCCATGAGGTCGGTGGCCGTGACGCTTGAGACGGCATGTGCACATCTCATGGTATTGTAGATTCGCACCATTGTTGCTTTGTAGTCTGATATAATCATATCCATATAGCATCATCTCGACTTGGAAGGGGTCGCATGGAAGAGGAGGAGCGCACGTTCACGCCGGGTCAGGCGGAGGCCATGGATGCCCTGCTGTCTGGCCGCAACGTGTTCCTGTCGGGTAACGCCGGTACGGGCAAGAGCTATGTGCTCAACGCATTCATCGAGGAGCTTGAGGAGCGCGAGGTTCCCTACCTCGCCATGGCCCCGACGGGGATAGCCGCGCAGAACTTGCATAACGGCACGACCATCCACCGCACCTTGCAGGTGGGTTTCGGCGTGCTCGACCCGCACGACGAGAACAAGAAGACGCTCACGCGCAAGGTGCTCAACAAGGCCGAGGTCATCATCATCGACGAGGTATCCATGTGCCGCATCGACCTGTTCGAGCGCGTCATGAACATGGTGCTCGCAGCCAAGCGCGTCTCGGGCAGGAAGCAGGTCGTGCTCGTGGGCGATTTCTTCCAGCTTCCGCCGGTCGTGACCGATGATGACCGCAAGGTGCTGATGCAGCTGTGGCCGGGCAATGATGACGGCTACGCCTTCAAGTCCCCGCTATGGAAGGGCATGGGCTTCGAGCCGCATGTCCTCACCGAGGTGGTGCGCCAGAGCGACCCGGAGTTCATCGGTCAGCTCAACCGCGCCCGCATCGGCGATAGGGACTGCATCGCCTACTTCAACGAGCGCTCCATCTCCGACCGCAAGCGGGCACCGGAGGATGACCTGTGGCTGTGCGCCACGAACCGCATGGCATCCACCATCAACGACGAGCGCGTGGGGGAGTTGGAGCGCTTGGGCGCAAGGGCGCGGACGTACACGGCGTACTCCTACGGAGATGTGAAGCCCTCGGACAAGCCCACCGACGACAAGCTGCGTCTCGTGGAGGGCGCACGCGTGATGCTGCTCGCCAACATGCCCGACCACGGTCTCGCGAACGGCTCGCTGGGGACCATCTCGGAAGTCGGGGTGGATTGCGTCACGGTCGAGTTCGATGACTGCGAGTACCCCGTCGAGGTGAGCGAGAAGGAATGGAAGGTGCTGAAATCCTCCGTTCGCGACATCATCGGCGATGACGGGAACCCCGCGCAGGAGCTTGTCATCGACACGGTGGGCGCGTTCACGCAGATTCCCCTTCGCCTCGCGTTCGCCATCACCATCCACAAGTCGCAGGGTCAGACCTTCGAGCGCTGCGCCGTCCACTCCAAGGTGTTCGGCGCGGGCATGCTCTACGTCGCCCTGTCCCGCTGCACCACCTTCGACGGTCTCACCGTCTGGCCGAAGATAGAGCGCCAGCGCCTCTATGCCAACGAGTCGGTCATCGAGTTCTACGACTCCCTCGCCGCCAAAGTCGAGGAGGTACACGAGCCGTCGCAAGGCGCTCTGTTCGATGTGGATGCGCCTACGGCACCTTTGCCTACACCCACGAACAAGGCGGGGCGAACTGATGACGGCATGGTCTATATCAAGTGTCCCGCGCAGGTTGCCGACCGCGTGCGAGGCTACATCGACGCGCTGATGGAAGGTGCGGATGGCGGTTATAATCAATCCTGTACACAGGTCGCAGAGTAGAGGGGAAGCCGATATGTGCTATTACGACTCAAAGGTGTACGACCCGGAGCGATACGCGGACGAATAGCCGCAGATACCTCGATTCCACCGATACGGCACTACGGGTAAGACCGGCGATGCGATGGAAAAGATTTGTGGGGCAAGAAAGTGTTTCGATTGGATATGGCTATGAAACGAACTGGTTTGACTTGATAGGGATACGCTACGAGTTGTAAAGCAGTGACCAGATTGCACGGAAGGGGTCGCGCTCGGCGCGGCCCCTTTTCTCATGTGTGGATGGAAGGCAAGGAGGGCGGAGAGAAGGGTGACGGCTATGGCAAGGGCGGTGCAGTAGGCGCGGTGATGCGGTTCGCATGGGTGACGGATGGGGGAGGGCAAGGATAGGGGCAAGCCCCTATGACCCATGTTCCCTGCGGGGCGGTCTTGTGGAGAGCGTATGTGGGAATGTAGTTCACCACATTTGTAGTATGCTAGGTTGATATAATTAAGCCACAGGCAACCGAGAGAAAGGAACCGACATGTTCGAGCCGAAGTGCGACTGGTGGAAGAAGATTAAGTGGGAGGACAGGACGGTCCTGTTGAAGGGCATCCTCTCCATCAAGCGCGAGGATTACGGCAGGTTCGTCGAGCTGGCGCTTGACGCGGGCATGAGGAAGGCGCTTGCCGGGGATTACGACGAGGAGACGCAGACCGGCGAGTTCTGGTTCGATGCAGAGAAGGAGGGGCCGCGCGGCATCCTCGAATGGCTTGGGTTCTCGGCGGATGAGACCGAGGGGGGCTTGGAGTGTGTCTGCTTTGAAGACAGCGGGTACGGTGCATACAGGGACGACATGGGACGCGCCGTCTTCGAGGCCTGCGCCCCCGTCATCGGGGCTGGTTCCGTCCTTATGTTCATGGAGAACTGGGACGAGGCCGAGGAGAAGGACCCTCGCATCTGGCGATACACGTTCGATGGCGAGAAGATGCACGTCCAAGATGGTCGCTTCATCTTCGACTAGGTGGCAAGAGGGGCATCCGCGAGGGTGCCCCTATTCTTATGGAGAGTCTATGTGGCATACTGTATTACCACTTTTGTAGTATTGTAGGTTGCTATAATTAAGGCAACGCAAACCGCGAGGGAAGGAAACCCACCATGAAGCGCAACGACCTGAACGCCATCATCACGGGCATCGTGCATCGCTACATCGAGGACGGCTGGGTCCTTGAGATGTGTAATTCGAGTTACAGCGATGTCGTGGGCGTGCATTTCCTCTCCCGTGGCCGCGAGCGCGTCGCGGTCGGCATCCGCCGCCCGGAGTTGAAGGAGGTGAGCGATGACGCTCGATTCGCGAACTTGCAGGGGCTGGACTCGCGCATCCTGTTCGAGTGCCGCGCCCCGAAGGGGTCCTTCGATTGGGTTGAGCCTGAGAACGTCATCAGCGAGCGCGTGTTCTTCAAAGTCGATGGTGACTGGTACGTCGATGATGCCCGTGAGGCGGATGGAGCGAAGGCAAAGAGGCGCGAGAGGGCGAGGCGCGACTTCTACCGCAATTCCGCTCGCCGTTCGTTCCACCCCACCAAGGCGTTCCTCGACAAGTGGGTTCGCGGAATGTACGGATGGAAGAACGTCAAGCCCTCGGATGTCGTCATAGCGAAGGGGACGTGCGCAGATGGGATTTATTACCTTGTGCGGAAGACCGTCGGCAATGGTGACTGCTTCTCGGTCACGAGCTTTTGAAAGCGATAGGCACGGCATGGGAGGGGCACCGGATGACCGACGGCCCCTCCTTGGCATGTGGCGGGTTCGCCGCGTGTAGAAGATATGGAGGTTACTACATTTCAATTATACTGGCATTGTAGTTTGCTATATTGGTAGTGCCGAAAAGGCAGGTAGTCACATCCGAGTAGATTGGATTCAGACATGGCAATCAACCGAGTCATCATCGAGGGCAACCTGACGCGCGACGTGGAGATGCGCGCCACCGCCAGCGGCCTCGCAGTCGCAGGGTTCACCGTCGCGGTCAATGAGAAGCGCAAGAACGCCGAGGGCGAGTACGTCGATGCCCCCGTGTTCGTCAAGTGCTCCCTGTTCGGCACCCGCGCCGAGAAGCTGTCCAAGTACCTCCTCAAGGGCACCAAGGTCACCATCGACGGCAAGCTGCGCTACTCGCAGTGGACCAAGGACGATGAGAAGCGCCATGAGCTGAGCGTCATCGTTGACCAGCTTGAGTTCAGCGGCGGCAAGCGCGAGCAGACCGGCGATGCGCCCGCTCCTGAACTCGACCTCTATGACGAGGACATCCCGTTCTAGGGTTCGAGAGGAGACCGGTCGTGTTCGCAATCGGCTGGGGTTTCCTGATGCTGGCGGTCATCCTCGCCGCCGCCAGCATCTCCCACGATTCCACGTACATCTTCGCGAGGAGGAAGATGACTCGCAAGAGGGCGCTGCAAATCGGCTTCCTGTCGATTATGGCCGTCATGTTCCTCCTCGCATCGTTCCTAGGTTGATGGAGGTGCCGGATGGCAAGGTCGGATAAGGTCGCGATGTGCATCATGCGCTATATGGTCCCGCTCATCTTCGCCGTGGAGTTCATCGCCATAGCCGCGCTGGCATGGTCGCTGGGAGGTCCGCGATGGGCTTTCGGTGCCGTGGCGGCTGTGGCGCTCATGCTCCTGTTCTCCTATGCGTTCTGCTGTATGGCCGCAGTCTCAGACGGGTACGGTCCCGACGAATCGGAAGGGAAGTGATGCCGATGGCCTCGAAGGGCCTTCATCGCGAACGTCCGTGCAAAGGCTTTGGCAGAAAAGGGGTTGGATTGACCATCGCGGTTGCAGCGGCAGTCCCCTTAGCGGTCATCGTCGCCTTGGCACTCGGTTGTTACGTCGGTTTGAACACCACCGGCGTGGTCATGGTTTCGGTAGGCTTCACCCTGCTTCTCACCCTCTATGCCGTGACGGTTCGCGCCCTTTGCTTGGAATACCGCAAGAGCGGCCTCGTGGATTAAGCAACTCATGGATTAAGCAACTCATGAATCAAGACGAGAAAGGACTGATGTATATGTTCACGATTCTGTTCCTCAACCAGAAGGGCGGTGTCGGCAAGACCACCCTCGCCGACGAGCTGGCGTTCGCGCTTGAGCGCCGAGGCTCCACGGTGGCGTTCGTCTCCACCGACCCGCAGGGCGGCTCCGTCCACGAGGTCTGCGATGACCCGGACTACGCCGAGTCCTGCGATTACCAGATTGTCGATACGGCGGGCGTCCTGAACGACGGCATGGGCGATTGGTGCCGCGCCGCCGATGTCATCCTCATCCCCATGCTCCCGAGCACGCGCGATGTGGAGCCGACCATGCGCACCTACCAAATCGCCAAGGACTCCGGTACGGACGCGACGATACGTCTCGTGGTCAACAACTTCTACGCGTTCGGCAAGCTCGACAAGCAGCTCGTGGAGTTCCTTGAGTCAGAGCAGGTTCCGGTCATCGCGAAGGTGCCCCGCGCGGTCGCGCTCTCGCAGGCCGCAGCCGAGGGCAAGTCGGTCGCGGAGCACAGTCCGCACAGCCACGTCATCCCGGCTCTTGAGGAGCTGGCAGATTCCATCATCAACGAGAAGGAGAAAAAGTATGTCTAACAACAGCAACGCCTTCATGGCCTCCGCGAAGAAGTCCAAGCGCCAGCAGGCCTCCATCCAGCACGCGCAGCCGGAGGTCGATGAGCTGGTGTGCATCAACGTCCGCATCCCGAAGTCCATGCACACGAGGCTCCAATATCACAAGGTGGAGACGGGTGAGAATATGACCGTCCTCATCAACCGCCTCCTCGAAGCCGAGTTCGCGTAGGCGGTGCGCGATGGGAAAGCGAATCGGGGTGTACAAGTACATCCATGCGCTCCCCCGCGATGCCTACGGGAACCGCTATCACATCGGGGGCCGAATCCTCTCCCAGAAGTTCGGTCTGGGTACGGTCATCGGCGTAGCACGCGGGGGCGATGGGCGCACATGCGTCGTCTGCAACTTCCGCGCGGCCTATCGCGAGGGCGGCGTGGTCGTCTCCAAGTGGCGCACATGGCTCGTGCCAGCCGAGGAGGGCGTCGCGGTCGAGGTGAAGGAGGAGACGGATGTCGAAGCCCGATAAGCCCATATTCAACCAACAGGGCGGACGCGGGAAGCTCTACGGCCCGACTCATGGGGCGACGTACATGGGCACATACCAGATGCCCGACGGCAAGATGGACCGACGCATGTTCAACTGCGCCACCAACGTGGTCGAGGTCAAGAAGTGGACGGCATAGATGAGAGGTAGCCTGAGTGCATCGGAGCGGCATGACCGCAAACGCGCCGAGCACAAGCGTTACTACGCCCAGACCGCCTTCAAGTACGAGCGGCGAAAGTGGACGGAAGACGAGGATAAGTTGGTTCTCATCCAAAGGATTCCCGATAGAGAGCTTTCACGAATCATCAAGCGCTCGATGAAGTCCATCTCGAACCGCCGCTGGCGATTGCGCAAGGCGGCATCTGAGAACAAGCAGACCGGCTTAGCCGGAGAGTGAGGAGTATCAAGATGGAGAACAACAACCTGCCCGAGATGACCGACGAGCAGCGCAAGGCCGCGCTTGAGCGTGCCGCAGAGGCTCGCCGCGAGCGCACGGAGTTCAAGGGACTCGTGAAGACGGGGGAGATTTCCCTTGCCGACGCCCTTGCAGATGACCGCGCCAAGCGCATCCGCGTCCACGAGTTCCTGATGTGCATCCCCGGCATCGGCAAGGCGAAGGCCGATGACATCATGCGCAAGCTCGGCATCGCGGAGAACCGACGCGTGCAGGGTCTCGGTAGCCGACAGCGCGAGGGAATCGTCGAGTTGGTCGCGAAGTTGAAGTAGGAATATGGAGCCGCCCGTGTGGGCGGTTTCCCATATCAGCCGTCCACGACGAAGGGAGACGCAATATGGACGAGCGCAAGAACAAGATGACCGACCAACGCTATCGCGAGATTCTTCCGATGGCCTATATGACCGCCGCCATCGAGAAGGGCCGTCAACCCAGACCCGTAGAAGTAGGTCTATGCGCAAGGGCAATCGTCGATGCCGAGGATGAGAACAACCTAGCCTATCGCGTGGCGATGGCGACCAAGATTCACTGCACCATCGTCGGCGTGAAGCGTGTCTCCACGAAGACCGGTTACGACAAATACGAAATCACCTACCGCACGTTCGGGAAGGACGAGGACGAGACGATTCCGTCTCCGCTCATCGGAGATTTCCGATACGGCAAGGTGACCGAATGGCTGTGGGCCAAGAAGAACGACGACGGCACGGACTACTGGCCCGGAAGGCGTGCTGTGCTTTACAAGCACAACGACCCGCCCAAGGAGGGCGACATGTCGAGCGCGGGTTACCGCTGCTGCGTCTTCGCTGAAGCCCTCGACAAGTAATTCTGATTGTCACTTTCTGAGACACGCCGCTTCGCATTACTACCCTTCGCAGATTCCGGTTCGCCACCATCCAGAAAACGGCGCGACCGATTTTGAGAATCACACGATTGTCGGTTCGCGGAGTGGCGTTCTCATGCCGAGGCGTAGGGCATTCATCCGTTCGCGAGCGTCTGAAAATACATGACTGCCAAGTCGGGAAAAACCAAATTATCTGTCTGCGTTTCGCGAATTTGAGAAAGGTGGGGCGGCGGCACCCCACCTTTCTGTCTCCCTCCGCAAGCTCCGGGAGACACCGCCTTCCCGGCCAGAAAATAGGGGCGGCGGCACCCCTATTTCCCGTCCGGGAAGGCTCTCGCACTGCTACAATAGCAGTGCTCACCGACCAAGGTCGCTCTTCGAGTTGCAAGATGTGAGAAGTGTCCGTACAAATGCGGCAAAACCGCACTTGTACAGCCCCTTCTATCTTGCTTTCGGACGGCTTTAGGAGCCTACCCGAAAGGGGGTTCTCGACCGATAATCTGGTACCTAAAGATAGGCACCAGACCACCGTTCTCCAACCGGCGAAAAGGCGGCTTTTCGCTATAAGTCAAAACAAGAAACGGCGGCGGCACCGTTTCAGTTTTGTTTTCTTTGAAAGGAGGTTGTTCGATTTTGGACTACAAGACAAGTCGCTTCGAGTTGCGTTTGACAACAAGAGAGAAAGAAATCCTAAGACGCAAAGCTAAGAAAGTCGGCCTGACCGTTTCCGATTTCGTGCGCAGCTCGCTCATCCACTCAGACAACCTGACCATCAACGTCATCGACACCTCGGTTCTCAGCAAGACGCTCTTCGAGTTGCACAAGCATGGGGTGAACCTGAACCAGCTCATGAAGTTCTGCAATACCTACGGACTTGATGCCTTCAACGAGAACCATGTTATTCCAACATTAGACAATGAGAGGAATGTGTTCGCAAAAACTCAAGCGGCGCTATCCGCGATAGCGGAGGAGGCACGGAAAGGAAATATCGTAGTCAATTTGGAGATAAACGACGATATGGAAGAGGAGTTTGAGGATGAGGATTCTTGAAGATAGGGCATCGGCGATGGGAAGAAGCATCAGAACTTTACGGGAGAGGCGTAACCTCACCCAAAAGGAGTTGGCAGAACTTAGCGGTCTCAGCGAATCTTCGCTGAGAAGCTATGAGCTTGGTGCGCGTTATCCCAAGATAGATAGCATAACGAAGATTGCCAAAGCTCTCGGTGTTCCGCCTGAATCTCTCGACACATGCAATATCGCGACTGAACTTGAGTTGCTTCATGCTTTGTTCAGGGCGGAAGACCAGCTCGGCATCTTCATAACTTGTTGTGGGCTTGTCGGAGGAGGAAGTGAGAAGATGCAGGAGGCGATGAATGAGTGGTTCTGGATGTCTTTCAAATTGCAAGATGGCGAGATAACCGAAGAGGAGTATCAAGATTGGAAAGACACCTATACGTTTGATTAGAAGAGAAGTGATGCTAATGCTCACCATCCAACCGAAGGACGATGCGTTCTGCACCGTTAAACGCAAAACCAAGTCTAACAAGAAGCGCAATGCGGTGGAGTGTTGGTATGAGTGCTCCAAATGCGGCCACACGTTCATCCACGGCTTCAACCTGAACGAGCGCCGCGTGCTCGCCGGGTTACCGGCGAAGTGCCCGCACTGCGAACGCAAAGTCCTATATTGGATGTAAGGAAATCAAGGACAGAAAGGACAACTGACATGGATTCCCAAATCGAGCTTTACCCGCACAACCAGATTGCCTATGACAAATTGCGCGATATGCTCTCGCAAAGCGACCGCGCCTGCGTCATCCAGCCGACGGGTACCGGCAAGTTCGTCATCATCGCGAAGCTGGTTCAGGACAACCCCGATAAGCGGTTCCTGCTCCTCGGAACGAACGACTACATGTACATCGACCAGATGGACAACCTTGAGAAGATAGCGCCGGGGTTCCATCCCGAGAACCTGCAATTCAAGACGTATTCCGCCGCGATGGTGAGTGCGAGGAGCGAACATGTCACTTTACAGTACGACTACATCATCCTAGACGAGTTCCATCATTGCGGGGCACCGGAGTGGAGTAAAGGTGTCCAGTGGTTTATCGACGGCAATCCCGACGCCAAGCTGCTTGGTTTTAGCGCGACGCCCATTCGCTTCTCTGATGACGGTCGAGATATGGCGGATGAGATTTTCGCGGGCAATATCGCTAGCAGCATGGAGCTTGAGGAGGCTTGGCTTCGCGGCATCCTGCCCATCCCGAAGTACGTCATCGCGCTCTACGACGCGCCAAAGGAGTTGAGCGAGTTGAAGGTCTCCATCGAGAAGGTCAAGGACAAGAAGAAATTCTCGAAGTTCACGAAGAAATACGAGGAGCTGCGCCGCTCACTGCAAGATGCCGGAGGGGTTGACACGGCCATCGCGAAGCACTTGAAGAAGAGAGATGCGAAGATAATCGTCTTCTGCCCCAACAATGAGAAGCTGCAAGAGTTCATGGCCTTGAGCCATGAATGGTTCCATGGAGTGAACGATGTCATTCACACCTATAAGACGACCAGTGCAGACCCAAATGGCTCAGATGACTTCCAGATGTTCAAGGACGACGACAGTGACGCACTCAAGGTGCTCTATTGCATCAACCAGCTCAACGAGGCCGTGCATATCAGCGGTATCGACGCAATCGTGATGGTCCGTCCCACGAAGTCGCCCGTCATCTTCCACCAACAGCTCGGTCGCGCCCTCAGCTCCGGCAGCAACGATACGCCCCTCGTGTTCGACCTCTGCAACAACTTCGGCTCACTCGGTGGTATCACTGGTATGACGGAGCGCTTGGAACGCGCATATGGTGAGATGACGGAATGTGGCGAGAAGCCGATTCACGACCCGAAGGATTTTAATGTCATTGACGAGATTAAGGACCCTCGCGAACTCGCGGCTGAACTTCGCGATGCGTTGAATCCGAAGATGAGCATTGACGACAAGATTGCCTTCCTTGAGGAGATTGCTGAGATGAATGGCGGGAAATTATGAGTACCGGAAAATTGCAGTGGACTACTAAAGTCCTTAGAGAGAAGTATCGTGATGGACAATTAAGTGATGAGCAGATTGCCCGTCTTAACGCCATAGGCTTCGATTTCAAAGGACGATATGAAAGGTTAAGAGAAGAGAGGGAACCTCTGCTTGAGTTCGTTAAGTGCAATCCGGGCATTTACAGTTGTCCAGAATTAGCCCAGAAGTTCGGCATGACTAGAGATAAATGTTATAACCTTCTTTTTAACCATGGACTTATTGACTTGGTAAAACCTTCACGCAGGTATATATCAGAGAATGAAGTGGTGAATATCCTTTCTGATTATGATGATGGGATGCTGCGCAAGGATATATGTCGAAAATATTGTATGAGCGATTCTGCATTGAAGAATATCCTCAAGAAAAATCAGCGTCATCGACAGCGACAAGTTAATCAGAGCATACGCGATGAGATTTTGAAACTAAGAAAAATGGGAAAGACCCGGCAGGAAATAGCCCTATCGGTTGGGTTTAAGCCGTCAACCATCTCAAGGATTCTCAAGGAAGAAGGGATGCCTTTTGCAAATCGCCATATAACGGACGGCGAGAGGGAGCGTGTCGGAGAGCTATTAGATAAGAAGATGACATATAAAGAGATAGCCGAGGAGACTGGATTAAGTATCTCACTGGTAGGTGCGATGGCGAGACAGGCAGATAGGGGAAGAGGATTAACCTATGGAAGAAAATCCGTGTTGTGTATTGAAACAGAGTGTGTTTATCCTTCCGCGATGGCCGCACAGAGGTCAGTCAACCCCAACTCTGTAAATGGTTCTTGCGTAGTTAGAGCATGTAAGACTGGCCGGGCATATCATGGTTTTCATTGGAAGTATATAGAAGATGAGGCGGAAGACGGAGGGGAGGAATACCCATGACTATCATCAAACAGCGTGCCGTCACGGAGAGAGGGCACCAGCGCAACCTCCGTGCCTACATCAACGATGACAAGAAGGTTCTCCTCCGTGATTCCCAGAACATGGAGGATTGCAAGAACCTCAACCGTTGGGCGACTTTCATGGAGGAGACCCGAAAGGCATTCGGGCATGACAAGGCGGCACGCCGCGTCCGTGACAAGAAAACCGGCGAGTTGGTGCAGGCCAAGAACACGATTATGTACCATCAGATTCTCGCCTTCCTCCCGGATGAGTGTGACATCAACGGCGGCAAGCTCACGCCAGAGGACTGCATGAGATACGCGAAAGAGTACGTGCAAAGGCATTACCCCAATCAACAGGTGGTTCTTGCCTTACATAACGAATACTGCAAAGAGGATAAGACCCATCGTTACGCGGTCCACATGGTCATCAACCGCAGCGACCTCTCAACGGGGAAGCGGCTCGCCGAAGGCCTCAGCAAGTCGGCCAAGGTCGAACGTGCCTCCCGCATCCGCAAGATGGACAAGGCATGGGGCTTGAAGCAGGTGGAGCGCGACGAGCGCAATTCCTCCGTCCATAAGAAACAGCCGTCGAAGGTGGAGAAGGAGATAGAGGGGCGCGGCGGGGAGTCCTACAAGATGAACCTGCGCGAGCTGTGCCGCCTCGCAGCTGACAGGGCCGAGAACATCTACGAGTATCGTGAGATGCTTGAGGGCTGGGGCGTTGACACCCAGTTTCGCAAGGGCAAGCTCTATGTCACCGACACCGACAACTCCAAATATTCCTTCTCCCTCGCGAAGCTCGATGCCGACCTGAACGCGAACGGCCTTGAGGACCGCTTCTTGCAGAACGTGGAGGCAGACATCGAGGCCAAGGGCGCGGAAATCGCCGAGGCCCGTGCAGCCGTCGAGGCCGAGCGCCAGCGCGTCACCGGCATCCGCGATGCCTACCTAGAGGAGATGAGGAAGAGCTACCTCGATTACCGCAAGAAAGCGCATGGCTTGGAGGGCACCGCCCTCGCCGCGTTCCCGAAGCTCGAACTCAAGCGCCCGCCCAAGGAGGTCGTGGACGACCCCGAGGTGAAGCGCCTGTGGCTTGCGTACCGTCGCGGTGCCGACGAGCTGCGCGTCGAGATGGCTTCCGAGGTTCCCTATGCACGCAAGCCCAAGAAGGGCGGCGGCACGAGCGGGTCCGGCAGCCAGCCGCGCCGCGAAGCACCGTCCATGGGTAAGGATGAGCGTGGGCATGAGCGACCGGACGTGCGTTAAGTAGCGGTCCCGTGAAGATACCCAACGTCTCCACATTGATAGGTTTATGGTATGCTACAATGGTAGCAACACACACGACCATGAGAGGGACGTCGATGTATCTGAGCGAGATTCTTCCCGGTAATTGGCGCGAGGGCGAGTGGCCCGAGCACATCGAGGTCAGCCACGAGTCCTCGCGCTTCAAGAGCCGCAGGTACGTGCCGCGCGTGAACTCCGTCAACAAATCCTCGGCCAACCCGGTCGATGGCATCTGGTGCTCGCACTGCGGCTGGGCCGGTGTCATCGCGCAGGACATGACCGATTTGGATGAGATGACGGAGCCGCAGTTCGACATCTTGGCCGAGGACGTGGCGACCTTCTGCCCGAAGTGCGGCTCGTTCCTCATGTATTAGGGCGGAGGCACAATGAACATCATCGAGAAGCGCAGACGCAAAGCGTGGGCACATGCCACAATGGTCATCATGAACAAGGTGATTCGTGAAGCCTCCACCGGCACCATTTTCATCTATGGGGAGACCCTTTACGGCAAAGATTACTTCCTCACGCCAGACGATGCCCTGGATGCGGTGCTCGTCACCATGGGGGTTCTGAGGAAGTTGTGGGAGCGGGACGGGGTGAGGCCGTCGAAGCGGCTGTTCGCTGAGGTGTGCCCGGACAGGGCAATCGGAGCCGTGGTCATGAAGATGTGGCGCGAGCCTTTCCGATACTGGAATTTGATGAAAGAGGAGTAGGTCGTGGTTGAGCTTGCATACAGCGATGAACGCGCCGAGGCGTTCCGGGCGTATATGTGCCTGTACGGATATAAAGCGGCGATTGGCCGATGCGACTGGGGCGCGGCGCGTCGATGGTTCTCTGAGAAGGAGGGCGAGAGGGAGAGGGCGACCGGGCGGAAGGTACTGTCCTTACTCGCCTTGGCATTGTCTTTAGGCTTGCTGCTGTTGGCGGTGGAGGTGCCGCGCCCGCTTGGCAACGTGATGGAAGCGGGTGCGCTGATAGCCATGATTGCGGGAGCGATGACATTGGTGCAGTTCAAGGAGGACACCTTCGACGAACTACCCCCGTCGATTCGAGATGACATCCTGAGTCACTTCTTCATGAGCGATGCCGAAATCACTGAAATCGAGGCGGAAAAGGAACAGGTTGAGAGGCAGATTGAGAGAAGTCGCGAGGAACTGGAAATGGAAGCCAAGGCGACACTCGCGAAGTTCAACGGGAAAGCATATGGGAAAGTACATACGATGTGCGTCATTGCGCATCCGATGATGCAAGAAGGTCGGGAAATGGCTCATGGTACTTCTCTTGTCTTATCGCCGCTGTGCCGGTCTTGTTCATCTTGACGGGGTCTGTGACCGAGAGCTTCGAGTTTAGGGATGAATCGGTCGAGGTCGAGGAGTCGGTTCAGATTGCGGCCCTCGATGGGAACAGCTACATCTCAGGACATATCGGTGGGTATTCGTTCATGGGCACCGGCGGTGCGAGCGGTGAAGTCAAGGAAGACGATGCTTATACGGTGATGGTTTCTGATGGGAACGGCGGTTACGAGAAGAGGCGTTATGGGGTTGATGAGGTGAAGGTGATATTTGACTCGACTGAGGAGGATGCCCGCGTCGAGGAGGTCGATGTGGTGCGCAACTATGATGTCACGCGTTCGCCATTCTTCGCCTTCGATATGAAGGGCGAGTGTCGGGAGGTCGAGCATCAGACGCACATCCATGTGCCCGAGGGTAGCTGGGGCGAGCATCAGTTCAGCGTCAACTGATGATAGGAAGGTGGAGGATATGAGCGAGCACATCTTGAAACCCTGTCCCTTCTGCGGGAGTGAATCCATGCTCGGCGAGGTCAGACCGGCGACGCGCAAGTCGCCACCTCTGTTCGGCATCACCTGCATCCACTGCGGTGCCGAGATGACCGACGAGTTCGTCCCCGAGCTGATACAGCGATGGAACACCCGCGTCACCGCGACGGCTTCCATTGATAAGGAGGTGATGGAAGGGGCGTTTGACAAAGAGCGACGCGATGTGGCGGCGCGGCTGTGGAAGCACATCGGTAAACCCCTATTCACAGGGCAGGATGTCGAGGACATCATAGGCGTGCAGCGGAGCGACTTCGATGTAGTTTTGGCCGACGCGTCGTATCGCCGCCTCGCCGACCTCATCGAGCCTGAACCGGAGCGGACGTGCGGCGAGTTCGAGGAGGCGTGAATGCCAAAGTCGTTGATGGGATTTGCGGACAGTGCGAAGGCGCGGGAGTACCGCAACAGGCAGAGGAAGAGGAACTACGCCCTGTGCCCCGGCGATGATGAGGTCCGCCACACGAGGTGGCAGGACTGGGAGAGGGAATTGGTGATGGAGCACGATATGCCCGATAGGGAAATCTCCCGCATGACAGGCAGGAGCGTGCGTGCCATACAGGTGATGCGGCATAAGATGCGGAAGGCAGGGGAGGTCCGCACCGGTGTGTAAGGTGGACGACAACCTCATCCAGAGCATCCTCTGGTACGCGATAGCCGCCATCTGGGCGCTCATCGCGATGGCTCAGCGGCGAACCCGAGGGGTCGGATGCTATGACCCACTTCGGCATCGCCTTCATCTTGGCGAACATCTTCGAGCTTCGGTCGGAGATGGGTAAAATTGGAGAAAAGTAGTTTACTATTGATATAGTATGGTATAATACTATTGCTTGGAAAGGAGAATGAATGGCTAACAATGAATGCAGGGAGGCGGATTGCGCCCATTGGCTCGGCAGAAATCTGGGATGCGAATACCCCGATTTGGATGGATGCCGCATCGACCCGTCCAACTGCCCGGAATACATCAGTTGCGAGGATTATCACGAGCAGGAGGAGTTCTATGAGTAAGGAGCAGGCGACGGAGAAGTGGGTCGTGGAGGTGCGCCGCGCCCACGCGGTGGAGCATCGACCGGGCAACTGGTGCTGCGTGGCTCAATGCGATGACGGTCAGACCGCCATCACCGTGGCCGATGCCTTGCAGAACTTCATGCGAACCGGACTCATAGGCGATGATTTCCACACCCGCACCAGACTGGTGGGCGAGAAGGGGGTGTGACGGCATGGCATATAGCGCGAAGCACCTCAAGGAATCTCTAGGACAAGGGGAGGATATGGAACGCGATGACGAGCGCGTCGATACGCACATCAGCGGGGTCAGGAACCTCAGCGAGGAGGCGCGTGAGATGCGTGCCGCAGGTCGCAAGCTGGTGGGCGGGGTCGAGGAGAAGGCTGATGACCTCAGCGATTACCGAAGGCTCTCCGGTTCCGTGAAGAAGCTCAAGGAGAGCGTGGATGCCCAGAGAGCCGAGGTCAATCAGGCTGTGAAGAAGATGGACCAGACGCTCTACGAGATGCGCAATCTGGTCGATAGGGTCGAGGAGCTGTACAACAGCACCAAGGACGAGACCCATTCCGCAGAGCAGGCCGCGCTCAACGGCGTGAACAAAGCGCAGGAGAAAGCGCAGGAGATAACCCTTCGCAACATAGACGAGGCGACGCAGCGCAGTAAGAAGGCCATCGACACGATGGTCTTGGAGTCGAAGCGGCGTATCGAGCGCCTTGCGATGGTCACCCTGCCGGACCGCATGTTCCATTTCCTCAAGTGGACGGCGCTCATGCTCGTGCTGTTCATCTTGGTCCACATCGTCTGGCAGATGTTCTCGTAACACGCAAGCTGGAAGATGCGCGTGATTTCGCCCTATGCGGATGACGCGGACACATACATATAGGTTCAGATTGAAGTAAGCGCCGCGCTCGCGGCGCGGGATTGAAAGGAAGATTGGTCATGGAAGACAAGAAGGATTTCGATAAGGATAAACAGGAGATGGGCACAAAGCAGATGCCGCATGTCCCGATTGAAGATGAGGACACCGGGAAGAAGGGCACCATCGTGCTCTTCGGCCATGAGTTCGACAAGAAGAAGGCCGTGATGGCCGAACTCGGCGGGCTGCTGGCAATCGCCCTCATCGGAGGCGGTGTCTGGTACGCGGCTTCGCAAAAGCCGGAGCCGAAGGAGCCTACGCCCATCGAGCAGACTGAGAAGCAGGAGCAGCAGGTCATCCAGCTCGGTGCCAAGGCGGACGGCTGGGTGAAGGGCGAGTCCTCGCCGGTCATCGCCCACATCGTGAACAAGGAAGAGAAGGTGGACTACTACCACGCCTACGACGCGAACGAGCCGCATGCGCTCGACGTGCCCGCAGAGGGCGAGTACGAGGTCTCCTTCATCAGCCCCGTGGACAAGGACGGCTCCACCTACGAGGTCCCCAAGACCGCCAAGGTGAAGTCCGAGGCCGAAGACAAGGATGGGAAGGCGAGGGGGGATGAGCTGCCCTTCGAGTTCAAGCCCATCGCGCCTGACAAGGCCGACGCGGATGCGCTCAACGCCATCGTGAAGTCCGTCGCCGACGCCGTGAAGAAGGGCGACGAGACCCTGACCGGCGCGAACGGCACCAAGGTCATCGAGCTGGTCAAGGAGAACGCCAAGGCCAACCCGAACGCCGACAAGGACAAGGTGGACGAAGAGAGCCAGAAGGCCGAGGAGGGAGTGACCGACGAACCGTCAGGCGGGAACGCGGGCGCGTCCAAGCCCGAGACCGGCGGTAATGGCGATAACGCTGTCAATGGAGGGAACTCCGGCTCCAACGGTGGGTCGAGCAATAGTGGCGGAGGAAGCAAGCCGCAGCACACCCATAACTGGGTTGCAGAGACTACGACTGTGTACCATGATGCCGTGTATGAGACAACTTATATCCACCATGATGCCATTGTAGAATATCGCTGTATTTGCAATGGATGTCATGCTGACATCACTGGTTTTGAGACATCTCACTTTAAAGAGAATTTCTTTAATGGATGTCAGTCATATACAAATACGCCTGTAACGGTTCAAGACGCTTGGGATGAACCTGTGCAACAGCTTGTAAAAGATGCTTATTATGAAGAGGTTCCGACAGGACGAAAAATCTGCACCAGTTGTGGATGGGTTGAATAGATAGAAGGTCAAACATGCTCCTTGCGACATACCAGCCGAAAGAGGCGATGTCGAAACATCAGAACCATCAATATGATTGCTTCCGCGATAAGCTCGGTGGCGAGTA